>Ga0307479_10000009_pt1 | contig 318175 bp, 276 predicted proteins | sample atmos_gasesECM4C_FD_203743 | JGI IMG/M metagenome (GOLD analysis project Ga0307479, IMG submission 203743) | Hardwood forest soil microbial communities from Morgan-Monroe State Forest, Indiana, United States - atmos_gasesECM4C_515 | ecosystem: Environmental > Terrestrial > Soil > Temperate...
GGTGGCTGAGTTCTACCAGGATTTTATGGCGCTCCTGCACTCGGCAGGCATTGAGGTCAAGATTTGGAGAATGCCGGTTGAAATCGCCAATCCGATTCCCTTCGACCAGGATCGAGTGCATTCGTCCTACGATCCAAAATCCGTAGAGAAATTCTGGCGTATCTTGCTCTCTGTGGATGCGGTCTTCAACCAATTCCGATCTAGATTTATTGGTAAGAGCAGTCCTGTGCACTTCTTTTGGGGTAGTTTCGACCTTGCGGTCAGCCGATTTTCAGGTCGGCGGGCGCCCGAACGTCCAGACGCCGACGCGATGACGCGGGAAGCTTATTCTCACGAGGTGAGCAGTGTCGGGTTCTGGCCGGGAAACGACGAAAAGAGCAGCGGCGCGTTCTACTCGTACACAGTTCCCGCTCCGGATGGATTCAAGGAAGCTCGGGTCGGGCCGAAGGGCGCCTATTTTGATGCTCCACTCGGCGAATTCATTCTGAAGTATGAAGCTGTGCAGACAGCCCAGTCGCCAAGTGCGGCACTACTCGAGTTTTGCCAAACCACTTACGACGCCGGGGCGAGACTTGGCAATTGGGATCGCAACGCACTTGAAAGGTGATTCGCGAGGAGCCGTGACAAGGATGGCTGGTTATCGAGTTCCTTTCCATTTACCAGTTAGCAAGAATGCGGCTCCGCCCAGAGCGGTCACAGCAATCAGGCGCAGCGCAATCGCAGCGATGTTCGGACCTCCAGCGTCTAAGGTCCAAAGCCATCTGCAGCCCTGTTGCAGTTCCCCCACGCTGGGAAGGGTGACTCGCCACGGAACCCAGATGCAACAGTAAACGACCGCAAGGCAGTAAAGAAAAGCAGCGATTCGTTGTAATCTGGTCATAGGCTCTTGGGTGAGGAATCGTGCTGTATTGCCATTTTTTTTGCTAGTTCTGCGATGGACGCTTCGTTGAAGTAGCGAACGGCCACCCCTACTCCTCGCCCGATCAAAAGCCTCCAAAGATCGTCTGATTTTTGGCTCTGTCGAATGTAGGTCGCTGTCGATCAATTTGAACGCTTCAAAGGCGATCATGTCAGCAGGCTGCAACTGAATGCAGTCCTCCCATTTCAAGGGCGCGATGGTAGTAAAGATTTTCCGGTAGTGAGAGTATGCCGGATCGTTCATCATGGTGTCGAAGGCGTCCTGGATGAGTCCGTTGTAACCTGGAGCATCGCTGTGAATTATGGCTAACCGGTCTTCTGAGTGACGCTTCATGACCTTAGCTATCAGCATCATCGTCCTCCGCACAGCTACGTTGTAGGCCGCACCTAGATCGTCTTTTGGAGCTGAGAAGTGTTGGCGGAAGCTGATCCTATCCAGACCGAAGCAGATTGCAACAATGTCTTCCTTTTTCTTGGTGATGATTTTTAAGAGTTTCTTGGTGTGCTGGTCGCGTTGCGGCTTGGTCCAATTTTTGTATTCCTTGTACCCTCCGTTGCAGTCGGTCGCATGATACCTGCGAAGCTTCCCGTGTATTCTGCGTTCATATGCAATCCGCTTTTCCCACTGGTTGCCGATGCTAGTCCACACCTTTTCCTCGGCAAGCCATCCTCCAAAACAGAAGCAGCGGTCGTTAAAGCTTTCGTCTGCGTAGAACGTTAGGCGCACAAAATACCCCACGACCATTTCGCGCCGGATTGAGCACAGGAGCGAATTTGCAGAATAGCGTTAGTCAGTCGATATCTTAATTACCGTAATTAGAGAGCTTCTAACCTGCACTAGCCATCAAATCGGGCGCATCGTCTTCGCCTGCCGACACCAGTTCAAATTTTTTCAATTTGTAGCGCAAAGCATCGCGGCTGATGTCGAGCAAGCGGGCGGCATGAGTCTGATTGCCGTTGGCCTGGCGCATGGCTAGTTCGACCATGGCGCGTTCGACTTCCTCCAACGACGTGCCTTCCTCGGGAATATATAACCGAGGCAGCACGCGACCATCAGCAAGGTGCTTGCCGCCGACATCGGCCACCATGCTGCTGTGCTCGAACGCGGTCACTCCACTGCGGGCCCCTTCACCAACGGCAAAGGGCATATAGACTGGGCGTAAAACCGACTCTTCTTCAAGGATCATTGCTCGCTCGATGCAGTTCTTCAGCTCGCGCACATTGCCCGGCCAGGTGTGGGCCATCAATAGCCGCCGCGTCTCCGGACTAATGCCGCGCACCGACTTCTTGAATTTGCGGTTGTACCATCCGATGAAGAAATCCACCAGCGACAGAATGTCCTCAGCGCGGTCGCGCAGCGGTGGAATGAAGATGGCGATGATCGCCAGCCGGTAGTAGAGATCCTGGCGGAAATGTCCTTCGCGTACCGCTTTTTCCAGATCTCTATTCGAAGCAGCCACCACTCGCACATCCACCTGCAGATCACGCACGCCGCCTACGCGGCGGATGACCTGATCCTCGAGCACGCGCAGCAGCTTGGCCTGCAGCAGCGGCGAGATCTCCCCGATTTCGTCCAGAAACAGCGTGCCCCCATCGGCCGTTTCGAACAGGCCTTTCTTCATTTGCTTAGCGTCGGTGAAGGCGCCTTTCTCGTGGCCAAAGAGTTCGGCCTCCATCAGAGTTTCTGGAATTGCGGAACAGTTGATAGCCACGAACGGCCCATTCTGCCGCGAACTCTCGTAGTGAATCGTCTTAGCGACGAGATCTTTCCCTGTACCACTCTCACCCTGAATCAGAATGGTGGTCGCTTCACTGGTTGCGACCTTCTGCACAAAGCTCATCAGCTCCGTCATTTTTGCGGAGACGGCGACCACGTCGTGATAACCAGTGCGGCGCCGAACCTCGCCGCGCAATGACTGTACTTCTGTTCGCAGCCGCGTCGCCTCCAGCGCGTTTTGTATGGTGACGTGCAGCTCTTCGAAGTCGAGAGGCTTGCCCACGAAGTCATACGCGCCCAGCTTGAGCGCATGCTTTACGTCATCCAGCTGCGGGGCGGCGGTAATCATGATGATCGCGGGTACGTTGCCACTCTTTTTAAGCTGCTCTAAAACCTGAATGCCAGTCAGATCGGGCAGGCGCACATCGAGCAAAATTAAGTCAGGGGACTCATGCTGCGTTACACGCAATGCAGGCTCACCCGCCGCCGCTTCGACGACGTCGTATCCCCACTCCTCACACTTCTGGCGCAGCGCCCACCGGATGAGACGCTCGTCGTCAACAATTAAAATTTTCTCAGCAGCCATGCGCCGTTAGCTTACTACGGAAAAGAAGCAAAAATTGAGTGTAAGCAAGCGTCGAGTTCCAAATTGGGAATACGAATTGAAGTTCGGGGGTGGTAATTACGACCGATAGGCCATTCACGCGAGCAGAACGAGTTTCTACGCGGCGCCGGAAGTGACACCGTGGCGCATTGGAAGGATGACCGCGAAGGTCGTTCCGCTTCCTACTGTGCTCGTAACGTCGATGCGCCCGCGATGTCCTTCTACGACGCGCCGAGCCAGCGATAATCCCAAACCAGTGTTCTCGCTGCTCGGAATGTAGAACGGACAAAAAATATTCGGCAGATCTTCCGCTGCCATTCCGCGCCCGTTATCAGTGACCTCCACCACGGCCATCGATCCCTGGGCTTTCAGTGTAACGGTAATTTTTCCTCTCAAATCGATCGCCTGCATCGCATTGAGCAGCAGGTTGAGCAGCACATGATGGATCTGATCGCTGTCGTGTTCGACCTCGGGAAGATGAGGATCTTTTTGCAGCGCAATCTCCACTGATCTTCCCATCGCCTGCTGACGGCCCAGCATAACGGCGTGTTCGACGGTAGTGTTCAGGTCGATCTTCAGCATCTTCGGCGGATGCGGTTGCACCGTCTGTAAAAGATTGCTGACCGTGTGGTTGATGCGAGCGATCTCCCGGCGAACTTCCTTCACCATCGATCGTGCCGGGCTGGTCGTGGGCAAATCGCGGCTGATAATCTCCACGACTCCCGCGATCCCAGCTAGAGGGTTGCGAATCTCATGGGCTAGACCTGTAGCAAGTTCTCCCATTGTCCCCAAATGTTCGGTCTGCACCATCTGCGACCGATGCATGCGTTCAATTTCGATATAGCGTTGATGCAATTGCTGATGTACCCGCAACGCAAGCGACGCGAGCAGCATGCAGCAAATCGCTACTGCACCCTCGCCGGACGCCAGCAAAACAGTATGCCGCCCCGTCTCGCGCCAGAAAAGTGCGGTTAGCAACAACATCATCGTGCCTAGTAGGACGCAAGCAATTGTCACCAGTGCTTTGATTTCCCAGTTGATTCGAAAAGAGAGAGATTTTGGATTCGGCGTTTGGGACGCCGAACGATTTGTCGGCAGAGAGGGAGCAGTACCCACCGGATCAGCAATGCTTACATCTTCAACGAGCAAGTGCTTTCGCGACGGCCAGGATGCAATCGGTTCGCGCCAATCCGCAGCCCACTCGCCCATAGTGCGCTCGCCCTTCGCTGGATGCAGGTGCACGTGCTACGCCAACCGCCGGCATTTCACCACAACTCCCTTTAATTTCAATGTATTGCACAACAAACGTCTTATTCTTGCACATCTCTGACGTGGGCCAGAACACTCACCTACGCCAGCCCAATGCCGCCATTTCGCCCACTTGGGCTAGGCAATTCCCACCCTTTGTTTACCCTCCCAAGATTGATCAGCACTCAACTCACTGTCGAACTTCCGGATGCTCCGTCCGCCAGTCGTCCACTGCCCGATCCGCCTCAGAAATCTCCTGCTCGCTCATCGACTTTCTCAGATCATTCAAGACCGGCGAACTCTCTTTGACCGAAGCCTGTGCCAGCATCAGCCACTTGTAAGCCGAGACTCGCTCGCTCTCAGTTCCCTTGCTGCTCGCAAGCAACCGCCCCAGACGAAACTGCGCCTTCGCCATCCCCTGATCGGCCGCAAGTTGATAGTAATGCGCCGCGCATAATCGATCCGCCGGAGCGCCACTTCCTTCCTCACACATCGCGCCGAGATTGTATTGCGCCTGCGCCAATCCCTGATCAGCCGCGGCCGCAAACAGCCAGCGCGCCTGTTGCAAATCGACCGGGACCCCTTGCCCATAGGCATAACGAATTCCTAAACCGTACTGGCCTTCCCGCTGTCCTTTATCCGCGGCCAGCCTGTACCACTTCACCGCCTGCTCGTAATCAGGCTTGCCCTGCGTACCCGTCGCATAAATGTTTCCCAGAATCGCCGGGGCCCGGTCGCTGCCCAGGTCGGCTGCTTTTTCATAGCAGTGGATCGCGCGCTCAACATCAGCTGCCGAGCCATCCGGCGGACGCAGGTAATACGCACCCAAATCCATCACCGCTGGGACCACATCCTTATCCGCCGCCGCTGTCAGCCAGCGAACCGACTCCTTGTAGTCTTGCGCTGTCCCCTCACCCCGGGCGTACATTAGCGCTAAATTGTACTGTGCAGCTCCTTCGCCACCGTCGGCAGCCTGACGAAACCAGGTGATCGCCTGTGCTTGATCTTTCTCAACGCCGACTCCGTCGGCATACATCAACGCGATGTTCGTTACCGCGTCCAACGATCCTTGCTTCGCCGCCTTCCGGAACCACTCCATAGCTTCGCCCGGAGCTGGTTCAGCTATGCCGATTCCTTTCTCCGCAAAGAGGCCGAGTGTCTCCTCCGCCGCCATATAGTTGCGAGCGGCAGCCTTGTGCAGCAGTCGCAGCGACTCTGCGTCGTCGTGCTTCAGCAGAATCGCAGCATGATAGGCCAAGGCCAGCGTCGTCTCCGCTTCGGGATTGCCCGCCTTCGCCTTGTTCTCCAGAGCTTGCAAATCGGTCAGATTGAGCGCCTTGGCTTTGACCTGAAGACTTTGCGCGCTCGCGCGCGACGTAGAAGCGTGAGTCTGAATCCGCAGTGCGGGCAGGGTTGATCTCTTTGCATTCGAAGTGGGGTGTCCCTTTTCGATCGCCGTTGACGGCGATGAGGAAGATGAAGACGAAGAAGTAGTGGGAGGCGAAGTAGATGACAACGGCGAAGCAGAAGAAGAGGAAGTTGGAGCAGCAGATGGAGAAGAAGGGTGCAAAGAAACGCTAGAAGCGCTAGAAGTGGAAGAGGCGCTGGAAGCCGTCGCTCCCGAAAAAATTTCAATCACAACGTTGTTTCCCGCAGGCTTCACCTGAAAATTCAGCGCTTCTTTCGAATCGACTACCACCCGCGTGACCGGAGGATGCAGCGTGAACAGCGACATCCGCACGCGCTGCACCGGTCCGCTGTCGACCGGGATATTCCGGTTTGCGCCCTGTAGTTGGTATCCGGGAAAATCGAAGACCAGCCGATCGGGACCGGTCAGGCGCAAGCCCTGCGGCATAAACGGAACGCTGGCTGCGATCTCAATCGCAAGACCATTCGCCTGATGACGAACATCAACGTTGCGGATGATTGCTGGAGGAGACGAAGGAGTATTGGCCAAAGCCTCCGGATTCTGTGCTCGCAAGAGAAGGCTTGTCTGGAGAGAAATGCAAAGCAGGATAAAAGAAAATATGGTGGAAAAGCGCAAAGTCACAACTTACCTCAAAAACGCGTAAGCATTGTACTGCGTTGCGCAAGGCGGAGTATGTAAAGCGTTAGAAGTTGTCCTACTGAGAGGGGTCGGTGGAATCGCTGCCTCGGCAGGTCGTTTTTGTGTGGCGCAGCGCTTCCAGCGCTGCGATAAATCCTGCCCCTTTTTCAAATGGGCTTTAGCCCCCGAGGTACGTGACGCTAGGTGATGCTGACTTCCGTATATGTGCCGTACACCTGTCGCAACGCTTCGCAGATTTCTCCGATGGTCGCGTACGCACGCACTGCGTCAACGATGTAAGGCATGGTGTTTGCCGAGGAGACATTGCCGTTCGATCCCGCCTTTGGCTCATGTGCAGCCGCTTTTTTCAGCGCATCGAGCGCGCGATGCACTTCTTCATTCGAGCGCCGCGCGCGTAGCGATTTCAGTTTTGCTGTCTGCTGCCGCGCTACGCTTTCGTCAATATAGAGAGTGTGCGGCGCTTCTTCCTCAATGGCAAACTCGTTCACTCCGACGATGACTTTTTCTTTGGCCTCGACAGCGCGCTGATACTGATATGCCGATTCGGCAATCTCCTTCTGCGGATAGCCGCGCTCAATCGCCTTCACCATGCCACCCATGGCATCGAGCTTGCCGAAGTAATCGAAGGCACCAGCTTCCATCTGGAGCGTTTGGTTCTCAACAAAATATGACCCGCCCAGCGGATCGACCGTCTGCGCCACGCCCGATTCGTAGGCGATGATCTGCTGCGTGCGCAGCGCAATGCGCGCCGCTTCTTCCGTGGGCAAGGCCAGCGCTTCGTCGTAGGAATCCGTGTGCAGCGACTGGGTCCCACCCAACACCGCCGCCAGCGCCTGCAGCGCGACACGCGCGATGTTGTTCATCGGCTGCTGTGCAGGCAGTGACACTCCCGCCGTCTGCGTGTGGAAGCGCATCAGCCATGTGCGCTGATTCTTCGCGCTGAAGCGGTCTTTCATCACTTGCCACCAAATCTTTCGGGCCGCGCGGTATTTCGCGATCTCTTCAAAAAAATCGTTGTGCGCGTTGAAGAAGAAACTCAGCCGGGGCCCAAATTCATCGACATCCAACCCGCGCCGCCACGCCCATTCCACATACTCGACTCCGTCGTACAACGTGAATGCCAGTTCCTGCAGTGCCGTCGATCCCGCCTCGCGAATGTGATAGCCGCTGATCGAAATCGTGTTGAAGCGCGGCGTGAACTTCGAGCCGAACTCAAACGTGTCAACCACGAGCCGCATTGAAGGTGCCGGCGGATAGATATATTCCTTCTGCGCGATGTATTCCTTGAGAATGTCGTTCTGAATTGTGCCCGAAATTTTCTTCCAGTCTGCACCTTGCTTCTCGGCAACGACCAGATACATCGCCCACAGCACCGATGCGGGCGAATTAATCGTCATCGAGACCGTGGTCTTTTCCAGGTCGATGCCACCGAAAAGAATTTCCATGTCTTCGAGCGAATCGATGGCCACGCCGCACTTGCCGACTTCGCCTTCACTCGCCGCGTGGTCGGAGTCGTAGCCCATCAGCGTGGGCAGGTCGAAGGCGACCGAGAGCCCGCTGCCGCCGTGCTCGAGCAGATATTTGTAGCGCTGGTTCGTTTCTTCCGGCGAAGCGAAGCCGGAAAACTGGCGCATGGTGTAAAGCTTGCCGCGATATCCGGTGGCGTGAATGCCGCGCGTGAAGGGCGGTTGGCCGGGATATCCAAGGTATTGTTCTTCACTCCAGTCCGCAGGCAGATCGCCCTGCGTGTAGAGCCGTCGAATCGGCACGCCAGAAATCGTGGTGAAGCGCGCGTGACCGTGCTCGTCGACATTTACACCGGTGGGTGCGCCGATTGGCCGCTCGGGAGCTTTCTCAATCGTTGGCGCTAGGGTTTTCTCAGCCCACTGCTTTTCGCTGTCAGACGGACGACGATTGTCGAAAACATCGGCAATTGGACTCTCAGCGATCTGCGGCCGGTTGGATGATTTGGACGGCTTCTTTTCCATGCGAACCCCGTGCGCGTCTTTCAATGACGCGCTGTCTCGATGACGCTTTCTTGATGATAGGGAAGCGCAGGCCGTGGAGCAAGGTGACGAACGGCGCTTCAAACGACCGGTCGGTCAGGGTTTGGCTCGCGTCAGGATTTGTTCTCTGCGAGCCGGAGGCCAATCTTCTGCATCAATTCCGGAGACCAGAGGGAGAGTTTCGCCTGCCCTCGTTCGTTAATCTCCTTTGCAGCCTGATTGTAACGAGCCAACAATTCACGCGGATCGAGCATGCAGTCAATAAGAGTCTTCCGTCCAAAACGCTTTTCGACAATGACAGCCATTTTGTAGCCTACCGTGTACCATGCGCCTTGGGCATCGCCGAAAAACGTAGAAGCTTTTTCACCGATCTTGTCATCACCCACGAGTTTCTGATTGATGATGTCGAGAAAGAACTGTTGCAGCGAGCCCAGATCCTCGTTGAAGTTGGCCAGATCATGATCCCATCGCGCATGTTCTTTGGCCGAGCTCGCTGCATGCGGATCGACGTCCGGGCCGCCGGCAGCCGCTAGCATGGCAAAGCCTTCGCCGAATGCACCCATCCACCCGACCGCGAGCTTCGCGTTGGGCGGCACATCTTTCTGTTTGGCCTCCGCGAACGAGGAGATACTTGAGTATCCAATATGATGTAGTTCATGCGCGACTGTGTTCTCGAACTTCGCGCCTGATTCGTCCGGATCAAGATAGAGAAAAATCGCCGGGTCACTCTGGGTATCGAAGACAAAGCTGTTCGTCTTTGGCTTGATCACCGGAAAGACCTTGGCTTTGATGGAAGCCTGTTCCGGGAGATAAGTCAAAACTCGCTGTGCCGATGCGTTGAGATCAGCCTGCTTCCAGGCATCGAGAGTGCAACGCAGCAACGAGTACCGGGCCGCCAGTTCAGGCGAAAGCACGAACTTCCTGAAATCGTCATCCGTAAAATCGCGTTGCATGGCGGCCTCGCGTTTCTTCAGGCGGATGTACGGTTCGGTAGCAAAAAGACGTTGCCAGTCGGCATCTGTGACCGCCGTTCCAGCAGCGCGCTTGTTGAGAATGGCGAGTACTGCCTCAGCCTCATCGGTGTTGAGCGTCAGTTGGATGCGGTTTGAGATGCCGGTTGCCGAGGCAGTCTGGCCGTGAAGTACGGAAGCGCACGCTGTGAGATAGAGTGCAATGATCAGGAATAAGCGCGATAGGAACATAAAACGTTGGACGTGAACTGCGCCGCTTCGTGAGCTTTCGATGCATCCAGCAAGTTATGCCGGAAACTCAGGGCTGCTTGCGCGACAGCTCCCAGGCCTTCGCATACTTCCATGAGACGTAGACTGCGTGATACAGGTGCAGCAGCAATCCTTCGCGGCCATCGAGAAAGCCAAGCCGAAAAAAATAGTTGTAGACGAAGGTCGCCCACGGGCGCACGACGATATCGGCGAAGCTGAAGCTGCGGTGACCCTTGGTGACGGCCAGCTGTGCGCCCAGCGACGAATAGCGGTTCATGTGCCCGATATAAAGCGTGAGATTGGGATAGGTGTAGTGCACCATTGCATGCTTGAACTGGCGCGTCTTCTGGGGAACATCTGGCTTCAGTTCGCAGCGATCGTGTGGGTCGTGGCCGGTGACGAATCCCTGGCCGCGACGAAACAGGCGCAGCTTGGGATCGGGATAGAAGCCGCCGTGACGCATCCAGCGGCCGAGAAATAGATTTTTGCGCGGTAGCCAGTAGCCGCTCACCGCATTTGGATCGGCGATGGCGGCGCGAATTTCATCTGCCAAACCGGGACTGACTTCCTCGTCTGCATCGAGCAACAGTACCCAGTCTTTCGTGCAGAGATCGATCGCGTACTGCTTCTGCGCCACATATCCGCGCCAGGGCTCGACGATTACGCGCGCACCATACTCGCGGGCAATGTCGCAGGTATGATCCTTCGAGCCGGAGTCGACAAGCACGATTTCATCCGCCCAGCGAACGCTTGCAAGTGTGCGGGCGATGTTTGCCTCTTCATCCATCGCCACGATGGCCACTGAAATCGTCATAGGAGAAATTGATGATTGTTGGATTTTTGATTGTTAATTCAAAACCAACGTAAGTCCTGACTTTTAATCATCAATCAACAATCATCAATCAACAATGACTTGTGAGGTGCGGCGGTGAGACGCCGCCACGACAGCCGCCGAGACGGCGGCGCTACACTTCAGCTCGCTTTCTTGTCTCCGACAGCAGGAACACGATCAGGATCAGCAATTCCGGCTCCATGGGATGCCGATAGCGGGCGTGCGGATACACGAAGTAATAGACCGTGGGGTATGTCAACAGCAATCCCGCGAAGAGCCATGCCCCGTTTCGCTTTTGGAGCAATGTTCGCCCCAATCCCCAGATGGCGAGCACAGATGTCGCTAGAAATACCGAACTGCGAAAGTCGATCCAGTTGGTGCTGTTGGTCGGCCGGGGCACGCCATTCCAGAAGTAGAAAAATCTTTTCAGGCTGATGACTGCAAAGCGCGCTGGATGTGTACGAATCCACTCGAGTGCGATTCGTTTGCAGTCCGCAGCGTAGGCAAGTTCGCCCATACGCTGATACTTTTCCAGTTCCAGTTTATTTAAGTTGGGTTGAAGGTAAGGCATCAACATACCGTCGGCCAATGGTCCATTGCCCAAGCGGAACTGCAATCCAAAGTCGTTACGGATGAAAACGAAGCGTCCGAAGGCTTCGTAGTTGCGAATCAGCCACGGCGATAGCACGAGAAAAAACGTGATCGACGACAACACCACACCAGCGATTGACGGCAGACCTTGCCGATATCGCTTGTACCAGATCCACAGCCCACAGAAGGGTAGGAACGCCAGCATGGTTGGATTGGCAAGCGCTCCCACGCTATACAACACGGCGAAGATTATCCAACCCTGCCAGCCCGGCCACTCTGTCAATTCGAGAGCAACCAGAAAAATACAGGCGAGAACCAGCGGTGTGAACGTTGTGTCCCAAATCCAATGGATACCCCAGTACCACACGTAGGGATTCAACGCCCATGTGTACGCGGACCAGATCGCAATGCGTTCGCCGAAGGTTCGGTGAGCGATCCAATAGATGGGGATCGTTGTCAGTGTCGCGAAGACGCAATTGATGCCGAGCAAGACCCAGGCGGAGGCATATGTATAGATCCCGAAGAGCTTGAACACTCCGCCGATCAGGTATGGATACAACGGCGGTTCCCATGCGGAGGGGCCAGTGTTGCCTTCATAGGGGCTGCTGAAGCCGTGTCCCTGAGCGATGGAGCGGCCGATGCGGCCCATTTCGAATCCGAAGCCGAAGTTGTCTTCACCGGGACGCGTTCGGTATTGGTGGAGCACTCCAATGGACGCCAGTTGCAGCAGGAACGACAGGGGTAGCAGCCAGAGAAAAGATTTGGGCAGGGTCGGCCGCGACGGTCGAGGCATCGGTGCGTAGTGTATCAGGCGGGTTGCCTGAACTGGGAAGAGTGGCATCGTGAGTGGATTCAGAGTGTTAGAGTTCCCACTAGAAGATTTCCGCAGTGTTCCTGCAGGAACACTTGTACATTTAGAGTTGTGCGTACATTTTTGTTAAATTAAAAATTCTCTATTTGTTTCATGCACTTATACGCCTTCGCGTGTTGCCTAGTACCGCAGAGGCTAAAGCCTTAATCTGTGGGTGCTTTTATTCGCAGCGCTAGAAGCGCTGCGCCACCCAAAAGCGAACTCTCTCGCGCCTGATAAGGCCGACCTACATTTGGCCTCCCTGCGGTTGCGTTGCAGGCGGCGTGGAGGACGGTGCTCCGGGCGGCACCACGTCTGTACGAGGAGCAACGTAGGGCACTGCGGGCAGATGCTTCACTTCACCGCGAGTGGCGTCAGCGATGTCGATGCCGGAATGATCGAGGAGCAAGCCGGTGGAGCGATCGAGTTCGATGCGCGATTTCTCGTAGGCCGCTTTGGCTGAGACCAGATTCGACTCGCCGGTGGTCAGCGTGGCCGCATCCTGCAGGATTGTGACCTGGGTGGTGAGGCCGACTTTCAGTTTCTGTTGATCGGCATCCAGCGTCTGGCGTGCTAGGTCGACCGCGGATTGCGCTGCCTGCACCGCGGTGCGGTTCTGCCGCACATCAAATTCAGCGTTGCGGACCTCAATGCGCACCTGATTTTCGAGCTGCTTCTCACGCACCTCGGCCTGGCGGTATTCCAATTCGGCACGCACCTGGTTCGATTGCGCCAGGCGGTTGCGCAGAGGAATGGTGAGAGACAAGCCGACGCCTTTGTCCGGCGCGGTGGAATTCACTAGCTGATTCAGTGTTCCACCATAGCTCATGGTATTTGCTGTCCCAAACACCGCCTGAGGTGGTGTGCAGGCTGAGCCCTTCGTAGATGTGCACTGCGGGTTCAGGTCTCCGCCCAGGCCAGAACCGCCATAATAAGCATAAGCCTGCAGTGTCGGAAGCAGGGAGTTGCGCACAGCCTTGTTGTTGATATCGCGTGAGTTGAGGTCGATTCGAGACTCGACCAATTCGGCACGATGATGGAGCGCGTCGTTGATCATGTCTTGAATGGGGATGACCGATTCCTGTTGCGGTACTTGCATCGTCGACGTTGGAATTACGTCGGCCTCCGCAAGAATGGGGTCTTCAACACTGCGGCTGACCGCGTTCTTCATCAGTAATTGCTGCAGTTGCAAATTGTTCTGGGCAACGATCAGATTCTGCTGATCAGTTGCCAATGTGCTCTGCGCGCTGATGACTTGAATGGGCGGCACGGTGCCTACTTCGGCCTGGTGTTTGGTATCATCCAGGGCCCTTTGGGCGTACGCCAGCGCTTCCTGTTGTACCCGCACGTTTTCGAACGCGTAAACCAGATCCCAATACATATCTTCGATTTGATCGACGGTAGTGATGACTTGCAGCCGGAAGGCTACGTCAGAAATCTCGCGGTTGTTCTTCGCGATGCGGATGAAACGCGTGTTGGGTAGCGAGCCGAAACCTTGCAACAAATTCTGCGCGACCTTGAACTGAAAGTTTGAGCCGAGCTGAGGAGTGAGCAGGGCGAAGCCGCTATTGCTGGTGACATGGTTGTTGTTGAATCCCGCGGTCAGGATCGTTCCCCACTGAAGTCCCTGGGTGTAAGCGAAGTCGGCGGTATATGTGTTTTGCGCGAGGATGCCGCCCGGGGCGGGGCTGATCGCACTTGTCGATATGATCTCGTTTTTGTCGAGCTGCAACGTGCTTGTCAGTTGCGGGTCGAAAGCGGTGATGGGTGCGCCAATGCCGAGCGTCGAACTCACCAGGCCGTTGGTGCCGGTGCCTGCGCCGCTGGCAGCGACAGTGGTGCCTCCGGTGCCAGAGCCGACGGTACCACCGAGTCCGCCGACACCACCGCCGGGAGTGTTTTGCACAATGCCGGCGTTGACGCCGAGAATGCTCGATCCGGACTTGGCGCGGAGCAAATCGGCTTCCGCAATGTTCAAGTTGTAGCGCGCGATTTCGAGATCGAGATTGTTCTCGAGAGCGAGAGCAACGGCGTCATCGATGGAGAGATAAATTTTGCCATCGCGCATGAGCGAGTCGATCCGCGGCGAGTTGCCCAGGTTCGAGTGGGGCATATCCTGTGCCTTGTAGGGCTGCAGCAGGTTGGGAAATGCCGAACTTGGGCGGGAGTAATCCCTGATGTGGACAGGTCCGGGCTGCGCCGGCTGCGGAGCGGCTGGAGGCGTCTGGGTCGCGGCAGGCTGCTGCTGCGCTTCGAGCGCGTTGGGAACAATTCCGGAGAGGATGGCGAAGGTCACACACCATAGCGATAACCGGAATAGGAAACTCAAACGCGGTAGGAACATGAGGATTCTCCTTACACGAGAACAAGCATGGATTTTCTTGCGCATTTTTCTTGGTTCCTAATTACTCAAATGACAGATTTGGATACAGAACAGGATAAAGCGTTCTTTCATCTTAGCGGGAGAAGCCGCCAGGAAAGGGCAGGGGTTTGTAAAGAATTGTGGTGAGAACGGACCTCGGACCGCAGACCTCGGACCTCAGACGTCGGGTCTGCGGTTTTTGTAGGGAGGAATCTATTTTCGGTGGGCTGGTGAAAGCAGATTCCTCGTCGCTTTGCTCCTCGGAATAACAAGGAGTTTGGGCGCGAAGATATGACCAGACACCAGACCTCAGACCGGTTTTCGGTCCGAGGTCTCTAAGGTCTGCGGTCTGAGGGCTGAAGTCTGTGGTCCGCGTTTTACTGCTGGGGCTGCTGTGGTGGTGTCTGGTTAGCCTGCGGTGTCGACGAAGGCAGATCCTTGCGCGGCGCAACGTAAGGGACGTTGGGCATGTGGCTGACCTGGCCCTTGGCAGCATCGTCGATACTGATTCCTTCGTGATCGAGTAGCGTGCCGACAGCACGGTCGAGCTCGATGCGCGACTTTTCGTAAGCGGCTGTGGCTGACAGTAGCGTGGACTCAGCGGTGGCCAGCGCACTGCGGTTTTGCAGAACCGCAGTCGTTGTCGACGTGCCGAACTGATATTTCTTCTGCTCGGCGTCGAGTGATTGCCGGGCGTAGTCGACTGCGGCTTGCGCCGAGGCGACGCTGGCGCGGTTTTGTTCTACCCCGAACTGGGCGTTGCGAACTTCGATGCTGATGCGGTTTTCGGTTTGCTGCAGCGCCATCTGTAACTGGCGATATTCCAGCTCGGAGCGAATCTGCACGGCTTGCGCGGCGCGATTGCGAAGCGGGATGTTGAGCTGCAGGCCGACACCCTTGTCAGGAGCGGTGGAGTTGACGAGTTGGTTCAGTGTGCTGCCATAACCGACGCTGGGAGTGACCGGAATCAAGGTCTGCCCCGGGGGATTTGTCGTAGCATTCGGTCCGGCGCAGAGGCCGATACCTTGTTCCTGAACCGGTTCGTTGGCACAGAGGTTGGAAGGGTTCTGTGAACCACCCAAGCCATATCCGCCATAATAAGCATAGAGATCCAAACTCGGCAGGAGAGCGCTGCGAACGGACTTATTGCTCGCCTCTTGGCTGTTCAACTGAATGCGCGATTCTACTAATTCAGGACGGTGCCGGAGAGCCTCGTTAACCAAATCCTCTGTCGGCTGAACTTGTTCGTTTTCCGGGATCTCCATCGTCGAGGTTGGAATCACTTCCGCGTTGGCGAGCACCTGATCGTGCAAGGTCCGGCTCAAGGCATTCTTCATGAGCAGCTGTTCCAACTGAAGATTGGTTTTGGCAACTGTAAGAGCCTGCTGGTCGGCAGCGACGGTGCTTTGAGCTCGCACGGCTTCGATCGGCGCGAGGCTTCCGATTTCTACCTGCTTTTTGGTATCCGAGAGGGTTCTTTCCGAAAAAGCGAGAGATTCTTCTTTTACGCGCAGATTCTCATAGGCATAGACAAGATCCCAGTACATATTCTCGATCTGATCGACAGTTGTGATGGTTTGTAGACGGAACGCGACGTCCGACAATTCACGGTTATTTTTGGCGATGCGGATGAAGCGATTATTCGCAGCGAAACCGAAGCCCTGCAGCAGATGCTGGGTTAGGGTGAACTTGAAGTTAGAATTTATTAAGGGACTCAGCGTTGTGAAGGGTGCATTGCCCAACGTCTGACGGCTATTGTTGAACCCAACCTGCAGATTAGTTCCCCACTGAAAGCCTTGCGTGTAGGTGAAGTTAGCAGTTGTCGTGTTCTGCGGCGAAGTGGGGCTGAACGGACTCGAAGAAAGAATATGAAAACGGTCACTCTGGAATGTTCCCGTGAGCACAGGATCGAAGCTGGTTATGAGCGGGCCAAAGAGTCCACCGGCAGTCGAACCGACAATACCGCCAGCACCGGCGCCCGCGCCACCCGCACCGAGAGTGGTGCCGCCTGTTCCTGAACCGACTTGCGTTCCAATTCCGCCTACACCACCACCAGGAGTGTTCTGCACGATGCCAGCATTGACGCCTAGGATCTGGGCACCCGCCTTCGCGCGCAGGACGTCAGTATCGGCGATGTTGAGGTTGTAGCGCGCGATAGCGATGTCGAGGTTGTTCTCAAGAGCGAGCGCGATGGCGTCATTGAGCGACAGATAGATCTTGCCGTCGTGCATAAGCTGGTCGATGCGCGACGTGTTCGCTAGGTTTGGCGGCGCCAGGTGCCGTGCCGTGTACGGCCCAATCGGATTGGGAAAATGAGACACGGGCTGGGAATAGTTCATCACCGGCAGCGGCTTCTCGGGCTGCGGAGCCGGGGCGTTGGGTGTGGCTGCATCCTGCGCACTACAAGCGAGAGCCAGTATGGCGAACAGGCTCGCAGCGGCGAGCCGGACAGTCAGGGCTTTACATGCAAATGGCATCTACTCATCTCCGTTGGTTTGAAACCAGTTGGTTGAGCAATTCGTCAACATCCGTTTGTTTAAGACCACGTGATTAGAACCTGCAGCAGCAAAAAGCCCGGGATCCAACCCAAATCCACTATGAAAGTCCTATCCAGGCATTGATACGCAAACGATAGGCTCAAGGTTCCTGCAACCTAAAGGGAAAGAACAAACTTTGGCCCATTTAGGTTACGGTCTTTACTAGATTCTTAATCCTCTGTTTCACAGGCCGCAGCGATACGAGATACCGGCCCTGGAGATTAAAATTTCGCGGAGACCATACAGTATATCTAACGAAAATCCGCCTCTATTGCTCTCCGCGATTCGCAGAACTGGTACATTGCTGGCGAAGCGGACATCGACTGCCAAAATCCGAAAAGATTTGGATGATGCGACCGGGGCGCGGGACTCGAAAGATCATGCGCAATCTCAAACTGATCCTTTCCTATGATGGTGCGGAGTTTTCCGGTTGGCAGGTGCAGCCTGATGCCGCCACAGTGCAGGGCACACTGGCCTCTGCGATTGGACGGATTACGGGAGAAAAGGTATTGCCGCAGGGTTCGGGGCGCACCGACGCAAGAGTGCATGCGCTGGCCCAGGTTGTGACATTTGTCACGGAGTCGTCAGTCCCCACGGGAAATTTCGTGAAGGCGTTGAACGATATTTTGCCGGCGTCGGTGCGCGTGCTGGAGGTATCGGAGTCGCCGGCAGAGTTTCATGCGCGGTACTCGGCGCGGGGAAAGACGTATCGGTATCGGATTTATCGGGCGGGAATTTGTCCGCCGTTTCTGGCGCGGTATGTGTGGCACTTTCCGTATCCGCTGGATGAGACGGCGATGGCGCAGGCGGCGGGCCTGGTTGTGGGAGAGCATGATTTCACTTCGTTTGCGGCGGTAGATCCGGAGCGGGGACGAGAGGAGCCGGTGTCGAACGTGCGGACGATTTTTTCTTCGTCGTGGGAGCGAGTGGGTGATGAACTGATCTATACCGTGCGTGGGTCTGGATTTTTGCAACACATGGTGCGGAATCTGGTAGGAACGTTCATTCTGGTCGGGAAGGGAACGCTGCACGTAGATGATGTCACGCGGATTCTTGAGGCGCGAAATCGTTCGGCGGCAGGAGCGACGGCGCCAGGTAGCGGGCTGTATCTGGTGAACGTGGAGTATTGAGCGATGGCTGATTTGCAGGTCGCGACGGGTAAGATCGCGTCGATCAATCCGGCAACAGGAGCGCTGCTGCGCGAACTAGAGTGCGTTGGCGAAGAGGATGTTAAAGCTGCGGTTGTGAAGGCGCGGACGGCGCAACCTGCGTGGGCTGGATTTGGCCTGCGGAAGCGGATTTTAATACTGCGCGAATTTCAGGCTAGATTGCATGCCCAGAAATCGGAAATTGCTCAGGCCATTACACGCGAGGCGGGGAAGCCCATTGCTGAGGCACTGGTCACGGAAGTTCTGGTCGTACTCGATACGGCACGATTTCTGATCGACAACGCCTGGAGCCTATTGCGCGACGAACCGGTACCTCATGGAAATCTGGCGACGAAACTCAAGCGCGGATTTTTGGTGCGCGAGCCGTATGGCGTGGTCGGGATTATTTCGCCATGGAATTATCCATTCTCCATTCCTGCAACGGAGACTTTAGCCGCACTTGTGGCGGGAAATGCTGTGGTGCTGAAGCCGTCGGAATTGACGCCGCTGGTAGCGCTAGAACTAGGTTTGTTGCTGCGTGAAGCCGGTGTGCCGAACGATGTGTTTCAGGTCGTGGTCGGTGAAGGATCAACGGGCACTGCGTTGCTGCAATCGCCAGTCGACAAATTGGTCTTCACCGGCAGTGTGGCGACCGGGAAGCGCATCGCCGCAGCGGCAGCGGAGCGATTGCTCCCTGTGGTACTCGAACTGGGTGGCAAAGATCCCATGCTTGTGCTCGATGACGCTGACGTCGATGTTGCTTCGAGCGCAGCGGTCTGGGGAGCCTTCGTCAACGCTGGGCAGGCTTGCCTGTCGGTCGAGCGGTGCTATGTGCACCGCAGTCTCTATGAGAAATTTGTGACGGCATGCGCTGAGAAGACAAAGAAACTCCGTGTCGGTCATGGGGAAGACCGAGAGACCGATGTTGGGCCACTGATTCACGAGCGTCAGTTGCAGGTGGTTGAAGCGCATGTAGAAGATGCTAGGACGCACGGGGCGCGCGTTCTGATCGGCGGGTCGCGATTTCTAGAACTAGGTAAAAGCTTCTATCGTCCGACCGTATTAGCTGACGTGACGCATGAGATGCGCATCATGCGTGAAGAAACCTTCGGCCCAGTGCTCCCAATCATGGCTTTCGATACAAACGACGAAGCCGTGTCTCTAGCCAATGATTCGGAATACGGACTCGCGGCCAGCGTATGGACGCGTGATGCCAAGCGCGGAGAACGGTTAGCACGTCGCATTCAGGCAGGCACGGTGATGATCAACGATGTGATCTCATGCTTCGGCATCAGAGAGGCTCCGCATGGCGGAGTGAGGGCCAGCGGCATGGGTCGCACGCACGGACGTTTCGGACTGGATGAGATGGTCAGGGTGAAGTACGTCGATGTCGATCGTATGCCCGGCATGAAGAAGGTCTGGTGGTATGGCTATGGCGAGGGCTTCCGTCGGCAGATGGAAGGTTTTCTGGATATGCAATTCGCGCGGCGATTTGGGTCGCGGTTAGGCGGCGCGCTGCGGGCGGCAGGAGTAGTGAGAAGGAAGCAGTTGTGATCTAGTTCCGCGCGAACGCTTCATTAAGGGCACGGCTTCACCTGTTTTTACTAGGCTACGAGTACTGGACGCTTTGTCATCCTGAGCGAAGCGAAGGACCTGTGTACTTCGCCAGCGTTACCGATGCTGCAAGCGAGTGCATAGATCCTTCGCGGCAAAGAACGCCGCTCAGGATGACAAACGCAATAAACCGGGTGCCTCATATCTCGCCTCTTTTGGCGAGATGTGAAAGCTAGGGAAACTAGGGGAACTACCGGAGTCAGCGCGGAGGAAATACGTGGCTATAAAGGCTAGGAAAATCTGGTTTTTGGGTGGCGCAGCGCTTTAAGCGCTGCGATAGCGCCACGTAAGGCTTGCTGAATCAGCACAGGCTTTAAAGCCGCAGCTGTGCCCTTCTCAAGATGTTCTTGAGCGGAACGTGACTATCCGTCATTCGTCCACGCGGTCGCCGTGGCTTGGAGGTTGGGAGACCACAAGGAACCGCGCGGGGCTCGACGATGGATTCCGGACCTGATGCCGGGTACCCGGCAAGACGCGAATTCCGCATCCCGCGTGCACCAGCGTCATCTCTCCTTCTACTTCCATCAGTACTTCCCCAGCGAGCACGTAAAAGAATTGCTGGGCGTGCTCGTGATGGTGCCGGACCTCGGCTGCCCCCGGAGGAATGAGTTCTTCGATTACGCTCAACTGAGCATCCTTCACCAGATGCCAGCCATCGCAATCGTCTCCCCAGCGGTAGTGCTCGGCGTTTTCACGGCTGACGGAACGCGATTGAGCGGCAGCCGGCTGAGTGGAGTTTGACTTAGCCGATTCTGGCTGAGAAGACTTCGGACTCGCTGGCTTTCGGGGCATTACTTTTTCGCCTCCCGATCATTCAGTGTAACCTTGTGCGCATGACTCCGATTGCGAACTCCCCAGCGGACGGTCCAGCCGAAAGCGGGAGTTCTGGCGGGAAGTTCGGTTACAATGACCGCGTAAGACGGAAATCCGGCGGCCTGATCCAGAAACTTCGGGCCGCTGAACGAGGAGCATATCCTTTGGCGACTGGCGAAGTGACCACTTCCGGCTCTGCGAGTGTTTCTGAGAACGTCCAGCAGCTTCCCAAGCACAAGGTCAAGATCAAAAAGGCCGGGCAGCGCGCCTGCAACGAGAAAAACGAGAAGGGAAAGTTCTGCGGTGGCCATTTGAAGCTATGGTTCTACGCGAAAGACGTCGTCGAGCGCGAGTGCGGAGACATTGAAAAGGCGTGGGGACCGAACGCCGAAGTGTATCGCTGCGAAAACTGCAAGGCGCTCTATCTGCCGACTCCAGGTGAGACGAAGGTGAACGTGGCAGGGCAGGGGCAGATTTCGATATTCGGGCTGACGCTACCGCCGAAGGAGAAATAGCTCCTAAGCTCCTAAGCTTCTAGCTGCTAGCCAACCCTCCAGTGTAGCCCGATGCACTTCCGGTCCTAGGGACCTGACCGGTTAGTGGGGACCTATCGGCGAGTCGAAAACGCTATGCTAGCGTTCCTACAAGGTTTGCTAGAAGCTAGGAGCTAGAAGCCAGCAGCTTTTGCTAATGAACTCTTCCGATCTCATCTACGACTGGAATACGAACTACCCGCCCGGACTGAAGCCGGCGGGGCCGGTGCTGCTCAATGATGAAAGCCTGCGCGATGGCTTGCAGTCGCCTTCGGTGCGTGACCCGTCAGTTACAGAAAAGATAGAGATTCTGCATCTGATGGAGGCGTTGGGGATCCACTCGCTCAATCTTGGCCTGCCCGGCGCCGGGCCGCGCGCCGTCGAGGCTGTGACCGCGCTGGCGCACGAGATTGCCGCCAACAAGATGAAGATTCGCGCCAACTGCGCGGCGCGGACACATGAGAACGACATTCGTCCCATCGCAGAAATTGTGCAGAAAACGGGGCTGCCGATTGAGGCGGCGACGTTTATCGGATCGAGTCCAATTCGGCGCTTCACGGAAGGATGGACGGACGACTTTCTTGTGCAGACGACCAAGAAGGCCGTGAAATACGCGGTTTCGCTGGGCCTCGACGTAATGTATGTCACCGAGGATACGAGCCGCTGCGATCCCGAGACAGTGAAGCAGTTGTACGCGACTGCGATCAACTGCGGGGCGCGCGCGATCTGTATCTGCGACACCGCGGGCCATGCCACACCGATGGGCGCGCTGGCGCTGGTGCGATTCGTAATCGACGAGGTCGTCAAGCCTTCAGGCGAGAAGATTCGCGTCGACTGGCACGGGCACAGCGATCGCGGGCTGGCCATCGCGAATTCGATGGCGGCGATCATCGCGGGCGCGAACTGCGTTCACGGGTGCGCAATTGGGCTAGGCGAGCGCGTCGGCAACACGCAGATCGATCAGATGCTGGTGAATCTGAAACTCATGGGCATTGCGCCGTGGGACCAACAGGATTTGACCAAACTGAAGCAGTATTGCGAAGTCGTGTCACGGGCAACGGGCGTGCCGATTCCGAAAAATTACCCCGTAGTCGGCGAAGATGCGTTCCGCACTGCGACCGGTGTACATGCGGCGGCGATCATCAAGGCGTATCGCAAGAACGACACCGTGCTCGCGAACACGGTGTACTCCGGTGTGCCGTCGCATGTATTTGGGATGGACCAGGTCATTGATGTCGGGCCGATGAGCGGGAAGTCGAATGTGCTCTTCTGGCTGGAACGGCGCGGCATTCCGGTCACCGATGAGGCTGTTGATCGCATCTACCAACGCGCCAAGCAAAGCGACCACACACTGACGGAAGCAGAAATTTTGGAGTGCGTATCGGTGAAGACCGTTAGGAGCTAAAGCCCTAAGTTGAAAAAGGAAGTCTGTGTCGCAGCGCTGGAAGCGCTGCGATACCCAAAACCACCATCCAACACTGATTCTTGAGGAAGCCGCAAAACTGCTAAGAGCGATCCCGAAATATGACCAATCAACTGCGACATGCGATTCTCGGTGCTGGTGGTGTCGGGGGGTTGATTGGCGCCAGCTTGGCGCGTATTGGTGATGCGGTTACGTTGGTGGTCAGACCAGAATCACTGGCGAAATATCCAGAGCAGTTGCGGCTTGAAAGTCCGTTCGGTAACTACGACGCCCATATTTCAACGGTGGTTGAAGTGTCGATGCCGGTCGATGTGCTCTGGATTACGGTCAAGGCGACACAGTTGGAAGCTGCTCTCACATCTTTTACGAATCCAGCGTTGGTGCGGGCCATCGTGCCGCTTCTGAACGGCGTTGACCACCTTGCGCTGCTGCGATCGAAATACGGTACCGATAAAGTGATTGCGGCGACGATCGCAGTTGAGTCCGAACGCGTTGCGCCGGGTCACATCATTCATCGTTCATCTTTCGCTCGTTTGAATGTTTCTTCTGCCGGACAACCGCTGCTGGGAGAGACGATCCAACGCCTGCAAGGGTTGGGCTTCGAGTGCCGATTCATCGACGATGAGCCGACGCTGATGTGGAGCAAACTGGTTTTTCTGGCGGCGTTTGCGCTCACGACGACTGCGGCCAATAAGAGTACCGCAGATATTTTGAGTGACCCTCACTGGAGGCAAGTGGGGCTGTCTTGCATACGCGAAGCGAGCGCGGTAGCTGTCGCCGAAGGCGCGAAAGTTGATGCCGACGTAATGATCGCCGGAGTGATGAAGATGCCCGGAAACATGCGCAGCTCGATGCAGAAAGATGTCGAGCAGGGCAAGGCTCCGGAACTCGATGCGATCGCCGGGCCAATTCTGCGCGGGGCGAAGCGGCATGGGATCGAAGTTCCTGCGACGAAAAAACTGGTAGCCGAGGTTGAACGACGAATCGGCACGGCCAGCGGACTATTGGTCTAGGCTACGGTACGTTATCGAAAGTGCATCCATCTCAAGCCCTTACACCCGTTCTGGTTACCAACCTTCAGTAATCAGCGCCCCGGATTAGCCAATCCTAATCTCTTGTAAGGCGTTGTAAACTGACGCCATAGCCCCAATGAGTCCTACTCCTCCGCGCGCGGATATGCCCGACCCTGCCGTGAAGCAGGAAGTGCAGCAGGAGGTGGCACGTCTCGCGGCTTCGCCCGAGATGCGGTCGGCTTTCAATTGGTTTCGCCTGCAGGAGCCGCAACTGGCGCACTGGCAGATGGAGATGGCGCGGATTCCGGCGCCTCCATTTGGCGAGTCGGCGCGCGGCGAGTGGCTGGCCGAGCGGTTTCGCGAAGTAGGGCTGGATGATGTGCGCATCGATGATGTAGGCAACGTGTTCGGGACGCATCCGGGATTTGGGAAACGTCATGTGGCGTTGAGCGCGCACATTGATACGGTTTTTCCGGCGAATACGCCGCTGAATATTCGCCAGCAGGGAAGCCGCTTGTACGGACCGGGCGTTTCTGACAACGGCGCGGGTGTGGCGGCGATGCTGGGAATCGCGGCGTTGCTGCGTGCGGTGCGGCTGCGGCATGCGATGCCGTTTGTGTTTATCGGCAACGTGGGCGAAGAGGGCGAAGGCGATTTGCGTGGCATGCGGCACATTTTTTCGACGCCGCGCTGGAAAGATTCGATTGCATACAGCCTGGTGCTCGATGGCGCTGGCGCTGACACGATTGTCGCGGAAGCTTTGGGCAGCCGCCGTTTTGAAGTGATTGTGCGCGGGCCGGGGGGACATTCGTGGAGCGATTTCGGCGCGCCGAATCCGATTGTGATTCTTGCTAAGGCGATTGAGACGTTCACGGCGACGCCGGTTCCGTCCGCGCCAAAAACGACGTTCAACATCGGGGTGATTCGCGGTGGGACGTCAGTGAATTCGATTCCGGAGTCGGCGAGCATGAAGGTCGATATTCGCTCGACTTCGATGACGGAGATGGAGCGACTGGAGCAATCGCTGCGGCTGGCGCTGAATCGCGCAGTGGAAGACGAGACGATGGCGGCGGAGATGCGGTCGTCGGCGCAGAAGCGGCCGGGCGTGACGTGTGATGTTGTGGTGATTGGAAATCGTCCAGCGGGGGAACTGCCCGCGGGGGCGAAAATTTTGCAGGTGGTTCGGGCAGTTGATGCGCAACTGGCAAACGCGGCGCAGATTCAACGGGCGTCGACGGATGCGAATATTCCGTTGTCGCTGGGGCTGGAGGCAGTGGCCATCGGGGGCGGCGGATCGGGCGGCGGGGCGCACACATTGCAGGAATGGTTCGATTCCAACGGGCGCGAGCTGGGGCTGAAGCGGATTCTGCTCACCATGCTGGCGCTGGCGGGGGTGGGGGAATGAATCGGAACGCAAGCGTGACGCCGCAGTTTTTCCGGCGGTTGCCTCGGGGGCTAAAGCCCTCGAAAAAAGGGAAGGCTTTATCGCAGCGCTCAAAGCGCTGCACCACCCAAAACCTAGTTTTTCCGCAAACTCTAAAGCCCATTGCATTAAACCTTTCTAGAAGCACGGCTAAAGCCGTGTCCTTCCCGACGCGGTTTTTGCGCGCCATTGCTCTGTGCGCGAGCGTCGCGTTTCTTGGTTGGACGTGCCTAGCGCAGACTGCCGGTCAGGCTATGTCATCGTCTGGTCAAACAGCGCCTGCTAAAACGTCGCCTACTCAAACATCAGTTTTCGATCAGCAAGCGGATGACCCTATGCTGAAGGCCCCCAGGGCCGACATCATCTTCATGCACGCGAATGTTTACACCGGTGTGCCGGCGAATACTCCGTTTGCTTCGATCCTGCGGGAAGAAGCGATTGCCGTGCGTGGAGATCGAATTCAGGCAGTGGGCAAGACGCTCGAGATCCAGAAGCTGAAGGGGCCGCAAACGCAGGTCATCGATCTCGGCGGACACTTCGTGATGGCGGGGTTCAACGACGCACACTTGCATCTGTTCGACGCTGGTACGACAAAGCTGAGCGTCGATTTGACCGGCGTGAAGTCTCTCGACGAACTGCGTACGCGGCTGGCGAAACGCGTTGCCGATGCAAAGGCTGGCGAGTGGATTCTGGGCGCGGGATGGGATGAGACTCTTTGGCCGGTGAAGGCAACTCCCGCGCGCTGGGATCTGGATGAAGTGTCGAACGGCCATCCTGTGTTTTTGGTGCGGATCGATGGACATATCGCGGTCGCGAATACGCGGGCGCTGCAGTTGGGAAGCATCACGCTGGCCAGCCGCGATCCACAAGGCGGGCACATTGACCGCAACGAGAACGGTGAGCCTACGGGAATTTTGCGCGAGACTGCGCAAATGGCGGTGACGGGAGCGATCCCAAAGCCGACGCACGATCAGCGGCGGCGTGCATTGGAAGTCGCGTTGGCCGATCTTGCCGAGCATGGGGTGACCTCGGCGCAGGATTATTCGCCGGAGTGGGAGAATTTCAAGATTTACGAAGATCTGGAAAAAGAAGGCAAACTCACGGCGCGGATTTCGGAATGGCTTCCGTTTGACGATACGCTCGACGAACTGAACCGGAAGCGTAACTCGCATCCGCAATCGGATCTAATGCTACGCACAGGCATGCTAAAGGGATTCATGGATGGGTCTCTGGGGTCGCACACTGCAGCGCTGATCGAGCCGTATGCAGATGATCCCAAAAATTTCGGATTGCCCCGATACGAAGCCAGCAAGCTCAACGACATGACCAAGGAGCGGGTGCTTGCTGGTTTTCAAATTGGCTTTCACGCGATCGGTGACCAAGGTGTGCAAATGGCGCTCGATGCTTTTGCTGGCGCGGAGAAAGCTGCACGTGAGGCGCACGTGAAAGCCGCTAATGGCGGTGACGACTTTCGCCTGCGCATCGAGCATGCGCAGGTCACGAATCTACAGCAGATCGCGCGCTTCAAAGAGCTGAAAGTCATTGCTTCTATGCAGCCCAGTCACTTGCTCACCGACATGCGCTGGGCTCAGGATCGGTTAGGGCCGCAACGGGCCCTAACTTCCTATGCATGGCTAACGCTTTTGAACAAGGGTGTGACGCTGGCATTTGGCACGGATTGTCCGGTTGAGCCGATCTCGCCGTTCCGCGGGCTTTATGCCTCCGTTACGCGCAGGAGCGAGGACGACAAGCAGGAGTATTTCCCGGCGCAGCGGCTCACCATGGATCAGGCAATTGCCGCGTACACGACCGGTTCGGCATTCGCGGAGTTCGAGGAAAAAGAAAAAGGCAAGCTCGTGCCGGGGCTGTTGGCTGATTTCGTAGTGCTCGACCGTGACCCCACGGCTTCATCGCCGGAGAAATTGCTCGCCACGAAGGTGCTTCGAACGGTGGTTGGGGGTAAGACCGTGTACGAAGCGAAGTAGGGTCGGCACTCAATGGTCCTACATAGCGGAGCCTTTTCTACTAAAGCTGATATAAATCAGCACGTTTGCAGGCGATCCCGCATCAAACGGTTTTTCCACTTTGAGCGTCTAATAGTTAAGAAGTTGCGGACGAGTGGCGTCAATACCATCACTCCTCTGACGCTCCGCGTACATGGGTATAATAGAACGGGTTGCGATTAACCGGAGGGAAGTAGACATATGGATTTACGCGCAATATGGGTGCGCATGAAGGCTCATGGCTGGGCCTATACAGCAAGCATTTTGGCGACGCTGGCGGTCGGCATATTAATCGGGACGGTAGTCTCCTACGGCGTAAAGGGAAAAGAGGGGCAGAAGGGCAGCGATGCAACTCCGCTGACTTTGCCTTCCCCGACGCAGATGTCGAATGCGTTCTCGCAGATTGCCAAGCAACTTGAACCGAGCGTGGTCAATATCAGTACGGAATCAACGATCAAGAATATTCAACGGCGCCGCGGTGGGCAAGGGCAGGATGACGACGGCGGTGGCGGTGGCATGGACGATTTCTTCAATCATTTCTTCGGTGGTCCCGGTGGAGGCCCGAGTGATGGCCCGATTCGTGAGAGGTCGTTAGGGTCAGGCGTGATCGTGGACTCGAAGGGCTATATCATTACCAATCGCCACGTGGTCGAGAAGGCGGACCGTATCCGTGTGCGGTTTGAGGATGATCCGCCAGGTTTGCAGCATGAGGCCAAGGTGATCGGCACCGATCAGGAAACGGACCTCGCTGTAATCAAGGTAGATGTTGACCATCCGCTGCCGGCAGCGAAGCTGGGCAACTCCGATAGCATGCAGGTGGGCGATTGGGTGCTCGCAGTAGGCAGCCCGTTTGGCTTGTCGGAGACGGTGACGGCAGGAATCGTTTCGGCCAAGGGACGCGATATCGTTCCCGGGCGGCAATTTCAAACATTCATTCAGACCGATGCGGCGATTAATCCGGGCAATTCCGGCGGGCCGCTGGTCAACATGAATGGAGAAGTTATCGGCATCAACACGGCAATTCTGAGCGAGACCAATGCCTACGCGGGCGTAGGTTTTGCGTTGCCCTCGAAAACAATCGTGGATGTCTACAACCAGCTCACCGGTCCTGAACACAGGGTTTCGCGCGGGTCAATCGGCATCGTGTTTGCTGCGCAGGATAATCCGGCAATCGCTCGCGTGTATGGCAGTGGCTCGGGCGTTACCGTTTCGACTGTGGTGGCCGGCAGTCCGGCAGATCAGGCTGGCCTGAAAGTCGGCGACACGATTACCGCCGTCGACGGCAAGAAAGTGACCAAAGGAAACGAGCTGGTATCCGACATTGCCTCGCGCAAGCCTGGTTCCAAGGTCGGACTTGCATTCGTCCGCAACGGCAAGCAGCAGGAAACAAGCGTGACCATTGCCGATCGCGCCAAGTTGTTTGCGGCGCGTCTAGGCGATGATCAGGAAAACGACGACTCGAACAGCCCAAAGCAGAGCAAGTTTGGTTTGAATGTTCGCAAGCTGACTCCTGAAATGGCCGATCGGCTAGACGTGCCAACCGGAAAGGGAGTCATCGTGCAGGATGTGAAGCCAAACTCTTTTGCCGAAGATGTTGGCTTGGGACGTGGTGATGTGATCCTTGAGGTGAACAAGCAGCCGGTTGACAATGAGGAAGATCTGGCGAGGATCGAGTCCGGTCTGAAGAGCGGCCAGGATGTGGTCTTCCTGGTACGTCAGCGGGGCTCGTCGCGCCAGGATGGAACAGCTTTCCTGGCCGGTACACTTCCGTAACGTAAGTCAGCCCAATCGGTGCTGGCACTGTATCCCGTTGTAAGAGATGATCGGGAGATTACAATGCCAACGCCGGTTGGGCTTTTTGTTTTTTGTGCGTACGATGCATAGTTTGGCTGAAATGCGAGGGATACAACTTAGCACGACATGTGCGCTGATCCTGATGTGCGCGTCTGTGTCGGCTTACGCTCGTCAGCAAGCGACTACGGACTCGTTGACGACCAAAGCCCCGATACATCACACGACTGCCAAGTCGTCGGGAACTAATACCAGCACAACGCACACTAGAACCAAGCATTCTCCGCACAGAAAAAAATCAACGCGCGCGCGTGGCCAGCAGAAGATCGATTCTGAGAGAGCGCGCACGATTCAGGAAGCGTTGATTCGCGAGCACTATTTAAGCGGAGAAGCGACTGGAACCTGGAACCAGGCCAGCGAAGATGCCATGCGAAAGTACCAAGAAGACCATGGCTGGCAGACCAAAGAAGTGCCCGATTCGCGAGCGCTGATCAAGCTTGGCTTGGGTCCGAGCAAGGATCATCTTCTTAATCCTGAAAGCGCTATGACGACAGTTCCCGATGCGCCGCGATCCGAATTGCCAGTTCCCACATCACACACTACGCCTCCTGTCTCATCTCCGCCAGCTCAGAATCCCACGCAGAACGATACGTCCAGCCCGCAGTAGATTTGCAAATCAGACCAACATTTTGCAGGTTGAAAATCTTTACTAGTTGCCGTTTTTTCGGTAGCTGCCTGCTACTGGGCGCGGGAAATACGGCAGCGGTTGGTTGGCGACGATCGCACCGGGATTGCCTGTGACGAGCGCGTCGGCGATCTCTTCTCCGCAAATTTCGGCGGCGGCATCGCGTGACGTGGAAAGAATCGGGACACGCTTCTCCAGGTCATGCGCGTCGGTGGCTAGCACGTGCACAACCTGATGTTCGAGCAGCCATTGTGCAGCACGGCGCGTGCGCTCGCCCCAGAATCCAGTGAGCGCCGAGCCAGTCATCTGAATCACGCAACCCTGTTCTGCCCATTCCACCACGCGCTGCAGACCCTCGCGCAGAATGGGATTGCGTTCCGGATGAGTGATGATCGGCGTGATGCCGCAATCGCCGAGCTTTAAGAAAGAATCGGTGGTCTGCTGCGGGACGCTATAGTTACTGAACTCGACCAGCAGATAGCGCGTGCCCTCGATGACATAACGCGCGGGGTGGGCGTAAGCATCCTGCAGATTGTCGACCGACAGATGGAAGTCGCAGCCCAGGCTGATTTTCAGGGTATTGCCAACTAGCTGCCGCAGATGTGCCGCCAGCCCTTGCAGATATTCGCGGTCGTAGTGGTAGCGTTCGTTGGCGTGGGGCGTGGCGACCATGTGCGTGATGCCGTCAGCGGCCGCGGTGCGGCACATGGCAACGCACACGTCCCAGGATTTAGGCCCGTCGTCTACTTCAGGAAGAATGTGCGAGTGAATATCGACCACGATGATTCAAAACACCGGCGCGCAAATAGTGTTGTGCTGATTCGATTTAAACAGATTCGTGGGGAAAGAGAAAGGTGAGAAACCTTATCGAGAGAGATACAAGAGATACAGAGGATGCCCCACCCTTCGCGGTTTTTCGAAGGGTGGGGAACTGAGGTCACCAGATCGTCGGGACTGCACGCGATCTGCGAATCTGAGTGTCGGCCGTCAGCAAAGGGATGTCTTCGATCAGAGCGGTGGCTCCGATAATACGATCGGCAGGATCCTTGGGATAACTGGACGGCAGTTCTGATGCTTGCAGGGCGATGCTCGCCGTGATCGGCAGGACGACAAAGCGGCGCTCAATTTCAAACAAGAACGCTTCCGGGCTAATGACCAGATCGAATCTCTTCTTGCGAAACAACAAGCTCACCTCAAACAGTGTGAAATCGGAGATGGCCATCGCCCGTTCTTTCTGGCGGGCTTCTTCAATTGCAGCCTGTGCTGGAGGGGAAATACGCGCATCGCCTGAAGCAAGCCAGACGACGACGTGCGTATCGAGAAGAATCAATACAGATCTCCCCACTCCTCGGGAGTTAAAACGGGCGAAACTATATCGCCGGTGACTTTGATTTTGCCCTTAAAGAAGCCAAAGATGTCGTCCTTTTCCTGCTCGACCGGGACGAGCTTGGCCACCGGCTTGCCGCGCTTGGTGATGACTACGGCCTGGCGCTTGGCCTGGACTTCGTCCATGATGGCGAGGCAGCGGGCTTTGAAAGTGCCGGCGGGGATGGTTTTAGTTTTCACGGAATCCTTGTGATCATGATCATTATACCATGGTCATATAACGAAAATTGCCAGCCAGCACAGATTTCGTGGAACTTGTAACGCCTATGAATTCACCGATTGCGCAAATAATCATGAATCAGTCTGCGCTCATCTGCGATATCACCAACTAGTTTCTCGCGATCGTCATAGCTTGAAAGCCCTTTAAGAAGCCGCTCTGCCTCGCTGAGCGCGTCCAAGTCCTCGTTGACAGTGCCCAAGTACCCGTCAGGTAATTCGTGCGTATTGAAGCCCACTTGGCTCAGAATCAGGACAATTAGTTTCTTCTTCACTAGTTCGTCGTCAGGCGCGAGCTCAATTGCACGTCGCAGGTGCTCGCTCCCACCGAGCCACAAATGAGGTTCATAACATTCCTGTTCGACTAACGTCCACTCAAGCAGAGTTGGCTCGATAACGCGGATGTGCAGGGGATGTGGGACAAGCATGTGCCGTCCGTCTCGCCCATCGGCTCGTTTCAGTATCCAACTCACAAAGCGCCGCCGTTCGGCGAAATCCGACCGTTCCAACGATGATATAAAGCGTGTGAGAACCGTGAAAGCGTCGTTACGCAATCCCCGCTCATACAGCTCACAGAACGCTGTATAGTCAGCCCATTGGGGCACGGCGCGAGCCTCGTCCGCTATCTCCTTGAGCGTTTTGAAGTATTCTTGGCGCCAGAAGTGCATGTAAGTTGTCGCTACGGTGAAAAAGCAGACCTCGTGGACCGTTGCGTGAGTCAGGCATTCCCATACCGTTCTTGAATAAACTCCGCGATCCCCGCGTACGCCTTCGTCAAAGTCTGCTCATCTGGCAAAAACACGATGCGGAAGTGCTGCGTGCCGGGCTTTTGGCCGAAACCGGAGCCGTGGACGACCATGACGTGCTTCTGGCGGATGAGTTCTTTGACGAAGACTTCATCGCTTTCGGGAATGTCAATGCGTGGAAAGGCATAAAAAGCCCCACGCGGCGCGACGCAACTGACGCGCGGCGTCGACTCGCACCATCTTTGCGTAAGATCACGGCGGGAGCGCAGTTTGCTCTTTACTTCAATGAGATGATGCTGCGGGCCTTCGAGCGCGGGCTTGATAGCGTATTGCTCGGGATGGTTGGCACAGAGACGTGCGCGCAGCAGGCGATGCACACCTTCAGTGTAAGTTTTCACTGCGGCGGAGTCGCCCGAGACGATGCCCCATCCGATGCGCCATCCGGGAACGAGATAGTTTTTCGACATGCCGCCGAAGGTTACGCAGGGGACGTCGGGCGCGACGGCGGCGAAGGCGAGATGGGGAGTGTCGTTTCCCTGAGAATCGAAATCAAGAATTAATTTGTCGTAGATCTCGTCGGCGAAGACGATCAGGTTGTGGCGGCGCGCGAGTTCGGCGATCTGCTCGATCATTTGTCGCGTGCAGAGCGAGCCGGTAGGGTTGTTGGGGTTAATTAACACGATGCCGCGCGTGCGCGGCGTGATCTTGCGCTCGAGGTCGGCGAGTTCAGGCTGCCAGCCGTCGTCTTCGTTCAGATCGTAAGCGTTGAGACCGATGCCTAACTTGCAGAGAACGGCGGAGTAGAGCGGATAGTCCGGCTTCGGCGTGAGTACATCTTCGCCGGGATTGACGAGCGCGGAAAGGCAAAGATCAACGGTTTCGCTAACGCCGGAGGTGACGAAGACATCGCGAACCGTGGTGATGCCCTTGCGCGCGGCCTCGCCGCGAATGGCTTCGAGCGCTTCTGGCACTCCGGGTGAAGGTGCGTATCCGTTCTTGCCTTCGCGCATGGCCTGGTAAACAGCATCAATAATGTGCGGCGGCGTCTGGAAATCGAAGTTCAGCGGATCGCCGACGTTGAGCAGGAGAACTCTGTGTCCCCGCTGGATGACTTCGTCGGCGACACACGCCAGATCGCGGATGGCGTAGCGAACGTTTTCGAGGCGCGTGGCGGGAGCGATCTCGCGGACTTGTGTCAGCGGCATGGGGAAATTCTAACCGCAGCGGGTGAGAGGGCGCAGAGAAATCTGCGATGACACATCAGCGTAGATGTGCTTTGCTGTATTGTGTGCTGAACTTAGTGTGGGCTGAAGCTAAGCGAGACTTCCTCGCTGGTCTCAGCGGGACCGGGAGCGTACTTCCACTTCATAACTGCGTCGACCGCGGATTCCGCCAGGATGGGGTTGCCACCCCGGATTTGGACCTTAGAGACCGTGCCGTTAGGGAGCACGGTCGCGCTCAGCCGAACCAATCCACCGATTTGCGCATGCTTCAGGGTTTCAGGGTATTCCGGTTTTACAGTAACAATTACGGCGCGACCGGTCTTTTGTGCCTTCTGGGCGAGCGACTGTGAAGTCCAGCCAATCGTGACGAGCAGTAAAAACACGGCCAAAAATAGTGAGTGCTGCCCAAAACCACGGCCGGACAGACGAGCATAATGTTGAGCCAATCGCATGGACGCACCTTAAGTTGGGTGGAAACACCAACTTTGGGGCAAAGGTAGGGCACAGAAGACACCTGCGCAAGATTACTAGAGTAAGGTGCTTTGCCGCTCTCTAGCTTTTAGGTAAGAAATCGTTAATCTCTTTAAGTTCTCTCGACCGACTTCCATTTCGTGTAGGAGTCAATTACCTAGACCCTAGACCCGCGTCAGCAAGTTCTAAAAACGAACCACAGAGGGCACAGTGTGGCACAGAGCTTCAGAGGTCTCTCAGGCCTTTCTGTGACCTCTGTATCCGCAGTGACGAAACTTAGTCTTCTCGATCGATCTGCGCCTTTTGCAGCTTGTCGGAGTAGTCCACATAGACCGACTTCCACTCCGTATAGAAATCGATCGCGCCGATGCCGCCTTCGCGGTGGCCGTTGCCGGTGGCCTTTGTTCCGCCGAAAGGAAGATGTACTTCGGCGCCGATGGTGGGCGCGTTGATGTACGTGATGCCGGCGTAGAGGTCGCGAATTGCACTGAAAGCCTTGTTCACATCTTTGGTGTACAGCGACGACGACAAGCCATACTCGATGCCGTTGGCGATTTCGATCGCGTCTTCGAGATCTTCGCAGGGAATGATTCCGACGACGGGGCCGAAGATTTCTTCCTGTGCAATGCGCATCTTGGGATCGACGTCAGTGAAGACGGTGGGCTGCATGAAATATCCGTAGGCGTACTCGCCTTTGTCGAGCCGGTTGCCGCCTGTGACCAGTTTCGCGCTTTCGTTCTTGCCGATCTCGACGTAGCTAAGGTCGGTCTCAAGCTGCTTCTGGTTAATCGCCGGGCCCATCTGCACGGATTCGTCGAGGCCGTTGCCAACTTTCAGTTTCTTCGCGCGGTCGACAAGGCGATCGACGAATTCGCGATACACGCCTTTCTGCACAATCATGCGGCTGGTCGCCGTGCAGCGCTGGCCGGTGGTGCCGAACGCGCCCCAGAGTCCGCCTTCGATGGCGAGGTCAAGGTTCGCGTCGTCGAGAACGATCATCGGATTCTTGCCGCCGAGTTCGAGCGAGCAGTGCTTGAAACTTTTCGCCGCGATGCCGCCAACGATGCGGCCAACCGCCGATGATCCTGTCAGCGAAATGGCGCGCACATCGGGGTGTTCGGCCAGCGGTGTACCGACTTCGGGGCCGAATCCGGCGACGATGTTAATGACGCCTTTGGGCAGGCCGGCGTCGGTGAGGGCGCGGACCAGATTGAAAGTGGAAAGCGGCGTATCCTGTGCGGGCTTGATGACGCAGGTGTTGCCGCAGACGATGGCGGGCAGCAGCTTCCATGACGAGATCGCCATGGGGAAATTCCAGGGCGTGATCATGCCGCAAACACCGATTGGCTGACGGACGGCCATCGCAAACTTGTTGGGCATTTCCGACGGCACTGTGGGGCCAAAGAGGCGGCGGCCTTCGCCCGCGTTATAGTAGGCAGCGTCGATGGCTTCCTGCACGTCGCCGCGCGTTTCGGCAAGAACTTTACCCATTTCGCGGGTCATCTCGCGAGCGTAGTCATCTTTGCGCTCGATCAGCATTTCGGCGGCGCGGAAGACGATTTCAGCCCGGCGGGGGGCGGGTACGAGACGCCACTTGGCGAAGGCGCGCTTGGCGGCATCCACAGCGGCGTTGACATCAGCTTGATTCGAGTGCTGGAAGATGCCGACCAGGTCGCGAGTGTCGGCGGGATTGCGGTTTTCGAAAGTTTCTCCGGAAGAGGAGTCAACCCACTCGCCGTCGATGAAATTCTTGAGCACTTTGGTGCCGCCGTAATTGATAGCGGCTGGTGTAGCCAGAATGTCGGTTGCCATAAATGTCTCCTGAAGGAATGCGAATAAGCGCCCGAACCTATTGATGCTACAACCGTGGCAGAAGGAGCGGCAAGGGATGGCTGCTACCGAGTCGCAGAGGTCCCGTGGATTCGGGTAGCGTGCTTCTTCCCCCACCGCGCCATTGCGTTCAGCACAGGGATCAGCGTTTGCCCGTAGCGGCTCAATGAGTACTCTACCTTTGGAGGTACGCTCGGATACACCTTTCTCGTCAGAATTCCATCCTGTTGGAGCTGGCGTAATTGTTGCGTGAGCACCTTGTGACTGGGTCCGGAGATGCTCTTGCGCAGCTGCGTGTAGCGCTGGGCGCCAGGCTTCAGGCAAAACAGGATGAGAGGTTTCCACTTTCCGCTTATCACGTCGGCGGTCGCTTTTACAGGGCAGGAATTGAGGTCCATGATGGGGTCTGTTTTGCCTCAACTGAAAGCCAAACGCAGCAATCAAACCTTCCTATTACACCACAAGAAATTGCCACATCCGCCGAGTAGGAACCTCGAGGAAAGTAACTATTCAAATTGTGCGTTCTTGCGGCGCGGTTCGTTTTGCTTTATCAGAGGGTAGGGAGACACGGATGAAGATCATTGCGTACGACTCTTTCAAGCCCGGAGTGACCATCGACACCATCAGGCCCTACTTGCAGGAAGAAGTCTCAAATGTTTGGAGATTGTGGAAGGCGGGCATTGTGCGGGAAAACTACGCCCGGGCGGATATGCCCGGGGTGGTGATTGTGTTTGAGTGTTCGAGTGTAGATGAGGTGAAGAGTTACGTAGACGAATTCCCGCTATCAAAACGTGGCTTTCTGGACTGGCAATACATCGCACTGGACGCACCGTTGCCGCTAGAATACCTGTTTAATCCAACGGTGGACATCGGGGAGCCGTACGATCGGCGCTCGGTCCGCCCGTAACTTGCACAATACTTAAGGTGATCATAAATGCAGGAATTCCACGGCATAAAAATTCCACGCTCGCTGGAGGAAATTGTCAGTCCGGAAAATACCGCTTTGATTATTTATGACATGCAGGCAGGAATCACAAAGCAGATCGCCAACGGAGCTGACATCACTAGTCGTGTGACACAAGTGCTGGCCGCCGCCAGGGGTGCCCGCATCCGGACATTTTTTACGCGGCATATGTCGCTGCCACTCGAGTTGATGGGGGCCTTTCAATGCCGCACGGCGATGGCGTGGCAGCGCGCGGACTCCCCAGAAAAAGTGAAACCGATGTTTCTCCGGGATAGTCCAGCGTTTCAGCTCATCCCTGAGCTTGAGCCGCAGCCGAGCGAAGCCATCGTAGACAAGATCACGATGTCGGCGTTTGAAGGTACTTTTTTAGAGATCGCGTTACGGGATTGCGGGATTCGCAGCTTTCTCATCGCTGGCATCGCGCTGGAGGTCGGTATTGATCCCACCTGTCGACATGGTTCTGATCTTGGCTTCTGGCCAATTCTGGTACGCGATGCCTGCGGCTTCGGGAGCGAGGCGGCCGCAAACCATTCTCTTGCCTCTCTTGAACATATGGGCGATACCACAATCACTGATGTGGATACGGTTTGCCGTCTTCTTGCGAAGAATTCTGCGAAAAGCTCCTAGCTCACAGCAAGGCAATAGAAAATGCACCAAAGTGCCATACCGTCGAGCTTCGCTCGACTGGACAGCCGGGGGCGGCTGTCCCTACATGGATATTTAAACTTTACCGCCAGCGTTTGATCTTCGGCCACAGATCGGCGAGAGTGCCGAATTTGGGTTTGCGGCAGATGTTGACGCTGATTTGTGATTCGAGAGCCCAGGGATTGTCGGCGGAAGTGGTGATGTAGTCGACTTCCCCGAACAGTTCTTCGAGGCGTTCGCGGCGGTCGCCGAGCACGATCAGGCAGTTGCCGGAATAGCCGCGCGGTCCCCAGAGCCAATACGTGCGATCGCCGCTGAGCGCGGGAGGCAGTCCCAACTTGTGGTCGAAGAAGTCGATGGCTCCGGCCTGGCCGTAGTCTTGCGCGAAGATGCCGCAGGCTTTGTTTGGATCAGAGCCGCGTTCTTCCGGCGGAATCTGATTCCAGGCGACGACGGCTGCGTCGGCGATTTCCTTCCATCCGAACTGATCCGAATACCACTGCGGCAAGGCGGCGCGGGCGTGGGAGTGCTCCATCACCGGAATCTTGAATGGGAGAATTTTCACATAGGCTAGGAATTTTTCCGGCGAGAAGATAGGCACAACGACCGGTGCAAGATACGCTCCGTTGGCCAGCAGAAGGACGGCGATTGCGGGCTTTAGCCACTGCAAGTGCGTTCGAGGTTTTTCATGGTCCACCGCCGACCCGCTTAATGCGGAATCAATTACGACCGCACCTGCAGCGAGCAGCATGGGATACACGGGAGCCAGATAGTAATTCTTCCCGTGCGAGACAAAGAAGAAGGCATAACAGACTAGGTAGCACCAACCTAATACGCGATAAGGCTTGAGTCGCTTAGAGAACAGCAGGGCAAACAGTCCCGTCAGCCAGATCGGAGCCGTCAGGGGATTCACCAACAACGTTTGCTGAACGAAATAATCTAAAGGCCCGAGCACAACGTCGCGTCCTTCTGCGCGGATGTTGTGGATTAGCTCGGCGAAGGGCCAGTGATAATGGATGTTCCAGAGCAAGTTGGGCAGGAAAATCAAGAAGGCAGCAAGCCCACCCAGCCAGATCCATTTGTCGAGAAAAACGCGACGCTGCTCGGTCAGCAGCAATCCCACAACAATTCCCAGACCGAAGACAGCGATGGAATATTTGTTTTCCAAGCCAAAACCAGCGCACACGCCAAACCACAGCCAACAACGGAGATCATTTCGTTTGATCGCCAGGATCGCGAAGTAAGCGCAGCCCATCCAGAAGGTCGGCTCGAGGCAGTTCGTGCCCAGCAGGCCGCCATTCGAGAGATATTGCGGCGCGATCAGCGCGCAGATAGCACTGAGAATCAGAGCGTAGCGGCGTCCGCTGAGTTCGCGGGCGAGTGCTGCGGTCTGCACGACAAGCAGCGATGACGCGAGCGCGGGAATGAAGCGAATGCTGCGCAGCGAGTCTCCCAGAACCGCGCGGCAGATGTGGATCAGGAACGGGACGAGCGGGGGTTGGTCCACGTATCCCCATTGGAGATGATCGCCGCACGACATGTAGTCGAACTCGTCGCGGAAATATCCGTAGCGATTGTTGAAGTAGATGTGAAAGACGAGCTTGGCCAGGGCGATGGCCCATATGATAGCCATGCCTGAGGCTAAGAGTGAAGACCGGGAGCGGTCTGGGGCCGTCAGAGTTGTTGTCGACATGGGAAAGACAAGAATACTGAAGATTGCAAATAGAGTTACGAAGATAGGACTTGTCCAGTTCCTTGGAGGCACGGGTCAACAAGCCTCCGATCCACCCCGCACCAAGGTAACTTCCGAAGCTGATTACCTGTTCTTTCCTTCTTTTTCCTTATGCTAACGTTGATTTTTACCGACATATTTACCAAGGACTTAACAAGGCTTCGGCCAAAAGTGTCTTCTGCCAATAGCAAACCGGGAATCCACATTGCGTGGACGACGATCACCTACCGCAGCGTGGTGCTGATAGTCCTCGCCGTCGCGGCGATCTTTTTCGTCGCCATGCGAGTGGCGTTTCCGCAGTTCACCCAGGCTACTGTCAAGAAGGCCGATGACGTTGCCAGTAAGTTGCTCGAGCACGTTGCGGGCATGGCTCCCGCGGCCAACTCTGGAATCTCGACTGCGCAGCAGGCGCACTTCACCGCGCTCGACGGCACGGTGCGCGTGAAAAAGGGAAATGGCAACTCCTGGGTCACAGCTGATTACAACATCCCTTTGGATAAAGGCGATGTGGTGCAGACTGGTTCGGAGGGTATGGCGAAAGTTGTTTTCAACGACGGCACCAGCTATACCGTGAAGCAGGATTCGCTGATCGTAATTGAAGAAAACTCGGCCAACGATCAGCAGCAAACCAACGTGGCCGTGGCGGTGAGTACCGGAACAGTGGATCTTTCCACCGCGACTTACAGCCAGGGATCGAAGTCGCAGGTCATAGTAGACGGAGCTACAGCATCGCTTGCACCAGAATCCGCCGCGCAAGTACACAATGATCCCAAGGCTGACCAGCATGAAATCCTGATGAAGAAAGGTATGGGCGAGGTCACGCGTAACGGCGAGACCGTGCAACTGGCCAACTGGGAAAAAGTGAGTTTCACCGGACAGCAATCGCATCTGGAAAAAGCGAAGGAGATTGGTCCGCCCACGCCGATCGCACCGGCTAACATGGCGCCGCTGTTTTCCGGCGAAGCGACGAAAGATGTCGAATTCACCTGGACCGCGATGGCGAATGCAGCGGGTTACCGCCTTCGTATCTCCCGCAACCCATATTTTTCTTCTACACTCGTTGACAAGAAAATCAATACAGCCGCAGTTACAGTTTCCGGGCTAGGCGAGGGTGCCTATTACTGGATGGTGCAGTCGTATGACGTAGCCGGAAAGGAATCGGTGGAGAGCGAAAAGAACCGCTTCACCATTATTTCCAAAGGCAAGCAGAGTGAGGCGATTGAATTGGATCTCGATCCGTTCATTCAGCATGGACACGTGATTGAAGTGACAGGCAAGACACAAACAGGGGCGCGGGTGATGGTGAATGGAAGCGAGGTGCCAATGCTCGGTTCGGACGGCTCCTTCCATTACTTCACGCCGCCGTTGCCTACGGGTGAAGCGGTGATCACGGTGACGGCGCAGACGGCGCAGGGCGGAGTGAATACGCAGCAGCAGAAGATCATTATTCAGTAGGTTTCAAGGTTTCAAGTTTCAAGGTTGGGCGGCAGCGAACTGGCGAACTTAACAGTTGTAAGCAGTAGGGAGTTTCGCTCTGAAACCCAGAAACTTGAAAACTTTGAAACTTCTAAGAAACTTTGAAACCTTAGGAATTTGAGCAGGGTTGCTGGACATCTCGTAGAATTAAGGAAGCCAGCAATCCTGACGAAAAGAAAACTTATAGAAGCACCGGGAGATTCCCCGGGAACGTCCGTCGTAAGGACGTAGGAAAAATTTCGCCATGTCGAACAACGGATTCTCCAATGGAACACGCAACCATAACCTTCGTTCGCTGTTCAGCGTTTTCTCCAGCGATCTGGCCATCGATCTCGGCACCGCCAACACGCTCGTATACGCGCGCGGCAAGGGCATCGTTGTAAACGAACCTTCCATCGTCGCCATCAACAAAAACACGGGCGAAGTCGAGGCTGTGGGCAAGGAAGCGAAAGAGATGCTGGGGCGCACGCCCGGCAACATCGTTGCCATTAAACCGATGAAGGACGGCGTGATCGCCGACTTCAAAGTCACCGAAAAGATGCTGAACTACTTCATCCAGAAGGCGCACAACCGCAAGATGTTGGTGCATCCGCGGATCGTGATCGGTGTACCGTCAGAAATCACGCAGGTGGAAAAGCGTGCGGTCATGGACTCGGCGTATCGCGCGAAAGCCAGCGAAGTGCATCTTGTAGAACAGGCGATGGTGGCGGCGATCGGTGCAGGACTTCCTATCACTGAGCCTTCTGGAAACATGGTCGTCGATATCGGCGGTGGCACAACTGATATTGCAGTCATTTCCCTGAGCGGCATCGTCTACTCCCGTTCTGTCCGCATGGCAGGCAATCAGATGGACGAAGCGGTCATGAACTATCTGAAGCGCAAGTACAACTTGCTGATCGGCGAGCGCACGGCCGAACAGATCAAGATGGAGATTGGGTCGGCACATCAGCTCGACAAGCCGATGACGATGGAAATCAAGGGGCGCAACCTGATCGAGGGTGTGCCCAAGACGATCACCGTCGATGACGGAGAAATCCGCGAAGCATTGAGCGAGTGCGTTTCGACAATCATGAATGCGATTCGCGTCGCGCTGGAACGTACGCCGCCCGAGCTTTCCGCTGATATTAGCGATCGCGGAATTGTGCTCACCGGTGGCGGCGCGCTTCTGAAGAATCTCGACAAGCGTATCCGCGAAGAAACCGGGCTGCCGGTTTCGATCGCCGATGATCCGCTGTGTAGTGTGGTGCTCGGTACGGGTAAGATGCTCAGCGACTTTAAGCTCCTGCGGAAGATTTCAATCGAGTAACACCCAGTACCCAGGAGCCAGTACCTAGTACCCAGAAAAGGCTGCGGGTGCGAGGTCGAGATGGCCTCGCGACAGCCGACGCAACAACTGGCAGCGGGTACTGACAACTGGGTGCTGGTTTTTTTATGGATTCCATCCTCGGACGCCATCGCAATCTCATCATCCTGCTGGGTGTGCTGTTTCTACAAGCGCTGGGCCTGGCCGTGCAGGTCAAGCGAGCCGGACCGGACGCAGAAAATACGCGGCTGATCCGCATCTGGAGCGTGGGCGCCATCACACCTGTCGAACGCGGCGTGGTCTGGATTCAGAACGGTATCGGCAATATCTGGCACAACTATTTTTATCTGCGCGGAGTGCGTGCCGAGAACCGCGAGCTCAAAGAGCAAATCGAACAGATGCGGATTGAGCAGGTGCGCCTCAGCGAGGACGCCGCCCAGGCTCGCCGTCTGCAAACCCTACTCGCATTCAAGGAACAGTTCATCTCTAAAACCATCGCTGCGCAGGTGATCGGATCAAGCGGCAGCGATCTTTCCCGGATGTCGTACATCGACAAGGGCAGCGACGCTGGAATTAAGCGCGACATGGCGGTAATTACCGCCAATGGCGTGGTAGGCAAAGTCATGCTGGTGTATCCGTCAGTCGCGCAAGTGCTTCTTATCAACGACCAGACCAGCGGCGTGGGAGTGATTCTGGAGAAGTCGCGCCTGCAGGGAATTCTTCGGGGTACCGCAACCGGCGAAGTCGTGGTGAATGATGTGATGAGCGATGAACAGGTGCCGGTCGGTGAAGCTGTGCTCACCAGTGGCGGCGATCAGATATTTCCCAAGGGCCTGCCTGTTGGCACCGTGGCCAAAGTGGCCAACGGCAAGGACCTATTCTTGAATATCCGGATCAAGCCCGCGGCGGATCTCAGCAAGCTGGAAGAAGTGTTGGTGGTAGTCGAGAAGCAAGAACGACAGACAGTCGCAGACGACGCTAACCGCGTGCGGGCGGCGGACATTCTGGCGCAGCGGTTGCCATCTGTGCCCGATAAACCGTCTACCGATCCGAATGCTCCTGCTGGTGCTACGACCGGGGCGGACAAACCGGCATCAACCACAAATACGGGAACGAAACCGGTGGGCTCGAAACCACTAGGGATTCAAGCCATCGGAAACCAGCCTGCGGGGGCAGCCACAACACTTCAACCGGTTAAGAGTGCGTCAACGGCAGCGCACGTCATTCCGAATCAGGCGGCTGGAAAGGCGAACCCGACGTCCACAGGGACGAGCACCTCTTCAACTTCGCATCCTGCTACAAGTATAAAGCCACCAGTCCAGAGCAAACCCGACGCGCCGTTGATTAAACCTGACCAGCCGGGCGCACCACAAAGTCAACCGCAACCATCGATCCAGCAAACGGACTCGCCGCCGCCTACCACCGATGAGAATCGCCCACAATAGCGTGCCCATCACCTACACATCAGGGGAGCAGGTTGAAGTTTATCGGTTCAGTATCCCGGTGACGATTGGCATCCCGCTGTTGGCCTTATTTCTGCAGGCATTTATCCCACTGCGCTTTCCACGCTTCGCCGTTTATTTCGACCTGCCGCTGCTGGTGACCATTTTTTTCGCAATGGCCCGCCGCAATCCGATTTCCGGCCTTCTGACTGGAGCGGTTATCGGCCTGGCGCAGGACATGCTCGGCCACAATCCGATTGGACTCTACGGTATCGCTAAGACCGTTGTCGGCTATGGGGCGTCGTCGTTGGGAGTCAAGCTGGACGTGGAAAATGCTGGAGCGCGTTTTCTGGTGACACTGGGTTTCTATCTGGTTCACTCGGTGACCTATTTCTTTGTAGCCCGCGGACTGGTAAGCATGATGCTGCACTGGAGTTGGATTAACGGTGTTCTGGCCGGGCTGGCGAATGCTGTGTTCGGCGTCTTGCTGTATTTCCTGTTGGACAAGTTCAAACAGAGAACCTAGTACTCGGTACCTAGTACCTAGTGGCAGCGAATTTGTAGCATGAGCTGTCATGAAACCACGTAGCCGTGACCTTCGTTATCCCTACTACCAACCGCGCCCAGTGCTCCAGCATTACAATAGAAGTAAGCCCGACCACACTCACCCACGTTTGCCGCAGTGATGATCTTTTCCTCAAAGACCACTGTGTACTGGGTACTCGGTACCGGGTACTGATTTATGTTTAGTCGTGACGACAAAGTTTCTGCGATCCGCCTGACGGCAGCGCAGTACATCATTCTGGCGATCTTTCTCGTGCTGGCCTACGGACTGTGGCGCCTGCAGGTGATGCAGAGCGACTACTACGCGCTGGCGGCCGAGAAGAACCGCATTCGCAATGTGCCGGTGCTGGCGCCCCGCGGCAAGATTCTCGACCGCGAGGGACGCACGATCGTCGATAACTACCCTTCGTTTACGGCGTTGCTGCTGCGCGACTCCACCCGCGATTTGAACTCTGATGCGGACCTGATTGCGCAAGGGTTGCATCTCGATGCCAACGATGTACGTACGCGCATCCGCCGTTTTGCTTCGATGCCGCAATACCGGCCGATTTTCCTCAAGGAAGACATCACGCCCGATGAACTGGCCTTCATCGAAGCTCATCGCAACGAACTGCCCGAGCTGGACACGATCATGGACCATCGCCGCCTGTATCCACGGAACGGGTTCATGGCGCATCTGATCGGATATGTGGGCGAAGTCAGCGAAGACATGCTCAATGAGCCGCAATTCGAGCTCTACAATCCCGGCGACGTGGTTGGCATCTCCGGAGTCGAGCGGCAATACAACACGGTCTTGATGGGGCAGAACGGATCACGCCAGGCGCTGGTTGACAGCCATGGGCGCGAAGTCGGACGTCTGGGTGAAACTGAAGCCGTACCAGGCAAACCACTCAAGCTTACAGTAGACATTGATTTGCAGATTGCCGCGGAAGAGGCGCTCGAAGGTAAAAACGGGGCGATTGTAGCGATGGACCCGCGCACCGGCGAGATTTTGGCGATGGCGAGCCGTCCGACATTCAACCCTAGTGATTTCTCCGTGCACATTTCGCGGGATCAGTGGAGCAAGCTGGTCAATGATCCGGATAAGCCGCTTCTGAACAAGGCCATTCAGGCGCAACTCGCACCGGGATCGACATTCAAGATCATCATGGCGACGGCCGGATTGCAGGAAGGCATTGCGCAGGACATGCACGTGATCTGCAACGGCGGCGCGGAATTTTATGGGCGCTACTTCAAGTGCTGGATTACCGCGCGCCACCAGACCCACGGGCTCGTTGATATCTACAAAGGTGTTTACCAATCCTGCGATGTATTTTTCTACACTCTCGCCGAAAAGCTGGGAATTGAACGCATTGCGAAATACGCGACCATGCTTGGTCTGGGGCAGAAGACAGGAATTGATCTGCCGCAGGAGGTCAGCGGCGTGATGCCTTCGGAAGAGTGGAAGTGGAAGAACTTCAAACAGAAATGGTTTGCCGGCGAAACGATCTCTGTAGGCATTGGACAGGGCGCCATCGCCGCCACGCCAATTCAGATGGCCCGCGCCTTCGCCGCGATCTCCAGTGGCGGTCACATGGTGCGTCCGCATGTCACGAATCCGACGGATTTGCCGCCGGGAGTGGCGCAGGCGTCGAATGTGCCGGACGAAGTCACCATTCCGATTGATCCCAAGAATTGGGAAATCGTTACGGACGCAATGGCACAGGTAGTCAGTCCGGTCGGAACGGCTGCGCTCTCGCAAATCAAGGGCGTGGACATGGCAGGAAAAACCGGCAGCGCTCAGACGATCAGCAACACGTTGAAAGCCAAAATGAGCGCTGCCGAAAAATTGCAGCATAAAGACAACGGCTGGTTTGTGGGAGTTGAACCGAGGCGGAATCCGGAGATTGTGGTCTGCGGGCTGTACGAGGAAGGCGAACACGGGGACAAAACCGCGCGCGTGGTAGCGCAGGTCATCAAGGCATTTGTCGACAAGCAGCGCCGCCTGCCTCCGAAGATGGCCGGCAAGCAGAAGCCGACCGGCAAAGTTGAAATCGGGGCTGTGTGGACCACACCGGATCCAGATGGCGGCAAGGACAAGCTGCAAGGTGGGCATTTCTTCCTTGATATGGGGAAGAAGCCGATCATTACGGCGACTGCGGCGCCGGGAATTCGGTAAGTCCCGAGTTGCGGGTGGTGAATGCGAGTCGTGAAAATGCTCGAAAAGAGATGTCGTCCTGAATCCGGCGGTAAGCCGGATGAGGGACCATACGACTGTTGTTTTCAGGGATGCGGTGAGCGGGATTTTATTCGGTGCTGGCAGAGCGGCTGTTCCAATTGACTGCACTGGCGCTGCGGGCCGACGTAAGGTCCCTCGCGCCGGCTTCGCTGCCGCTCAGGATGACAAGACGATAAGTTGACTGACGACTAACGCTAACGACAAACGACAAACGACTAGCAACTGGCAACTGATGTCTAGATACATCTCATTCCGCGACTTTGACTGGGTTCTCCTGGGCTTCGTGCTGCTGATCTGTGGGCTCGGTGTGATGGAGATCCATAGCGCCACTGTGCACACGAAGTTTGCTGGATCGCATCTCAAGCAGGTGTATTGGGTATTGGGCGGCGTAGGGATGATGTTCCTCCTGAGCCTGGTGAACTATCAGGCCCTGCTCGACCAGATTCACTGGTTTTACATCGCGGCTGTCGCTTCGCTGATGGCCGTTTTAATCTTTGGAACCAGGGCTTTGGGAGCGAAGCGCTGGATCAAGATTGGCGGCACGCACTTTCAGCCGTCCGAGTGGGTCAAGCTGATTCTGATCCTCGCGGTCGCCAAATATTTTGCCGACATGCGGCACCGCGATCTTTCCTGGCCCGATTTCATGAAGGCCGGAGCGATTGTCGGCATCCCCATGCTGATGGTACTCGCGCAACCGGATCTGGGCACAGCGCTTACTTACGTGCCCATAGCCATCATGGGTGTTTTCCTGGGTGGTTTGCAATGGAGGCAAGGACTGGCCGTGGGCCTGCTCGCCACGGTCGGCATCGGGGCAGTCTTTCTTGTGCCTCGCGTGCACGTTCTCAAGTCGTATCAGAAACAGCGGTTAACCAGCTTCATCGATCCGGAACTCGATCCTCAAGGGTCGGGATATCAAGTTGAGCAATCCAAGATCGCCGTCGGTTCTGGAGGTCTGTGGGGCGGGAAAGGCTCGCAAACACACGGGAATTTCCTGCCTGTGCCGCAGACGGACTTCATTTTCGCGGCCTTTGCCGAGGAACATGGGTTCGTAGGCGCTCTCGGGGTTCTGCTGTTATACTTCGTAGTGCTGATGCGTTTGACCCAGAACGCGCAAACAGCGCCCGACCGCGCTGGCACGTTCGTGGTGATGGGTGTGGTGGCGGTGCTTAGCTTTCACATTCTGGTCAATGTCGGCATGGTGGTTGGCTTTATGCCGGTCACCGGAATACCCCTGCCGCTGATGAGTTATGGTGGGTCTTCCGTGTTGTTCATGTTCCTGGCACTGGGAATGGTGATGAACGTTCGTATGCGCCGCTTCGTTAACTAAACCGTAAATCGGTTGGGCGAATAGGTAGAGGCAGGTTCAGGAACGAGGAAGACGGCAGGGAAGCGGTTTTGCTGCGCTTGGAGGCGCAGCCCCAAAAATATCGATCGCCCTCGCGTAAAGAGGGCATTTCACCGGCGAAGTCGAGCGATTGACAGCCGGGCAGGATTGAAGCAAGGAACTTGCCGGGCAGGGAACGGCCCCCCGACCAGAACGGTCTGAGAGTGCGGTCACAACCCCGGCGGAAGTCAAAGCGATAGTGCACAAGATTCCCAAGCTTATGCAGCGAACCCGGCCGGGAGAAAACCTCCCGCTCCGGGGCCGTCCCCTATGCGGGGCCTCGCGACAGCCTTCTCAGTTTCCTACAATCCTCCCGCTGCCTTCCTGACGAACACCGGTGAAGCCCGTCCAGCTCAAAAAGCGGGGACGGGACCGGAGTGTTTGATGAACAAGGAACTTTTTGTCTCCTCCACGCCTCACGAAACCAAGGTGGGGCTGGTGGAGGACGATCTGCTCGCGGAAATCTACCTCGAGCGCGAAAATGAATACACATTAGCCGGCTCCATCTACAAGGGCCGTGTCACGCGCGTGCTGCCCGGCATGCAGTCGGCATTTGTCGACATCGGCCTGGAGCGCGATGCCTTCCTCTATGTCTCTGACTTCATGGAGTTGGAAGAACAGGATGAGGATCTGACCGAGGCAGTTCCGGCCAATCGCGGCGTGCAGGACCTGCGGCAGCAGCCGGTGCAGACCGCTCCGGGTGTCGCGGAAGAACTCGAGACCAGAAGCCTCGCAGAGGCCGATCCGCAGTCTGAAGCAATCCCCGAGTTTGCCCAGAGTGAAACCGATGAGCAACCGGCGTCAGGGTCGGCAGCTGAAGTGCAGGAATCCGCTGGCAGTGGTGATTCCCAGGACCGCGATCGCGGTAACTGGCGTGGCCGCCGGCGCCGCCGCGGCGGACGTCGTGATGGACGAAGCGACGGCCGGGGCGACGGCCGCGACCGAGGATCTGATCGGGGATCCGAACGAAGCCCGGAACAACGAAGCTCAGAACAGCGAAGTTCAGAGCCACGAAGTTCAGAACGAGTTTTGGATCGAAGCTCAGAATCGCGCTTTGCACGGGGCAGCGATGAGGCGCCCCGGCGCGCCGAATCTGGCCGTATGCAGCCCTCAGGACCGCCTCCCGGATATGAGCCGATCCTTCTGCCGGGAGAATCCATTTCCAAGTATCGGCGCTTGGCGCAGCCGGCTCCTCAATCGCATGCCGAGGCGTCTGCAGAATCCGTAAAGGAGCCAAGCCCTGTTCCGGCAGCTCCAGTGGCTTCGGCCTTTCCTGAGGATGAGCCCATCTTTGCCGCAGGTGAGGCAGTCGCCGAGCCGCTGCACGAGGAGCACGAAGATATACAGACCATCCACGAGGAACCCGCCGAGTCGGCTTCGACTTCGGTCGAGTGGAACCAGGATTTTCGAAATCAGGAGTTCCGCCGCCCCGAAGTCATGAGCGCGGCCGCATCAGTCGGCGAGATTCCGCGGCCGGCAGAAGTCCGGGTGGTCGACGAGGGAACGTTCGAGGAAGAAATCATCGACGAAACGAACGACGACGAATCAAACGACGACCGGCTGACTTCGGTTCTGGAGCACGCTGACTCGGCGCGAGAGGAACACTCTCCTGTATTTGCCGCTCCGGGCACGATGGAAGAAGAAACCATCGACGAAGAAGAGGCGGATGCGATCCATTACGAGACGTCGTCGGACGAAGGGTACGAAGAGTTTGAAGAGGAGACGCAGGCTGCGGGTTCCCAGCATATCAACGGCGACGCACGCGAAGCCGTGTCGGAAATCCACATGGCCGAAGCTGGAGCAGCTGAAGCCCACGCCGCAGACGCGACTCCCGCTGAAGGCGAGGAAGACAGCGAGGAAATCGAACTCGAGGAGGCGCAAGCCGAAGCAGAGGCCATGCTCGAAGCTGAAGCGCGCGGCAACGGCACAGTCGATGCCCGCGTTGAAGTTCGTGCGCCATCCTCGACCGTCGGCTATACCCAACGTGCGCCACGTCCTGCATGGGAGCGCCGCAGCCAGCGCGGACGCCGCAGCGGTGGTGGTGGCGGTGCACGCCGTTTTCGCCGCCGCGAATCGGCTCCGGTTCCTCTGATCAGCGACCTGCTCAAAGAAGGGCAGGAAATTCTGGTGCAGATCGCCAAGGAACCGATCGGCAAGAAAGGCGCGCGCATCACCAGCCACATCGCGCTGCCGGGACGATTCCTGGTTTACATGCCGACAGTGAACCACACCGGCGTATCGCGCAAGATTTCTTCTGAGGAAGAACGTCAGCGTCTGAAACGGATCATCCTCAGTGAGCGCGAAAACGGGCATGGCGGATTCATCGTCCGCACCGCCGCGCAAAACGCGAGCGAAGAGGAACTCCGTGCCGACATTCGTTTCTTAAAGGGCTTGTGGCAGGACATCAAGAATCGCGCGGAAAATTCGAAGCCGCCCGCGTTGATTTATCACGATCTCAACGTGGTCGAGCGCGTGCTGCGCGATCAAGTCACCTCCGACTTCAACGTGATCTGGGTCGACACCGAGCCGGAGTACGAACGCGTTTTGCGCTTCTTCAACCGCTTCCAGCCCGCGCTGGTCAAGCGCGTCAAGCTCTACACGAAAGAAACGCCGCTGTTCGAGCAGTTCGGCCTCGCCGAAGAGATGAACAAGGCGCTCAAGTCGAAAGTGTGGCTGAAGAGCGGAGGCTACATCGTCATCAACCAGACCGAAGCGCTGGTCGCGATCGATATCAACACTGGCAAATACGTCGGCAAGACGCAGCGCCTGGAAGACACGATCGTTAAAACAAACGTGGATGCAATTAAGGAGATTGTCCGCCAGATTCGCCTGCGCGATCTGGGCGGCATCATCATCATCGACTTTATCGACATGGATGAACGCCGCAACCGCCAGCGTGTGATGCAAGCGCTCGAAGAAGAACTCCGCCACGACCGCGCTCCATCAAAAACACTGCAGTTCAACGATTTCGGCCTGGTGGCCATTACGCGCAAACGCGTCAAGCAATCGCTTGAGCGCACGATCGGGGCGCCTTGTCCGTATTGCCAGTCGACGGGATATGTGAAGTCGGTGAATACGATCTGCAACGAGATTTACGTGGAGATGCGCAAGATCGCCAAGCATCTGGAACATGAAGATGTGATGCTGCGCGTGAATCCCGATGTCGCGAAAGAACTGAAATCGAACAATGGCCGCCTGCTGAACGAGATGGAGGAAATGACCAAACGCACCATTATCGTGAAGAGCGATCCGGCGCTGCATCAGGAGCAGTTCGACATCAACTGAGCGGTCAGTCAGTAGGTCTCCGCCAATAGCAAAGACGGGCAAAATCGCCCGTTTTTTTGTTTGGTTAGCCGGTTCGAACCGGATGCCATTCACTATGGCATTAATTATGGTAAAATGCCATTATGAATACCATTCTAACGGTTGACAAGGCTGGGCGGGTAGTTTTGCCCAAACCTGTACGGGATGAATTGCGGCTGTCAGCAGGAGACTCTTTGGACTTAGAGAGTTCCGGGGATCAAATTGTTCTCCGACCTGTGCGCGGGACCGCTGGCATGCGGCAAAAGAAGGGCATTTGGGTCTTTCGCACAGGGCAACCCATCTCTGCCGCGTCCATCAATGAAACTATTGACCAACTGCGCGAAGAGCGTATGCGGCTGGCGCTTCATCCCAAAACTTCCAAATCCGAAAAACGCAAGAGGCCGCGGTGAGGTATTTTTTCGACACCACGGTCCTTGTAGCCGGTGTTCTTGAAGAACACCAGCATCACGAGCCGAGCTTGTCAGCGCTTTCGACCGCGAGTCGGTCGTCTGCATTTTGCGCTGCCCATAATGTCGCTGAAGTCTATGCGACTTTGACGCGCTATCCTGGAAAACAGCGTTTGAGTGCCGAGCAGGCCTTACTAGCGCTTAGCGCGATTGAAAGCCGATTCACGATTGTGGCTCTGGACACACAGGAGTATCTTGTCGCGATTCGGAGATTTGCAGCCATTGGAATTTCTGGCGGTACGATTTACGACGGATTGATCGCAGCCTGCGCACTGAAGGCGAAAGCCGACGTGCTGTACACATGGAATGTCGGGCACTTCATGCTGCTCGGTGACGAAGTGGTGCGGAAGGTTCGCACACCCTAGGTTTCAGTCTCGCTGATCTAGGAGCCTAACTGCTCACGTTGGCAAGCGTCTTCACTGCGATGTCCGATTGATTGCGCAGCTTTTGCACGGACTCATGAATTGTTTTCCCGGCGACGCCTGCGCCTCCCTGCTCGGCTTGTTTAGCCACGCTGCCGGCTTCTTCCGTGCTGGTGCTGGCCATATCGAGCAGCACGACGACAGCGTCGGCGTGGAGCTTCCAGAGTGACGACATTTTCTGGCTGCGCTTCAACTCTTCTAATTCTGTGCTGATACGTGCGGAAATTGAGACCAGGCGAATCAAGGTGCGCGCCACATCGGCGCGCAGACTTTTCTCTTCCAGAAACGCGGCGCTATAAGAGTCGGCTTCGGCAGGGGACAGCGTGAGGTTGAAGAAACGCATGGGCACTACCTGGCGATATTTCGGATCGGCGACGCGCACGAACACACGGATCGATTCTTCCACCCGCCGCAGCTTGCCCTCTTCGCTCGAAATCTGCTGGGCGGTGACAGTGGGTGGCTGGAATACTGGTGCGACTGGCGGGGTCTTGGCCGATGCCTTTGCGGCTTTTGGCGCGGCTGCAGCGCCGCCATTGCTGGCGGAAGATCGCGTGGTCCGTGCTGCAGGAGTCAGCAGCGAACGGCGGATCGGTGGCCTCCGGTCTAACTCTTTCTTCAATTTCGAAACTCGGCGAAATTTTTCCAGCGTGCTGCCGTAGTCGGCTTGGAGTAGTTGCCTCTCTTCAATCGCGGCCACATGCTCCACAGTGACTTCTACTCCATCGACGGTGGTTAGAATTGTTCCGCCCATCTCTTCAAGCGCCTGGCCAAACGACTTGATCTCCGTCAGCGCCTTGGCGAACAACTCGTCGAATTTCCTGCCGAATGTTGTGTTGTAGGCCGAGACTGTAGCAAGTACACCGGGGTGATAAAATGACGAATCCAGCCACTGCTTCAGCTCACGAACGCGGCCGATAATGCCGGAATCGATCAGTGCGTTGAAGTCGCGAAAGCGCGCGATTTCTTCGCGCAGCGGATCAAAACGTCGTAACAGTTGAACGTGCTCCTCAGGCAAGGAAGGAACGTCGGTGTCAGCGAGAATTTCGATCAGCGCAATTTCGAACGGAGACAGCGGCAATGCGCCGTCGAGTCCGTATCCACTCTGCTCCCACTGCCCCGGCACGCGCGGATGACGGTAAAGAAAAGTCGCAATCAGGTCTGTTTTGTCGCGGTTGACGTCGCTCGCCTCACGGCGGCGCACAAAGTACCGTAATAGAGCCTCAGCGACCTCGGAATCTGTATCAGGAGTCAGCGCCTGGCGCAGCATCGCCGGCGTAATCGCCATGTCGAGCAGATGCAGCCAGCGGTACATTCGCGAGAGCGTGTTGGGAAGCTCGCGCTCGGAGTGGCGCAGCGCATCCTCGTCAAGACCGCCTGGGACGGGAACTTCCCCGCCCAGCGTGTCCGACATGAGCTTCTGGTAGAAGCCCTGGACTGTCGCCAGAATGGCCAGCTCAAAACGTAGATCTTCGGCCAAAAATGCCCCCGGAGAACAGAGTTCTTCCTAATTCTTTACTAATGTTCAAGTAAAAACGAAAGGTTACCAGCGGTGCAAGTTACTACCGGAGCGGTACTCTTACGTAGTGAAACGAGGTCGTCGCAGAAGTACATGAACTTCTGCGCGGGATGGCTATCGGCAGCAGAGAAGCGGGTAGAGATCTTCGACTTCGCATTTGATCTCGCACTGCGAGATCAGATGCTGCGCTCAGGATGACAACAAGGAGGAATCCTCTAGAAAACGACTGTCTTGTTCCCATAAACCAAGACACGGTTTTCCACGTGCAGGCGCACGGCACGTGAGAGGACGATCTTTTCCAGGTCGCGCCCTTTGCGGATGAGATCCTCGACTGTGTCCTGGTGCGACACCCGCACCACGTCCTGCTCGATGATGGGGCCATCGTCAAGTTGCTCGGTGACGTAGTGGCTGGTTGCGCCGATCAGCTTCACACCGCGTTCAAATGCCTGATGGTAGGGACGCGCGCCGATGAAGGCGGGCAGGAATGAGTGGTGAATATTGATGATTCGCTGTGGATACCGGTTCACGAACTCATTGGAGAGAATCTGCATGTAGCGCGCCAGCACCATGAAATCCGGACAATGCTTCTCGATCAGCGCGTGAATCTGTGCTTCCGCCGCTGATTTCGTTTCCTTCGTGACCGAAACCAACGCGAAGGGAATCTTGTAAAAATCAGCGATGGGTTGCGTATCGGGATGGTTGGAAATGATCAGCTGAATGTCGCATTCCAGCTCACCACTCCGATGGCGATAGAGCAAGTCGACCAGGCAGTGGTCATACTTCGAGACGAAGATGATCATCCGCGGGCGGTGTGAAGACCGGGCCAGGCGCCATGTCATATGAAACGTTTCGGCCACCGGCGCGAAGTACTTGCCGAAGTCGTCGAGGTTGATGTCGAAATCCTTGGGATCGAACTCGACACGCATGAGAAAAAGGCCGGACTCTACATCGGCATGCTCGTCGGCATGCAGAATATTGCCGTTATGGCGATAAACGAAGTCGGCGATGGTGGCGACTTCGCCCTTGCGGTCGGGACAGGAGATCAGGAGGATGGCGTTATTCTTCATGTGGTTAAGTGCACGAGCAGAAGAAGAGTATAAGGAAGAGAATCGGAGTACAGAATAACCCTAGGTACTAGCACCCCGGATCAGCGCTTCAGTTCCTTCAGTATTTCTCTCGCCGCGTTCGCGCCCGAGCCTCCGGTCAACCCCGCGCCCGGGTGCGTTCCACTTCCACACAAATATAAATTCTGAATCGGTGTGCGGTAGCGCGCCCAGTCGAGCAACGGACGCATGGTGAAGAACTGATCCAGAGCGAGGTCGCCGTGGAAGATTTGTCCGCCGGTCATTCCGTAAACCTCTTCGAGGTCTTTTGGAGTGATGATCTGGTGCGTCAGAATCAGCTCCGGCAAATTCGGCGCATATTGCGCGAGCGTCTGCACGACTGTTTGTCCAAGCGCTTTGCGCTGCTGCTCCCAATCGCCCTTCAGTTTGTACGGCGCGTACTGCATATAAATCGACATCACGTGCTTGCCGTCCGGCGCGAGCGTGGGATCGGTCAACGACGGAATCGTGGCCTCAAGATACGGTTGGCGCGAGAAATTGCCATATTTTGATTCGTCAAACGCCCGCTCGAGATAATCAATTTCGTTGCCAATGTGAATGCGGCCTTTGAGTGCGCTCGCGTCGCCATTCTTCAGTGCGGTGAACTTCGGCAGGCCCGCCAACGCCAGGTTGACCTTTGCTACCGTGCCGTTGCCGCGATAGTGCTGCAGTTTCTGCACGAAGTCTGGCGAAAGGTGCGTGGGATCGGTCAGTTTGAGCAGCGTGCGCTTCGGATCAGCATTGGAAATGACGGCTCGCGCTGAGATTTCTTCTCCTGTCGAGAGCAGTACGCCGGTTGCTTCGCCATCGTGCACGCGAATCTCTATCACCTCGGCGCTGGTACGAATTTCGGCACCGGCTGCCGTTGCCGCTGCGGCCATGGCCTGTGTCACCGCGCCCATGCCGCCGGCGGCGAGAAATGCCGAGCCGGCGGGATGATCGTCTCCAGCCGCGCGAATCAGCAGTGTCAATGCGCTTCCAGCCGACCACGGTCCGAGGAATGTTCCAAAAACTCCGCGAGCCGCAATCACCGCGCGCAGCAACTCTGTTTCAAAATATTCTGACGCCAGATCGGCCACCGCCATCGGTCCCCAGCGCAATAAGCGGAACATATCCTTCTTGCCCAAATTGCAGATCGCGCGCCCAGTCTTCAACATGCTCCACAGATCGCCGCTGCTGGGGTGGTCGATGTCGGGTGGAGTGGTGGCGAGAGCCTCACCAATGACTTTACTGATCTTGCTGAGCGACTGCTGAAACTCCGGATACTTTGCCGCGTCTTTCTGCGAGAATGTGGCGATTTCTTGCGACGACTGGTTTGCATCCTGATACAGAGTGAGTGCACGGCCGTCAGGAGAAAGCGCCGTTATGCAGGCTATGGGAGTAATCAGCCGCAGCCCGTGCTTCTCCAACTGCATGTCGTTGACGATGTCTGGGCGAATGGGCCCGGCTGTATGCGCGAGCGTGGAGCAGCGAAAGCCGGGATGGAATTCATCCGTAACCGCCGCCCCACCGACTTGTGCAGCACGTTCGAGTACGAGCGGTTTGAATCCTGCTCTGGCTAAATAGAACGCCGTGACGAGGCCATTGTGGCCGCCGCCGATGATGATTATGTCCTTCTTATCAGCCATAGATTGTTTCAAGTACCAACCACTAATCAGAATTCGCGGGTTTACCTTGGCGGTTCTTAGCGCCGTTCTTAGCGGCCTTTGCGGTTATGTTCTTTTTTTCGCTAGGGTCCAAAACTTTTAATCGCAAAGATCGCGAAGAAAAGGCCGCAAAGTTCGCTAAGAGACCTTACCGCCGTGCCTCAGGCCGCATCTTTCAGAATCTCCAGTGCTGCTAGCCTTCCGTTCGCGCCCATGATGCCACCGCCGGGATGCGTCGCCGATCCGCACATATACAGATTCTTGATCGGCGTGCGGTACTGCGCCCAGCCCGGCACGGGACGCAGGAAGAAAAGTTGCTCCAGCGAAAGCTCGCCCTGAAAAATGTTGCCTTCGCTCAGTCCCCACTCGCGTTCGAGATCGAGCGGAGTAACGACCATCTTCTCGATGATGATGTCTTTGATATTGGGCGCATATTCGGCAATTGTGTCAATCACAGTATTGCCGAATGCTTCTTTCTCCGTGTCCCAACTCAAGCCGGGGCGCAACTTGTAGGGCGCATACTGCACGAAGCAGGACATTACATGCTTCCCCGGAGGCGCGACGGAAGGATCGGTCAACGATGGAATCACCATGTCGATATACGGACGCCGCGAGAAGTTCCCGTACTTGGCGTCGTCGTAGGCGCGCTCCATGTACTCGACGGAAGGCGAAATGGAAATCGCGCCGCGAAGGTGTGCGCCCGGTCCGGGCATGCATTTGAAGTCCGGCAGCGCATCCAGCGCGATATTCACCTTCCCAGATGAGCCACGAAATTTGTAGCGGTTGACTTCTTCCAAAAAATCCCCCGGCAGATGTTGAGCCTCAATGAACTTGGTAAACGTCAGCCGTGGGTCGACGCTGGAAGAAATTACATCTGCGTAGATTTCGTCGCCGTTGGCCAGCACTACGCCCTTCGCGTTGCCGTTTTTCACGATAATCTGCGAAATCCCCGACTGTGTACGGATTTCAACGCCGGCCTCGCGTGCTGCATCGGCAATCGCGTTCGAAATCGCTCCCGTGCCCCCGCGAGCAAATCCCCATGCGCGGAACGCGCCATCGATCTCGCCCATGTAGTGATGTAGCAATACGTATGCGGTTCCCGGCGAACGCACGCCAAGGAAGGTGCCAATAATCCCAGAGGCCGACATCGTGGCCTTGAGCACATCGGTTTCGAACCATTGATCAAGAAAATCAATGGCAGACATCGTCATCAACTGCACTTGGTTGTATTTGTCGTAGCTCGACATGCCCTGGAAACGCCTTCCGATGAACAGCAGTTTCATCAGTTCGCGCGGATTCAGCGTGGTCGGGTCGGGCGGCACCATGCTCAGGATTGGTTTCACGAAGCGGCACATGGCCTGCATCGCCTTGCCGAATTCATCGTAGGCTTCGGCGTCGACCCGCGAGTGTCGGGCGATTTCGCGATGGGTCTTGCCGTGATCGTTCACGCGCCATAGATAATCGCCGCTAGGCATGGGCGTGAACGTTCCGTCGAGAGGAAGGATTTCCAGCCCGTGGCGAGGAAGATCGAGGTCGCGGATGATTTCCGGCCTCAGAAGCGAAACCACATAAGAGCAAACTGAGAACTTAAAGCCGGGAACAATTTCTTCCGTGCAGGCCGCGCCGCCCAGCACGTGTCGGCGCTCGAGCACAAGCACTTTCTTTCCTGCCCGCGCCAAATACGCGGAGTTGACCAGGCCGTTGTGCCCGCCGCCGATAACGATCACATCATATTTTGAGCCGTTCGCAGAGCCAGCCATATGTGCCTTTAACTGGAATCGCACGGATTGTAGCAGGTGCGATTCGCTGTCGATTCAAATGGAACTGATTGGGAATTGCAAAAAGAAGCGATACAAATCACGAGCCGGGTCAGAGTCCCGATGGGAGGACGGTCCAACTTCTTAACGCGTTCGACAGATTGGGTAGGACGGAAGGCATAGGCGATAGCAAATGAACCGTCATTCTAATCGAGATGCGTACTTTTGTCCCCATTAATGTCGGCGGAAATGGCTGACCAAAGGCCCAAAGTACGGTATTGTTGCAGTGCCCAGCGGGTTGTTCCTGACTCCTCCCAGCTGCCGCCAGGTGCTTCTGATTATGAGCCGTCCCCGGCAGGAATCGTCGACGCTGAACCCGCTGCTCTGGCTGGCCGGTGCGGTCCTGATTCTTTACTTCGCGCGTGCGGTGCTGATTCCTCTTGCTCTAGCGTTGACCCTCAATTTCCTGCTGATGCCGCTGGTGATCCGGATGCAGCGCTGGCGTGTCCGCCGGGTGATGGCTGTAGCGCTGGTAATGCTCGTCTCTGTGGCAGTCGTAGGAGGAATGGGTTGGGTCGTCGCCGATCAACTGCTACAGGTCGCGAGCGATCTGCCGAAATATCGGCTGAATATTCGTAACAAGATCGAAGCGCTTCATTTACCACGCGAGAGTGCGCTGGGACGAGCCGCCGACAGCCTGAAGGAAATAGACTCAGACTTCTTTGAGTCGCCAGACGCGCGCAGCGCACAAACAGGTCAGCAGACTCCTGTCAAAACCGCTCTATCCCAATCACAGCCGGCAATACCTGTACAAGTGGTCACACCTCCTGCGACGGGATTGCAATATCTAGGTCAAATGCTGAGCCCACTGCTCAAGCCGCTTGGAACTGCGGGCATGGTGGTAATTTTCACGGTTTTCATTCTGATCAAACAGGAAGACCTGCGCGACCGCTTTCTCCGTCTTGCGGGTGTGGGGCAGTTGCATGCGATGACGCTGGCACTGGACGATGCTGCTCAGCGCATCAGTCGTTACCTTGTGATGCAGTTTGTGGTCAATGCATGTTACGGGCTTTGCTTCGGTATCGGAATATTCCTCATCGGTATTCCGAATGCGCTTCTCTGGGGTGTTGTTGCAGGGCTTTTCCGCATCGTCCCTTACGCGGGCGCATTGGCTGCGACGGTTTTTCCACTAGTGTTGTCTCTGGCGATATTTCACGGGTGGGGACCACCTGTGCTCGTGATTTTGCTGTTCGCGTGTCTGGATTTGGTCGCATCCAACATCGTAGAGCCTTGGTTGTACGGCGCGCACACGGGAATTTCTTCGCTGGCAGTGCTTGTCACGACAGTTTTCTGGACCATGCTCTGGGGCTGGGCTGGGCTAGTTCTCGCGGTTCCCCTGACGGTTTGCGTGATTGTGCTCGGACGCTACGTGCCGCGCATGTCGTTCCTTCACGTGCTGCTGGGCGATGAGACTGCGCTTTCCGTCGAAGCGCAGTTCTATCAGCGGCTTCTCGCACTCGACCAGGAAGATGCGCGCGGCATCGTGCAGAACTTTCTAAAATCTCATTCCCTGACGGGTCTTTATGACCAGGTGATGATCCCGGCGCTCGCCTTAGCGGAGCAAGATCGCCACAAAGGCGCGTTAAACGAAACGCGGGAGTCGTTTATTTTTCTCAGCGCCAGCGAGATCGTTTCTGAATTGGCCTTGTACCGGCCCGAGGACGTTTCGCCAAAACCACGCCGACTCATGTCCCGTTGGCGGGCCGGCGCAACCCCGGCAAGGCCTTCGACGATCCATGCTGAGCCAGTACCTTCCGATACGCGCATCTTCTGCCTGGCGGCCAACGATCGGGCTGACGAAATTATCTCCTCCATGCTCGCACAGTTGCTTGAGCGTGGAGGCCACGGCGTGCTGTCGCTGCCGGTCGGGTCTCCGTTTGCGGAAATTGTGGAACATATTCCACCGGAGCCTCAGGATGTTATCTGCATCTCCGCCGTGCCGCCTTTCGCGTTCGCGCAGGCCGCTTCGCTATGCCAACTGGTACGGCTGCATTTGCCTGAAGTGAAGATTTTGGCTGGTGTCTGGGGATTTTCCGGCGATCTCGACAAGGCTTTGGAGCGCTTTGGGACGGCGCGTCCTGACGCCGTCGTAGCGACACTGGCTCAGGCAGTCGCACAGATCGGCGAGTGGCGCAGTCGCGCAAGCGATCTAGCCGCCATGAGCGAGCCTATGCAGCAGAGGCGAGACTGAGAGCGGCCGGCGCTGCAAAGCGCTCCTTGCCGCTTCCCATCCAGCCTGCATATAATCCGCTTCGAAGAAAAAATATTTAAGTCGAGGCCTTAACTTTGCCCATCGGAACCGCATTTCACGAGAGAACTTTTCCGCTCTGCCACAGCCTAAATTACCGCGAGTGGTCCGGATACTACACCGTCAGCGTCTACGAAGTACATCACGAGCACGAGTACAACGCCATTCGCAACGCGGCGGCGCTGATCGATATTTCGCCGCTCTACAAGTATCTGATCACCGGAAAAGACGCCACCCGGTTGGTGAATCGCGTCATCACGCGCGATATCAACAAGGTCAAAGTCGGCCAGGTGATCTATTGTTGCTGGTGTGACGAAGATGGCAAGGTCATTGACGACGGGACGATTTCGCGGCTCGAAGAAAATGTCTATCGCTGGACCGCTGCAGATCCGAGCCTGCGCTGGTTCCGGCAAAACGGCCTCAACATGGACGTGCGAATCGAAGATATATCTGAAAAAGTAGCGGCGCTGGCGCTGCAAGGACCGACATCGGCCAAACTGCTCAAGGCGGTTGCGGAGGCCGATATTGCGAATCTCAAATACTTCCGCGTTACGCGTGGGAAGATCGCGGGCGTTCCAGTCGACATCTCCCGCACCGGCTACACCGGCGACCTGGGATACGAAATCTGGATTCCATGGGATCAGGCAGTAAAAGTGTGGGATGCAGTTGCCGACAAAGGCAAACAATTTGATCTTCACGCTGCGGGAATGCTTGCACTTGATGTCGCTCGCGTAGAAGCTGGGCTGCTGCTCATTGAAGTTGACTACACGAGTTCAAAGAAGGCGCTGATCCCGTCACAGAAGTATTCTCCCTTCGAGCTTGGCTTCGCCAAGATGGTACATCTGGAGAAAGAAAACTTTATCGGCAAACGGGCTCTGGAGCGCGACACCAAGAATGGCGTCCCGCGGCAACTTGTCGGCCTCGAAGTCGACTGGACCGATGTCGAGCAACTCTACGAGCGCTATGGCCTCACTCCGGCCGCTCCGGCGCAGGCTTCGCGGGTCGCGGTGCCAGTGTACTCAGGTGAAAAGCAGGTCGGCAAAGCGACGACAACGACCTGGTCTCCGACATTGAAGAAGATGATCGCGTTGGCCAGCGTCGAAACAGAGTATTCCAAGCCCGGCACTTCGCTGCAGATGGAGATCACGATCGAAGCCATCCGTCTGAAGACAAATGTAAAAGTGACCACGCTGCCATTCTTCAACCCGCTGCGGAAGACCGCGACGCCGGTGTAGTTAGCTTTCACCAACGGAGATGCGGGGGCGCGGAGAGCGCAAGGCAGTTGCGCAGCGAACCATTCGCGGAGGCAGTGAAAATGGCCCAAAAAGGAATAACGGAGGGGTATGTTCGGATGTGGCCTCGGGCTGTGTTTGAGAGGTTGGAGGGCGAGAGAGCGATGCGTGCATCGTCAGTTAGGTTTCTTAACGGAGAGGGCGTTTATGTTCTTTATCGCGACGACACGCCATACTACATCGGTCAGGGTCGACTGAGGAACAGGCTGTATAGGCATGCGAGAAGGCCCGATAGTCGTTACTATCATTTCTGGAATTTCTTCTCCGCCTTCGCTGTTGAGGACAAGAAGAAACGGAACGAACTGGAGGCGATCCTGATTGCAGCAATGCCGACAGCCAACAGCGCAAGACCGAAATTGCCAAAAGAAAAAATGCCCGTTGAAGTTATTAAACTTCTGCGGGAGATCTACGGGCACAATAAGGGTTGAGCACGGCTAACGATCTGCGGACCTTCGCTCAGCCCGACAGCCGCTGTTGCTACATGACTCTCACACGCCGCTTACCTTCCCAATAGATCCACGCTCCGATCAGAAGCAGAGCTCCGCATCCTCCGACAATTTTGAATACGGCCAGTGGCTTGTTTGGTTCGTCCGGCTGAGGGATCAACGACAGGCCGATCGTCAGCACGGTTGTAAGAAATCCAACGATTGCGACCAGCTTTGCGACGACTGCTCCTCCCGGTATACGAATTACGTCCGCTCCAGCCGGTTCGCACTGCAGTTTGATCATCGCCGCGAACAGATACAAATATGGAATGAAATACGTAATCACGCCCATACTGACTAGGACGTCGTAAGCTCCTTTGACACTTGTGCCAGCTTGTCCCAGAAAAATAAACACAACCCCGAGGACGAATTGCGTAAGCAACGCAACCCATGGTGTTTTCCATCTTGGGTGCAAGGCGCCGAAGGCCGGCGGTAGAAAGCGATCCAGCCCCGCGACAAATGGTAGACGCGCCACAGCCGCCAGATACGCTCCTGCCGCGCCGACATTGCTTAGCGCGATCAGAAACGCTGCAACGGGCAACACTCCCGGCCACCCCACGCGGGAGGCGGTTTTCGAGACGGCCTGCACCAATCCCTGGAGGCTGTTTACCTCACTTGACGGCAGCGCGAGCAGCACACAGACTGTACCCAGGATGTAGCAGATCGTTACCGTGACACCAGCCGAGAGCAGCGCGAAGGGAATCGTCCGCCGCGCGTTCTTGATTTCTTCTCCCATGAACGACGCGGTTTCGCACCCGCCAAACGCGAACATGAGCACCGACCAGAAAATGATGTCGTTGAGATGGGTGCTGGGAGTCATCGAGCGCAGCGTGAACGAAGTCGCTGACCCATAGCGATGCCAGGCCACGAATCCCATGACAATCACAATGCAAACGGGAATCCACATCGCTACCGCTCCTACGTTGTGCAGCCATTTGCCGACGTCGAGCCCAACGATGTTGAGCAGCGTCGCTACGCTCAATGTCAGCAGTGCGAAGACAATGTAGAACGTCGCGTTGTTCGAGAGATGTTGCCAGCTTGCTTCGCGCATGAACAACACGTTGCTGGCGGCGAAGTAGAGCACGGCAGGGAAGTAGGGCAGGTTGCTGGTCCAGTACGTCCACGCCGACATGAAGCCAGAGAAGTCGCCAAACGCGCGCTTGCTCCACACGTAGAGTCCGCCTTCGTTCGGATAACGAGAGGACAATTCCAGGACTGAAAGCGCCAGCGGCGTGTAGAAGCACAGCCACGCTCCGATCCAAATGACGATGGAACTCGGCCCTGCCGCTGCAGCACTTGCAATCCAGCGCAAACTAATGCCGGTAATGACGTAGAACAACAGCAGATCGCGGAATCCCATGACCTGCCGCGGGCGATTCGGATCGTCAGTCTGCGCAGAGTCAATCGTCCCAGACACCCCAGGTGTGGTGGGTTCCATTTATCCGATTCCGAGTTCGTCAGGGGATTCCAGCGGTGTGCCGCAGCGACGGCAGATCACGGCAGAACAGTCTCCGCAGGTCAGCGGATCGATGACTTCCTGCGCGCAGTTGGGACAGTAGAGCGGACCGGGCACTGGCTCTGGAGGGTTCTGCGGGCGCGTCGCCATGAGGAGGAAAACTGTAGCACAGAGCAAGCACCACCGTCCGAGCAGCGGAGGGCTTACCGTACGGTGTCGTCAGCGTCAGGAACTACATTCGGAGCACTGCGAAGAAACTTCATCATCCCGCTCCCGGTCGCATTTCGGGCGCGCTTCTTGAAAAACTCGGCAGCGGTCTCGACCACCCCAACCTTCTGCGCAACTGCCGAGGCGATCCACTGGTTCAAAGAAACGCCATCCTCTTTGGCAAGCCTTTCGGCTGCCTTCTTGATCGAGACAGGAAGCTTCAAAGGATACGTTGCTCTGCTCATCGTTTCACCTTCTTTAGCAGCTCAGCCGGTGCAACGATCGGAATTCCAAACCGTTCGCCAGCCGATGTAAAGTCCGCGATATTGTAGGTCACTAGCGCGTCTGCCCGGCCATTGATCGCTGCTTCTAGTACCATCTCATCGTTTGCATCGCGAGTTTGGGGCCGCCACAAAAAATGTACATCGACCGGTTCGATCAAAGCTGCAAATTCTGCCAAAAATTCGTCTATGGATTCAGGCACGAGGCCATGGGCTAGGCGCTGCTCCGGTCGCTTCAACACATCTTCATGTTCCAAAAACAGCGGAGGTGTTGCCAAGGCGACCAGCCGCCGACTTGCCACTAGCCTTAGAACTGCATTTCCAGCTCCTGCACGAGTGCGGAGTGCCGCGACCACGATCGAAGTGTCGAGGACCACTCTGTTAATCATTTAACATCTTATATAATATCACATCCTATAGGATGTCTAAGATAAAGGAAGCCAATAGGCTTGTGCGCCTTGTTCTTTTTGCCGTGTCCGAAGATAAAATCGAATTGAAAACAGTTATGCCTGACAAGCCCCAAACTCCCGACGAAAAACTGCAGCTCGAATTCAACCGCTGGGCCGCCGAAGGGGAAGGCGAGAAGATGGAGCGCCATCATCTCGACATCACCGAGAAGACGATCCGGCTGATGAATCTTCGTTCGGGCGAGCGCGTGCTCGATCTTGGATGCGGTTCGGGATGGGCTACGCGGCTGCTGGCACGGCTTGTGGGCGAAGGCCCCGAGGGATTCGGGCAGGTGGTGGGCCTTGATGTCTCTGATGAAATGGTGCGTCAGGCGCGGGAAGCATCGAAAGATTTCGATAACATTCTCTACGTTTGGGGATCAGCGCAACAGATTCCCTGGGAAGAAAATTTCTTCGACAAAGTGCTGTCGGTGGAGTCGTTTTATTACTATCCCGATCAGGACCGCGCACTGATGGAGCTTTTCCGCGTAATGGCGCCGCGCGGGCGGCTGTTCATCCTGATTAACCTTTACAAAGACAACCAGTATTCACTGCAGTGGGTCGACAAGTTGAAAGTACCGGTTCACGTGCGATCTGCGGCCGAGTACGTCGACCTGCTGAAAAAGCACGCCTTCGAAAGCGTGGAGGCGCGCCGCATTCCCGACGACACACCAACGCCGGATGATTACAAAACGAAGTCGTTCAAGAGCCTGGATGACTTGCGGGAGTTCAAGCGCGAAGGCGCTCTGCTGCTGATGGCCACCAAACCCGACCTGCGCACGCCCGCGCCGGGGTACACGATCTATTGAACTAGGGTCCAGGGGCTATGGTTCAGAGGCCAGCTTGCAGGCTGTGATATCGCCGATCGATGATTGGCGTCTGATCCTGACCCCTAGCCTCTGACTCCTAAATCGAGCTATCGTCATCATCGTCGTCATGATCGCGATGGCTGAGGTCCTTCACCGGGCTCAGGGCGCGGCCATCCTGCGCGTGATGAAGCGCAATCCTGCCATTTACATCTTCCAGCTTGATGCGCGTGCCGCCGCTGCCTAGCTCTCCGCGCAAGTCATGACCTACGAAGCGATGATGATTCACATGCAGTCCAAAATCATTCTCGATCCCGCCGGAGACCGTAGAGGCTTCGATTTCCGCGGTGGAATCAGAAGGAATCGTGAGGTCCACAGAGCCGTTGACCGAACTCAATTCCAGGGAATGTCCGCCCAACTGATTGAAGTTCGCTTCGAGGCGTCCATTAATCGTCGAAAGATGAGCACGTCCGGAAAGATCTTTCGCTTCGAGCCGTCCATTGATGCAGGAAGCAGTAACTTCGCCGCTGATGCCAGTAACATCGAGCGCTCCATTGATCAGCTTGATCTCGTCTAGACGAGCGGTGCGTGGAACGGTCAGCGTGTATTCGACGCCGGCCGGATTGTTATGCGATCCCCAATTGAAGTTCAGATCATGATCGCGATATTTGGTTTTGATGGCAACCAGATCTTTGCTCGCATCTATTTCAATCTTCGCTTCGTCAAGCCGGTCTTTGTTGTCGGCATATTTGACCGCATCAACCTTGACTTCGTTGCGATCCCAGCTTGAGATGTGCACGGCGCCGTTGATGTTGTCGAGTTCAATACGGCCGTCAGGGGACAGAGCATAGGTCTGATGGAACTCTTCTGTGTAGGCTCCATGGTGATCGGCTGCGTGCGCTCCCAAAGCCAGCACAAGCAACGCGCAAACGGTTCCCAGAACGGTTCCCAACCATGTGGCAGACGGACGATAGCGGTTCATGACTTCCTCCGTTTCAACGCTTTAGACGAGGCCGCGGGAAATTGGTGAGACAGCAGCATCCTGATATGTTCCATTCCCGGATTATTCCTGCACTACAGGATACGAAAGTTACCTCCGTGATGTTCCCCGATTACCGACCGTCAAGCACAATCCCTGCAAGAGGTTAAGTGGGGTAGTCATGTTGTATACGAGCAGTAGAACCGGGTCCGGACGCCGGAAAGGGACCACTTCGTCCGGCGCCGCGTTTCTATGTTTTTTGTTCTTTGTCGCTACTTGGGCGACGGCGCAGATCACAGACGCCCAGAGCACGGACAACAAAAAGCCAGTCCCAATTCTGACTGGCAACGCCGGGGCTTTCAGTTTCGTAACCGGCGGCCACAATCTAATCGATACGCAGATCAATCCCATTCTGCTCGTGCCACTCGGCGACAAGTGGCTAATCGAATCACGCGCAGCGTTTGAAGGACAGTTTCAGCGTCCTCCCCAGGGCGGACCTTACCAGGGGCCGGTCACCAAGCATGTCGACTATGCTCAGGTGGACTACATTGCCAATCCATATGTGACGATTACGGCGGGTCGATTCCTCACTCCCTTCGGCATCTTCAATGAGCGCCTCTATCCCATCTGGATTCGCTTCCTGCAGGCCGATCCTCTGACTCTTCCGATCAATACCGCTCCGAGCGATGGAGCCATGTTCCGCGGTGGTTTCCCAATCGACGGTCAAGCCGCCAACATGAACTACGCCCTCTATGTTTCCGCTACGAGCATCGGCATCAATAGTGTCGACTCTGAGCGTCACGTCGGCGGGCGTATCGGATTCTTCTTTCCGAGTCCGCGGCTTGAAGTGGGCGGCTCCTGGCAGAGGACGCTCCAGGACGATCGCAAGAACGCCTTTGGTTTCCATGCGGGCTGGCAACCGGCCAAGTTACCCCTTAGCCTGCGCTCCGAAATGACTCGCTCATTCGAAGGCAGCGGCTATTGGATCGAAGGCGCATACCGTCTGAGTCAGGTGCATTTCTGGCAAAAGCGGATGCGCCGCACCGAACTGGCAGGCCGCGCCCAGCAGTTTTTTGTCGGGAGCGTAGGGGCCGATGCAGAAGCTGCGTTGAACCTTCCCACCGCGAATATCCGCGAAGGGGAATTCGGCATCAACTATTTTCTTAGCGACGGTTTCAAAGCTGTGGCCAGCTACGGCCGCCAGTTCAGTTCCGCGGGCAATTTCAATGTGTGGAGCTATGGGATCGCTTACCGCTTCATGATTCCGCTGGGCCGGGTGGGTACACCATGAATGTGCGTCGGATGAATTCTGCGACGTTAGCATTGATCTTGATCTGGATATGGGGTTTGGCGTTTGCTTCGTTCGTTTTCGCAGCATTGCCGGCAAACCACAAAGAGACAAGCGCGTCTCCAGTCGTTCATGCAACCGACGCCGATACTATGCGCGTGCAAGGAGAGCAGCGTTTCCGCGCCAACTGCGGACGCTGTCACGCCGCTCCGCAAAAGTTTCCCCCGCGCATGATGGCCACTGTCGTTCGCCACATGCGAGTCCGGGCACTGATTACTGACGAAGATGTGCGTTTCATACTGTTCTACATGACCCAGTAACCGCAAAGGTAACCAGAACGATCTCATGACAAAAACATCCCGAATTCATCGTATTGTTGTGTGGGTTGCGGCGGCATTAGCATCTTTGTGCATGACGCTGCGCGCCAATGCTCAGGCCCACGTTATTGAAATCACGGCCGACAGCGACAGCCGTTACAAGATCGCCGGGCAACGCGTTCCGGAGATCACCGTCAAGGTAGGCGAACCGGTGGTTCTCCGCGTCACGGCGAACCGGGGCAAATCGTGGAATCGCGATGGCTCGATTCATGGGTTTACTCTTCTTCGGGCCAAGGATCGAACCAAGGTAGAAGGTTGGGACCTGCTGTTCAAGCCCGGTAAGCAGGAGTTCACACTTACTGCTCCAAACGAACCAGGCCAGTATGAAGTGGTCTGCACCGTCATCTGCAGTGAAGAACATGAAGGCATGCACATGAAGTTCACAGTGATACCGTAACGCAGTCCTGTTACAGGACCGGAAAGGATTGAGGCAGGAGTAGTTATGAAGCGAAAACTGATTTGGTGTGCAGTAAGCCTGGCGCTGGCGAGCGTCGTCATAGGCCAGGATTCGCGAGTTTTCTATGGAGAAGTATCCGACAGTCAGTGTGCGTTAAACGTTCACTCACTAACCCGGTCGCACCAGGAAATGCTGAAGTCGAAGTCGATGGGCGGAACGTCGAATACGTGCGCGGTCTACTGCATCGAGCACCTCGGCGGCTATCTGGTGTTGTCTTCTGGCAAGGATGGAAAAGATGTTTACCGCCTCGATCGCGCCGATCTGGTGCATGGCTTCGAGGGAAAGCGCGTAAAGATTACTGGCACACTCGACGCCAAGGCTAACCAGATTCACGTGCTGAAGATTGATCTGGACGAGAAATAGATTTCTTTCCCGCCTCGGTCAGCAGAAAGACGCACAGAATCGTCATCTCCGGCTCTATCACATGCCGGTAGCGGGGGATGGCATACACAACGTAGTAGATTGCCGGATAGAGTAAAACTAGCCACGCCAGCAACCACGCGCCTTTCCTGCGTTGGCGCAGCGCGCGGAACAGCCCCCAAATTGCGAGCACCGACGATCCCAGAAACAGAGATTCCTTCACGGGTTCCAGCCACGCCGGCTGTGTCGGCTTTGGCGGCGATGCCCAAAAGCATATGAATCGCTTTACGCATAGTCCGGCGAATCGCCCATAATCAGCTTTGATGTAATTAATCGCCTGTTGTTTCCGCATGGCGATGTAGGCAATTTCGCCCATCTCCTGAAACTGCTGCAATGCTATGGGATCGTGTGGCGGATCAAGATACAGCATCAGCGTGCCGTCGGCACCATTACCATTGCCGAGCCGAAGTTCAGCGCCAAAGTTGTCGCGGATGAAGATAAATTTGCCGAACGTCTGATAATCACGTACCAGCCACGGCGTGATGCAGGCAAAGAAAACGACTGAGGCAAGCACAACACCGGTCAACGATTTCTTGCCCACTTTCGCACGCCGGTACCACGCCCACAATCCCGCAGCCGGAAGAAACGACAGCAGCGATGGGCTATTCAGCGCCGCGATGCCCCAGAGCAGCCCGAACTCGAACCAGGGCCGGAGGCCATCGCGATCTTCGAGGATCAACGTAAGCCAGATGATGGTCGCCAGCAGCAGCGCCGACAGGCTCGTTTCCCACACGGAACGCGTGCACCAGAACATCACGTTGGGCAACAGAGCCCACGCCCACGTTGAGCCGACCGCAACTTTTTCCGAAAACATCCGCTGAGCGATCCAAAAAATCGGAATACACGTCAACGCCGAACAGACACTGTTGAACACGAGCAACACGAACGCCGACGCCTTGGAGTAGATCCCGAAAACCAGAAATACAACGGCGGTGAGATGCGGATAGAGCGGAGGCTCCCACGCAGTTGGTCCGGTTGGTGGGCCGAAGGGATCGCTGAAGCCGTGGCCTGAAGCGAGCGACGCGGCGATCCGTCCCATTTCCCAGCCAAAGCCGAAGTTGTCATCCGTGCTTTTGAACTTGTAGGTATGGCCGAGGATGATCCAACTGATCCGGAGAAACAAAGCGATGCTGACGATCCAGAACGGCGATGTGCGGATGCGTGCCCATGTGTCGCGCAATGCACCGGAAGTTTTTAAGCGGTCAGCCGCTGCTGATCCTGAATTCATGAGTGAGCTTTATTTGTATCTGAGAGGAGTGGTTGGGGCAACCGAGGTAAGGAATGACGCGGTCAGCGTTTAACGAAATAGCTCGACTCGGCAGGAGTGCAATTCCGCCAGCACGGAGGTGCGTCATGATTCTGGGAATGTCCACTTCAACCTACACTCTGCTCCACGTTCTCATCAGCTTCGTCGGGATTGGCTCAGGCCTCGCAGTGATGTACGGGATGCTCCGTGCGCACCGGCTCGACGGCCTGACGTTGCTCTTTATAGCGAGCACCACGCTGACCAGCCTCACCGGATTCGCCTTTCCCAACGAGCACATCACGCCGGGGATCGTCGTCGGCATTCTGTCTTTGATCGTGCTGGCGATTGCGATCGTAGGCCGTTATGTGATGCACATGCGCGGAGCGTGGCGCGCGATTTACGTTATTACGGCTGCAATTGCACTCTATTTCAACTGCTTCGTCCTGGTCGTGCAGTCGTTCGAGAAAGTCCCGGCACTGCATGCGCTGGCTCCCACGCAGAAGGAACCGCCGTTCGGGATTGCGCAACTTCTTCTGCTTGTTCTTTTCATCGGTCTCACCGTGATGGCAGTGAAGCGGTTCCGCCCTGAGATGGCAGTGGTTTCACCGCTATCGCGTAATACGCGAGAGAAGGGTGCGGCGTAAGAATCCCTATTGTCCTTTCTGAACATCTTCTCGTCCTAGCTGGAAAAGAGCCCTTCATTTCCACCGTCTCGCCGTATCTTTTTGCGGCGCTAGGATTTTCTAGCCTCGCCCAAAGATAACAATATCTGTCCTGTTAGCAATCGCTTAGGGAGATATAAACAGATCACATGCAGATTTCTCTTGACATAAATGAATCACGAGTAGTAATTTAACGATGTTAACTAAACATTGTTAACTAACAAAACATAGTTAGATATAAGACGTTATGGGAGTCAAAGAGAGACGCGAGCGCGAGAAGTCGGAGACGCGGGACAAGATCCTCGACGCGGCGCGAGAGCTGTTCGTTACCGAGGGCTACGAAGGCGTCTCCATGCGCAAAGTCGCCGAGAAGATTGAGTACTCGCCGACCGCCATCTACGTTTACTTCGCCGACAAGAATGAGTTGTTCCACGAACTCTGCCGTGAGGACTTCGCCCGGCTGCAGGAAGCCGTAGCTGTCGCGGACCTGCCGAAAGATCCAATTGAGCGGCTGCGCCAGATTGGCCGCAACTACATTCAATTCGGCATCAATTTTCCCAATCACTACATATTCATGTTCATGACGCCGCATCCGCCGCATGAGCCGGATGCGGAAGATCGCGAAATCATGGGCAATCCTGAGGTCGACGCCTACGCGTTGCTGAAGTGGGCCGTTCAGGAAGCGATCAACGCAGGATGCTTCCGTGAAGAAGTGCGGGACGCAGAGCTGGTCTCGCAGACGCTGTGGGCCTCGGTGCACGGGGTGATTTCGTTGAACATTGCGAAATGCAAGGATCCGTGGGTGGAATGGCGTCCGTTCCAGGAGCGGGCCGAGATGATGCTCGACATTACATTGCGGGGACTAATGCGAGTGGGAAAGGAGAGAGTCTAATCATGCCTCCTCTAGCACAAAGAAATCTGTTTCATGACAAAGTCCGCCTCACCGTTACGCTGACGGGAATCGTGTTCTCCGTAGTGCTGATCGTTGTTCAACTGGGATTGTTTCTCGGCTTTACTACAGCCACGTCAAACCTGATCGATCACTCCGGCGCTGATTTGTGGATCACATCGAAGAACGTTCCATACGTAGAGCAGGGAGTGGCATTCAGCGAGCGAAAACTGAATCAGGTGCGGGCTGTGCCAGGAGTTGCCGATGCCCAGAAGATCATTGCGCACTGGACGCAGTGGAAGCGGCACGACGGCGGCGAAGAGTCGGTGCAGATTGTCGGCATCAATGTGGACGATCCGCTCGAGCGCCCGTGGAACCTGGTCGAAGGGCGCGTGGAGGATTTGAAGTCTCCCGACGCGATCATTCTGGATGAACTCTACAAGCAGAAGCTTGGAGTAACGCGCGTGGGCGAAGTATTCGAAATCGGAGGCTATCGCGCGCGAGTAGTGGGCTTTACACGAGGCATTCGGTCGTTTACGACCTCGCCCTACGTCTTCACGTCATTCAAGAACGCGCAGGATTATACGAATCTGCGCGAGGACAAGACGCTGTTCATTCTGGTGAAAGTCGCGCCGGGCGCCGATCTGCAGCAGGTTCGACGCGATCTGCTCGATCACGTGAAAGATGTCGAGGTCTTCACGACCGGTGAATTCAGCCACATGACGACCTTCTACTGGATGTTCACGACGGGAGCGGGCGTAGCCGTGCTGATCGCCGCTGTGCTGGGGTTGGTTGTCGGATTCGTGGTCGTGGCCCAGACGATTTACGCGACGACCATGGATCACATTCGCGAGTTCGGCACACTGAAAGCAATGGGAGCACCGAACAGTTACGTCTACAAAGTGATTATGAAGCAAGCAGCAATCAGCGCAGTTATCGGATATGTGCTGGGGATGATCGTCAGCGTGTTCGTGGTGCAAGGCAGCCAGAAGGGCGGCGCGGCGATCCTGATGCCCGCGCCAATGGCAGTGGGGATGTTTTTCCTAACGCTGTTTATGTGCATTGGAGCGGCGCTGGTTTCGATCAACAAAGTGACAAGAATTGATCCGGCGATGGTGTTCAAGGGTTAACAAGATTTGTATCAGGGCATGCCTTCAGGCATGCCACACGAGGAGCGAGCGCGGGCGCCTTGAGGCGCTGGAGAAAATTCAATGCAATCCGCAATTGCAGTGCGACAGCTCACCAAAAAATATGACGAAGGCGCGACCGGAACGCTCGCTCTGCGCAGCGTCGACCTCGATGTACAAGCGGGCGAGTTGCTGATGCTGATGGGGCCATCAGGAAGCGGCAAGACAACGCTGCTCTCGATTATGGGATGCATTCTGACCGCGACCTCCGGCAGCGTGCGCCTAGCCGGGAGGGAAGTGGTGGGCCTGAGCGAGAAGCAATTGCCTGCCTTGCGGCTTGAGCATATCGGATTTGTTTTTCAGGGATTCAACCTGTTTCCCACTCTGACGGCACAAGAAAACATTGAGCTGATGCTCGATCTAAAAGGGGTCCCGGCCGCGAAAGCGAAGAAACGTGCGCAGGAGTTGCTCGAACAGGTTGGACTGGAAGGGAAGTATGGCAGTTTTCCCGCAGATTTGAGCGGTGGGCAGAAGCAGCGCGTGGCGATTGCTCGGGCGTTGGCTGGCGATCCGGGAATTATTCTGGCGGACGAACCCACGGCCGCGCTGGATTCACACACCGGTCGAAACGTAATGCAGATGATGAGCGACTTGGCGCACAAGCGCGATCGCGCGGTAGTGATTGTGACCCATGATTCGCGCGTTCTGAGTTTTGCCGACCGCATCGTAAGAATTGAAGACGGAGCGATTGCTGACAGCGCGGAATCAGAAACAATTCCGGCGGAATTGTTGGCGCAGAACTTGTCCCAGACAGTTATGAGCTTGGCCTAGACATGCATTTTTTAGCTTTGTAAAAAGTGGAGAAGTTTATGAGCAGTAAATTCTCGATTCAAGCGTTATTAAAAAATCGGATTGCTTTAGTGGTTGGTCTGGTCGTCTTCTTGCTCACGGCATCGCTGGTGGTGGCGTCGAGGCGGGCTCACGAATCGGCATCAGCTTCAGCCACTGCCGCGACGAATCGCGGGCCCCTGCTGATTGCGGGGCCGGGACGCGTCGAGCCGTATTCGGAGGACATCAAGATTGGATCGGAGTTGAGTGGCCGCCTGAAGTCGGTGAACGTCGAAGAAGGCGATGCGATCCGCCGCGGGCAGGTGCTGGCGGAACTGGAAAACGCCGATTATCGCGCGCAGGTCGAGTCGGCGCGGGCTAGCGTCGTGGCCAAAGAAGCCACGCTACGAAAAGTCATCAACGGCGCCCGGCGGCAGGAGCGCGACGAAGCCTGGTCATCGGTGAGCGAGGCCAAAGCAGTAATGGAAAATTCCGATTCGGAATTGCGCCGCCGGCAGGAATTGTTTAAGGCCGGAGTAGTATCGCGTGAAGAGCTCGAAAGATTCGCTCGCGAAGCCGATGTTGCCAAGGCCAAATATGACGAGGCGGTGCAGCAGCACGCACTCGTGGACGATCATGCTCGAGAAGAGGATCGGTCGTTCGCCGAAGCTGATTTGAGGTTGGCGCAAGGACAGCTTGCGGAAGCTGAGGCACGCTATGAGAAGACGTTCATTCGATCGCCGATCGACGGCACCGTGCTGCGCAAGCATCATCGCAGCGGCGAAAGTGTTTCGAATTCTTCAACTGTGCCTGATCCGGTTCTGACCATCGGTGATCGCAAGACGTTACGCGTGCGTGTCGATGTGGATGAAACCGATGTGAGCAAAGTGCAAGTGGGACAGAGAGCATACGTGACGGCGGATGCTTACGGCACGAAGAAGTTTTGGGGACATGTGGTGCGTTTGGGCCAGCAACTCGGACCGAAAAACGTTCGGACAGATGAGCCTACGGAACGCGTCGACACGAAGATCCTTGAGACGTTAGTAGAGCTTGATCAGGGTTCGCAGCTGCCCGATGGACTGCGCGTCGATGCATTCATCGTGCCCGACGGCGGCGAAGTGGCGGAGAATCGCTAATGCATTCAACTAAAAGAAATCCCACCCTGGCAAAATCGCGAAGGGTGGGCCCCCGGATTGATCTAGCCAACAAATTGCTGAAACGCATCACGCGGAGGATGCTATGACACGCGAAGCTCGAACCATGGCGGGAATCATTTTAATCACCGTCCCCACAATCCAATACGGCGGATATTTTCTGCTCACTTCTCTGCGCGACCGAAGCAGCCACTATATGGACAATGCCCTCCGTCAGAATTTTTTTCGCGCCGGTCACGCCCATGCGGGAGTCTTTGTCATTCTGTCACTTGTGTGTCAGGTGTTAGCTGACGCAGCCACACTCCCTCCATCGTTGCTTTGGCTCGCGCGGCTGGGCGTGCCTCTGGCGGCAATCCTGCTGCCAATGGGCTTTTTCCTGTCAATGACGTCGCCAACGGCAACGGAGCCAAACGGGTTCATCTCACTGATCTACTTTGGCGCAGCTGCACTTGCCGTATCCGTGTTAACTCTCGGAGTCGGATTGCTGCGCGGCCCGGCGATGTGAAATCTCTCCATCCGGTAAAATAAAAGTTTTCACCGGAGAAGGTATTGAATTCTGCATCCCTGCTGATTGCGAACGCTATGATGTTGAACGCGCCACGGAACCTTGGGCGCTACGTCCGCGACCATTTTCTCGACAAGACATTTCGCGGACTTTATCACGCCAACGGGTTTGATCTCGCGCTGCTGATCCCGTATTTCATCGTTCTCATTCTGCTCGCTGGATACGGCGTGCATCGCTACATCCTCGTTTATCTCTACTACAAGCACCGCAAAAATCGCACCACTGAGCCAGCCGGATATTTCGACAATCTCCCACGAATCACGGTGCAGTTGCCGATTTTCAACGAGCAATATGTGGTCGAGCGTCTGCTGGATGCGGTTTGCAGGCTGAATTATCCCCGCGAAAAGCTCGACATTCAGGTGCTTGACGATTCGACCGACGAAACCGTCGATGTAGCCAGGGATCTGGTCGAACGCTACGCGGCGCTCGGCCATCCCGTGAGCTATCACCATCGTACAAATCGCGAAGGCTTCAAGGCGGGAGCGTTGGCGGAAGGAATGAAGACATCGAAAGGAGAGTTTATCGCCATCTTCGATGCAGACTTTACTCCTCCAGAAGATTTTCTGATGTGCACAATTCACCATTTCAGCGATCCGAAAATTGGGATGGTGCAAACGCGATGGACGCACATCAACCGCAACTATTCTTTTCTGACCGAAGTGGAGGCGATCCTGCTCGACGGACACTTCGTCCTCGAACACTCAGGGCGCGCACGTACGGGACTGTTTTTCAACTTTAACGGGACCGCCGGCATGTGGCGTCGCATTGCGATCGAGGAAGCCGGCGGCTGGCAGCACGACACTCTGACCGAAGACACCGATCTTTCCTATCGCGCGCAGCTCAAGGGTTGGAAGTTTATTTATCTACAGGATGTGGAGTGCCCTGCCGAACTGCCGGTGGAAATGACCGCCTTCAAGACACAACAAGCGCGCTGGGCCAAGGGGTTGATGCAAACTGGAAAGAAAGTTTTGCCACGCGTATTGCGCAGCGACGCTCCCCTGCATACCAAAATCGAGGCGTGGTATCACCTGACTGCGAACATCAGCTATCCGCTAATGATTGTTCTGTCCGTACTGTTGATGCCGGCAATGATCATTCGTTTTTATCAGGGTTGGTTTCAGATGCTTTACATCGACTTGCCACTGTTCATGGCATCGACGTTTTCGATTTCGAGTTTTTATCTGGTATCGCAGCGGGAACTGTTTCCGCGGCGTTGGCCGCGGGCGCTGCTGTATCTGCCATTCCTGATGGCGCTGGGCATCGGACTCACGATCACGAACACCATAGCCGTGATTGAGGCTCTGATCGGCAAGCAGAGCGCTTTTGCGCGAACGCCCAAGTATCGCGTCGAGTCGAAGAAAGACAAGATTGGCGCGACTAAATACCGCAAACGGCTGGGTTGGGTGCCGTGGGTCGAGTTGTTGATCGGTGTTTATTTCGCCTCGACGGTCTACTATGCCATCGACAACGAGAACTACATCACAGTGCCGTTTCTGCTGTTGTTCGTCGTCGGGTACTGGTACACGGGATTAATGTCGCTATTGCAGGGACGATTCGGCAGCGGCTCGCTACGAACGACTACGCATACCAAGCCTTTTCCCGTGGGGGTCTAGTACGTCTGGCCTTCGCTTGAGCTCTCATTTAGAATCCTGTCGCTGAAGGCTCGCTTCCCGTGCGTAGCACTGCCGGGGTGGGAGTAAGATGCGATGTCCCTCTCGCGGAGAATTTTCGAAGTTGCCGCCTTGGCAATGCTGCTTTGTCTTCTGGGTCTAACTTTCGTCAGCTGTGGCTCACTCCACAATTCTGAAGAGTATTACGTGTTCGTCGCCGCGAATCTTCAGGTTCCGTATTGGAAAACTGCCGGAACAGGATTCTCTAAAGCTGCGTCGGAGTTGAAAGTACGCTCCGATTTCGATGGGCCTCAGACTTACGATCCAAAAGCTGAACGTGATGCACTTGATCAAGCAGTGCAGAAAAAAGCAACGGGCATTCTGCTGGCTGTTACCGATCCGGCTGTATTGAAGAACAGCATTGATAAAGCCGTGGAAGCTGGCATCCCCGTCATCACCATCGATTCTGATGCTCCGGCGAGCAAGCGATTATTTTTCATCGGCACCAACAACTACCAAGTAGGATTCGCTGGTGGGCAGCGTCTCGCGCAGGAACTCCGAGGCAAAGGCAGCGTGGTCGTGTTCACCATGCCCGACCAACCGAACCTGCAGGATCGTTTGCACGGCTACAAAGACGCGCTGGCCCGCACGCCCGACATCAAGATCACACGCGTCGTAGATATTCAGGGCGATCCTCGAATCGCCTTCGATACGACGACACAAATTATTGGTAAGGAGCGCGACAAGGTGGATGCCTTCGTATGTCTCGAAGCGCAATCGGGAAAAGAAATCGCGAGCGTGCTCAACAGTTTCCACGTCACCGGCAAGGTTGTGATGGCGATGGATACCGACCAGGAGACGCTGGATTGGATTAAGAAAGGCCAGATTGCCGCGACTATCGCTCAGAAGCCTTACACGATGGCCTTCGTTGGACTGCAAATGCTCGACAATCTGAATCACAACAAGCCAGCATCGCTCGACGCGGATTGGTCAAAAGACAGTTTTGCCCCGATGCCCAGCTTTGTGGACACTGGTTCGGGCTTGATTGACAAGTCCAATGTAGATGCCTTCATGCAGGCTGGAAGAAATTTGACCTCGACACAGAAATAGATCACAAAAGAAACGAACGACTCGAAGCCTTTCACTTCTAGATAAAAGATTAGGAGCCTCGATGCGAAAGTTGCTGCTTTCTTTGTGTTTTATAAGTCTTTGGTCGGCTTGTGTTGTCTCAGGGCAAGCGCTGGACCGTCAGTCCGGCGCGGACTATCATGCGCGGCGTGAAGCGTTGGCCAAGAAAGCCGGAGGCGTGGTGGCGCTGCTCGCGCCGCTTGAGCCACTGGACGCGGTTTACGAATTTCGTCAGGAAGATAACTTCTACTATCTCTCTGGCATAACAGTGCCAGGCGCGGCGCTGCTCGTTGCTCCTGCGGCAGACGCTCAGGGCGATACTCCGGCTCATCCCTACACGGAGATTCTCTTTCTGCCTCCGCATAACTTTCGGCTGGAGAAGTTCACGGGTCCACAACTCGGCGCGGACAGCCCCGATATCACGAAGACTACCGGATTCGACCACGTCGAAGAGATGAGCCAGCTGCCGCCAGAAGTTGCGAAAGTTCTGACCGGCGGCCGACCTGTCATCTACACAGATATTTCTACGCAGGGAGAATTGACCGTCAGTTCGCAAGGGTTGGATTTTCTGAAGCGGACCAACACGATGATATTTTTTCAGGACGTCAAGCCGACGTTGGCATCGCTGCGGACGATCAAAGACGCAGGCGAAATCACTCTGATTCGCAAAGCTGTGGACGCTTCGGTCGCCGGGCATTTTGCCGCGATGAAAGCAGTAAAGCCGAACGTCACTGAGTACGAAATCTCAGGCCTGATGCAGTACGAGTGGACGAGGCGTGGCTGTGAACGACCTTCCTATGCCCCGATCGTCGGCTCCGGTCACAATTCCACAGTCCTGCACTATTCGGAGAATACCAACACGATGATGTCCGGTGATGTGGTGGTGATCGACGCAGCGGCGGAGTATTCCATGTATGCAGCAGACATCACACGCACGTTACCGATTAACGGTCACTTCACAACGCGGCAGAAGGAAATCTACGACATCGTGCTCGGCGCGCAGGAGGCTGCCATGGCTGCGTTTCAGTCGGGCAAATCGATGCTGGGCGGTCCTTCGGACACTTCACTAGACAAAGTTGCCCGCGACTACATCAAGACTCACGGTAAAGATCTGCACGGCCAGCCGCTCGACCAATACTTCATTCATGGTCTTGGGCACTACATTGGCCTGAAAGTTCATGACGCGGGAGACTACAAAATTCCGCTGGGCCCGGGCATGGCGTTCACGATTGAGCCGGGAATCTACATCTCCGAAGAAAATATCGGTGTGCGCATCGAAGACGACTACATGGTCGATCAGGATGGGAAGCTGATTAAGCTGAGTGCCGTATTGCCGTCGAAGTCGGCAGATGTAGAAAAAGCGATGGCGGGAAAGTGAAACGAGGCTCACAAGCATCGCAACAAGTAATCTTGAAGGTATTTCTAGAGCCGATTCGATCGAATTCCGTTCATCACATAATCCTCGACAGAAAATGTCGCCGAGGGATTAGCGACAAATCTGCCCTCTAGTTCGTACGCTTGCTGCTCAAGCAGAATTTCCTCGTACGACCCTCCTACTAGAAAGCCGCGAACATAGCGTTCCGCAAATCCGTGCAGGCCGAGATGCTTGTATTGAACCGCGTGCACTAACTCATGAAATAGCAGCTCTTCCGTGAGCGGATCCACATGTACGACCACATCTAGAAAAGTGATGCCCGCCATCTGTGAAAATGCGGGAGCATTGCGGATTCCCATGGCCCGGAGCTGGCGATAGAATGATGGCTCGCCAGCGCGTCCTCGAATCACTCGCACATTGTCAAGAACATCTGCCGGGAAAAATGGCTTCAGTATGCTCTTTTGCGCGGCACTGATCGAACTCGCCTTCTTGATAAACGCAGATCGTTGTTCGCTGATGTAGTCAGCAACCCAAGCTGCCAGCAGAGCGCTCTGGTTGTCGGGCAGCTTTATGGATGGCATAGCAAGCTAGGAAATATATTCCCTTATGTACTCATCGTGCGTGTGAGCTAGTTGCCGCACGTCGCCATCAAAAATAACTTTTCCGTCACGTAGAATTAGAAAACTCATCGGCACATCGCAATACTGCCCGTGCGGCAAGGCCCGCAATTGGTTGGTTTGCTGATCAAACTGATGCGTGGCCATCGTGAAAGCATCTTGCAAGCGGTGAGTGACGAGCAGGGAACTGGTTTTATAAACGTCGCGCTGCTTCATGATCAGCTCGACGATTGTGTTCGAAGTCACCGGATCAAGCCCACCGGTCGGTGAATCATAGAGCAACAATTCCGGATGTGTGATGATCGCGCGCGCGATCGCAACACGGCGCCGCATGCCGCCCGAAAGTTCCGCCGGGAACATGTCGAGCGTGTGTTCCAGTTCAACGAAGCGCAACGCTTCGCGCACGCGCCGTTCGCCTTCGTCATCGAGAAATCCATGTTCTTCGAGAATGCGGAAGGCGACGTTCTCCCGAACCGTCAGCGAATCGAACAGTGCGCTTTCCTGGAAGACCATCCCAAGCCGTTCGCGTATAGGGAAAAGGTCCTGTTCGTGCATCTCTGTGACTTCGTTGCCCAGCACTGTGATTCGTCCCGAATCCGGCTGCAGCAGACCGAGGGCAAGCTTCAGAATCGTGCTTTTGCCGGAGCCAGCAACCCCGAACAGCGCCTTCGTTTCTCCAAGAGAGAGATGGAAAGAAACTCCGCGCAGGACATGATTTTCTTCAAACGACAGATGCACGTCCTCGAATACAACGGCGAAGCCGGACTCATGATCCGTAGCCTTCGGGGCACAGTCGACAGGTAGAATCGGCGCAGACATGCGATCACTTGTACGACAGCACAGATATCAGCAGTTTGGTCACAAAGAAGTCTGTGACCAGGATCAGCACCGACGCCGCCACTACAGCTTGCGTCGTAGCCCGGCCCACCCCCTGTGTGCCGCCGCGCGCGGTCATACCGTAGTAGCAGCCAATGGTCGCAATAATGAAACCAAACAACGTTGGCTTCAGCAGTCCCATGAATACATCCTGAAATACCAGCACTTCCCAGGCGTTGCTCCAGTATTGCCGTGCGTCCAGAGCCAGGAACAGCTTGGCCACCATCAGTCCGCCAGCGAGGCCGACCAGGTCCGAAATAATGCTGAGAAAAAACAGCATGAACACGGTTGCGGTGACCCGCGGCGTCACCAACTTTTTCATCGGATCGGTGCCGAGCGCGCGCATAGCGTCGATCTGCTCGGTCACAACCATGGAACCAAGTTCGCTGGCCATGCCAGAAGAATTGCGGCCAGCGACCATAAGCCCAGTCAGCACAGGGCCTAGTTCACGAACCATCGATGTGGAAACAAGTTGCCCAATCAGACTGAGCGAGCCGAAACGCTGGAGCGTGTTGGCAGTCTGTAGAGCCAGCACGCCCCCGGTGAAAAAGCCGGTGAGTACTACGATGGGCAGCGAGCCCACACCGATAGAGTCGGCCTGCTGCACCATGTCTGCGAAGTAGAGCGGCTTGCGGAAAAGATTGGCAACCGATTGAACGGAAAGCAGCGTGTATTCCTGAACCGCCTGGACTTTCTGCTTAGCGAACTCCGTAGGAGAGGTCAGCTGCATGCGGTTCGTAGGAGCGGCGACGGTGAGCGCCGCCCTTGACCGAACTATAACAGAGAAAGAGGATGGGAAGCAGGGACCTCAAGCTCGTCAAGCGTCGGATCTCAGACCTCGGACTTTAGATCTCAACTAACATTTAGGACAATCAAGTCGAGCGAACTTGGCAATTGGAGTGAAGCAATCGGCGGTTTTAGCTAAGCTCTGACGCCTGAAGTCCGAAGTCTGACGCCGTTTATCCCCGCCCCTTCTTTTTTATCTCAATATTCAGTCTGCGGATTTTCTGATTCAGCGTGGAGAGCGGCACATGGAAACGCTCAGCTGCTTCGGTCTGATTCCAGTTGCAGCGTTCCAGCATGTCGGTGATGACGCGGCGTTCGACGTCTTCGACGATCTCGAAGAGCGATGCGTCCGGCGACGGATCATGCAAGGCAAGCGATGAGCCTCGCCCCAGCATCGAATCGGGCAGCAGATCCATGCTGATCTCTGGACCAGAAGAGAGCACGACTGCACGCTCAATCACGTTCTCCAGTTCGCGCACGTTGCCGGGCCAGGAGTAGGCCATGAGCGGTCGCAGCGCCTCGGGCGTGATGCGCTGCACCTGACGGTCGTTTTCTTCGGCATACTTTTTTAAGAAGAAATCGACCAACAGAGGGATGTCTTCCTTGCGCTGGCGCAGCGGAGGCAGCTCCACGGTGATAACGTTGAGGCGATAGAAGAGATCTTCGCGGAAGCGGCCCTCGCGCACCATCTGGCGCAAATCAATGTTGGTGGCGGCTATGATGCGCACGTCTACCTGAATTTCCTGAATGCCGCCGAGGTGCATGAAGCGCCGGTCCTGTAACACGCGTAGAATTTTCGCTTGGGTCTCCAGTCCCATCGTCGCGATTTCGTCGAGGAACAATGTGCCCTTATCGGCGACTTCGAACAGACCTTTCTTCGAAGCGATCGCGCTGGTGAAAGCGCCTTTGACGTGGCCAAAGAGTGTGGATTCCAGAAGATCGGTGGGCATGGATCCGGTATTGACCGGGACGAACGGCTTATCGCGGCGCGGCGAGTTGAGGTGAACCGCCTTGGCAATGACTTCTTTGCCGGTGCCGCTTTCGCCCTGCAGTAGCACGGTGGAACGACTATTCGCGACCTGGGCCACCAGGTCAAAAATCTTCAGCATGGGCTCGCTTTTGCCCATGATATTTTCAAAGTTGTAGCGTTGCTTCAGCGCGCGCTTGAGTTGGACGTTCTCTTCTTCCGCACGCCGCCATCCGACGGCGGCACGAACATCGGCCAGAAGTTTTTCGTTGTCCCATGGCTTCTGAACGAAGTTGGCTGCGCCCGACTGCATCGCCCGCACGGCGTTTTCCACCGTGCCGTAGGCGGTAATCATGATGACTGGCAGACGCATCTCGTGAGCGTGGATTTCGGCGAGAATTTCCATGCCGTCGCGTCCGGGTAGAGCAAGATCGATCAACACGAGGTCGAAAGTTCGCTCACCGATTAACGCCAGCCCATCTTCGCCGCTGGCCGCGGTTTCCACCGCGAAACCTTCAAGTTCGAGCAGGGTTTGCAGGGATTCGCGAATCTCGGCTTCATCATCGATGATGAGCACCGTGCCAACGGACGACGGATTAGGGTTGAATATGCCTCGCGAAATAACTGCTGCTTCAGACATGGACGGCCTTCCTGCTCAGCGGGAAATCGAGCGCGAACGTCGTGCCAGTGCCCGACGTGCTCTCCACTCGAATTTTTCCTGCGTGCTCTTGAATGATTCCGTACGTGACGGAAAGCCCCAGTCCACTTCCACGGTTCTGACCTTCTTTTGGCGAGGTCTTCGTAGTAAAAAACGGATCGTAGATGCGCTGGATGTGCTCCGGCGCAATCCCTGTTCCAGTATCTGAAACTCGAATACTTATCATCTCTCCATTGCTCGTGGCCACGCTCAAAGTGCCGCCCCCAGGCATAGCGTCTTTGGCGTTAAGAAACAGATTGAGGAACACCTGCTGCAATCTGCCTGAATTTCCCTGAATCGCAGAGATGCCCGGAGTCAGAGCGGATCGCACTTGGATTTTCGCGACTTTCAACTGATGTTCCAGCAACGCGAGTGTGTCGAGGATGATCTTGTTCACGTCCACATCGGCAAACTCTGTTCCTGTGGTGCGGGAGAAGTTGAGAAGGTTGTTGACTATCTCCGACGCGCGGAAAGTTTGCCGCGTGATCTTCTCCAGCAATCCTGATTTTTGCGGATCGCCCTGCAGTTGCTTGGCCAGCATCTGCGTGTACGACGAGATGACGGCCAGCGGTGTGTTCACTTCATGCGCAACGCCGGCGGCGAGCAAGCCGATCGATGAGAGTTTGTCGGCCTGTGAGAGCTGACCTTCAAGTTCGACGCGCTCGGTGATGTCGTCCATGATGACCAGCCGGCCAACGACATGGAAGGTGCGGGTCACCAGCGGGGCGATGGCGACGTTCACAGTGCGTATCTCTGACGCGGGCGTTTTCAGTCGAAACTTGTACAGGTTGTTAATGCCGGGATTCTGCCGCACACGGTAGAACTCTTCCACGAATTCAGTCGGGAAGATGCTGCTCAACGTCTGCGTCAAAGTTTGCCAGCGTGGCATGGCATACATGACTTCCATCTGGGCATTCCAACTCTCGATGCGGTCTTCCATGTCGAGCGCCATAACACCGACGTTGATGGATTCGACAATATTCTCGTTGAAATCCTTCAGACGCTCATACTCTGCGACTTTTTGCTGGAGTGACGCGTAGAGGCGTCCATTCTGAATGGCGATGCCGAGATATCCGCCGAGCGTCTCAAGCAATTGCACATCTTCGCTAGAGAGGAAATCGCCTTTGTTCGTTTTCCCGAGCCCGAGCACGGCGACGGTTTTCTGCTGAGCGCGGCAAGGGATGTAATAAGGCAGATCGAGCCGCGCGATTGTTTCTTGCGCCCCTGCTGTCTCGCGCGGAACCTGGTGCGTGTTCTCGAAGAACAAGTGTCCTGCCGGTTGAGGCCGAGGTACGCTCAAGAAGCTAAGATCGAGTTTCGCAGGTGCCGCGATGCCGGTTGATTTCGAAAGAATGAACTGCTCCGGTTCTTCGCCCGTGTTCAGGAAGATGGCAATGCGGTTCACTGATAGTGTGCGCGATAGCCGGTCCATGACGGAAGTCAGCAAAGCGTTCAAATCTGTCTCGGAACTTAGCTCACGACCAAACTCGATGAGCGTGCGCCGATAGTCGTACACCGTACGGTAGAAGAACTGATCGACTCGCTCCTGAAACCATTTGCGTACTGGATCAAACAGCAGCGCAGTCACTACTACAGCGAGGATAAGCCCCATCGGGCCAAAACCCGGCTTCTGCGTGTGCACGAACTCGGCCACGGCTCCTACGAGCGCAAAATACAATCCGGCGACAGTCGCGGCGGCGAGCGTGTAAACCACACCACGCTTGAAGATCAGATCGACATCCATCAGTCGGTAGCGGAAGATGGCATAACCGAATGTCAGTGGGAGCAACCCCAGAGACAGCACAGACACCTTCATGCCCGCGTCAGGCAGCGAGCCCATCAGGTACGGAACGACATAGAAAAGAGTGTAAGGAACGATCGCAAGAATCGTTCCGCGCGTCACCCACTTCAACTGCTGGCGCAAAATCGTGGTACTAGCTTGGCGATAGCTGCTCCACAACACGGCAGCCGAGCAGATGAACAGCAGCGCTCCGTAGGCCATTTCTTGGCGGTCCATGTCCCAGCGCAGATGGCCGCTCGCTTGCGCCAGTTGCAGCGCAACGATGTGCCGTCCCAGAAGTATCGCGCCCGGAACATAGGCCAAAACCAGCAGCCAGGGCTGCTGGCGTGCAAACTGACGCTTCTCGGGAAAGGTCAAAACAAAATGCAGGAACAACGCCGGCTGCAACACCCAGGCGACGATGTTGCACCAGTAAATTTCCCAGTCAAACGTGTCGAGCTTTCCCGTGTACTTGAACGAATACGCGATGAACGAAACCAAGCAGAAAATGTAAAAGTGCGTCGAGCCGGGTGCCGTCCAGCGGCGCAACAGCACGTAAATGCCGATACCGAGATAGATCAGTGCGATGAAGCGCAGCCAGCTGTTCAGGGATCGATCAAACGGAACCAGGATGACCTGGGAGTCGAGCGTGACAGACTGCCGCATCAACGAATACGACGCCTTCGACCACACGCCCGTACGGTAGAGCTGGCGTACCAGTCCGGGCGTGCCTTTGATCTCTTGTCCGTTGACCGAGACCAGCTGATCCCCGGCTTTGATACCCGCCCGTGCGCCCGGGCCGTTGGGGTCGACACGGTCGGCAATCAAATGCCCGTTCTGCTCAATCCACCATACGCCGTCATCTGGGACGGCTGAGGCGCGCTCTGTCTGGAAATTGAAGCCGGCAAAAACCACAGCAGCCACGGTCAGCAGAAACAACACAACCGCGACAAAACGTGCTTGGCTTTCTCGATTCATGGGCTTCGGCACTTGCCCCGAACCCTGCGGGGGCTGGATAGGCCGAGGTGCCAGCGCTCGCTGGTCGTCCTGGACCCGCCGATCCTCAACTAGCAACTTCGCTGCCATGTAAAGTTCTGTGGTGTTTAGGCTAAGTGCCTCAAGCAAAAACACTTCTGAAATTATAGATGCAATTTCGGAATGAAACTATGTCTTTCGGGAATGTTTCTGTGGGATTTCGTATCCCATTGTCATTGAGAATGTTGCGGTTACAAGGAATTGTTGGATCGGGCTATTCAGTCATTGTCACGACCTATGAAATAAAATCGCGCGATGTGATGGGAAGGAGCGTGCAGGAGCCACTAGAACCTTGGTGAATATCTATCCAGCCTTGCGCTCTTCGCTGGAAGGAGTTTCCGGTTCGTCATCCCATTCAAAAGACAAGGCGCGAGCAGTGGTTTCGATCGGTTCAAGTTCCGGGATGTCCTCAGCAACCGACGCCCCGAGTTCGGAGAACTTGCGGGCGGAAAGCAGCACACGGTTTTCGAGTGATCCAATCGCTTTGTTATAGGAGTCAACGGCACGATCTAGCCCCGTACCCACGGCGGTGATGTGTCCGGCCAGGTTGCGCAGGCGATCGTGAAGCTCTTTGCCCAGCACGCTGATTTCGTGCGCATTGCGAGCAAGTTTTTCTTGGTTCCATCCGTAGTTGATAGCCTTCAGTAACGCGATCAGCGTCGTCGGCGAGGCTGGAATTACTCGATTCAGAACGCCGTGTTCGATCAGCCCGGTATCCTGCTCAAGCGCTGCGCTGAAAAATGTCTCGCCCGGTAGGAACATTACAACGAACTCAGGAGTGGCTTCGAACTGCTCCCAATATTTTTTTCCACTCAGAGTGTTGATGTGGTCGCGAACCTGTCGCGCGTGATTTGCCAAGCAAGTGCGCCGAGCATCTTCGTCGGTAGTTTCAAACGCGTCCAGAAATGCCTGCAGCGGAGTTTTGGCGTCGACCACAACGCTCTTGCCCCCGGGCAACTTCACGACAAGATCAGGCCGCAGGCGTCCGCTCTCCCCGGTGATGGTCTCCTGCTCGGCGAAATCGCAGTAAGGCAACATCCCTGCGATTTCTACGACCCGCCGCAGCTGAATTTCTCCCCAGCGCCCGCGCACATTTGGAGTGCGTAGCGCGCGCACCAGGTTTCCGGTCTCGGATCGCAATTCGCTTTGCGTCACGATCAAAGATTGCACCTGAGCCTTGAGATCGCCGTAAGCTTCGCTGCGCGCGACTTCCATCTGCTGAATCTGCGCGTCGACTTTGCTCAACGAATCGCGCACCGGAGTGACCAGATCAGCGACCGCCTTCTGACGCGCCTCCAAATCACCTCTGGCTTCGCTCTGAAACCGCTTCAGAGTTTCCTGCGCGGTCTGAAGAAACGACGAACTGTTGTTCCTCAGAGCATCAGCAGCTAGCGCCTTGAATGCGTTCTGCAAATCTTCTCCGGCGCGGGTGAGCAATTCCATCTTTTCGATGCTGGCCTTTCGTTCCGATTCGAGGGCTGACTCCAGCCTGGCGCGCGCCGCCACCGATTGCCTCTGATCCTCCAAAAGCCGCGCCAGTTCAGCCTTTGCACCCGTTAACTCCTTTTCCAGCAAGGACAAACGCGCCTGCATGGCGGCCGTCCGCGAGCGCAGGGCAAGCCAGGCAAGCAGAATGCCGAACAACAGTCCAATGACCCCACTGATCCCTAGTTCCATAGACGGCTGTAACTACTTTCGCGCAACTCCAGCCTCTAGCCTAGCACCAGCAGCAAAGTTTGAGCCTGAATCGCCGATAGCTTGAGTAGCTTCGTGCGCAATCGATCCTTCCCAGGGATTCCGGTAGGCCAAACGGAATGCGTAGTTTTCGCAGACTTATATTGGCCTTCCTGCTGGGCGCGGGAGTTGCGACTGTCAATCCCGCTGCTCGCGTGATGGCGGCGGCTGACCCGGCTGAGCAAACTCAGAAGCCGACGTTGAAGCCCGTTTCCGCAACTGCACCCGACATTCCCTTCAACTATGAAGCGCAAGCCGAAAATGAGCTATTGCAGCTGGCGAACTCCGCTCGCCACCAGGCCGGAGCGCCTACGCTGACTCTCGATCCCGGACTCTCGCAGGCGGCACGCGTTCACGCGCAGGCGATGCTCGAAGCACATCAACTCTCGCATCAATTCAACGGCGAGGCTTCGCTGCCACAGCGTCTGGCAGCCACAACCGAACTTCAGTTAGATCAAGAGGGAGAAAATGTCGCAGTCGACTACACTGCACACGACGGCCACGAGCACCTGATGCTCTCACCGCCGCATCGCGCGAATCTGCTCAACCCGGCTTATAACGTGATCGGATTAGGCGTAGTTCACGGCGGAGACAGGCTCTATATCGTGCAGGACTTCGGCCACGCCCTCCCCAGCTATTCTTCGACCGAATGGAAAGACCGCATTGCCGTTGCAGTGAATCAGACGCGGCATCAAGCCAGCCAGCCCGATTTACAACGCCACGATCTCACGATTGCCGACGAGGCCGCCTGTTCCATGGCGCAAGCTGACAAACTCGGTACCGCATCCGTACACAAGCTCGCCGAACGCTTCACAGTACTCAGCTACACCAGCCTGCATCCGGAAACTTTGCCAAACGGCGCGGCCCGTGCCATCTCCGACCGCAATCTGCACAACTTCTCGGTCGGCACCTGCTACGCACACACCAATACGTATCCCACGGGTGTGTATTGGGTGGTGTTGACGCTGGAGTGAAGAGTCAGCGAACGCAGATTGAGTAGAACTCCGCAGGACTCGCCAGCCCCGCATGGTATCAAAGGCATCATTAGGAGTGAGATATAGAGTCAACCAAAGTGTTGGATATCAGCAAACACCAGTGGACACCAGATTCACTTTGCGTGCTTTGTGAATTCTCGGCGTTCTTTGCGGTTAAAGTCTTATGACCGCAAAGATCGCGAAGAACTTCCGCCAAGAACGCAAAGCTATAATTGTTCGCGACCAATCTACTAACGCGTCTGGCTATGCTACGCTTGACCTCTGCCATCTGGCGCAACAAAGACTGTAAGGTTCGCAAAGTTCTGTAAAGTTGGTGGCCTTTTAGTCTAGTCTGAGACAAGCTAAGCGAATAATCCGGCACTGTGATCATACGCAAGCACTTCGCACTGACGGTTGGGTTTCAGGGGTTGGGGTCATGTTTTCGAGAAGGATGTTCTTCTGGCCAACGAAGTTGGTTCTAGCTTCTGTCATATCACTATGCTCGCTCATCGCGACCGCCCAAAGCCGCGGCGAACATGCGGGCCCAGGTGGCATTCCCGGCGGGGCTAGCCGTCCGTATGGCGTCGACGAAAAGGATTCACTTAAGGATTTTCATCAGTCGATGGCCGTGCAGGCGACCAGCGAACAAATCGCCGAATTCCAGACTCTTGTCAAAAGCACCGAAGATACGAAATCGAAAGTACAAACGTTTGAGCAGCAGAAGAGCCAACCGGGTCCAGCATCGGGCGCTGTTAATGGCGCTCAACTCGCTCAGGCAATCGAGAACGTCCGTGCGAGTAGCAAGAAATTTGTCGATGGATTCTCCGACAAGCAGAAATCCGGATTGAAAGATCTGACCAAGCGCTTCGCTAAAGCCGATTCCGACCTTGAGGCCGAGGAGAAAAAGTTCGATCAGAGTTTGCAAACCCCCAACAGCACCGGACCAGAAGCCGCGCGAGCCGAAAGCCTCAACAAAGCTCTGACTGAATTTTCGAACCAGCAACTCGCACTCGGCCGAGAGATGGGCATCGTCCTGGCCAGCGGTGACGACGTGACCTTTACGTTCGTGCCCGTGAAGAGCACAGCCAAGATCGGAAATCAAACCACCGCGGTCAATGTTACCGGTGCGCTTTCGCAAACTTCGGCGCAGGGTGGCCAGCGTACGTTCAAGCTCGAAATGGTCGCTGACCTTCTCGATCTGCAACAGAACATCACACAACTTCTGCGCCCGGAGATTGAGAAACCCAGTGGATGCGGCGAGCGGCTTGCACTGCGCCAGGCGTCAATTGCTCCCTCTACCCCGGCCAGCGTTTTAATTTTGCAGTTGCACTACGAACGCTGGAGTTGTCGGGGATCGATATCGAGCGAACTGGCCGAAGGGGAAGGCTCCGTCGAAGTAAAACTGACTCCCGCAGTCGAAAAATCGAACTCGCTAAAACTGGCAGCCGAATTCTCGCGTATCAATGCCAGCGGCATGATGGGTGACTCGTTACGTTCCGGCGATCTGGGCGATGAACTGCGCGATGAAGTGAGCCAGTCAATTCTTTCCGCCATACGCACTGGTATGGACTTCAAGACCATCCTGCCCCCAGCCGTGCAGAACTCCGCAGTCGTGCAAAGCGCAAAATTCCAGGATGGCGCCGCCGCTCGGCTGACCGTCGTCCTCGACGGCCAGATGGAAGTCTCCAACGATCAGGTCAACCTCATGGCCACCCAGCTGAATCAGCGCCTCGGAACCACAGGTACAGCGTCAAGATAGACGGATTCTGCACTTCATTCAGACGACCGTGGGATGTCGAGGGGATGCGCGGCTCATAGCGTTCATACGCGCTCACGAACGACAGAAATTCATCATCTTTTCAATTGACTTCCACAGGCTGGCGAGCATAAAGTCTCGCGCATCCAGCGAGCAAGATCCCCGCCATAGAGCGAACGGATTCTCAGTTCCGTCAGTGATCCGAGATTCGCTGCTTCCCCTGAAGTGTGAAACGTGTTGCGGTAGCGTACGGCAGTGTGTGCGTTCGCGGTGTGAGAAAGCCAGTTGCAGCACGAGCAGCCTGCATGGCCGCTGCTCCACAGCCCGTCTGTCACATAGGGGAGGAAGTTATGCGCCGTATTTTAGTAGTAGTGTATTCGATATTGCTCTGCGTAGGATGCGCTTACACACAGAGTGCTCTTCCACCCGGCATTTTACCCTTCTCAACGCAAGCGCACGGCCCGATCACTTCTATCGATCTTGCCACCAGCAATATTATTATGGCGGTTCCTGTGCGAAATAAGATTGGCAAGATTCCCTTTTCCTTTTCCCTTGTCATGAGCGACTCGCCATGGGGTGACGGCATAATTGGTTACCCAATTTCCTTCGTCGGAGAATTACGAGGTGCAGGCGGCTTAGGTGCAGTGACAGAATCCACTTTGCCCTGCGGAAGTAGCAGCGTAAAAACTTTCAGTTTTTATTTCGCCGATTCAACCGGAGCAGAGCATCCATTTAGCGGCACAGTTAAGGTTGGGCCCACAAGTTGCGGAGGAGATTCTGGGCAAATTACATCAACGAGCACCGATGGCTCAGGCTACACGCTTGTCGCGTCCGGAGGGACCGCAAGCTACACCGTCAACGCCTGGGACAAATATGGGAACGCAGTAACCTCGAATCCTGGCGTGTTAATAATGGACTCGGATGGAAATGATATAACAATTTCGGATACTAATTCCTGTCAAGCTTTCGGGAATCAGTGTACTTATACCGATACGCTAGGACAGCAGGCCCTATACAAAACTTCCACGATACTTAATCAGAGCGGCTCCGAGTTCGATGATACTTACCAATATACTGACGTAAGCAATAACAACCAAACATATACGGTTGAATATAATCCGTTAGAGGTAGTCCAATTGAACAACGGCACCCAATGGCAAGGCAGTCTCCCAACCGGCATTGTGACGCCTGAAGGAACCTATACGCTGTCATACGAAATCCCATCAGGGTACGGGAGTGGGTATACAACTGGCAGAATCACACAAATCGTATTCCCCTCCGGCGGCTACGAGTCTTTCACTTATGCAGGCGGAACCAACGGCATTAATATGAATTCTTTTGTTGTGCCGATTTTGACGCACACTATTAGCGATAACAATGGGCACGTAAACTCATGGACATATGTTAACAACAATAACTGCAGTGCCTGTACCATATATGGTGGAACTAACAATTTTACTGTAGTTGAAACTGATCCTGGAAACAATCAGACAATCCACTTTTTCAGTAGTGAAGTTCAAACACAAATTAGTACTTATCAAGGTGGTTGTCCTACCGCAACCAACGGATGCAATGGCGGCGGGATGCTGCTTAGCACAGTGACAATCTGCTACAACGGCAATTTTACTAACTGTTCAGCGCCGAGTTCTGGACCTACCCTGCCGATCACGCAGATAGACAAGTATAGTTCTAACAATGGCGGATCCAACAATTTGGTCGAGGCAAAATTTGATGGGTATGCAAATACAACTGAGGTAAAGCAGTACGACTTCGGCGCGGCCATCCCGCCGACAGGCAATCCAATCAGCGATACCGTTACATTCTATGGCCAGTCTTGGAATGGCACGGCTTGTACCGCTTATCCGTCTGGAACATACATCTACAGTACGCCCTGTTACAGTCACACGATGAATTCGTCGGGAACGGATATCGCTAGAACACAGGTTACATACAGTAACACGGGTCATGCGACATCGGTAACGAAATGGACAGGCGGTACATCCTTCTTGACTACCACAGTGACATATAACACCAACGGCACATTAGCGACTGTTACTGACACGAATGGGGCAGTGTCGACTTACACTTACAATGGAACTGGCGGTTGCAACAGTCTGCTTCCAACGTCTGTTACTGTGAAAGGATCAGGATTGCCCTCTGCGGGGCTTACTACATCAACTCAATGGAATTGTAACGGCGGAGTGCCTACGCAATCTGCCGACATGAGCGGGCAAATAACCCAATACGGATACGTAAATCAAAGCGGAACTCCTGATCCGTTCTGGCGACTTCTCTCTGTGACGGACCCGTTGAGCAACGTAACGTGGACCACGTATTCCTCCGCCGGGACGCTTCCGCAGACCGTAGAGACATACCTTAATTTCCCGGCTACGAGCCCAACTTCTACGGTCGACACTCTTTATACGCTGGATGGTCTTGGCCGAGTGATCGAGTCCGAAAAGCGAACAGCACCAGGCGCGACGACCTTTGATAATGTGATTACGTACGGCTACTCTTGGAACTCTTCCGGTCCTGTCACAACGCAGACGATTCCTGGTGGTACGGCAGTCACAACTACCCAGATGGACGCGATGGGTCGCGTTATAAGCGTGACCGATGGAGGCGGTGGTACCGTTACGTCAACGTATTCGCAGAACGATGTTTTGAATGCGTTGGGTCCGGCTCCGACGAACGAGCATCTCAAGCAGGTTCAAAATCAATACGACGGCTTGGGGCGTATGCAGGACTCCTGCATCATCGGCAATGGGTCAACAACTGCATGCGGTCAAAGCACAGGCTCGTTGAATGGCGTTACCACCGCGTATTCTTACACGTATGCCTCTGGAAGCAGCACGACGACAACGACGCGGGGAGTGCAGACCAGAACAACAACCTATGATGCGATGGGACGCATAACGCAAGTAAGCATTCCAGAAACCGGCGGCACTGCCCGGACCTATTACTATGATTCTTATACGTCGTGCCCAGCCGGGTATCGAGGTATCAACGGTCAACTTGCTGCAGTCAAAGATCCGAATGGAAACTTGCTCTGTTATGCCTATGACGCCTTGAATCGAGTGACAGGCGTGAATGCTAACGGTACGACTTGCCGTCACTTTTACTATGATAACTCGGCGGGCTATGGTGGCTCGATTCCTTCCGGTGTTAGCACACCTACTTATTCCAGCGGGCGCATGGTGGAGGCAGCTACCGACTCCTGTTCGAGCGGAACTCTCATCACCGATGAGTGGTTCAGTTATGATCAGGACGGACGACTCCAAGACATGTGGGAGATGACACCACATTCGGGCCAGTACTACCACTCGAAAGCGTCGTTCCTGGGTAATGATACGATCAATTGTGTAAATACTTTACAGCTTCTGAGTCCATCCCTGTACACAATGACTTATACGCTGGATGGAGAAGCTCGATTGAACACGCTAACCGACACAACAGCCAGTCAAAACATCGTGACAGGGGTTGCTTACAATTCTGGCAGCCAGCCCACGAAAGTCTCGCTCACAGGCACGACACCCGATCAAAGCGATTACACTTACGACTCAAATACCGGAAGAATGAAGACCTTCGAATTTGAAGTTGGCAACACTCCAGAAAATTTGACTGGCACGCTGACTTGGAACACAAACGGAACTCTAGGCGAATTGCAGATCGTGGACGGTTTCAACTCCGGGGGAGCGTTAACCTGCTATTCGAATTCCTCATCTGCCCTGGGTTACGGCTATGACGATTGGGCACGATTGGCGGCGTTCGATTGTGGCTCCAGCAATTGGGGCCAGCAGTACAGTTACGACGAGTACGACAATTTAACCCAGACTGTAATTTCCGGTAGGACGGGGACGACCTGGAATCCGGGTTACAGCTCAGTTAACAATCACTGCACAGGATGCACGTACGACGCGAACGGGGATGTAACCGGCGATGGCAACAACGTCTATGGTTGGAACGAATTCTCGAAGATGAAGTGGACCGCAACCAGCGGCACGCCAACTTGCGGAACCAGCGGCCGATGCGCTACCTACGACGCCTTCGGACAAATAGTCGAACAAAGCAACGGAACTGCATGGAAAGAACACTGGATTACGCAACTCGGAGATTCTGTCAATATGAGTGGAGCCATCCCAAACTTTGGCTTTTGGCCGAGTGTGGCTGGAGGGTCAGTTGTCATAAATGGGACTACCGGATTCGGGTACAAGCATCCGGATTGGCTTGCCAACGCGAGAATCGTATCAAGCGTCACCAATCATAACGTCACACGAGATCAGGCCTATACGCCATATGGCGAGCAAATTGATAATTTTGGATCCGCGGGCTCCCAATATGACCAGTTTGCTGGTCTTACAGACAACTTCGATTTTGGAGTTATGTGGGATACACCAAATCGAGAGCTGTCGACAGTCGGTCGCTGGCTCTCACCCGACCCGGCAAGGACGGGATGGAACCAGTACGCTTACACTACCAATCCCAATAGTTTCGTCGACCCTTCGGGGCTGCTCGTCGTGCCAGTTAGTTTACCGACCTTTAATTATTTCAGCTTTAATTCGTGTGATCACGAGACTATATCCATCTTAAAGGTCGATCCCATGTGCGGGTATGACATGGCAGATGATAGTTCTAGCTTTAGTTTCGGATTTTCCGCCAACTTCTGCGACAGTGACTTCATGCCTTGCGGTCAAGCGCTCCCAAATCTCATGCAGTCGATCTGGTCGGATGTGCTGGGCTTGCCCAGCGGCCTGAACTGTCCGCAGGTGGGTGGGATTTCCAACTACCTCTGCGGCGGTGTCAGCCCGCTGATGGATGTTGCAAGTACACAGGCGCCTTGCTTGGCTGGTGCCGGTCCGCTTCTTGCTGGGCAGTCGCGCTGCGCATGTCTGACGAGCGCAGACAATAACTTTCAGAATACATTTAATGCTGTCGCAAACAACTTTGGCCCGAAGTCCGGGGCAGCTGCTTTTAAGGCAGCGAAGTGGGGACTCGTTGCTGGATGCATAACGACATGGGAGATAGGCTGCGTAGAGGGCGCTTCAGGGGGTTGGATCATAGGCCTCCTCTCAGGAGGAGGCAAGTCAATGTGGGATGACCTTTACTCTGTCGGAGGGGCCTATCTTCAGAAGCGTAACGAAATGGCAGCATGTGAAACAGGTCCGTGAGCCCCGTTCTGCTCCGGCGAAGTTCAGAGATTGGGAGGTTTTCTTAATGAGTCCAACTCGGGAGGAGAGAAGGCAAAGATGGAGCACGATCGCGGCAAAGGGCAAGACACGATGGATAGTTGTACATGGGATTTTCCGCTTCGGTTTAACCCTGACTGCGCTCACCTTCTTAGAAGCATGGATTGCTGATCACTCAATATCAGGATTTCGACAAATCTGTTCTGATCTACTCGTTCGCGCGGCTTTCAGCTTAATTGGGGGTTACTTGTTTGGCCTTGTGACTTGGAAGTGGTTTTCCCACCGCTATGGAACGAGGTAAACAATGACGCCAAGGCCACGTGTCGGCCTGCCCTACGCGCCCATCGCCGCGTGGTCGGCCATCCGGCGTTTGTTGTAACGCAGGGCGACGTTCATGAAGACATCACCAAGGGAGGTCTCGAAGCAGATCATCAATGCTTCGGTGTCTTCGCTGGTCTTGTCGCCTTCCTGGGCGGTGAGAAGGAGCGGGGGATGTACGCGGAAATGGAATCCCTGATCGTTCAACGCCGAAATGGCGTTGCTCACGACCTGGTTGGCCAGTTCGAAGATGGTTTCTTTGATCAGCGACAATTCTCGTTGCTAAAGTAGGCGGTCAAAAGAAAACGGAGCGTCGTCGCCGACGCTCCGTTGTTTAGGTTCTCGCGTGTGTTCAGTTGTGATCCTCGTCTGAGGCTGGTTTCTGCTGCCCGCCATCTGGTGCGGATGCCGCAGCTTCTTGCTTGACCTGCGTTTCGGCCTGATCGGCCGCCTGCTGCTGGTCTTGCAGAGTTTTTTCCGCCGTCGTGTCGGGCTGCGGAGCCGGTATGTCCGATTCCACGACAGTGGTGTCTGGCGCCTTCGGCATGCCGTCCGTACCCTGCTTCTTCGCCATTTCCTTCAGACCGTCGTTGAGCTTTTCCTCGAAGTGGTTTTGCATTTCCTGCAAGTCGTCCACTTTCACGGATACAGTTTGCCCTGCGGCACAGTCCGACTTCTTGCTCGCCGAGACGCTTGCGCTCACCATGTCATCCGCATCCGGAGTGTCGGTGAGCCGCGTGAGTACGTCACCCCCGGTCAGCCCGCATTCCTGCCCGTTTGCCGTGACGGAAAGATCGCTGTCCACGACAAAGGTCCGCCTGGCCGGATCCAGCGCCGGCGGACGTTCTTCAGTGCCGGGGCCCGGAGTATTAGCGGGAGCTACCGCTGCCTGCGCGTCCGATCCGCTATTTTGTGCCGGACTACCAGCAGGAGTTGAGGCTGCCGCTTGCGCATCCGCTACAGTCTGAGCCGATGCATTCTCGGCCGCCTGTGCCTCCTGCGCGGCCAACTGTGCTTTCACTTCGTCGGCAATCGCTTCTTTGACCTCAGGAGTCAGTGTTACCGTGGCCGAAGCCGATGCCGAAGGAGCAGTTCCACCTCCGTCTCCGTAGCTTGCCGCGGCGTCTGCAGCTGCTTCCTGCCGGGCCGCATACGCCGACTGCAACTCCGCGGCGACCAGATAGTCCGTCAGCCAATACGCTGGCGCAGCGTAATAGGGATAAGGTGTGAACCACCCGCCGTAGAAGCCCCACCACGGCGCTCCTCCCCAACCCCACAGTCCTACGCCCCAGTAAACCGGCGCGCCCCAGGGGTGATAACCCCAGCCATAAAATCCAGGGTGAAACCAGAAACCCGCATGAAAGCCGTAGTAAGCATGACCGTGCCAGTAGTAGCCACGATAGACGGCGGTATGGTAGGAACCGTGGTAATAGTACGTACGCGAATAATAAGAATGGCCACCGCGATTGACGTAGGCTCGCTGCACGTATCCGCCACTCCGTCCGGTGCTTACCACGCGCACTCCGTTATGTTCACTCACCACGGTGCGTCCGCCGTGGACCCCATGGTCAATGTGCATGCCGCCACGATCCACGGAACGAATCTGTCCATTGGAGCGGATACTCGCGGACCCACCGCCTCTCAGAGAAACGTTTCTAACTCCCGTTGTCGTGTGTCCGGTGGTCGCTGTGTGTCCACTAGGTGACGTATGCCCGGTCATCCCGGTGTGTCCGCCAACTGATGTATGCCCGGCTGTTGTCGTGTGTCCACCAGGCGACGAATGCCCGGTCATCCCGGTGTGTCCGCCAACTGATGTATGCCCGGTTGTTGCTGTGTGTCCACCGGGCGAGGTATGTCCACCAGTCGGCGTGTGTCCAGTTGTCGCAGTGTGTCCACCTGACGGTGTGTGTCCACCTGCCGGATGCCCGCCTGCGTGTTGCGCTGGGGCGGCGTGTGACGCCGGTCTGCTCGGAGCGGATTTGTGCTCCTCTGACCTTTGTGGACGCCCACCCGCCAAAGCAACCGCGGTTACGCTGAGAACGACCACCAATATGGAACATCTCTGCAGGATGCACTTTCTTAGGTTGCTCAAGTTTATAACTCCTGTCTAAGATCCAACGCTCATCGTCACAAACCCACCAGGAGGAAATAAGTTCTGTCGGGCCGACCAGATTGTTCACGACGGCTGCGGATATAGCGGTGTGATGTATGACGCCTTCAATCAACAAAAGAACGATCCATTTTTCGCCTACAAGGACTGCTTTACAACCTTTGTGGCAAGCGATTGGAAGCACTGCATCCCGCTGCAACCTACCGATCTGATAGCGTATGAGAATTTCAAAGATGCTATGAGAAAGATAAATCCAAGAGATCGGCGCGTATCTCTGGAGATGTTGATTGATCTCGATGCTTTTAGCGGGCGTGCTCAGACTATGGATAAAGAGGCGATTCTGAGATTGAGGGAAGAGATGATAGCAACTGCGCTGTCGCTTCCGGCTCCGCATTTGATTAAACCGCCTACTGCCATTAGAGGGCATGAAATTTAGTGCAAGTATATTGCACATAAAAAATCAGAGCTCGAATGCGGGCGCGAGCTCGACCCCTAGCCGTTTGTTTGAGAATTATCGCTGGGCGACTGGCCTCATGCCCCCAACGCGGCGTGGTCGGCCATCCGGCGTTTGTTGTAGCGCAGGGCGACGTTCATGAAGACATCACCAAGGGAGGTCTCGAAGCAGATCATCAGCGCTTCGGTGTCTTCGCTGGTCTTGTCGCCTTCCTGAGCAGTGAGAAGGAGCGGGGGATGTACGCGGAAATGGAATCCCTGATCGTTTAACGCCGAGATGGCGTTGCCCACGACCTGGTTGGCCAGTTCGAAGATGGTCTCTTTGATCAGCGCATCCGACTCAGGCAGTTCCGCGCCCGCATAGTGGCTGGCCACTTTCACTGCGGTCTGCGGTTCGAGATCGAGAACGATCCGGCCCTCGATGTCGCCCGTGAGTGCGATCATGCCCGCCACACCTTTGCGGCGGTAGGCCTCCTCTTCCATGATGAGGTTGGTCACCTTGGTCGAGCCCTGCAGGCCTTGCGACAACACGGCGTCAGCCGCATTGATGAAAGGCTGGATCAATTCCATCTTCATTGCGTTAGACTCCCGCTCCGGCCGTGCTGGCGACGGCGCCGTCCTCGCCCATAACGTACTTGATGACTTCGTAAAGCACTTCCGGTTTCACCGGCTTTTGTACGAAATGCCGCGCACCACGCTGTAGCGCCGCTACGATGTTTTCCTGGTAACCGACCGAGGAAACCATCACGATGCGCGCTTCCGGGTGCTGTTGCACGATCCGTTCAGCCGCCTCGATGCCTTCCATCTGCGGCATGGTGATATCCATGAGCACGATGTCAGGATGCGTGCGGTCGAACTCGCTGATGGCAGTCAGGCCGTCGCCGGCCTCAGCCGCCACCTGCCCGCCGAACGTTTCGATCATGCGGGCTAAGTTCTTGCGGGCAAAGACAGAGTCGTCCACGATCAGATAGCGGACCGCCTGCCCGTCTTTGCTGCGTTTCACTGGTGCAAACTGCTCCATACAGACCTCCCCTTTCTACGCATATCATGTCCCGGTCCGCCCGGACCAGATCACGCTGGTCACAAGAGTTCCGGTGCCTAAATGTTCAGTTTCCGGCTCGTACCGCCCGGCCGCTGGAACTCGTTTCGTTGCGGCCACATAGCGCCTGTAAAGTTGAGCCCATGACGTCCAGTCCGACCACGCGCACGGCATAACCGCGCTCGATCGCTGCCTTGGGCATGCCATAGACCACGCAGGATTCCTCGCTCTGGGCGATGGTCATGCCGCCTTCTTTCTTGATCGCTCCCAAGCCTTCGGCGCCATCGTCGCCCATGCCTGTCATCAGCACGCCGATCGCTTGTCCGCGAAATTCCTCTGCCACACTGCGCAGCAGAACGTCCACGCTCGGACGGTGCCCGTTAACACGCGGCTCATCGCTGAGCACGGCAATGTCACCCATAGGCAGCCGCTTCACTTTCATGTGGCGGCTTCCCGGACAGATCAGCACGCGCCCCGGTTGCAGCAGGTCTCCCGACTGGGCTTCTTTCACCCGCAGCGGGCTCAGTTCGTCGAGCCGGCGCGCGAACATGTCGGTAAATCCGTCGGGCATGTGCTGAACGACGGCAATCGTTCCCGGAAAATCTCCGGGCAACTGCGACAGCAGAAATTCAAGCGCCTGCGGACCTCCGGTGGAAACCCCAATCGCCACAATCCTGGTCGGAGTTGCCGCCGATGCTGCAATTTTTTGGGGCTTCGGCGGGATGCCCGCCATCATCCGAGGCTTCAACTTGCATTCGGATGCGGCCTTTACCTTCGCGATCAGTTCCTTAGCTGTCTCCGCCATGTGGGCGGAGGCGTCTTTCGGTTTGGTGACAAAATCGAATGCACCCAGCCCTAGCGCCTTCATAGTCACCATGGCGCCATCCGTGCTATGGGAACTGAACACAATCACCGGCACAGGCTCGCGGCGCATGATCTCTTTCAGAGTGTCGATACCGTTCATGCCCGGCATTTCAAGGTCGAGCGTGACTACATTGGGCTTGAGCTCTTCAATTTTTTTGAGGCAGAAATTGCCATCCATCGCCGTGCCGACGACTTCAATCGACTCATCGCCCGCCAGCATCTGCGGGATCAGCTTGCGCATGAGCGCCGAATCATCGACTACGAGGACGCGCACAGACTTTTTCGTCATGCCTGTCCTCCTGCGCCGGTTGGAATCGCCATTGCCAACCGCATCCGGTCGGTAGAAGTCAGCAACAGACCCGAACTGGCTTTTCCCGCCTGTTCCGGTCGTGACCGCGCCACATGCTCAACCACGGCAGGCAGGTTGAGAATCAATACGACCCGCCCGTCACCTAGAATGGAGGCGCCGGAAACCAGGTCGGTCGAGAATGTCTGGTCGTCCAGTGCCTTGATGACCAATTCCTCTTCGCCTTCGAGCGCATCGACAATCAAACCGTACTTCCTCTCTCCTACAAGAATGACGAGCACAAACAGCTTGGATTTGTGATCTCCATCAGCTGCCGGACGGCCTAAACGAAGCAGCGGCAGCACCTGATTGCGCAGCTGCAGAACTTCATAGTTGTCGACCTGGTGCACTTCCGATTCAGCCGTACGCGAAATTTCCAGCACCGCATTCAGTGGGATTGCGTACAGCCGCTGTTCCACCCAGAACAGCAGAGCCTTGATGATCGCCAGCGTCAACGGAAGCTTCAAGCGGAACGTTGCGCCATGTCCGGGACGGTTCTCCACACTGATCGAGGCTTTCAACCGGTGCAGTACGCTCTGTACCACATCCATGCCCACGCCACGCCCGGAAACTTCAGTGACCTGTTCGGCTGTGCTGAAACCGGGACGGAAAATGAAATCAAGTGTCTCGTTTTCGGTAAGCCGCGCTGCTTCTTCGGGCGTGGTCAAACCCAGTTCAATGGCCTTGGTGCGAATCTTCTGCACGTCAATGCCGCGGCCGTCGTCGCTGATTTCCACGATCACCTGGTTGCCCTGATGATGCGCATTGAGCCGCACGACACCCTGTGCCGGCTTGCCCGCCTTGCGGCGTTCTTCAGGCGATTCAATGCCATGGCTCACTGCGTTGCGGACAAGGTGCGTCAAAGGCTCGGCGATGGCGTCGAGTATTCCTTTATCGAGATCGGTGTCCTGTCCGCTGACCGCGAGTTCTACTTCGCGTCCACATTGCCGCGCCACGTCGCGCACCATGCGCGGGAAGCGACGGAAGAGCTGGTCCACGGGCACCATGCGAATCTTCATCACCGAGCGCTGCAGGTCATTGAGCACGCGCGCCTGGAACGCCATGGCGTCGGCGAACTTGCCCCGTAACAACTCCTTCGGATAGCGCTTGGAGAACTCGTTCAGCGCCTGTTGCAACATCGACTTGCCGATGATGAGCTCGCCTACTAGGTTCAGTACGTTGTCGATGCGTCCCGCTTCCACGCGTAGGATGTTTTCCATCGTGGCGGGCGTAGCAACGGGCTCCGGAGAAACGGGAACCGCCGGCATTTCTGCCGTCGGCGCCTCGGCTGCTGCCGAAGTTTCTGCTGGAATCGCAGCGGGTGTATCCAATGGTCCGCCGACCGGTTCTACCGGTTTCGCTGCGACGCTGGCAGGCAAGATCATTTCGATCGTGACTTCTTCCACAATGGTCGGAATCTTGCACTTGGCGCTGATCTGCTCGGCTGTCTGAACGCTGGCCAGTACGAATTCAACCTGCTTTGTCGCCGTCGGCGACTTAATATCCGGGCGCACGGCAATGACCGGACCCATGGAACTGACGGCGTTGTGAACCAGTTGGCGGCCAGCGATCGGCATCGCGCAGTGCGGATCGATCTTCACCACGACGTGCAGTACGTCCTGCCCGTCGGCCTGGGCCTTCGTCATGGCCAGCTTTTCGTATTCCGTCCAATCGGCGGTGTTCTTTGCGGCAGACGCCTTGGAGGCTTTTGTCTTCTTCGCACGAACCTTTTTTGCTGCTGGCGCGGAGGTCAATTCTTCAATCTTTTTGCTCAAGCTCTTGGTGGACGGCATTTTCGTGCCGTTGCGGTAGGCAGCGATCATCTCCACAAAAACGTCGGCGGCGGCGAAAGCAATCTCGGCCACGGCGGCGTGGGAGACGGCGCCTTCGAGCGAAAGCGCGTCTTCAAACTGGTGGGCCAGTTCGCTAAGTTCACGCAGGCCGCAGGCCGCCGAATCGCCTTTCAAGGTATGTACCGTGCGCCGGATGCCACGTACGATCTCCTCGTCGCCCGGTTTTTTCTCGAGCTTCAGCGCTTCGTCATTCAGTGCCTGCAGCAGTTCCTGGGATGTCTCGTAGAAGAGATCCCGCAGTTCGGCGCTGCGCTCATCGGGGGAATTCGTCATGCCGTTAATCCCTCACCTCGACCCGCTGGTATGCCGTGCCGCTGTCCTTGTGCACCATGTGAAATTTCTGGGTCAGGCCCAGCAGGCTTTCCGCGTGCCCGACAAATAGATAGCCGTTTGGGTTCAAGCAACGGTAGAACTTTTCGATCAGCCGCTTCTGCTCGGCTTCATCGAAGTACATCATGACGTTACGGCAGAAAATCACATCATTACGCTGCGGCAGATATTCGGTTTTCAGGTTGTGAAAGTCGAAATGTACCATCTCCTTCAGGGGCTTCTTGATGGCGTAGCGCTCGCCCACCTTGTCGAAGTAGCGCAGGCGGTAGCTGTAGTCGACCATCGACATCTGGTGCTCGCTGTAAGCGGCCTCTTGCCCGTGCCGCAACACTGAGTAGCTGATATCACTGGCCAGCACTTCCACCCGCCATGGCGGCGGAATCAGCGGTTTGGGCAACGGCAACTCCACTGGCAGCGGGTTGCGCAGGTAGTAGTACGCCAGCGCATCGGTCACCAGCATGGCCAGCGTGTACGCTTCCTGCCCGGTCGAGCAGCCTGCGCTCCATATGCGGATCGAGTACTCGCGCCTCTGGCTCTTCTGCTTGAACAATTCTTCCAGTATTTGCTTCTGGAACAGGTCGAGCTGTGCTTTGTGGCGGAAGAAACTGGTCTCGTTGACAGTGAGGTTTTCGAGCAGCTTGGCCAGTTCGTCTTTGCCTTGCTGGCTGATCAGCAGCCGGTAGTAGGCGTAGAAGGAATCCACACGGCATTCCTTCAGCCGGCGCAGCAGCCGGTCCTGAAGGAAGTGCGTGCGGCGTTCGTCGAAGTGCATGCCGCACTCCTGGTAGACCAGCGCCTGCAACAACTTCAGTTCCGCTTCCGTCAATATGGGAGCAAGTGCCGCTCCGGATGTGCTCATGCTCGCTCTCGTTCTCGCCTGATACTGAATTCAAGAACAAACAAAACAAAGCCCTAAATTCTTAACGCGCCGCAGCGCCCCGCGCTTCTGGCTTGGCCGCAGCTTTCTTCTCTCCGTTTTCGCCTTTGATTTGCAAGGATGCGGGGGCGAGCAGTTTGCTCATGTCCAACAGCACCACCAGCCGTCCTCCGACTTTCCCCAGGCCCGTTACGCAGTTCAGCCCGCCTTCCTGAAATACCGCCGGTGGAGGTTCAACCGCATCGGCCGGGATCTTAAGTACTTCCGAAGCCGCATCCACGATCAATCCCGCCAGCCGTCCGCTGTGCTCGACCACCAGAATGCGATTTTGTTTTTTCAGCGAGGCCTGCTTCTCTCCGAAGCGTTTGCGCAGGTCCATCACTGAAACGATCTTTCCCCGCAGATTGATAACACCCTCGAGATAATCCGGTGCGTCGGGCACGGCAGTGATCTCGGGTACCCGCACAATCTCGTGCAGGGATGTGATGGGCACGCCATAGGTCTCGCGTCCCACCTGAAAGCCCACGATATGGAGTTCACGGCTCATTCTCTAGTACCCCGCTCTGCTGCTTCGGCTACAAGCTGGCTGCTTTCTTGCTGCTGTGCATGCAGCTTAGTAATGCGCCGCAGCTGCGGCACGGCGTGCCGCGCGTGCGGGATCGGTGCTCGATGACGAGCGCGCTGAATCCTCCAGTGTGAAGCGGTCGAGCGATTCCAACAGGCCGCGCGACATTTTTGACATTTGCTCCGATGACGCAGCCAGCTCGGTCGAGCCCGACGTGGACTGCTGCACCAGTTCGCGCATCCGCTCCATGGCCTTCACCACAGCTTGCGCACCCGACGCCTGCTCTTCCACTGCCGAATTGATTTCGTGGGTGATTTCGTTGAGCCGCGTCGTGGCGCGAGCGATCTGCGACGAGCCATGCGACTGTTCGTTGGTGGCCGCGCCGATTTCCTGAGCGAATTTATAGACTTCTGTGACAACGTTCGAAATCTTCTTTAAGGCCGAGTTCAGCTCGCCGCCGAGTTCGAGACCTTCGTTAACGATCGAAGTCGAGCGGTCCATGTTCTCGACCGCTTTGCGGGCTTCCTTCTGAATGCTCTGAATCAGTTCGGAAATTTCTTTGGTGGACTGCGCCGACTTTTCAGCCAGCTTACGGACTTCATCCGCGACCACGGCAAATCCCAGGCCGTGCTCGCCCGCGCGAGCAGCTTCGATGGCAGCGTTCAGTGCCAGCAGGTTGGTCTGCTCAGCGAGGTCGTCGATAACTTCGATAATCTTGCCGATGTCGTCGGCGCGTGCGCCGAGAGCCCCGATAATTTCTCCCGAAGAAGTAATCGTCGTGTTGATGCGGTTCAGGCCGTCAGTGGCCTTTTCCATGGTGGAGATGCCGCTGTGCACTTCTTCGCGCGAGCGGTTGGAGATATCAAGCAGCACTTTAGCTGTGTCAGCCACGCGCTGAATCGAAGCCACCATCTGATCAATGGAAGCCGAAGTTTCGCTGACGCTCGAAGCCTGCACCTGTGTACTCTTCACCATGTTCTGCACGTTAACGCTCATCTCATGCATGGTGCTGGTGACTTCATCGATCGCAGACGAAGCCTGCAACCCAATCTTGGCCGAGTCTTCCGAGGCGCCTGCTACCTGACTGGAAGCGCTGGCGACCTGAGAAGAAGCGTCGCGCACACTACGCACTAGGCCCGCGAGTCCGTCGACCATGCGGGTGAAGGCGTTGCCCAGTGTGTCATGCGAGGAGCGGGGTTTTACTTCGACCCTTAGGTCGCCACCGGCGATAGATTCGGAAACCCCTGCCATCTCCTTGAGATAGGTGACCATCTTGGAAAATGAGCGCGCCAGTTCTCCGATTTCGTCGTCACGGGTGAGGTCAATATTGTGATCGAGATCACCGGTGTTTCCGATGCCCCGCGCTACATTCATCAGGTTGTCGAGTGGCTTGGTGATGGACTTCGCTGTACGGTATGCAATCGCAGCTCCTGCGAAGAGAGCAGCCAGGGTTCCTAGCAGGGAAACGACGATGGTCCAGGTGGCTGCGCTCTCATCCGAACTGCGCCGCTCATCCACCAGTTTGCGATTCTCAGAATCGGCGATCTCAAGGGTATCGGTCGAGTTCTTGACCCACGAAGAAGCATCCTTTTGCAGATAGTAGATTTGCAGTTCGGCAACAGTGGCATTGCCGGAGTCGACATCTTTCCGTTTATCGATCAGAGGCTGGGCGAACTCTTTCCCCCACGATTGTTCTAATTGCTGAACCTTGAGAAGCGCGGTCTTTTCCTGTTCAGAGCTGGCAAGATTCTTACCCTGTTCGAGCCTGTCATTCAGCGTGCGCAGACCTTCATTCATGCGGTCTACTTCGCGTGTATCGCCACTCAGCAGGTAGTTGCTGAGGTAGAGGCGGTTCTGCATCATCTGGAAGCGGACGGCATTCGTAGCATCAGCCAGTTCGAGCGACGATGCTGCTGCAGCTTTGGCTGCGTGCTCGCGCCGCACCGCCGCCCAGTTGAGCAGGAACAGTCCTACCACCAGCGCGAGGATGAATCCGAAACTCCCGTACAACTTTTTGCCAATCGTCATGCCATTTCTCCTGCGCGTTCCAACCGCCCTAGCGCGCCTCAAACTTAAAGTCGATCACTCCCGTACTCTCCGTCGGCGATGGTTCGAACCGCCACTTCTTCGCCGCATCCAGAGCAGAGTTGGCCAGAACCGGATGTCCGCCTATGATCCGGGCCTCCTTTACCGTGCCGTTCGGCGCGACTACTACCTCGATCTTTACCGTTCCCGCCAGGTGCATCTTCCGCGCCAGTTCTGGATACATCGGTTCTACTTTGCTTTTGGCGCGGCGAACAATCTCATCGTTCTGCGTTTGCTGAGCCCGCAGATGAGCAGGTATCGCAGTAATAACCAACGTGAGTACGGCCAGAAGCACGACCGCAATTCGTCGAGACACAATTCCTCCTAGGGTTGAACGGCTATGCTGAACGTGCAATGGTCGGGCCACGGGTGACATTCAGGGAAAACCGAAGTAATGAGCCGTATGTATAAGTAGGGCTTAGAGTTTTATCGGCCACAGAACGCCGGGAGAGCAGCGCCGGAGATTAAAGCAGTCTCATTTCGCCTCGCTGATGGTAAGTTTCTCAGGGTGAGACGTTGTCTCATTCGATTCTCGGGATTTCACACCAAGGCACCCCTGGCGTCCATTTCCCTTGACTCAAATTGAGATGGCAGTTAGTTTCCCATTAGATTCAAGCACTTGTGAATCACGAACAATTTTCTACAACGACCGGCGTTGGCCCAAGCTTCTCTGGAGGCGGCCCGATTCTTTCTCAGGGAGCCAGTTTTACCCGTGGCTCCGATGAAGGCTTCCAGAGGCTCCTGCTACGAATCGCTTCCACGGCCAGCGAACGCTCCGATGCCAGTAGCCTGATCCGACTGTTCTGCCGGGCGACGCGGGAATTCTTCCAAGTTTCGGGCGTGTACTTCTGGCGCTGCCAGGCCGGGGACGAGTTGCTTGGCGAGCAAGCCGACGGCAAGATGGCGGAACGCTTTCTCGGGATGCGACTTCGTTCTGAGCAAAGCACTGTCACGGCGGAGGCTGTACGTCAGCGGCGTACAATCTTTGCCAATCACGTAGATACCGCTCACTTCCCATTGACCAAGGAATTCGGCGCCCGCTCGCTCTTGGCTGCGCCATTGGTGGTCTTCAATGAAGTAGTCGGGGCAGCCACTTTTCTGCACGATGTCGATGACAGTTTTTTTAATGAAGACTTTGCAGCTAAGGCCACCATACTGGCTGGCCAGCTCGGAAGCCTGCTCGAAGCGACGCGCCTGACCGAAGCCTCGCGCGAAGAGCATCGCCGCGCCGAAATTCTTGCGGACGTTGCCAACGCTCTGCACGGGACACCGGATGTCGATGCAGTCATCGAGGCATTAGCCGATCGTGTGCGTTTGCTTTTGCGCACCCGGCTGGTATGCGTTTTAATGAAGCGGGAAGGTCCGTTCGAGTTGCGCGCTGTTTCTGCTGAGACCCCGCAACTGGCCACCGCCGCCCGTTCGCGGCATGATCGTCAAACATTGCGCTTTGCTGCCGATCTGGCGCAGCGTGCGGTGACGGCAGGAGAGCCGATCACGCTCTCTGTTTCGGCCGACGTGCATTCTCTGGGCAATCTGATTTCTCCGGGAATGCTGATCGCTGCTCCACTGCGTTCTTCACGTACGCAAGGAGCGATTCTTGTCTATCCGCGGCAGGACGGTGCTTTCAATGCCGAAGAAAAAGCGCTCATCTCCGCCATCGCTGGCTTTGGAGCCGTCGCCGTCGCCCACGCGGAGCTGTATTCCACCGCTGCGGCGCAAGCGCATGAACTGCAACAATTGCTGGCAATTTCCTCTGAGTTGAGTTCTACAGCAAATCTTGAGCACTTCCTGCAGGCGTTCGTTACCCATGCTGCTGATTTCTTAGGTTTTGGACGCTGCTTCATCGCATTGCTGGAGAGAGACGAATTCCGCGTGCGCTACGGCGTGACCAATGGAGCGCCCAGCCGTGCCGACGTGCTGTTTCCCGAGGGAGTTGCCACAAAAGCGCTGCGAGCGAAAGAAGTCTTCTGGACGGACGATGCTAAACGCACTCCCGGCGCCAATCTTGAAGTCGTGGCTCAGTACCAGGTGCGCCAGTTCCTGGCTGTACCGCTGCTGGGATCAAGCGGAAAAGTTCTGGGCATGTTCGGAGTGCTTGACCGCCTCGACGGCACCGGAATTTCACAAGAGGACATCCGACGGGCGCGCGCGTTATCCAATCAGGCCGCAGTGATGCTTGAGGTGGCCCGGAACCTGCACCTCTCAGAGCAGCATCGTCGCCGCGCCGAGGTTCTGATCGAACTGGCCCGTGAAATCAATGGTGCGCTGCGGCTAGAGGAGTTCGCCCGCCGTTTTGTATGCCGCGCCGTCGAACTTACCTCGTCGCACGCCGGACTGCTGGTTGTGCGGCAAGGAAGGCATTTTCAGGTGCTTGCGAGCCATCCGGAGACTGCACGCAAAGCTCCCAGCCGTAACGAAACATCAGCGCCAAGCGCGGATCAAGATGTCGCAGATGTTCAAGCTTCGAGCGAACAGGTTCATTCCGCGCCCGATCTGGCACGGGATCACGGACTAGATCAATTTGTGGGAATCGCATTAGAAGATTTTGTGACGCGCCATTCAGAAAACATCCTTTCGGGGACCGCCGACGAGTTGCTAGGCCGTGAAGCCGCCTCTGCTCTGGGCTGGACCGATTGCACTGTCGTCCGGTTGCAGGGTACTAGCAGCGAACCGGTAGGTTTTCTCTGCCTCTCCAACGGTGCACGAGCCAAATCACCGCAGATTGGAGATATCGAAGACCGCGTTTTCTTGGAAAGCATGGCAGGGCATGCCGCAATGGCGTTAGAAAATGCTCGCCTGTTCACACAAATCGAACAGGCAAATCGGCACTGGGTGGAAATTTTCGATGCCATTGCTGACTTCATCATCGTGCACGATCAGGCCGGCAATGTCTTGCGTGTGAATCGCGCGCTGGCGACGATGATCGGGGTTTCGCCAACGGAACTTATCGGACTCAACATTCGCTCTCTGTTGGCCATAAACAGTGACTTTGCGCCTCACGCTTGCCCGTTCTGCCGCGTGATGGATGATGATGCCGATGAATTTGTGCATCCCGTCTTCGACCGGACATTCCTAATTTCGACCTCCCGAGTGCATGGCGAAGCCAGCGAGGGAATGCAGACCATCCATGTTTTGAAAGACATTTCCGATCGCCGTGAGGCAGAGCGCCGCTATCGTGAACTATTCGACAACATTCAGGAAGGCCTGTTCTTCAGCACGCCCAGTGGTCGTTTTGTCGAAGTGAACGACGCGATGGTGCGCATGCTGGGATACGCCAGCCGCGAGGAACTTCTCCATGTCGATATTCCAAGCGAGATCTATTTTTCGCCTGAGCAGCGCGAACAACATACCCAGATCATGAAGGAGCATGGCAGCTTCCACAACCTGGAAGCGACACTACGGCGAAAAGATGGAACGCCGATTCATGTCCTGATCAATGCCTTCGGTCTCTACGACAATCTCGGTAATTTGCAGCAGGTACGCGGGTTGATCCTCGATGTCACCGGCCTGCGCACATCGCAGTCAGAGTTGCATCGTGAACGCGATTTCTCCGCCAAAATTCTGAACAACACGCAGAGTCTGATTCTCGTGACCGATACTGCCGGTCTGATCAGTTACGCCAATCGCCGCTGGCATGACGCTGGCTTCGAACAGCGCGAACTTTTGGGACGTCCGTTATTGGAGCTGACCGCTCCCGATTTTGTTCGGCCACTTTCCGAAGCCTTGCAGCGCACGATCGAAGGCCAGCAAGTCGACAACCTGGAATTGCAGATCACGCATGGCAACGGCACTACCGGAAAATTTTCCGCCAACCTCAGTCCCATGCGTGACGAGCAGGGAATTGTCATCAGCATCGTGCTCGTGCTCACTGATATTACTGATTCTGCAGTGCTCCGCGACAAGCTCGTTCATACGGAAAAGATGGCCGCAGTCGGGCAATTGGTCTCTGGAGTCGCCCACGAGGTCAACAACCCGCTCACGGCGATTCTGGGATTTGCCGACCTGCTGATGGAAAATCCCGACCTGCCGGAAAATGCGCGAAAGGATTTAAGAGTCATCCTGCAGGAAGCGCAGCGCACCAAGCAGATCGTCCAGAACCTGCTCAGCTTCGCCCGCCAGATGCCGCCCGAGCGCACCGCCGTGCAACTGAACTCGATTCTGCGCCGCACCATCCAGTTGCGTTCTTATGATTTCAACAGCCATAACGTAGAGATCATCGAGCACCTCGATCAGGAATTGCCGGAAGTGATGGGCGACGCGCACCAGTTGCAGCAGGTCTTCCTGAACATTCTGAACAATGCCTATGACGCTGTTCACGAAATGGGACGCGCGCCGCGCATCGAGATCATGTCTACCAAAGCCGGAGAGGCCGTTGAAGTTTCATTCCGTGACAACGGCAATGGCATCTCGCATCCCGACAAGATTTTCGATCCGTTCTTCACCACCAAGGAGGTCGGGAAGGGAACTGGCCTCGGCCTGAGCATTTGCTACGGCATTGTGAAGGAACATGGCGGAGAGATTCTTTGCCACAACAATATTGGCGGGCAGGGTGCGACATTCATCGTTCGCCTGCCTACGACATCGAACACGGCCTCGCGAGGCGTGGCCGCGGGAGTAACACAAACAGGAGTGACACAAAAATGAGTGTTCCGGCCGCGAAGCCGACTCCCTTACCGGTACTGCTCATCGAGGATGAGCCTGCCGTTATGTCGTATGTGCAGGCTGCACTTGAGCGCAGCGGATATCCCGTGGTCTGCTGCGACTCCGGCGTCGAGGCACTGCGCCTGCTCGAGAACGGATCATTCCTCGGTGTGGTCTCCGACATGCGCACGCCTGGCGGCGTCGACGGCGGACAGGTGCATGCCTGGATTGCCCGCCACCGGCCCGATCTCGCATCCCGCGTTGTGTTCATCACTGGGGATATCGCCAACGAGGAGACCGTTGCCACCTTGCGCGAAACCGGTGCTCCCTGCGTGGAAAAACCGTTCCGCGTGCAGCAGTTCATCGATGTGATTGCAAAGACCATGGGGAAGGCGCAGTGAACAACGCCGCGACGAAGGACGACCTCCGCATCCGCCTGCTGATCGTCGACGATGAGCAGACGATCCGCAAGCTCTGCGTCACCGTGGGCGAAGCCCTCGGCTTTGTCTGCCTGGAAGCCGAGAGCGGTGAATCCGCCCTGGCTTTTCTTGAAGAGCAGCCAGCTCATATGGTCCTCACCGACATGGTCATGCCTCACATGTCGGGCCTCGAGTTTTTAGAAAAGGTGAAGAAGCTTCTACCCCGCACTGAAGTTGCCGTCATGACCGGGCACGGTTCGATCGAAACCGCGGTCCAAGCGATGAAACTCGGCGCCTACGACTACATCACCAAGCCGTTTTCTCCGCTGGAAGAACTCCGGCTGTTTCTGCGGAGGATGGCAGAAAAAGTCCGCCTGGTGGAAGAGAACGAATTTCTCCGTCAGCGCGTGGACTCCGAAACTGCCATGCATGGCATCGTCGGATCATCGGCCAAAATTCAGGATGTACTGCGTATGGTCTCACGTCTGAAAGATACGCGGACCCCCGTCCTCATTTTTGGTGAGAGCGGCACAGGCAAGGAGTTAGTTGCCCGCGCGATGCATTTCCGTGGCGCGTTTGCAGGACGCCCCTTCGTCGCGGTCGATTGCGGATCGCTTGTGCCCACATTGATTGAAAGCGAACTCTTCGGTTACGAAAAAGGCGCATTTACCGGAGCGCTCAAATCCAAGCAGGGATTGTTTCAGTCCGCTGATGGCGGCACCGTTTTTCTTGACGAAGTCGGAGAATTGCCGCTCGAATTGCAAGCCAAGTTGCTGCGTGTGCTGCAGGAAAAAGAAGTGCGTCCCGTCGGCAGCAATCAGCGGGTAAAGGTCGACGTGCGCGTCATCGCCGCTACCAACCGCGACCTTGAAGCGGACTACAAAACCGGAGCTTTCCGCAAAGATCTTTATTTCCGGCTCAATGTGGTCACGGTACACGTCCCCGCGTTGCGCGAGCGGCGCAGCGATATTCCTGTACTGGTCCACTGGTTTCTGGAACGCTACGCGGCGGGCTCGGGACTAGAGGTTTCGAGTGCCGCGATGAAATCGCTGATGCAATACGACTGGCCCGGCAATGTGCGTGAACTGGAAAATTGCATTGAGCGCGCGGTCGCGCTGGGGAATGGACGCATCATCGATCTGGGTGACCTTCCGCCCTCGATCGCTGCGGGATCAGCTACGGGCGCGGTCTCTATGGGGGCAATCGAAAGATCAGCTGTGCTCGATCCTGATCTCGCTGAGGCAATGGCGGTCTCTGGCTCTCAGCCATCGACTTTGTCGACCACCGATCTGGAAGACATCGAACGTGCGACCATTCAGCGCGTCTTCGAGCAGGTCAAAGGTGACAAGGCTCTCGCAGGACGCATGCTCGGCATCAGCCGCGCCACGCTCTATCGCAAGCTCAAGCGTTACAACATAAGCGGCGCGCCGGCAGGATCGTCAAGCCACACCTTGCAATAGCAACGCTGAACTCAACTCCACGATTGCTGCTAATTCGAGCCAGTGACCGCCTGTCAAAGGCATGGTTGGCTTCGACTATGCCATGTTGACGACGATTCCAAGAAAGTAGAGAACCGCCGCCAACGTGACGCCACGAAACGGCGCACTGAACCAATAGAGTTTCGCGAGGGTTGCGTAGCCAAGCAGCAGTGCGAAGCCAAGCGCAAGCAAGAACCAGGACTGAAAGAGGAACGCCCTGTGTCGCACCGCAAGGTAACCGTACAGCGTACCAAACAGAATCAGGCCGAAACTATGGCTCGCGTTGAACCCAATCCATACCCGCCACATTGTGGTTTCCCGGCTGATAATGGGGGAAACGGTCATCATTTTGGCCGTAAGCTCGGCGTCGCTGGGATGTAGCAGCGGGCCGCGAAAGGTGTACAGCAGGTGTACGAGGCCGAGTTGCAAGATGACTGCCGCACTCGCGACAATGAGCATGGAAGAAATCGTATTTTTCATACCTTCCTCGAGAAGGGACGCTGTAGTAACGGGAGTCCTGTTTCGCTAGATTCTCAACCTGATCTTCGATCGATCTAAGCCCGTGACGATGCCTAAAATGAAACCAGTGAACAGGAGAGACTTCCCAACCCCCATCCAGCCTTCTGTTCCATCCGCAGTAAGCCACGACAGCTTGGGAATGAGGTAGGCAATGTAGGGCAGAAAATATGCCAGCAGTGGATTGGAACCTGCGGCCTTCGAGAAACCCGCCCATCGCGATTTATGTTCCACGTCCGCGATCCAGTAGAGCAACACCGCAATGAGCACATTTGCCGCCATGCAGTACAAACACCACGTCGGCGTATCGCGAATCTTCGAGATGCCGAGCGGTCTGAGCAGCCATCCGGCGCTGAAGAGAATTGCCGCCGCACCCACTGCCCACCACACCTTTTGGCGAAATGGCAGCACAATCTTGTCGTCTACGATCCTATCGCCGAAGATGAGCAACGACGCCAGCAATCCTGCCATCGTGAGGGACGACAAGCCCGCCTCGAACGGTTTCGCATAAGGCGGTAGCGAGTTCAGCCAGGTCAACCGGCCCGCAGTGGACAGAGCATTGATCGTAACGAAACCAGCGAGCGCGAAGACAAGTACGACGAGTCTTTTTCTAAAGGCAAGCCTCTCGGTTAAAAGGTAAATCGCCGACACCGAGAGATACGCCCATCCCAGCAAGCCGAGTATTTCCCAGTCAGAAAAATCCAGCCAGGCAACGTGACCGTCCGCAGTCGTTCTTCTGAAAATCACCATTAACAAAATGAACAGGGCAAACCCCGCATACTTCAAAATCGAGAAGAACTTCTGCCTCGTCTTGCCCTCGGGAAAACGCAACAAGCTCAGGCCGATCGACACAAACCCTAGTACAATCCACAAGTTAGTTCCGATTCCTGTGTGTCGGGCGTCAGCCAGTGGCGCGTTCGCGATAAAGAGTCCCAACGCGACAAGACCCAGCGACCGCGCGAGAACATGCGCCCACACCCTCGACATTGCTTGCCCTTTTGCGATGCGAGAGCCGATCGACAGCGGAATGGACATCCCCATCAGAAACAGGAATGCCGGGAAGACCATGTCGACGTAAGTCATTCCATTCGCTGCCGCCGGCATGTGGTTGGTCCACCAGGGAAGACCGGCCACCATGCCGAGGTTATCCACAAAAATCATGACCAGGACGTTGAGCCCGCGAAAGATATCAATGGATTCAATGCGACGAACATGAGCGGGGACGAACTCTGAGGGAGTTCCGGTGACGGCTGCGAGTTGGTCCGCGGTTGCTATGCTTATTGCCACCTTTTGATTGCTAATGAGCGCAATGCTATCGTGTCTGTGCCATGGGCATCGTCAAAACTTTCACCTGATGATTTCCTCTGGCACGATCGTCCACAGCACTCCATCCCGCATGAATATCCTCGATCTCGTTGTAGGCAAACCAATCAAAACCAGCGACGAACGCGCGGAACAGATTGGTCCGCTCCAGGGCATCCCCATCTTCGGCCTCGACGGACTAAGTTCAGCGGCTTACGGCCCGGAGGCAGCGCTCACACTGTTGATCCCGCTGGGCTTGCTTGGCGTTCGCTATATCGTGCCTATCAGCGCGGCCATTATCACGCTGCTCGTAATCGTCTATTTCTCATATCGGCAGACCATCCCTGCTTATCCTGCCGGCGGAGGTTCTTATACCGTAGCGCGTTTCAATCTCGGAGCATCGTCCGGGCTGCTGGCCGCGGCTGCTCTGCTCGCAGATTACATCCTGACTGCTGCGGTTGGGATTTCCTCGGGTGTCGGCGCTTTGGTATCGGCGGTTCCTGCCTTGCTGCCGCACACGGTGGTGCTTTGCGTCGGAATTCTGATCGTCATCACCATCTTCAATTTGCGCGGCGTGCGCGAGGCCGGCTCCGCTTTTGCCCTTCCTACCTATTTCTTCGTGGGCACAATTCTCATCACGATCGCCGTGGGCGTTGTGCGCGTAGTGCTAAGCGGTGGGCATCCAACACCGGTCGTTCCGCTTCCGCCTCCGCCGGCGATAACGACAGTGGTCAGCTTCTGGCTGTTACTGAAAGTCTTCGCGAGTGGTTGCACCGCCTTGACCGGAGTCGAAGCAGTCAGCAATGGCGTCAAGGCGTTCCGCGAGCCCACGGTAAAAAACGCGCAACGAAGTTTGACTGCCATTATTTTTCTGCTGGCAGTGATGCTGGCGGGAATTTCGTATCTGGTGAAGATTTATGGAATCGCTGCCACCGATCCAGGTGCGCCCGGCTATCAAAGCATTCTGTCGATGCTCACCGCGGCAGTGTTTGGTAAAGGATGGTTTTACTATCTGACCATCAGTTCGATTCTTGTTGTGCTCTCGTTGTCAGCGAATACGGCGTTCGCCGATTTTCCGCGCCTCTGCCGCGCCATTGCGCAAAACAACTATCTGCCGCATGTTTTCGGTTACCGCGGACGGCGGCTCGTCTACACGTATGGCATCGTGGTGCTGGCGTTGCTTTGTGGCGGGGTGCTCATCGGTTTTGGCGGCGTTACCGACCGGCTGATCCCGCTCTATGCAGTCGGCGCGTTTCTCGCCTTCACGCTCTCCCAGGCCGGCATGGTCATGCACTGGAGAAAGAATCGCGGCCCGCACTGGCTGAAGAGCGCGCTGGTGAATGGTCTTGGCGCTACTGTGACCGGTATCACCACACTGGTCGTTCTGGTGGCGAAGTTCGCTGAAGGTGCGTGGATCACATTGCTTTTCATTCCGATGACGATTGTCCTGTTCTCATTAGTTCGCCGTCACTACCATTCGGTGAAGGTGCTCACCACTTGCAAGTCTCCTGTTGACGTGGCGGGCTTGAGCCAGCCCCCGATTGTGGTGATTGCTATCGACCGCTGGAGCAATATCAGCCGCCAGGGAATCGAATTCGCGGCGCGGCTGTCTCCGGAAGTGATTGCCTTGCACGTCGAGCCTAAGGAACATTCCGAACTGCTAGAGGACGACTGGGAGCAGTACGTGGAGCGCCCTTTCCGCACGGCAGGCAAGCAGCCACCCCAAATGCATATCCTGCCTTCGCCTTACCGTTTTGTGATTATTCCCGTCGTCCAGTTCGTGCTCGATCTTTCCAGGAAAAATCCCGGGCGAAATGTTGTCGTGGTCATACCCGAACTTGTTGAGGACCGCTGGTACGAATACTTCCTGCACAATCAGCGTGGCCGTATGTTGGAGTGGGTGCTTCTCGCCCGCGGCAACGAACGCATCTTCACCGTGAGCGCTCCGTGGTATGTGGGTAAGCAGGGACCGTAATAGACAGATCGGTGGAATCCGTTACTCACGATGTAACGTCTGAAATCGGAACGAATAGCAAAACTCAAGCATCAAAGCCTTACATCACTCATTTAAGGAGCCAAATCGCATGCTACGAAAAGTGATCTACTGGGCAAGCACTGGCCTTCTGGCCGGGCCTTCACTGATGGCCGCGTTCGCTTATTTGTCGGGAAGCCCGCAGGCCGTTCAGGGATTTGCCCACGTCGGATATCCGCAGCAACTCCGCATCATCTTAGGAATCGCCAAGCCTCTGGGGGCGATCGTCCTGCTGATCCCGGGTTTTCTTCGCCTAAAAGAATGGGCCTACGCCGGATTTACCTTTGCCTGGATCTGCGCCTTTATCGCGCACACTCTGGCTCATGACGGATCGGAGAGGTTCGGTCCCATCGTACTGCTGGTGCTGCTCGTGATCTCCTACACAACTCGGCCCGCGAACCGAACATTAGCAGGATAAGGACGCTGCGAGAATCGATCAGGCTTTAGTTTCCCGATTGCCAGACAATCGACAAACTGTCTAGGGAACAACGCCAAGGTCCGGTACTGGGTCAGTTTGAATTTCCTCGCAGTGGCGTCATCCCGAGCGAAGCCGTTCTTCAGGCGTAGCGAGGGATCTCCTTGCAAGAATCCGTTGCACGGGAGATCCCTCGGCCCGCTGGTGAAAGCGCGGGCCATCGGGATGACACATCTAGGTGGTGGAGGTTTCAAACTGCCCACTACCACAAGGTCGCATAAGTTGCGCGCGCTTTGCCGATTCGATTAAACTGCCCTAGGCCGATCGGGCGGCCTTCGGTCCGCGTAAAGGGTTGAACCTGCCCGCTACTTCAAAATCCATTGCCTTCTTTCTGTCGGCACGCGGACGACCGACAAATCTGAAAGAAGGTGTCTCATGCCAAAAGGCGAAGCTCTACCCGCGCGTCCAAACCTGGAATTCCTCAAGAAGTTAGCTAAACAACAAATTGCAGCCCTGCGCAAAGCGGGGCAGGCTACGTCACTTGCCGCTGCGCAACTGGCGTTAGCTCGGAAGTATGGTTTTCCGAGTTGGAGAAAACTCAAAGCTGACCTCGAATTACAGGAGCAGGCTAAGGCCGCCGTTGCGGCGATTTCCAGCGGCGACACCAAAACATTGAAGCGGCTCCTGAGGCAGAACTCCAAGCTTGCGAATACAAGGGTCGACGAAAAGCGTACGCTGCTCCACGTCGCTACAGACTGGCCCGGCCATTTCCCTAATAACACAGAGACCATAGCTGTGCTACTTGCGTCTGGCGCCGATGTCAATGCGGCATTTGCGGGCCGTCATTCCGAGACCCCGCTGCATTGGGCTGCCAGTAGCGATGACGTTGGCGTGATCGACGTTCTCCTCGACCATGGCGCCAACATTGAGGCGCAGGGATCTGTTATCGGCGGCGGCACACCCATGTCTGACGCAGTCGCTTTTGGCCAATGGCACGCAGCGCGTCGACTGCTCGATCGCGGGGCGCGAACAACGCTGTGGCAGGCCGCTGCTTTAGGGTTAATGGATCGTGTCGACGAATATTTCAGAACTGTTTCACCGCCGACGCCAGATGAAATTACCAATGCATTCTGGTGCGCATGTCATGGCGGCCAACGCATGGCAGCGGAGTACCTTCTCGGACGTGGTGCCAATTTAAACTGGGTTGGATACGATGGGTTGCCACCCCTTGATGCGGCTACACGAAGCGGCGCCGGCGAATTGGTTGAGTGGTTGCGTAGTCAGAGTGCCAGATCGGCGAAAGAATCAACAGTTAGATGATAAGCAATCCAGAAACAACCCTAGTTGTTCAGACCGATACGGCGAAGAAGGTTTTCGAAACGGGGGTCAGGATGCAGGTGATCCAGCACCAAGTCAGATTTTAGCGAGAGGATGTCGAACGATTTCTGCGAATAAGCCTTTTCCAGAAACTCGAATGCTTTGTCGTTTTCGCCGAGGTTGGCATAGATCGTGGCCATCGCGTATGGCGAGGCAGAGGTTCGCTGTAATTTCCGGTCCAAATCGCGGAGAATCTTCTCCGCCTCAGCTTTTTTACCTACGGTGGAATAGACGTGTGCCAGCGCTACCATGCTCTGAGAATCACCTGATAGCTCAGCTGTCTTCTGGTACTCAGCGATCGCTTCCGGAAGCTTGCCCGTTCCTTCGTAACCGATGCCGAGACTGTAGTGCTGAAACCAATCCTTGGGGTCGAAGAGCAACGCTCTCCTGCTGGCTTCAATCAGGCCTTGGTAGTCCCGCAGGCTATAAAAGGTCCGTGATTCGGTATCCGCCGCACTGAAACTGTAGTCCAGTTGGTCGATCTTTGCGATCTCGGCGAGGGCTTCGGCCCGTCGGCCTCGAAGGGCGAGAAACTGGGCGCGATCTTCATGCGCGCAACTGTAGTTCGGCGCCAGAGCGAGGGAGCGGTTGAACTCGCGATCGGCGGCATCCCAATCCCATTCAAAATACGCACTCAGCAGTCCTAGAGTGTCATAGGTTTCGCCGATACTGTCGTCCAGTTCCAGTGCCTTGACTAATGCCTCCTTGGCAGACCGGTAGGCCTGATCCTTTTGCAATGCTCCTGCAAATGCTAAAAAGACATAAGTATCTGCCAATCCAGTGTAGGAAAGAGCGAAGTTCGGGTCCCTCTGGAGCGACTCCTGGAAGTAATGTTGGGCTCTCCTAAGTGAATCAGGTTTGGTGAATTCACTAGTAAAGATAAGGCGCCCTTTGAGGTAGGCATCGTAGGCTGCCGCGTTCACCGCGTGGCCCTGGCGAAGCTGAGCCTGCTGCGTTGGGGTGAGTTGTGCGCGGACCTGCTGCGCTATAGCGTCCGCCACCTCACCTTGCAGCTTCAGGATATCGCCAAGATCGTGGTCATATGTTTGTGCCCACAGGTGCCGGTCAGTGGAGGCCTGAATGAGTTGGGCGGTAACGCGCACTCGCTGGCCGGAACGGATGACCGATCCTTCCACGATGGCATCCACGTTCAATTCGCGCGCAATTTCGGGCAGGCCCTTCTTTGCGCCTTTGTACTGCATGACGGAAGTTCGCGAGATGACGCGCAGCGAGCCGATTTGAGCCAGGTCCGTAATCAACTGATCCGTCATGCCATCCGCGAAGAATTCCTCAGACGGATCGCCGGACAAATTATCCAGTGGCAGGACAGCAATGGAGTGTATCGGCGGAGCGGCCGCTTTGGTGTGGACGTACCGCCACGTTGCCCAGCTAGTAAGTCCTAGCGCGAAAAGCGCACAAAAAACAATAAAGGCGAGACTCTGCTTCCGGCTTTGGGGGATAACATGGTTCACCGTTCGAGTCGTATGGCCGGTGGTTTCTGTGGCCAGCGGCCGTGTCTGAAAATCTTCCACCGGACCGATGTACCGATATCCCTTGCGAGGCAGTGTTTCAATGTAGCGCGGCGTCTCAGCCGAATCGCCGAGCACTTCGCGAATCCGCGCGATTGCGTTGTGCAGGCTGTGGTCAAAATCGACGAAGGTGTCGGCGGGCCAGATTCGATCCCGAAGTTCGTCGCGAGTCACAACATCGCCGGCACGCTCCAGCAGGATCTCCAGCAGTTGGAGAGGTTGGCCGCGCAGCCGCAGTCGGACGCCGTGCTTGCGCAGCTCACCTGCGCGGACGTCCAGTTCGAAATCATCGAACCGAAGCCTCTCTGAAACTCGCGGCTGGGTAGCCATAGGCACGTCCGCAAAAACCAGCAAAGCGTATCACAGTTCCGCAGGGCCCCGTTAGAGGTGTCCTCATTGGGTATTGGGTCAGTTTGAAATCCCCACCCTAGGATGCGTCATCCCGAAGGCCCGCGTTTTCACCAGCGGGCCGAGGGATCTCCCGCGCAACGGCTTTGTGCGGGGAAGATCCCTCGCTCCGCCTGAAGAACGGCTCCCCTCGGGATGACGCCACAACTAGGAAATTCAAAACTGACCCAGTACTCCTCATTGACAAGTCGAAGTGGCTGTAGATCAAAAACTTAGCAATGGAGAAAACTTTGGGGTCGGATGTAGGCCGGAAGGATTGACCCGCCTGCCAAAACGCACGAAAGTGCGCTTGTTCCCGCGCGAGTTCGGGAATCAACCAAAGGAGACTACAGCCTCCACAACACCTCGCACAGGAGAAAACAAAATGAAGACCAGACCGCCGATCATTGCCTTAGCTAAAAGCGCGGCAAAAGCGACTCTCATGCTTTTGCTGGTTTGCGCCAACCTTCCCTTGATGGCTCAACAGACCTCCACTGCCGACAATATCGTCCCTTCCATGGTGAAGTTTTCGGGCACTTTGTCCGGAACCGATGGCAAGCCCCTCACCGGTATTGTTGGCGTAACTTTCTTTCTATATAAAGAGCAGACGGGCGGCGTGCCCCTCTGGCTCGAAACGCAAAACGTAAAAGCCGATAACAATGGCCGCTATTCCGTAATGTTGGGAGCGGCGTCCGCTCACGGCTTGCCTGCGGATGTTTTCGTTGGCGGCGACGCTCGCTGGTTGGCAGTTCAGCCAAGCGGCCAAGCTGAGCAACCGCGCACGCTTTTGCTCAGCGTTCCCTATGCTCTGAAAGCGCTGGATGCCGAAACGCTCGGCGGCAAACCTGTCTCGGCCTTCCTCACCGCTCCCACCTCCGGAACACACTCCTCCGGAACGCAAGGGGCTCAGCCAACGTCAGCAGCAGCTGCCCCGAAGTATCCGATTGGCTGCTCGTCCGCGACAGGTTGCAACGCTGCCTATGTTCCTCTCTATACCTCGAACGGTGGCAACGCGACTGTCAGCGATTCGATCATGACCCAAACCGGAACATGTGTGGTCGTCGGATCGAGCTGCACAATTGCTGTGACGGGAAAGGTTACCACCAAGTCTAAAGATGGAGGTGTGAACAGCACGATGAGTGGCGCTGGTAACGGCATCGCTGCCATCACAGGCTCCGCCACCTCCCCCGGGGGCGCCGGATTTACCTTCGGCGTCGTCGGGCAATCCGCCTCCACAAGCGGCCGCGGCGTTTTTGGTCTCTCCACTGGCAATGGTGGGGTTGGTGTTATCGGTGAAAACAACAACGGCACGGGCTTCGGCGTTGTCGGAAAGGCGCTCCCTGGCTCGGGTACCGGGGACTATAAGGGTTGGAACGCGGGCGTCTGGGGTGACACCGGGCGCTTGGACGCCCCACCCTACACTAACAACGCGGCGGGAGTGTTAGGGACAGCCGACAGCGGGCCCGGCGGAGTCTTTATCAACAACACTCCATCAGACGTCTACGGCGGTACCGGATTCTCCTCGTTGTATGCTCTTGCACTTAACAGCGGAGGCTCCCCATTTGGGGCGTGGAACATGGCAACTGGCCTGGGATGCGTCATTGACCCAACCGGCCACCTTGGCTGCCTCAGCGCTGGCTCTCTGATCCAACTCGACGGGGGCAAGCGCAAGGTGTCGATGTCGACGATTGAGTCGCCGAATAACTGGTTCGAGGACTTCGGCTCCGCCAGGCTGATTAACGGCGTTGCTGTCGTCCGGCTCGACCCGGATTTTATGCAGACCGTCAACACCGAAAAGGACTATCGAGTCTTCCCTGTGCCGAACGGCGATTGCAAGGGGTTGTACGTAGCGAGTAAAACCTCTGATTCATTCGAAGTTCGCGAGCTCGGCGGCGGAACGTCGAACGTCAGCTTCGACTATCGCATCACAGCGCTTCGCCGAAAGTTCGAGACGGTGCGCTTCGCCGATCACAGCAATGACCCCGATCCAAGCAAAATACTGGGATTGATTGGCAAACACGCGCCCGGTTTGTCGTCCGCGCAGGCCGCATCGCACAACTAATGCACTTAATGCACCGATAGTTTTGGCCGGAGTCTCATCCTAGCGTCGCGCCTTTGCGACGTTAGGGTGGGTGGACCCGCCGAAGCAGACTGAGCCTGGTGTGGGAGTCACGAATTCTCAACCACTTATTCGTTCACTAGCATATCTAAAACAGCCCCGCATCCTTCCACACCACGGGAGTATTGTGAGACGCTGTCTCACCATGAGACAATCGCTCATGTTAAGCCTAATTTTTTACCTTGCTAATGGTTTCTAACTCACTGAAAATGCAGCCACCTCGGTGCTAGTCCTTCCGTGCGCAGAAGTGGCTGCCGCTTTGCTCCTTATTTGCCGAACAGCGGAATAAGGCTTCCCCAACAGCTCTTCCAAACCGGGAAGAGGGGGAGCCATCCCGCGTTGAAATCGGGGCAGAACGAACCTAGGCTACGGCTAGATAAGCGATATCGGAAAACCGCTGCCGGCTTAAACGAGTCCGTGAAGCGAACCGAATAACGAGCCTGGGTCTTAACGAGTCTGGCAAGGGGCTAACATCGCTTGGCGCAACAAGCCACAGCACCGGGACGCACCACGCTCAACTCCAGCGTCGTCGCTGGGCTCGCCCGCTTTTTTCCCGAAGCCGCGCCGGTCCGCATTCCGGTGCAACTGGCCCGGGCTCTTGAATCCGGCGACTCCGGCGCCCCGAATTTCACCGAAAGCACCGTCATCGAATTTGGCACGACCCGCGAAGTTTTATTCGCCTGCAATACCCCGCTGGAGTTTGCCGACATTGTTCGCCTGCGTAACTCCGACGGCTCGCTCGATACCGAAGCCGCGGTGGTTGCCGTGCAGTATCACGCTGGCCGCATTGTCGTAGCGGCACGCTTCCGCGGAGAAGTACCCAACTGGATTGTGAAATCATGAACCCTACCGTACCTGTACAGGATCTCGCCACGCAGTGGAGAAATGCGCGCCGGCTGTATCCCGTGTATTTCGAACTGGCGCGTGAGTTCGCCATCGACGTAAAAGCCTGCAACGATCTTGAGGCCAATGCCGACACGCCCGGACAAGAAGCCGTCGACCAGGCCAACCGCTGGCTCGACGAATTGGATGAGCGCGTCCAGGTACACCAGCTACGCCAGTTTTTGCAGACCAGCGCTCTGGCTATCCCGGAGAGCCTGCTGAATCTGCTGCAGCACTTTCTCGCTAAAGCTACAAAAACCGATGGCGTGCGCGACAAGATCGACTTTCTGCTGGTGCAGTACTTCAGCCAGATGGCACCCTCGGGCCTCGATGATGCTGAGGTGGATCTCGCGTATGTCTCACAGACGCTGCAACCGATTCTGGGTCAGGTTGATCTGAAAACTCCTGTCTGGCTGAACGCGCTCGATCGCGTGCTCGAATCCGCGCGCCGCTGCAAGTCGCTCGACGAACTGCTGCACGGAGGCATCCTAGAACAGGGACGAAAAGCCAAAGGGCAGGCAGGAGATCTGTTCTATCTTCCCATTGCGCTGATTGCCTTCACGCGCTTCGGTTATCTGATGCGGCGGGTCTTCTTCCGCCTCATGCTGGGCGATCTCAACCTCATCGTCGACGGCTTGACCGAACTCGAAGAAAAAGGCATCACGACCATTGACTGCAGGCGCGCCCAATTTTCGGCGCAGGAACCGATTCTGCGGCTGCGCATGATCTGCCAGTCGTGGAAGGTGATGTTCCAGGCGGAATATTCTTCCGGACAACCGCTGCGCATGCTGGTCGATCTGCGTGCATCGGTTGACTATGCGTTAGGACGCGGAAAGGGTGCCGAGGGTCAAAGCAAAACCGCACCTGCAAAGACCGAAGGCGCTACGAAACCTGCGGCAGCTGCAAAGCCTTCTGCACTGGCAAAACCTGTTGCTGCGGCGAAGCCTGCAGTAGCCAAGCCCGCGCCTGTTGCGGCGAAAGCTGCCGCAGCGGCCGCCTCTGCTGGAGGGGCTAAGCCCGTGGTCAAAGCTGCGCCTGCGCCAGCGCAGGCGACAAAGCCTGCTGCCCCTCCCGACGAAGTCCCCGAGTTTGAAATCTCGAATACCCCAGGCTGGGAGCCAGATTCCGAGGCCCAGCCACCTGCACCGAAGGCGCCCCAACAAAAAACATCACAACCGAAAAAGAAGAGCTGAGAAAAAGGAAAACTTCGCCAGTGGATACTCCGACCGTACTGATCATCTCCGACGAAGCCGATTTTTCCCGGCGCATCACCGCCCGCTGGCAGATGGAGCGCAGCGTTCCCACCTTCACACTGCTCAGTGGCGACTTGTGGCCGCGTTTTGCCCTGGACGCTTTCGACGTAGCTATTGTCGGCGAGCTGCGGCGCGAGCTGCTTTCGGTCGTGCTGGAGCCTTTGCACTCTACCGGGCAACCGGTTTTCTGTGTTTGCCAGGATGCTGCTAACGCACAACTTGTCCGCGAACGCTGGCCACGCATCTCCACGCTGCGACCTAGCGAGCACTGGCTTGAAACGCTGGTGTTGTCGGCCAGCGAAGCTGTGCACCGTTCGCGCGCCGAAAATCGCGCCCGCTTCGCCGACCAGAAATGTTCGACCCTGGAGCGTCAGGCGATGCTCGGCCGCTACATGCTCGAAATGCGCCACAACCTGAACAATGCGCTTACATCAGTTCTGGGGAACTCTGACTTACTGCTGCTCGAGCCCGGCAGTTTCTCCGCACCGACGCGGGCGCAAATTGAAACCATCCGCAACATGACGCTACGCATTCACGAAATCATGCAGCGCTTTTCGTCGCTGGAAAAAGAAATGAACGTCGTCGCGCAGCAGGCCGAACGGGATTCCGGCAAGTCGTACATGGCGATGTCCGCAGGAGCGGGAGCTTGAAGCCCGAAGTCTGAAGTCTGAGGTCTGAAGTCTGAGGTCTGAAGTCTGAAGTCTGAGGTCTGAAGTCTGAGGTCTGAAGTCTGAGGTCTGAAGTCTGAGGTCTGAAGTTGAAGAGCTAAAGTCACTCCCCCCGAGTGCCGATAATGATCGATGAGCCAAGTCGCGTCCCTCGCGGGAAGGATTTATGCATAGACTGATGCCCGGAGTCGCCATTCTCGAACACGAACTCTCTGACCTGCGTCTGCTGGTCGAGCGCCAGACGGGCATTCTGCTCGATTGTCCCAACAGCGCGCTCGCGGCCCACGTTGCCGAATATCTGGAGCGCGAAGAACTGGACTCCTCCTCCGCTCTGATGGAGCGTCTGCGAGCCTCCGATCAGGACCCGTCGATTTTGCCTCGCTTCCTCGACGGCGTTCTGAACGTCAATACAGGCTTCTACCGTCATCCCGGCGCGATGAACGCGCTGGCCCGGCACGTCATTCCACAAATCTATACTCGTAAATCCGACGACGGGCCAGGCACGCTGCGCATCTGGAGTGCGGGCTGCGGGACCGGCGAAGAAGCGTACTCGATTGCTATGGCTGTTTGTGAAGCCGTACCTGGGAATGGCAGCGTAGCCAATGGTGGCGCGAGCAAGAATGGCAAAGACGTAAAAGAAAAGTCCGGCACAAGCCGCAACGGAGGCGTCGCTGAAAGCAGCGTGCCGCCTTCCACATCGCAAATTCCGAAAGACTGGTCGATCCACATTGTCGGCAGCGATCTCCTGCCGTCTTCTATTGAAATGGCCGAACGCGGACTCTATCCGCAGTCAGCTTTAGTTGGATTGCCGCCGGCGATGATCCGTGCATGTTTTTCGAAAATTGGAAACGCCGGTAGCGCCCAAAACGGAAGCGGGGAAGCCTCACAAAATTTTTCCGTAAACGTATCAAGTTCAAGTTCGCAAAGTGGGCCGCAAACTAATTCGCAAAACGGATTGTCCGCTTCGAACGGAACCGCGGCACACCTGCTGGTCAAACCGCGCCTGCGCAGCCTGGTCACCTTCAACACCATGAATCTGACCAAGCCCGTCTACATCGGACGCTTCGACTGCATCTTCTGCATGGACCTGCTGCCGCACCTCTCACGCGCCCAGCGAACCGCATTGATCGAGCGCCTGCACCTCTACCTCGAACCCGGCGGATACCTTTTTTTAAGTCAAACCGAAAAACTCCAGGCCCCCAACTTAAACTTCCGCCCCGAAACCTACGACGGATACACCTTCCACCGCAAACCCATGGCCGCCAGCGCGGCTTACGGACGCTAAGCAGCATCTGGGTTCATGTGGGGACAGCCGCCCTCGGCTGTCCAGCCGGGCGAGCCCGGCGGTCAGATTCCGCTGTCTAGGCGAACAAAAACTCTTTCGTCCTTAGCTCCTTGATCGTATCCCTTAACTTCGCTGCCTTCTCGAACTCAAACCGCTTCGCCGCTTCTCGCATGTCACTTTCGAGCTTGCCGATATACGTATCCACTTCGTCCTGTGACTTGAACTCCGGCATGCCTTCGGATTCGCTCGCGGTCAAGTCAGCGTAGTCGGCCGCGACGATCGCGGCCAGCGTCATATCCAACGGACGCACGATCGACTCCGGCGTAATCCCGTTTGCCTCGTTGTACGCCGTCTGAATCGCGCGGCGCCGCGAGGTTTCGTCCATGGCGCGCTTCATCGAATCAGTCTGTCGGTCGGCGTAAAGAATCGCGCGCCCGTTCAAATGCCGTGCGCAGCGCCCGATCGTCTGGATCAGCGATCCTGACGACCGTAGAAATCCTTCTTTGTCCGCATCCAGAATCGCGACCAGCGAAACCTCCGGCAAGTCCAATCCCTCGCGCAGCAGATTGATGCCGATCAATACATCGAACTCGCCTTTACGCAGATCGCGCAGAATCTTCACCCGCTCTAGCGTCTCGATCTCCGAATGCATATAGCGGCACTTCACGCCGACTTCGGCGTAATACTCGGCCAGGTCTTCCGACATGCGCTTGGTCAAAGTCGTGACCAGCACGCGCTCGCCTTTTTCCACGCGCGCGCGAATCTCGTGCAGCAGATCGTCAATCTGCCCTTTCACCGGACGTACCTCCACCGGCGGATCGATCAAACCCGTCGGGCGAATAATCTGTTCGACCACCACGCCCGCTGACTTCGTCAGCTCATACGGCCCCGGCGTCGCCGAAACATAGACGATCTGATTCGTGCGATGCTCGAACTCCTCAAACGTCAGCGGACGGTTGTCGAGCGCCGAGGGCATGCGAAATCCGTACTCGACCAGCACTTCCTTGCGCGAGCGGTCGCCCGCATACATTCCCCGCAGCTGCGGCACCGTCTGATGCGACTCATCGATGAACATCAGCCAATCGCGCGGAAAATAATCCAGCAGCGTCGGCGGAGGCTCGCCCGGCAACCGCCCCGTAAAGTGACGTGAATAATTTTCGATCCCGTGGCAGTAGCCCATCGCCTTGATCATCTCCAGATCGAACATCGTCCGCTGATGAATGCGCTGCGCTTCAACCACCCGCCCCTGTTTTTCCAACTCCACTTCCCACCACGCCAACTCTTTCTTAATCGAATCCACCGCCGACGCCCGCGTTTCATCCTTCATTACATAATGCGTCTTGGGATAAATCGGCAGCCGCATGTACTTCTGCTTCACCGTGCCAAACAGCGGATCGATCTGCGACAGCGCCTCCACCTGATCCCCCCACATCTCGATGCGATACGCCATGTCGTCGTACGTCGGGAAGACCTCGATCACGTCGCCGCGCACGCGAAACGTTCCGCGTCGGAACTCGCCGTTGGTGCGCTCGTAGAGAATGTCGACCAGCTTGCGCGTGATGTCTTCGCGCTTCACCTTCTGGCCTTTTTCCAGAAACAGCATCATGCCGTAATACGCTTCGGGCGATCCCAGGCCATAAATCGCACTCACCGACGCCACAATCAGTGCGTCGCGCCGCTCGAACAGCGACCGCGTCGCCGAAAGCCGCAACTTGTCGAGCTCGTCATTGATGGTCGCTTCTTTCTCGATGTAGAGATCGGCTGCGGGAACATACGCCTCAGGCTGGTAGTAGTCGTAATAGGAAACGAAATACTCCACCGCATTGTGCGGGAAGAAACTCTTGAACTCGTGATAGAGCTGCGCCGCCAGCGTCTTGTTGTGTGCCATCACCAGCGCCGGACGGTTCAACGCCTCGATCACCTTGGCCATGGTGAAGGTCTTGCCAGATCCGGTGACGCCGAGCAGTACCTGATGCTGCTCGCGATCGAACAATCCGCGTGTCAGCGCCTGGATCGCCGATGCCTGGTCGCCTTGCGGTTTGTAGGTGGAAACAAGTTTGAAATCCATGGAAAATCGGACCTTGGACGTCAGACTTCAGCAAACCATCAATTCACGCTAACTCTCATTTAGGACAAATACTGTCCTTGATTAAAAACACGTTGTCATTTCCGAGCGCAGCGAGGAACCTGCTTGTCTACAAATAAAGCAAACGCTTATGTAGCTACAGCCACTCTCGCCTGTCAGGCAAACCGAAGCACCGCAAGATTTCTGTCAGCAGGCCCACAGAAGCCAATTTTGTTGACAGCGAATCTTTCTATTATAAATGGATGCCAACAATGCATTCGTTGGGCGACCTAGAATCCCTTCGGCCTCTCACCGACTACACCGAACGCACGTTCCAGCGCAACTCCCGCCGCGCCCACCGTCCCCTCATCAAATAGCCGCCCAATCAACGTCACACCGTGCGGCACGCGCCGTGGCGTCGAAAACGTTGGCAGGGGATTGTTCGGGTCCGGCGCCCAGTCGCTGCGGGCTTTCGTCACTTCCACAAATCCCGCGCGCAACGTCAGTGATGGATGACCGGTGTTGTTACTGATCACGAGCATCTCATCGCGTAGGGAAGGCACGAGCAGTAGGTCGACCTCCGACATGATGCGCGCCATCTCATTCGCCACTTTGCGGCGCATGCGATCGGCCTGTACAAAGTCAACGGCAGACAAGAACCTTGCCTGCCGGAAGATATTCGGCCACGCATCGGGAACTTGGGCCTTGAGTTCTCGGAGACCGCCGTTCAAAGTGAGTTCTTCGAATGCCGCCGCGCCCTCCGCAAACAGAATCAGATTCAGCGAATCGTAAGGCCAGTCGGGAAGGGAAACCTCTATCAACTCGAAACCCACCTTCTTTGCGACTTCGAGTGCCGCACGATCAACTTCGGTCGCCGGACGTTCATTCATCCATCCGGGAAAATACCCGACACGCAAACCCTTCACGCTGGCGTTGGCGTCGAAGTCCAAATGACTGGGCACACTCGCCATATCCCCCGCGTCCGGACCGGAAATCGCCTGCAGTACAAGCATCGCATCTTCCACGCCACGCGTCATTGGACCTAGTTTGTCGAGCGACCAGCACAACGTCATCGCGCCCGTGCGCGGCACGCGGCCATACGTGGGACGCAGCCCCGTTACGCCGCAGCGCATCGATGGACTCACGATGCTGCCTCCGGTCTCGCTGCCGATGGAAAATCCCACCAGACCTGCCGCTGTTGCCGCGCCCGGCCCGGCGCTCGATCCCGACGATCCCTCTTCCAGCAGCCACGGATTCATCGTCTGTCCTCCGAACCAGATATCGTTCAACGCCAGTGCGCCAAGGCTCAGCTTCGCAACCAGCACCGCGCCAGCCACATGCAGCCTTTTTACAACGGCAGCATCTTCGGTTGGAATTCGGTTGCGGTACGGCTCCGCGCCATACGTAGTCTCAATTCCGGCAGTGTCGAGCAGATCTTTCACGCCAAAAGGAATGCCATGCAGCGGCCCACGATACTTTCCCTGAGCGATTTCTTCGTCCGCCTGCTTTGCCTGTTGCAGTGCCAGATCATGCGTGATGGTGATGGCGCATCGCAGCTTGGGATTGAATCGCTTCAGCCGCTCCAGATAAATATTCGTCAGCCGCTCTGAACTGATCTGCCGTTTTTCGATCCAGCGCGAAAGTTGTGTGACAGTAGCGAATGCAATGTCTTCATCTTTAGTGGGCAGGGAAGCAGCGCCCACAGCGCTCCGTACAAATCGATCGCGCTGCGCGATTGTCTTCACGCCGGGCAACATCGGGTCCCACTTCGTGGCTGGCGCCAATGTCGGCTCCGGAGCCAGCTTTCGCGGGCCGGATCGGCGTTCATATAGCGATGCCATAGTTTTGCGCCAGCTCGTCGCGGCCATGGCGCGCTCATCGTCTCTCAACGGGAACTGCACCAGCTTCTCCGCTTCGGCAAACGTCGTGACCGTGACTTCTGGCCCGAAGGCTGGTCCCGTGCCGAACGCTGGCGGCGCTCCGGGTGGCAGGTTCTGTCCCTCTTGAGCCAGACCGCGAGATGCAGTAGCAATCCCTAGTGCTCCCAATGACGTGATCGTTAAAAATTCCCTGCGAGATGTGGACATGATTCTCCCTAGGTTCGATGAACGGAAAATCTTACAGGAAGAGTCGGTTTTGTTTGTCTATAGAAAGCCGTGATCTTACTTGTGCAGTTCGATCGAAAGCACGCGCGCGGTGGCCGACTTGTCGGCGGATTCGACGTATTCCACTTTGGCGGGCCGACCTTCAAGATCTTTGCAGGGATTGAGATCGGCTGAGGGAGCAAAGTTCAAGGCAGAAAACTGAATTTTGTAATAGTTCTCCGCGTGCAGCGCAAGACTCTTTCCGGCGCCGTTAACCGTGAGGTCGAGTTGCGGGTTGTCGCAGTGGACATCTTTCAAAGTTCCGGTAAAAAAGTGATGCGGGCCTTTCGCCACAAATATATTCCGACGTTTGAGAGTCGGGCCTTCAACACTGGCGCTTACTTCAACGGACTTGCCCGGCACGCTTGTGGGCTTTGCTTCCGCCATCGCGTCATGGTCCGGCTCCTCTTCGTCTTCGTCCTGAGCATCCGCGAATGCCTGCGCATTTCTGAGAATATTGTCTACCGCCTGAATATCCTCAGGAGTTTTTGCCAACTTGGCCGCACCTTCGAGAACACGCACCGCGTTGCTGCCCTGCCTCATCTGTAGTAGAACCTGAGCGACGTTGATGCGGTAGCGGACGTCTCCAGGCTCCAGCGAAACCGCTGTCAAGCCCAGCATGTGTGCCTCATCGAGGTTGCGGTTCCGCATCCCCAGAAAAATGGCGAGCATGTCGAATGCCGGCGCAAACGACGGATTCAGTTTGATCGCACTGCGCAAGCTGTTTTCAATTTGCGCGTCGTTGTTGGTCGCGCCCGTCGAGCCGTTCAGACTCATCGCCGCAAAATAGTAATGAGCGAGGTAGCTCTGTGAATCTAGCTGCACGGCCTGCTCGTACCATTTGCGTGCTTCATCGAGATGACCGTCGCGAAATTCCAGATAACCCATGGTCTCGTGCGCGGAGACATTTTTCGTATCATCCTTCAGAACACGATCCAAGAGCGAACGTGCGTCGGAGGTTCTCTCGTTATAGGCCAGAAAATCGGCCTGCAAAGCGTCTGCCTCCGAAGGAGTGAGCGGGCGCGCTTTAAACGTCGAGTCATCGATTTCAGTCGCAGCCTTCATCTTGAAAAAACCGAAGCCGGCTTGGCCGTGAACATATTGTTCAAGCTGACTCTGCAGCCGATTCAAGTCTCCGAATGCACGTGTCGCGGCCGTTACAGGATCTATCTTCTGGGCCAGCAGTGTTCCATAGTCGGTCAGAGTCTGGGACTTCTCCTTAAAATCCTTCATTTGGATATAGTGCGTGAGCGCCCACGACTCGGCGTAGAAGATCGAACCCTTATTCTCTTCGTGGTAGTAAGGAGACTTCGCATCCACCATGAAGACTGTCGGGAGGGGCAAGAGACGGTTCTGACGCAGAAGCATGATATTTCCCGCGCTCGGCTGACCCAGAGAAACATCTTTTTCGTGAATGTCGGTGTTCTCGTAAAACTGTGCCAGCCCTTCGTTCAGCCACAGCGGCATCCACTCCGCCGATTTCGTCAGCAACAGATGTGTGTACTCGTGATAGACAACCTCGTACGGATGCTCACCCTCGGCATCGACGCGCATCAAAACGTAGTTCTTGTCGGGAGCGCGAAGGAATAGACCGCCGAGCTTGAGTTGCCCCTTGGCTAGATAGGCGGCCGGTTCGAGCGCGCGAAAATCTTTGTCGTCCTTGATCGCCAAAACGATGATCGGCGCGGGCGGATCAATCTGCAGCTTGGGAAACGCGACATGAAACACCGACCGCATGCGCTCGAACTGATCGGCGATCTGCCGCGCTTTCTTTTCGTTCGTGTCGGTAGCAACGATGAAGTGGTCGCTGCGGACTTCTACCCAGTTTTCGGGTTTGTCGCGGCCCAGGCCCGGAACAGCCGAAAACACAAGCACAAACGGCAGGAGACGTCTGAACATAGCGGCGCGCCACTACACATATAACCGCCCGGTTGAGGATGTCAAGTAAATGTCGCGTGAAACCCACGTCCGTCTTGGGGGACAGGCGCTGATGCGATTCGTAGTTACTTAGTCCACAGATGGCCGCAGGTCTATTTTCCTCGTCGTGATCGTTAGCCGCGCTGCGGGAGGCTTTGGCCCATGGTTATCCACTCGGACGGCCTCGACCGTGATCGTCCCGGCGTTACGATTCGACTGGACAATCGCCTGCGCCAGGCCGTTGAATAAGCTGCGCCGCGGCTCCTTGTCGGATTCCTGGCAGTTGGGATCGCCGTTGCCGACGCCGATCAGCTCGCCATCACCGGTCACCTTAAAACTGATCCTATCGCTGGCAGTCGGAACTGCACGCCCTTCTTTGTCGAACGCTTCCACGCGAATCATCGCCACGTCTTCGCCGTCAGCATTGATTTCCGTGCGATCCGCTGTTACCCGGATGGATGCTGTGTCGCCCGTGGTCTCGCGCTTTTCCACCAGCACAACTTTGCCATCTTTCGTTCCGCGTGCCTCGAGCACGCCGGGCTCGTACTTTACCTTCCATTCCAGATACGTAAGTGGCTCAACTTTCTGCGATCCCTGACTCTTGCCGTTGAGAAAGACTTCAACCGAGTCGAGATTCGAGTGCACCCATACCGAGATCGGCTCGCCATTGCGCTCCTGCCAATTCCAGTGCGGAAACAGATGCAGCAAAGGTTCTGTCCCCCACCACGCCTTGTAGTAATAGAAATTGTCTTTGGGAAAGCCGCACATGTCGACAAGGCCGAACTGCGAGTTGATCGACGGCCAGCCGTAGGGCGTCGGTTCACCGCGGTAATCGAAGCCCGTCCAGACAAAGCCACCAGCGAGCCATTCGCGCGCGTCGTAAAACTTCCACCATTCCTCTGCCAGTTCTCCCCATGAGGGGCGTTCCGCGTCGTACGAACTCACCCAGTTGCGCAGTTTGTCAGTCGAGTAAATGCCGCGCGTCGAAACCGTGCTTGCCAACTCGGAACCCACGCACGGTTGTTTCGGATGTTTCTTGTGATAACTGTCGTGCACCTGCAAGTTGTAGTTGAAGCCCATCACATCGAGCAGCTCAGGGAAATGCGTTTCATAGGCTGTATTCACAGCCGCCGTGCAGGGGCGCGTCGGATCGAGTTCGTGCGCTCGCGCAATCATGTCAGTAATTACGCGATCGCCCTGCGGATGCCCCATCATGCTCCATTCTTCGTTACCCATCGACCACAGGATGATCGACGGCGAATTGCGATAACGCTTTACCATTGCCTCCAGCTGCATCATGGCTTCAGGATTGGCGCTCATCATGCGGGTTTCACACATCATCATCATGCCGAGACGATCGCAGGCTTCGACCAACTCAGGTGTCGGCATGTCGTGCGAAGTGCGCACAGCGTTCGATCCCATGCTTTTGAGAATGGTGAGCCGAAAATCCTGCAGACGATCCGGCAGGGCCGCGCCGAGGCCAGCGTGGTCCTGATGATTGCAGGTGCCTTTGATCTTGAGCGGCTTGCCGTTGAGGAAGAATCCTTTGTCTACATCGAAGATGGCTGTGCGAATGCCGAAGGTGATGCGTTCGGCGTCGCGTTTTTTACCGTCGGATTCGATCTTCACGATCGCCGAATAAAGATTAGGGGAGTCTGGAGACCACAACGCGGGGTTCGTTATGTTCGTTGTCGCCGTGAATGTCGCGGAGCTGTCGACAGCGATCGACTGCTGTACCGCATCAGCAGTGGCAATGGTTTTTCCTGTTTGATCTAGAATTTCCCAGTGCACTGCGCAATTTTCCCTCGCGCGGCCATCGTTCTGCACGATGGTCCCGAGACTCAATGTGGCGGCATTTCCATTCAATGCTGAACGTACGTAGCTCTCGCGATGCCCAAGGTGCAGGGTGTCCGTTTTCGTTAGCCAAACATGCCGATAAATCCCAGCTCCTTCATAGAACCAGCCGTCGCCGAAACTTGCATCTGTACGCACAACAATAAAATTCTTGCCGCCGTAGTTGAGGAAATCCGTCAGATCAAAGTGAAACGGCGCATATCCATTGTCGTTGCGGCCGATGAAATATCCGTTCAGAAAAACGAGTGAGCTGCGGAAGGCACCATCGAACTCGATCACGGTGCGCCGGGTTGCGTCTTCTTTCGGGATATCGAAAGTGCGGCGATACCAGCCAATACTGGTCTCCGGATATTTTCTGCCCAGCGGCTTGTAGCCATGGCTCTGCAAATCTTCATCGTGCACAAACGGTAATTCGACTGCCCAGTCGTGTGGCAGGTTGAGAATCCGCCATTTCGAGTCGTCAAACTTTGCCGTGGCGAATTCGAATTCGCCCGACTTGGCGAAATCCCCCTGATCTTTGCCGAAGCCGAGGTCGCGCAGTGGATCGCCAGCATGTCCCTGAAGAAACTTCCAGCCGAAATCAAGGAGCAGACGCTCCCGTGGAGCTACAGTAGTCGACACGTCACTAGGCGAAGCCACAGGATTACTTGGCAGCAGCGCGCGGGCGATGGGATTTGGAACGAGACTCGACGCCGAAAGAGCCAGACCAGAACGAACTAAATCACGACGGGTAAGACGAGGCATGGTGTCCTTTACACGCTAGGTGAGTCTTTTGAAACCTCGCATTATAAACACAACAGATTCCTCGCCGCTTCCCCCCAAAGAATGACTAGTTAGCGCGACAACAACTCAATCAGTTCCCGATTGAACCGATCGAGATCAAGCTCCGTTTGCACATGTACGAGTTGCTCACCCATTCCAGGCTGGCTGCCCGGCATCCACACTAGAGTGTTGCCGTAACCGGCACCATGCGAGATGTCGATATCCATGTAAAGCGAATCTTCTTTGGTAATGATGCTCGGATCGATCCAGGCGAGCGCCGCGAGCTCATCCCACAGATATTCTTCGTCTGCCCATTTGCCGATGTACTGCGCAGTCGGCGTGCCCGCTTTGGCAACCCGGTCAATCATTGCCTTGGTAAACCGCGTCTTGACCGAAATGTCGACCGTAGTCACCGTGATCTTGTGCCACGCTGCGCGCAGCACGATGTGCACTGCCTCCGGATCAAACCAAAAATTAAATTCGCGACGATTGGACGCGAGCCCTTCCAGTGTTGTGATGGGAGCGATGCTTCCGCCCATCACAACCAGTTCCTGCGCGAGATCCGGCACCTCCGGATCGAGGCTGATGGCCTGCGCCAGATTGGTGAGCGGGCCGCCAGCATAAATCGTTACTTCATGCGGATATTTGTGCACCATGCGGATGATGAAGTGCGCCGCGTCTTCGTCCTGCGCTTTCAACGTCGGGTTTCCTTCCAGTAATTCCGGCACTTCAAACGGGCCGTGATACGCTTCTGCATTCCACGCGCCGGTATTCGCCGCACCGGTCGGGGTGTGAGCGTGCTTTTCGTTCCACGCGCCCTGATAGCTGACGACCCCGTACAGCTTCTGCCAGCGCGCAATTTCTTCTTTGCTGTTGATAAGCGGAAACACTGCACCGGGATAAACCTTCACATCCTTGTGTCCGGTTAACTCCAGCATACGCAGCGTGTGCGAGACTTCTTCGTCGCGCCACTGATCGCCGCTGACGATAGTGATGCCCAACACTTCGACCTGTGGCGATTGCAGCATCAGCAGCATGGATTGCTGATCGGTTGTCGCCGGGCCGCGCCCGTCCTGGTCGAGAATCACCTTGCGGCGCGTTTGCGCAGAGCACAATGCGGTCATGCACAAAAACAGCAGGGAACTGGCAATCATTCGTTTCACAGGGCCCTCCGGATGTCGATGGAAGGATACAGGGATTTGTGGGAATACAGCGCTTCGGTGTCGCCTAGAGTGGTGAAAAAAGAAGGACTTTAGGGCGGAGTTGATTCTACTTCTGTTGCTCTTTTACTTCGCTGAAGCCAACAATCTTCGCCGTCGTGCGGAATTTCTTGTAATCGCGAAATGTCTGGTCGCCGTCAAATTTATATCCCTTCAATAGAGCCACGCGTGCGTCGACCTTGAAGGTCACATGCTTTGGCAACCAAACTTCGTCGTTAACCCGCGTTTGTTCGAGCATGAAGTGCGTGCCTTTGTGGATGCGTGCCACTACCCATCCAAAGGAGACGGTATCGATCGCCTCGACATCCATTTTGCTTAGCTGAAGATCGTCTTTGTCGATCCAGACCCGCCCGTGAAACTTGGGGAGAAGATTCGCATATTTCATGTGCGGCTCGAAGCCGGGTCGCGGCTCGCCTTCTATGACCCAGGCCTCTCGCCCGTCAACCATCTCCGTGCCCACCAGTTTGAAGTTGTAGGCGTCGGCGACCTCGTGCACGAACTTGCGGCCTTCCTCTCGGTCTTTTTCTTCTTTCTGCTCGCGTTTTTTACGCTCGCCATCAGACTCGTTCTTGCGTTTGTCGATAATCTTTTGAATTTTCTCTTCTTCTTTCGCCGCCTCTTTCGCATCAAGGGGCTTGTCGTCTTTCTCGATCAGCCGCTGTACCTGTTCGCCATCGATCTCAAGAACATCATAGGTCTTAATTTCGGTTGACTTGGTTTCGCCTTTCCCATCGAGCTTGTTCTCCACGTCCCGTTCAATGTAGGTGTAATCACGCAGGCGTTTGTCGTTTTCTTCATCCTTGTCGGCGACTACGCGCAACAGTTGCTGCATCTGCTCCTGGGAAAGCTTGCCCTCGGCGTCAGGCGTCAGATCGATCTTTGGGGTTTTATCAGTCGGCGGAGGAGCATTCGTAGCAGAAGGGGGAGCTTCCTGAGAATCCTGTCCCCGTGCAGGCGACCCGACGGAAATAAGCACCAACACTACCGAGACAAGGAAGAGCGCGAGACCCCGTGTCTTCATATCCTGATCTTACGTCGTTGGAGGCTTAGGAGTTCCGAAAAGAATGTTCGACCGCATTTTTTTATCGACGAACCGAGTTCTGGATGGTTCTTTAGTGACGTAAGATTCAAGGCGGTTACGGATTTTGTATCCGCTGCTCCACGGCCAGTTGACGGCAAGAGCGTCCAATCAAATCCTGGGCGGAGGCGGACTCTACGAACTGGAAGCCGTAACGGAAGGCGTTTCTCTGGCGGACCAGGGCGAGAACTTCCACGTCTCCCAGCGGCAGTCTGAATTCCAGGCGAACGACTTCGCCGAGGGGGACTTCGATCCGTAACATAGCAGAAACGCCGGATTCACTAATGTCAACCGTGTGGGCTCGGATGACAGGGCTGTTACGCGGATAAATCCGGATCTCAGTTTCCAGTTTGAACCGAGGATGGCGACGGGCGTCGACCAATTCATTAGACGGTCTAGCTCCGAATTGACTATGCAAATCCAAGTTCGAGCGCTCGCAGGCTTAGAAATGCCAGAGCCTGCTTCGTCGCCCTTACCTGAACGTTGGCGGACTCGCAGCGCGAGTGCTCGCACAGTCAGGCAAAACAAGCCTAGCTTCCTTCGATAAGATCGGCACAGTAAAACGAGAACTTTAGGTAGTGAGTCGGTTAGAAATCCACCACTTGGGATGGGTCATCCCGAAGGCCCGCGCTTTACCAGCGGGCCGAGGGATCTCCCGCGCAACGGCTTTGTGCCAGGGAGATCCCTCGCTCCGCCTGAAGAACGGCTCCACTCGGGATGACGCCACAACTAGGAAGTTCAAACTGACCCCAGTACTGGACTTTAGTGATGTCACGGTCTTATGAGAAAGGTCTAATTCGCAGATTCGCTATCCCTTCGATTTGTAAGCTTTGCCCAGGCATTCGGCCTGGAACAGCCGTTCGTCGAGGCGATGCAGGTGCTTTTCCTGCACCTTGGTCAGTAGAGGATAGTGCTTGATGTCGAACAAGTGATACACGATGAACCACACCGGCTTGTCAGTCGTCATCCAGTTCTGCCGGTCAAAGCGCTTGAGGTTTACTGGGACAGAGTAGCGCCGCAGCGTGCGCTCTTTGCGCATGTTGAAGTAGCTGTTGAAGTAGGTGAGCGCGAGTTCGCGCAGGGTGCGATGAATGGGTTCGCGCCAGCGACATCCGGCGTAATTGGACTTGGCGACCGCGCCCCATCCGCCATTTTGGCGGAAGATGGCGATCACGTGGTCGGTGTCATGGTCAGCCTCGAAGTCGAGCAGCAGCGGAGGATATCCGTTGGCCCGCAGCGCTGCCGCCGCGAAGATTGCGCCTTCCAGGCAATGCGAAGACTGCTCCGCCAGCACCTTGCGCGGAGACCATGCCGTGTCTTCCAAGTGATACGGCATGTCATCGAGAAACTTCTGGATACCGTAAGGAGTCTTCAAACTGCGCAGCTTGCGAAGTTCTTTGGAAGTGAATCCGAAGTGGTTAGCTATCATTTGGCATGTTCAGCGTACCGCCGGGACGGCGGCGCTACCATTCCTGATCCCTAAAAACTTTTGCTAGATCGCCTGGCGAGTCCACCAGCACATCCGCCGACTCATCCTCAAGCGTGTGCGGCGCAAATCCATACGTTACGCCGATCGTATGCATCCCAGCGTTCCGCCCAGTGAGAATGTCGACCTGCGAGTCGCCTACAATCGCAGCATGTTCGGGCTGAACGCCATATTCAGCAAGCAGTTTGCGTGCGCCTTCGGGGTCAGGCTTTTTAGTGGCGAAGCTATTGCCCCCATACACCTGCGAGAAAAACTTCCCCAGCCCCAGCGCCTCAACGATCGCCCGCGACGGATTCACCGGCTTGTTCGAGAGCACAGCCATTTTGCGCTGCGTTCCGGTCCCGTTGTGCGAGCTTTGAATTGCCGTCAATGCGTCGACGATTCCCGGATACACCGTCGTGTGATCGAGCTTGTGCTCCCGATAGTAGGAAAGAAAAAACTCCAGCCCCTTGCGTACGATGGCTTCTTCCACCACTTCACCGCCGAGGGCCCGCTGTATCAGGATCGGTGCGCCGTCGCCCACGTAGCTGGCAATTACGTCGTCGGGCAGCGCCGGCCGCCCGATATGCCGCAACGCCGCATTCACCGAATGCACCAGGTCGAGCCGCGAGTCAATCAGCGTGCCATCGAGGTCGAAGATCATCAGCTTAATCGAATGCGGGTCGAAGGCGCGGAGAGTACGTATCATTCCACTCAAGAATAAACGATTGCCGAGCAGGGAAACATTCGCGGCACCCTCTGTCGGTTGCCAATACCTGCCTAGCTCAGTTGTACGTCAAATAGCGCCAGCCAATACTGAAGGGACTGGAGAGCGAAGCCGCAAAGGATAAGTCCGATGCCGAAAACCCCAAGCCGTCGCTCTGGCAGGTTGTCCGCGAAGTATTCGATATACGGATTGATCGTCGCTCCGACGCCGGTGACGATGCCGGTGACCAGGCCGACACGAATCGCGAAAGTCCAGGCATGGTCCAGATGATGAATCAAGGCGCTGCAAATGAGTGCCGTCACGATGTAGCCGATAGTGCGTACGACGGTTCCCCAAAACTGGCGGCGCGTAAGCCTCGGACGGCGAGACGCCAGATACTCCATGGCCGGCCGCATGCCGCGAGAGTAAGCGAATATTTGTCCGAGTGTTACGAGAACCGCAAATGCGATCGCGAATTCAAAGCCCAAAATTCTGTAGAGGCCGGCTCCGAAAGCGAATCCGCGAATAGCGGAAAACAATCCCTCCCAAGGCAAGGAGTGATGATCGAGTCCGCGAGCAGCGCGATTGAATTCAATCGCCAGGGTAAGGCCCGTTGCGATACCGGAAGCCAGGCTAAAGAAAAGACCAAGGCCAAGACCATAACCGATCCCAAAGACAAGTGAATACGTGACTGCGCGTGTTAGCAGACGCAGCGGACCGTGTTGTCCTCCCAGCAGGTCGTAGGCCAGGTAGAGACTGCCCAACACATCGAGGCAAGTTCCACTGATGCTCACGACTGCGACAGTATGGTGATCCATGGCAACGATTGTAGAGCGAACGCTTTGTGGCAGACACCATACGCTCTCCGAGCGATGGGATGGTTGGTCACTTGCTTATAATCTATATTTCCGGTAATATAGAAATATTAACCAAACCTTGAAGCGCTCTGTCACCCCAAAATCCAGCGAGCGCATCGCCCAATACGCCGACATGTTTTCGGCCATGGGCACCGAGCCGCGCCTGCGCATTATGCAGCTATTGCTCTCCGCTCATCCCGATGGACTGGTCGTCGGGGAGATTCAAGACGAGCTCGAAATCCCCAATTCCACCCTCTCTCACCATCTCGACAAGTTGCGAACCGAAAACCTCGTCGAGGTAAAGCGCGAAGGAACTTTTCTGCGCTACACCGCGAATACAGAAGCGCTGCAGGAACTCCTGCAGTTCCTTTACGCCGAGTGCTGCACCCGCAACAAGGCGGTGAAACCGGATTGCGTTATTCAAGTCTGCAAATAGGAGATCTTCTCATCAATGAGCGAAACCACCGACATCAGAGAAGTCGTGAAGCAGAAATACGGCGAGGCCGCCCTGCGCGTGAAGTCCGGAGGCAGTTCCTGCTGCGGAGCCACTGCGAGCACCGGGTGCTGCGATCCTATTACCACGAATCTCTACGATGCTGCGCAGGCTGAGCAGATTCCGGAAGAAGCCTTGCTCGCCTCGCTCGGCTGCGGCAATCCCACCGCGCTGGCGCAGTTGAATCCCGGCGAGACCGTTCTTGATCTAGGTTCCGGAGGCGGCATTGACGTGCTCCTGTCGGCGCGCCGCGTCGGCCCCACCGGGAAGGCTTACGGACTCGACATGACCGACGAAATGCTCGCACTGGCCAACGAAAACAAACGCAAATCTGGCATCGACAATGTGGAGTTTCTGAAAGGTGAAATCGAGAGCATCCCGCTGCCGGACAATTCCGTCGATGTGATCATCTCCAACTGCGTCATCAACCTCTCCGCCGACAAAGACAATGTCCTGCGCGAGGCCTTCCGCGTGCTCCGGTCGGGAGGACGCTTCGCTGTATCCGATGTGGTGACTCAGGGTGAAATTCTGCCCGAGATCCGCCAGAGCGTTCTAGCCTGGGTTGGTTGCATCGCCGGTGCGCTCGAAGAAAATGAATATCGCAGTAAGCTGGTCGCGGCCGGGTTCAAGCAGATCGAAATCGAACCCACGCGTATCTACCGTCCCGAAGATGCGCGCGAATTTCTCTCCGGGCAGGGAATCGACGTCGACGCACTCGCCCCGCAAGTAGACGGCAAATTCCTGAGCGCCTTCATCCGCGCCGTGAAGCCAAGCCGCGCAAAGGAGGCTTGCTGTGGTCCGACGTGCTGCAGCTGAATTTCTGGGCACTGCATTCTTGCTGATGGCAGTAGTAGGCTCCGGCATCATGGCCGAACGCCTGGCCAGTGGCAATGTTGCTCTAGCCTTGCTCGCCAACTCAGTCGCGACAGGGGCAGCTCTGGTGGCGCTGATCCTGGCCTTTGCATCGGTGTCTGGCGCGCATTTCAATCCAGCCGTCACGCTAGCTGATGCCCTGCGAGGCAAAATGGCTTGGCGCGATGTGCCGGTTTACATGGCCGCTCAGTTTCTAGGAGCATTTGCCGGAGTAGCTACGGCGCATTTGATGTTCGGTCTGCCGGTGTTCTTTGCGTCGCATCATGCGAGAAGCGGCGTAGCGCTAGCTACAAGTGAGTTTGTCGCAACTTTCGGACTGCTCGTAGTGATCTTGGAATGTTCACGCAGCCATTCGTCGTCGGTAGCATATGCGGTGGGTGGGTACATCACAGCGGCATATTGGTTTACTTCGTCTACATCGTTTGCCAATCCGGCGGTTACGCTAGCACGAGCCGCGAGTGATACGTTTGCCGGAATTCGCCCTTCCGATGCTCCGGGATTCATCGTTGCACAAGTGGTTGGCGCAGTTGCTGCCACATTTTGTTTCCGATGGCTGACTTCTACCCAACTAGGCGATAAGGCAAGGAAAGCGCATGACTAAGAAACGAGTTCTGATTCTTTGCACCGGCAACTCTGCACGGAGCCAAATGGCAGAAGGCTTGCTGCGCCACGATGCCGGTGACCGTTTCGAAGTCTTCAGCGCCGGTGTTGATCCGGCCGCGAACGTGCGACCGGAAGCGATCACCGTGATGCGCGAGCTCGATATCGATCTGAGCGGCCATCGCCCCAAGCATGTGGACGAATTCACCAGCCAAAATTTCGACTACGTGTTGACTGTGTGCGACAACGCAAGGGAAGTCTGCCCTATCTTTCCCGGCCAGACCGTGACCATCCATCACAGTTTCATCGATCCCGGAAATGTTCCCGGCTCCCCGGAAGAAAAACTAGAGCAATTCCGCAAGGTACGCGACCAGATTCGTGAATACTTGCGAACGTTCCCATCAGAATAGATTTGACTAGAAGATCGGTTACTGCGGTCATGTGGTCGGACCGGCTGCAGGTCGAGAAAATGCACTTTCTACCTTTGCCAACCGTAGCTCAGCGTTTACAATGCAACAGGTTCAGCGGAAATCCGAATCTGCCGAAAAAATTCCGCGCGCAACATTGCGGCGCTTGGAGCATCTAACAAGGCGGAAACGATCAGGGTAGGGGACCAAAGCTAGAGAATCAGGGAAGCGGATGGCGACGACAAAAACCGACCCCAAGCTGGCCCTCGCGGCCAATGGCGGGAAGAAAAGCAAAGTCTACGACGGACTGACCCGCGACCAGCTCATCCAGGCCTACCGCTTCATGTACACTTCCCGGCGCATCGACGACCGGGAGATCCTGCTTAAACGCCAGCAGAAAATCTTCTTTCAGATGTCGGGCGCAGGCCACGAAGCGATTGGTGTGGCCGCGGGCATGGCAATGCGGCCAGCCTATGACTGGTTCTATCCCTACTATCGCGACCGGGCGCTGTGTCTGGCGCTCGGCGTCAAGCCATACGAGATGTTCCTGCAGGGCGTCGGCGCCGCTGACGATCCCAGTTCCGGCGGACGCCAGATGCCTTCGCATTGGAGCTATCCTGCGTACAACATCGTGACGCAGTCCTCGCCAACGGGCTCGCAGATTCTGCAGGCAGTCGGTTGTGCGGAAGGCGGCCGGTATTTCGCGCGCCATCCTAAATCGGCCGACGTTCCTGACTCCAGATTCGCGGACTACCGCCAATTCAAGCACGTCACTTTTCAGGGCGACGAAGTCACTTATGTCTCGCTCGGTGACGGCACATCCAGCGAGGGCGAGTTCTGGGAGGCGATGAACGCCGCTGCGCTCGGCAAGCTGCCGGTAATTTTCTGCGTCGAAGATAATGGCTACGCAATCTCCGTCCCGGTCGAGGTGCAAACAGCCGGCGGCAGCATTTCGCGCCTGGTCTCGGGATTTCCCAATTTCCATTTCGAAGAAGTCGACGGCACCGACCCCGTTGTGAGCTTCGGGGCTTTCCAGCGCGCGGTGCAGTACTGCCGCGAGGGACACGGTCCGGCTTTCGTCCATGCCCACGTGATCCGTCCGTATTCGCACTCGTTGTCGGACGACGAGCGCCTCTACCGTCCCGATAGCGAGCGGGAACGCGATGCCGCGCGTGATCCGGTCACACGCACGCAAATGTTTTTGCTGCGTGAGGGCATCCTCGACGACAAGGGCATCACTCAGCTCGAGAAAGAAGTCGATGCCGAATTGCAGGAGGCTGTCGATTCCGCGCTCGCAGCCTTGCCTCCCGTGCCGGAGTCGATCACGAAATACGTGTACTCGCCCGACATCGATCCCACATCTGCCGCATTCGACACTCAGCCAGCACAGGAGCCGGCGCCTGCCGCCGACGGCAAGAAGCCAGCCGCAAAGACGATGGCCGACCTGATCAACGCCACGCTGCGCGACGAGATGAAGCGCGACGAGCGCATCGTAATGTTCGGCGAAGACGTAGCCGACGCGAGCCGCGAAGAATATTTGAAGCGCAAACTGGTCAAGGGCAAAGGCGGAGTCTTTAAACTGACGTTCGGTCTGCAGAATGAATTCGGCAGCGACCGTGTCTTCAACGCGCCGCTGGCCGAGGCGGCTATTGTTGGGCGCGCCACGGGCATGGCCACGCGCGGTCTCAAGCCGGTCGTCGAAATTCAATTCTTCGACTACATCTGGCCGGCAATGATGCAGATTCGCGATGAACTCAGTGTGATTCGCTGGCGCTCCAACAATGGATTCTCCTGCCCGGTCGTTATCCGTGTCGCCATCGGCGGATATCTCACCGGCGGCGCCATCTATCATTCGCAGTGTGGCGAGAGCGTCTTCACGCACATCCCAGGCCTGCGCGTTGTGTTCCCGTCGAATTCACTCGATGCCGCCGGGCTGCTGCGCACCGCGATCCGTTGCGATGATCCCGTGCTTTTTCTTGAGCACAAACGTCTCTATCGCGAAGCCTTCGGCCGTGCTGCTTATCCCGGACCGGATTACATGATTCCGTTCGGCAAAGCGAAGATCGTCCAGCCCGGCGAAGATCTAACCGTTGTCACTTATGGCGCAGTCGTGCCACGCGCCCTGCAAGCGGCGCAGAAGCTTGAACGCGAGCAGGGAGTTAAAGTCGAATTGATCGACCTGCGCTGTCTGAATCCGTTTGACTGGGAGACGATCGCGGCCTCGGTAGCAAAGACCAGCCGCGTGCTCGTCGCCTATGAAGACACCCTTAGCTGGGGCTACGGTGCCGAAATCGCCGCCCGCATTGCCGACCAACTCTTCGACCAACTCGATGCCCCAATCCGCCGCGTCGCCGCGAAAGACACTTTCGTGGCCTACCAGCCGATCCTCGAAGACGCCATTCTCCCTCAGCCGAACGACCTGTTCCTGGCGATGAAAGAACTGGCGGAATACTAGAGAGATAGCCGCACGATTGCGCGGGTCAGCGCAAAAATTTATTTCTTGTTAGGTGACGATTTAGGTGATGACGCATGTAAGGCTGCATCAGCAACATCGTTATCGGGTGATTGCGGCGAGTTCGCCTCCCTGCGACTCAGAAGTCGAGTCACAGATTGCTTGAGTGCCGCCTCTTCTTTTAATGCCTGAGACATCCGTTCAGCAAGTTCGGTGAGCACGAGCCTTATATCCTGAGCGAACTCCAAACATTCCTCATCTGTGTGAGCGTGTAACCCTTCGCTCAGGGCTGCGTGCAGAAGAGTGAGCGGATTATGCTGGCCCTCGATGAGCAACGCTTGCGGAATTGCAGTCTTCACGAGGTCTATGGCCTTGGTGAACTGCGTCTCGGTGGCTGCCTTCTCAAACTGAGCAAGCACTTCCTGTGAAGCACCGAGCCTACGAGCAACTCGTGCAATCTCGCCGATGATCCGACCTTTCTGATTCTCAACAACCCGACGATAGTAGGCGAAAGCTCCGACCCCTAGCCCATGATTCTCCGCTCTTCGTCCTCGAAGAAAAACGTCGCGATCCGGACCAATCAGAGTCACCACTCGAGCCGGAGTCGGTGGACCGAATGGAGGATTTTCGCCAAGCTTCAGAGCCCAGGCCGAGGTTCCGTCTTTGCCGCTCTGGTTGAGCGACACCGCGTACAGCTTTTGCGTTTCTTCACAATTTCTACAGGTATAGGTTAGGAATCCATGTACCCACCCTTCAAAGGAAACGTAGATTTTATTGGATGAGTGAAAAGTTCTAATCCCGCCGCAGTTGTCGGAGGCACAATGAAGTCGGACGTCAGGAGTACTAGCCCGCCAGTGACCGTCAATCTGCATACATGCCCCCGAGACTCGCTCGGTTGTGTCTGGTGGCGTTGCCTCCAGAAACTCTGCCCAGCTCTTCGTTGTTTTCGGCTCCGCTGCAGTTGTCATGATCCGGTTTAACGTCTAGGGGTGGCACGAACCCACGATAATTTATAAGATTATAGTCGAAGCGAATATAAAGCGAAATAAAATGCCATTGATCCATCCGCCCCATTCCTCTACTTATCTGCGCAAATCCGTGGCCAAGGTTTTGTCGATGCCGTTTGCTAACAGCGAGACAGCCGCCACAACCTTACTGTAAAATTAATCTCGACGGAAGAAAACCAAGTCGCAGCATTAGAGTCTTCCCGAGTGGATCCGCAGTTCAGTTTTCGGTGTTTCGGAAACATCCCGTCCACAATTGTCCGCCTTAGAAACAATGCGGACTGCGCTGCGCACACATTGACTAAATCAGGAGACATCTCATGGCAATAGGAGCCAAGATCGCAAAAACAGCCGACCGCAAGAAGGTCATGGACACCACCAAGAGCACCGATTGCCCCAAGTGCGGCAAGCCTACCCGCATCGTCAAGCGCGTGAAAGACCGCGAACGCGGCGTCCCCGGCGGCGTCTACATTTCGTGTTCGGCTTGCGAGTTCTTCGAGAAGCTGTAGAGCGCAAGCTTTGACAGGGTCAATTCTAAGTCACTCTTCAGGAAAGTCACCGACTGGGGCTTGCTCTTCCAGTCCGTCTTCTGCATCGCGGTTCAATTGTTCCGCGTTCCGGTTGATTAATTCGAGATCGCGCGCGTCACGTTTGGATCGTGCGCTCGCGTCAAATTTGCGCGTATTCTTCATTACCCGCTGATCTGCCCTAGAATCGCCCGCGCCTCTGCTGCCGGATCGGCGGCTTCAGTGATCGGTCTTCCTACCACGATGTGACTAGCTCCCGCGGCGATTGCCTCGGCAGGAGTGACAACTCGAACCTGGTCGGCCATGTTGCCTCCTGCCGGGCGCACGCCCGGGGTCACGATGGCGAAGTCGTCTCCAAGGTCGGCCCGCAGAGTCGATGCCTCCCGCGCCGAAGTTACGACGCCCTGACATCCGTTAGCCAGGGCGATAGTTGCGAGCCGCACAACGCTGTCCTCGACCGAACCGCGCACGCCGATCTTTTCTAGATCATTTCCATCTAGGCTGGTCAGCACAGTTACCGCCAGCACCATCAATTCCCGATTCGTCTTTGCGGCTTCCACAGCTGCGCGCAGCATTTTGCCGCCTCCAGCTGCGTGGATCGTCAGCATGCTCACGCCGAGCTTGGCTGCTTCACTCACGGCTGCCCCAACGGTGTTGGGAATGTCGTGGTACTTGAGGTCAAGGAATACGCGGCGACCGGAGGCCACCAGATCGCGCACGATCGGTGGCCCTTCGGCGGTATAGAGCTGCATGCCGACTTTGTAGGTCAGCACGGAGTCGCCCAGCGCGGCGACGATCTTTTGCGCTGCCGCAGCAGTGGAAACATCGAGCGCAACGATGAGCCGCTGGCGCCGATCATCGTTGCCGCGAAGATCAAAGCTCCGGCCCGGGATACGGTTCGGTAAGGCTGCTGGCATCCCAGCCAGTTTAATTCGTTTTACGGGAGTGGCGCTACGGGGGGATGGTTATACGCCATGGTCTGGTACGCAGGCTTCGGCTGCGCCGCTTTAGCGACAGTCGCTTGAGCGGGTTTTGCCTGAGCCACGGTCGACTGCGGTGGATTTACCAGATCCAGTCTGACGCGCTGCAACCCCTTTTGCCGGAATTGCAGTGCTTGAGCCGCACTGTACGACAGGTCAATGATCCGGCCCGGAACGATCGGACCGCGGTCGTTGACCCGAACGATTACCGCCCGCCCGTTGCGCAGGTTCGTCACCTTTACGTAGCTTCCCATAGGAAGCGTCAGGTGGGCGGCGGTCATGTCGTACATATCGTACGGTTCGCCGCTGGCAGTCGGTTTCCCTTCAAAAATCTGGCCGTACCAGGAGGCGGTTCCTACCTGATAAGGCTTCGTCTTAGCCTGTTTGCGGACTTCGGATTTTCCCTGGACGGAACTATTTGGCGCTGGTGTCGCCCCCGAGATGTTCGGTCCCTGAGCCGCTCCCAGGCTGGCTACTATAACGGCAAGCGCCAGTCCATGAGCTAAACGTCGTTGCATTCAGTTCTCCTCGCATACTCAAAAGTGTCCTAGCCTCGGCTGTACTATTGGACTTGATTTTGAAATGCTATCGGCGTGCCAAATGCGTGTCAAGGCGGATTGGAGGGTACTGCGATAACCTCCTAGTTATGGATTTCTTACGTAACTTATTGTTAATTTAAGCACATGCAGAGAACGTCCTTTGTTTCAGTAAGCTTACGTATTTATCAAATAGTAAATGGCCCACTGGATCGTGCAAGGTAGAATTTACAAGATCATTGGAATCAATGGCTTACGGTTGTAATGTCCACAACTTACATGGAATCATGCATTTACAACGCAAGCGCGGAAGGCAGCCCGGAATATTTTTTCCTTACCCTAGTGTCTAAAAGTAACTTCCAGCCTCGCCGATATGAGATTCTTGACCCTCAAAGTCAGACTTGCGGCAGGCTTGTAAAACGGTAGGTCATGGCCGAAAAACCACCTGTGGTACTCACCATTGCGGGATTTGACCCCTCCTCCGGCGCTGGGGTGACGGCGGATATCAAGACGATCGCGGCCCATGGCTGCTACGGCGTAGCCTGCATCACGGCGATGACCGTCCAGTCTACTTCCGGGGTGCGCCGGGTCGAAGCGCTTAACCCTGTCCTTGTCACTGATACGCTACAGGAACTGGCTGCAGACGGCCTCGATATCGCCGCCGTCCGTATCGGGATGCTGGGTTCGGGCAAGGTCGTGAAGGCCGTTGCGGACTTCCTGGCAGGGCAACAAAATGGGCAGCAAGCCTCTGGATCTCGCTCAAAAGCGTCTAAATTCCCCAATATTGTGCTGGACCCGATCCTCAAGTCTTCTTCTGGCGCCAACTTGCTGGATTCTGCAGGAACTAAGTTGATGATCGAGCGCCTGCTGCCGTTAGCTGATATCGTTACCCCCAATATTGATGAAGCCGAATGGATTACAGGACTGAAAATAAAAGACTTAGATGATATGAAAGCAGCATCTGCCAAGCTGTATGATCTAGGGGCAAAAGCAGTCGTCATTACCGGCGGCCACTTGGAAAAAGCGATCGACCTATTGAGCTTCACGACCAAGCGGGGAATCGAGCAGGAAATCTTTAAAGCTGAGCGTCAACGTTCGAACTCCACCCACGGCACAGGATGCGCTTTCGCCACGGCCATGGCTTGCCATCTCGCGCTCGACCGCGGTGTGGCTGAGGCGGCCCTTCTGGCTAAAACCTATGTTAGCGCTGCGATCACTTATGCCTATCCCATGGGCAAGGGAACCGGACCGGTGCATCATCTTTATCGTATGGGACTGAAACAGCGCGCAGCCGGATCCGGGGGAGGAAGTTCCGGCGGAAATGCAGAGGGAAGCGAGTAGCCGGGGGAGCTACTCGTCGTCGTGCTTGGAGGAGGATCTTTTCAGCAGGATTCCCGCCACAAAAGCGGCAGTTGCGCCCAACAACCATTCGGCGCGATAGAACTGGATCGCCTGCCATTCCGAGAAGTTGTGGGCATTAAGCAGCCCGACCAGGAGCGCACCAGCAATGCAGGCGAGACCTACAATAAAGGCAATTAGCGATGCCGTAGGAAGTCCAACCCACCACTGAATCTCGTGGAAAGTCAGGTAGTGCAACCATGCAGGCAGCTTGATCCGGTTCCAAGTTCTGCGAAAGGAAAACCCTGTCACCACCGATCGTACTCGAACCACTGCCTGCTCCCAAAGCCCGGCCATTTCAGCTGCAGTCGCCTTGTCGGCAGCGCTCAGGGCTTCCGGACGCCGTCTTCCACAGGAGTGGCAGAAGCGTGAGCCGACTAGGAACTCAGTGCCGCAGCTAGGGCACACCTCCGCCATAGTCGGCGGGGCTTCAAGAACCACCAAGTCGGCAGCCATTATGGGGGAGGGTGGCTGCCAAAACTCCTGGCTCGTCTTCTGAATCGCTTCAGCCATCTGCTCGTCGAATCCTTCTGGGGGAGACTCTGTAGAGTGCTATGGCATCCGGACCACCAAATCGTTTTTCGCCTCTAAGAGATTGTTGAATTAAAGACTTAGGTGAAAATGCCACCACCGATATCCACCGCGCAACAGGCAATAATTACTGCGCCAGCGAGTAAAGATGCATCAGTTACAAAGGCCCACGCACTGTTGTGTATCAATAACAAAACAACACAGGTGCGGGGAAAACTCGTGATCTTGATTGCTGAGACCGCGTCCGACTTGCAACGCCTGCCAAATCGCCGAGCTCCATTCGGCGACCAGCATAGACTCTCATTACGAGCTTTCCCACACCTGCATTTGGCTATGCCTGTGCAGATTATAGGGAACGATCCACACGCTTACAGGTGACATCGAAGGCACCGGGATGACGCTCATGGTTCAGCCTACGACGCGTTTCGTCGACAACACGTCCGAAAAGAGTTCAGCCGCCAAGCGGCGAAAGAGTATAGCCCACGGCACAAGTCGTGGGTAACGATCAGAAAATATGAACAAGCCCCGGAGGGGCGAAAGATGCGGTGCAAGAACGTGACAACCGCCTCGCCGGTTCATTTAAACTAGGAGAACTTGTCCTATGAAAGCCCCGGCGGTAAAAGCGCGTGCAAACGTCAAGGGTCATCACGCGCCGATCTTCCTTGCACTCTGCATCGCCTTTTCTGCCGTTGTCCTTGCGCAAGCTCCTGAAACTTCAATCCCTCGCTCAAGCAAACCACACGATCCTCTCATCGATAGCGCGTACGACCACTTCTACAACATGGAGTATGATCGCGCGACTTCGGACTTCGAGCGGAATTTGGAGAAACATCCCAACGATCCATTTGCCGTAAATCATCTGCTGACCGCGATCCTGATGCGCAATCTTTACGAAACTGGCGCGATGAATACGGGCGATTACGCGAATGACAGCTTCATTGGACGCGCCCCGCGGCCCACCGATCAGAAAATTAAAGATCGCATCAAGGAACTGGCGCACCGCGCTGAAGCGCTCGAAGAGCAACGGCTTAAAGCGAATTCAAAAGACGTGGACGCGCTTTACTGCCGCGGGGTCACGCGCGCTCAGTTTGCTGTTTATACAGCACTGGTGGAGCGAGCCTGGTTCTCGGCGCTGCGCAATGCCGTTGGCGCCCGTCACGATCATGAACATGTGCTGGAGCTCGACCCGAACTATATCGATGCAAAACTGGTCGTCGGCACGCATAACTATGTAGTGGGCAATCTGCCGTGGAGCGTTAAGGTCGCTGCAGCCCTGGCGGGCTTGAGCGGATCGAAGGAAAAAGGGCTCGAATATCTGCGCGAAGTCGTCAAAACGGACGACGAAAACGCGGTCGACGCCAAAATCGTGCTGACCCTGTTCCTGCGCCGCGAGCACCAGTATGACGAAGCGCTCGGCTACATGCAGGATCTTGCGTCGAAGTATCCCAAGAATCATCTGTTCCCGACCGAAGTCGCGAACCTACTGCGTGCCGCTGGGCGCTTGCCGGAAGCCGAGGCTGAGTATCGCAAAGTCTGGCAAAACGGACGGGACGGGATATACGGCAAACTGCACTACGAAATGGCCGCTTGGGGGCTGGGAGAGTTGCTGCGCAGCAAAAAAGACCTAGCCGGCGCCGCGGTCGCGTACGAACTAGTTAATGAAGCACCGAACCCGGACCCGGACGTCCTGCAGAAGGCCAATCTCGACGCCGGAGAGATGTACGACCTGATGCAAAAGCGCGACCTTGCTATGAAACGCTACGAGACTGTGCTGGCCGGTAACACCAACACTGGCCCCGCCGACCAGGCTCGCCGTTACATAAAGGAAGCCTACAGAGAATAGGGAAACTCGTGACAGATTTTGGGTTCCAGCAACGAGCTGGATATCCGAACCCCAACCGTAACCGTAATTCATCTAAATTGATTTCGTCTCCATCGCCACGCAGAAGCTTCTGGTCTACAATTTGCGTGAACGACTAGCGGGAGGGCAGCGCTATGTACTGCAATTACTGCGGAAAAATCATTCAGGATGACGCAGCGCTCTGCGCCTATTGCGGCATTCGCGTCGGCGCGTCATTGGCGCGCACGCGCCTGGTGCGCCCGCGTCTTGGACGCAAGATCGCTGGCGTCTGCCTCGGCTTCGCCGAGTATTTCGACATCGATGTGAGCCTGGTGCGAATTGTGTGGCTGATCACCGCTCTCATGACCGGCTTCGGTTTTATTCCTTATATCCTTGCGTGGATCATCATGCCGGAAGAGCCTCTACTGCTGCCTGCGCCAGTCAGCGCGCAGCCGGTAACAAATTCGTAAGGGACTCGCGGAGAAATGAATGTGGCTTTTTCGTATTGTTGTGCGCGTCCTCATCAAGGCCGTCGTATTGCTTGGGGCGATGTGGTATGTGATCGACAATGTGGACGGCGCTGATCAGTTTATCCCTATTGGCTTCCAGCGGCTCGTGAAGTGGACGCTGGTATTGATCATTATGGGCGCGCTCGTTCTGGTCTTTGGAGGAGCGGCCCGTGCCATTCGCTCCCGCCTGCATTCTTGATCTCGACAGCTTAGTCCCTTCGGGTGTGCTTTAACGCAACTATGCAGCCGATTTTCTCCCGCCAAATCAAGAGCGGTGACGCCGAGATTTTCTACTGGACTCTGGGCCATGGTCCGCCGGTTGTGCTTCTGCATCCTTTTCCAGTGAACCATGAATTTTGGTTGCCCGTAGCAGAAGTCCTAGCTACGCGCTATCGCGTGATCCTACCTGATCTGCGCGGGCACGGCGATTCGGGGATCGGCGAAGGCCCGGCGTCCATGGAAAAGCACGCCGAAGATATAGCCCACATAATGGATGATGCCGACATCGGCCGCGCTCCGCTGATTGGAGTCTCGATCGGCGGCTACGCGTTGTTTGAGTTCTGGCGAAAGTATCGCGGCCGCGTCGCCGCGCTCGGCCTCTGCAACACAAAGGCTCAAGCCGACAACGCCGAAGCCCGCGCCACACGCCTGCAAATGGCGAACGATGTCCTCGAACGGGGAACCGAGCCGTTTTTTGAGGCGCAGATTCCACGCATGCTGGCGAAGACAACTCTGCAGTCCCGTCCTGATCTTATGGATGGAGCGCTTCGCATGATGCGCAAAATGTCTCCCGAAGACGTTGCCCAAGTGCAGCGCGGCATGGCCGAGCGTCCGGACTCGATTGACACATTGAAGACGATCAATGTCCCCACGTTGCTCGTCACCGGAGAAGAAGACATCCTGACCGGCGTCAACGAAGCTGAGTTCATGCGTCGGCACATTGCCGGGAGCCAGTTGCGCGTGATCCCCAAGGCCGGACATTACTCACCTTGGGAGCAACCGGAAGAAGCAGGGCGCATTCTGCGCCAGTTTCTGGATGGTCTCTAGAACTTGTCACTCGTCGCATAAATGATTTTGGGTAGAGCATGGTTTCAGCCATGCCGGCCAACCACCCACAATTCCTCCAGGAAGGGTTGAGCGTCTTAGCCAATGTGATCACCGCTACTACGACGGAATCTCAAAAGCTTCCGCTAGCTGCGTCAGTACTCGAAACCTTACTGCCCAGCCAAAAATTCGACTTGACGCCCCAAATAATTAGTACTACAATGTAGTTATTATTGCTTTCGATGAGCTCGCTCTCCTACACTTCGTCTCTTCTGTCCAACCCAGAAAGGCGCTACTTCCTTTGGACTCTCGCAAGTCTCGGACTGACTGCGGGAACGAGAAGCACCGAGAAGCCGCCCAGCACCGCTTACCGCTTTCAGACGCCCGAATGTGAGGTACGCATGATGGTTGAGTTTTTCGGAAGCGCTTCGGCAGGGGGATTTCGTTTTCACGACAAAGTCGCAAATCGCCGGTTCTGTGTTTCCGCAGCTGGAGACGAGAACAGAGATTGTCTCTCCCATTTTTACGGCTCAATGGCAATCGCTACCTATCAATTTCGCTCGCGCCTCCACTCGCAGACGCCGGTCCTGCTACGCGAGAGCGTTGTCACCATCGATCATGACCCCCGGATGAAGCCTCGTCCTCCTTTCGAAAAAGCTCTGTCGATTGAAAATGGCTTTGCCAGCGACATCCAGGCATTCGGATACAACCCTGACGATCGGGCCTCCCGCGTCCAGCCGCTCACGCTGTGGTGCCTGTTGCGTCAGAATCTTTACCTGAACGACCAGTCGGAACCGTTTTTGATCGTTCACTGGAAGCATACCTTCGACTCCATAACCGTTGTGGACGTGATTCCCGGCGATGCAACGCAAGTGCTTGGCGAATGACCGACTCTCGCAGCAAAACACAAAATGCCTTGACATCATATCGCATTATCATCACAATGTAGTTCTAATTATGCTTGGCGAATTTGAGTATCTCCTGATTACCGCAGCGGCGACCCTCGGCGACGACGCGTACGGCGCAGCCATTCGAGAGGAAATCGAATCCACCACGAGACATCGCTGTTCCATTGGCGCGCTTTACACGACCATCGACCGCCTGGAGAAAAAGGGCCTGGTCAAGACCTGGATGGGTCAAGCGACCGCGGAGCGCGGCGGCCGCTCCAAGCGCATGGTGCGCGTGACGCCGAAAGGTGTGCACGCAGCAAAAGAGTTTTACAACGCGGTTACTCGTATCAGTCAGGGTGTGTCTTGGGTGGTCCAGTGAGGAGAAGTCTATGAGTGCAACCGGCTGGGGGCTGGTCGAACTCGTAGCGGGCCTGCTGTCCCCGCACGAACGCGAAGCCGTGCTCGGAGATTTGGCCGAAGCCAACGAGAACGCGCTGCGATCGATATTTGACGTGCTCGGCTTGTTCTTCCGACGCCAAGCGGTTTTGTGGTGTGATTGGCGACCCTGGCTGACCGGCTTCGGCGTTGCCCTGCCGAGTTCTTACCTCCTGATGTGCGTGTCTGCCTCGGTCACTAGCACGTATGTGCGGCTCTTCGAGCCAAGGATCTTCCTGTACGGCTTGCCAACCGGTCACGAGGGTTTTTCGCTGTTGATGTGCCACATCTTCCTCTTGATCGCCTGGTCGTGGACGGCGGGTTTTGAGGTTGGGTCGCTCTCGCGTCGCACGCTGTGGGCAAGCCTGATCTTGTGTCTGGTACCCTGCTTCTCCTGTTCCGCGATGTTCTTCCCTCTACCGAAGGCTGCTTTGTTCTTGTTTGTCGTCCCCGGCATCTGGGGACTCCGTCATGGCTTACGTTTCATGTCTGTCGAACGGACTTTTGGGCTAGCGCTGGCCGCTACTGTGACCGTGTTGATGCTTATCACATGGAAATACGACGCCTTGTGGGCCTTCAACTGGGGACTAATTCTCCCGGTGTGGTACCTCGCTGCAGCAGCGTGGCGATACGTTCCCGTTTCAGCGCGAACCGTTTGATCGCAGTATTCGTCGATGCGGAGTGGAATCACAGGCGTGTGGATGGGCACGTACGGGGCGATCCGCTTGGCCAGTAAGTGCTTTTGAAAGAGAATGACACTTGGTGGATCGCGGCGTATCACAGCGAGGTGGAAGGCCGATTGGGACTTGTTGCCGACTGTGGGCATATGACGGGAATCCAGAAATTACATCCGCGCCGCAAGGGATTAATGAGACAGGTAGCACAATTCTAGTTTTACTGGCCGTAAAATAGAAAATATGTACCCCATGCGTCGACACCCTCATGATTATGGCGATTGCAGGTTTCGCCTGATGAGAATTCTTTCAATTCTTGAACTTCACAATTACGCCTGAACTAAAATCTAGGGCGCTATGAAGAAGCTTGCTCTTTCACTGCTTTTCGCAGTCTTTTCACTTTCTGCGCATTCCCAGGCTCAGGCTGCGCGTCCGCGCATTCTCGGCATCGACCACGTTTCGTTCTATACCACCGCGCCTGACGGTATGAAAAAACTCTACGCCGGAACGCTCGGGCTTGCCACTGCCGATCCCGTTGAAACCGGCGAGATCACACGCTACATGATCGGCACGCAGTGGGTCGGCTACAGTCCCGCGCCTGATCCTAAGGCCACCGACCGCATGGATCATGTCGCTTTCACCACCGACAACATTGTCGCGCTACGCCGGTATCTCTCAGAGAAGGGAATCAAGCCCACGCAGATTGAAGGCCGCTCCAACCACACCCTTGCCTTCAGCGTGAATGATCCCGACGGCCATCGCATCGAGTTCGTCGAGCGTGGCAAGACGGAAGCCGCACCAGCTGCGCCGTCGCCGGTCTCGCGCCATATGATCCACACCGGCTTCGTCGTCTACCACCGCGATGCCGAAGACCACTTCTATCGTGACATTCTCGGGTTTCGCCCCTACTGGCACGGCCACGACAAGCCCGATGGGCCCGACGACTGGGTCGCAATCCAGGTTCCCGACGGCACCGACTGGCTCGAGTACATGCTGAACCAGCCCGAGCACATGGACCTGCAACTCACGGGCGTAATGAACCACATCTCGCTTGGCGTCGCCGACATGAAAAAAGCACAGGCCGTCATGGAGTCTCACGGATGGAAGCCGAACAAAGACGAGCAAGCCGAGATCGGCAAAGATGGGAAGTGGCAGCTCGACGTGTTCGATCCTGACTTGTCTCGCGTCGAGATGATGGAGTTCAAGCCGGTGCAAAAGCCCTGTTGCAGTGATTTCACCGGCCCGCATCCGGCGGAATGAGACTGCATGCGCCATCTACTCTGCCGGCAGCGAATGGTGTTCGTGCATAATACGCCACGAACCATCCATCTTTCGCAAACCCATCGTCAATCGAAATTCCAGCTCTTCCCGCTTGTCGTTCTGGCCGACGCTGACGCAATGTCCGATCGCCGTAGCGAAAGCCACGTCTTTCCCAGCAGTGATCTTCACGTCGCGGAAGTCAAAGACGACTGGTTTCTCGGAGCACGACAAAAACTCTTCCCACGTCGCCATATAAGCATCCAGCCCTCTCGATAAAAATGGAGGTGGCACATCGAACATCAACATCTCGGAGTCGTGGTCCGCACGAATTCCCGCTCTGTCTTCTTCACGTACGGCCTTTGCCCACCTCTCGATAAGAGCGTGGATATCCATTTCATCTTTGGATGGTTCTTGGAATCTTTCGTTCGTCATAGATATTGATATTTCTCCAGGTTCGAATGAAGAGCAGTTCGTTATCCTTGCAGGATGCTGGCTCAACTCTAATAAGAGTGAGTAGATATATGCTTAGGTCTCAGGCAGCAGGCACGTTGCTGAGATGCTGAGCAAGGTTTTTCAGCGCGCTCTTGTTGCCAGATTCATAGCCACAAATCATGTCCGGTCCGACGAACGAGACCACTTGAACCGTAACTATCAAGTTGGTGCCTTGTTCAATCGGCTGAAAATCGAGAGTCGTGAGCGCAACCGCGATTTGCTGACCGTCGGTCTCCAGAGTTTCGCTTGAAACGACGCAAGAGTTCGGAACAATATGAAGGTAGTGGGTTTCTCCGTGAAATTTTGGATCCCCTTTAGGGCCGCACCGGAAGACATCTTTGCCGCCGATACTAAAATCAGCTTCATCGTAGATCAGGGCATCGTTAGAGGGAGCGCTCCATCGAGCACGCGCGACCGGGTCAGCGAATTCGGTGAAAACGTGTTCTGGCGGTGCCGGGTATGAGTGTTCGAGTGTAATCGTTGCATGTTGTGGCTTGTTGTTCACTTGCTTCCTCGCAGCACTTGAGTCTTTCTTTATCTTTGACGTCATTCTGCGGTAAATGGTTAGCTTTTGTGGTGAGCGAACTAGAAAGACTAAAACCACTGATGTGAGTGTGGACTTTTTTGGTGTCGGAACTTCGTAGGATGGACCTAAAAAAATGTATATCCACGTGCGAATATTGCTAGATCGCTAAAAGATTCGAGCTAGAAAACTTCCAACTCACGGTCGAATTGACTCGAATCAAACTTTGAGGAATATCCGCTTTTTCCACAAAATCCATAACAGGAACCAACAGAATAGTACGGCCGCAAGCGAATAAATCAGCGACGCATTGGCTGAGTTGAATCCGAACGATAAGAGTTTGGCTTGTGCTGCTTCATGCCAGGTCATATCGGCGCCGTTCGCACCTTTTACCGTAAACGAGTAGCCCGGGCCGTAGACAAACGAATCGGCAACAAATCCAGCGATCGCGTTCATTCCGAAAACCAGAATCGGCATTGTCCATGCACCACGCCAGTTCTTGATTTCCAGCACCCAATAAAGGAACGCTAGAAACACCAACGCAAATCCGCCAGTGAGCAGCACGAATGAACTGGTCCAGAGATTTTTGTTGATCGGGAACCAGTGATTCCACGCTAAGCCGGCAATGAAGCTGACAACGCCAAATCCCACCATGCGCACCACCTTTGTGCGCGCGCCAGCGTCAGAGCGCAGCCAGTACCCGGTAAGAACTCCCATAAGAGTGGTCCCTATCGCGCCAATGGTGCTGATGAGACCCTCCGGATCGCGCACTTTGTCGTAAAGGCGCCCCACCAGGAGTTTGCGGTCGAGCCACGCGACGATGTTGCGCTCGGGATCCATGAACGGAATATCGTGCCCCGGCACACCGAAGCCGGGAACTGGCACAAAGCGAAGAATCGCCCAATAGCCAAGAAGGCAGGCGAACAACGCGATCGCTTGCCCACGCCGATTCGACCAAAGCACAAGAATTGCCGCCGCCAAATAACAAAGCGCGATGCGTTGCGTGACACCGTAAATGCGCCAAGTATGCAGGTCGAGTCCGTAAATGGGCATAGCGTTCACGAACAAGCCTATGGCAAACAGAATTAAGGCACGTACAACGGCATGTCGGAAGATTCGTCCACGCGACTCGCCCCGCCGCAACCGCGCGGCATACGAAAACACCATCGAGACGCCAACCAGAAAAAGAAATGAGGGAAAGATGAAGTCTGCCGGAGTCCAGCCATTCCACTCGGCGTGCTTGACGGGCCAATACGCCAGATCGTCGCTGCCCGGATTGTCCACCAGAATCATGCCAGCGACAGCCAGCCCGCGATAGATGTCGATCGACATCAGACGTTGTGGTTTCGCCAGTTCGCCATCGCGAGCGACTTGCCGGGACAGAACCTGAGTGGTTGCCATGCGCGACCCAATATATGCGCGGCGCGCAAGGCTGTCATCTGATGGAATGCGGCATTTTCATTTTTTGCGATGGCTCAGGAGGAGCATCGGACAAGCGATGTGTCACCGTTTTGCTACAATTCCTCTCGCAATGACAATCGCAATAACGACCGAAACAATTCTGGCGTCGGCTGGAACTGTCGCTACCGCAAAAGGTGATGGTCCCACCGTCGATGTGAGTAGCGCTGGCGAACGAGTATTTCTAGTGACATTGGCTATCACCAAGATCATCGAGCAGGAGTCGCTCGATATCAGCATCTATGGATCGCCCGACGGCACGATCTGGGGTGCCAAGTCGATCACCGCGTTTCCGCAGAAGTTTTATTGCGAGGAGTCGCCGCTCCTGCTCGATCTGACGGCGCACCCCGACGTGAAGTTTGTTCGCGCCCACTGGGAAGTCGCACGCTGGGGACGCGGCACAGAGACACCCATGTTTGAGTTCGGCGTAACCATGAAGGAAGTTCCCGCCAACATTCTGAAAGAAGCGACTGCTGAAGCCCGAGCGCGAGCCTAGAGAAGAAATTGTTGATTGTTGAATTTTGATTGTTGATTAAGATCTCCTGACTCGGAGCCACTGCTGAAATTCTTGTTTTTATTCAACAATCATCAATCAAAGATCAACAATTACCAGCCGTTACTTTCCATCCATCCGATATATTTAATCTAACCATGAAGTCCGAGTCCCGAGCCATCGTGCGCCCAGCGCGCAATATACGCGGCAGTGTGCAACTGCCCGGTGACAAGTCCATTTCCCATCGCTATGCCATGCTGGGTGGAATCGCCCAAGGCCCGTCGCGCTTTGAAAACTTTTCGACCGGCGCGGATTGCGCCAGCACTTTGAGTTGCATGCGCGCGCTCGGCGTAACCTGGGAGCGCAAACACGACGCGGGCAACGTTATCGAAATGCAAGGCCGCGGACTCTCGCTGTCCGCTCCCAAGCAGCCGCTCGATTGCGGAAACTCCGGCTCGACCATGCGCATGCTAAGCGGCATCGTCGCCGGGCAGAATTTCACCAGCCAAATGATTGGCGACGAGTCGCTCTCGCGCCGCCCTATGGAACGGGTCATCAAACCGCTTTCCGCTATGGGCGCACAGATCACATCGCAAGGCGGAAAACCACCCCTACGCGTTACTGGCACAACCCTAAAGGCCATTGACTACAAAATGCCCGTCGCAAGCGCGCAGGTGAAATCGTGCCTGCTCTTCGCCGGATTGTTCGCCGAAGGCGAAACGCGAATTGAAGAATCGTTACGCACGCGCGATCATGGCGAAGTCGCTCTGCGCGCGTTTGGAGTGCACCTCGAACGTGGGAGCAGTTCCAATGGAAATCAAGTCCGCATCCGTGGCGGCCAAAAGTTGCACGGCATCCAGGCCCGCGTCCCCGGGGATATTTCCAGTGCGGCATTTTTTCTGTGTGCGGCTGCGTTGTTTCCTGATTCGCAACTAACAATTCCGAATCTGCTGATGAATCCCACGCGCGCTCGCTTGCTCGACATTCTCATGCAGATTGGGCTCCGCATCTCTGTGACTCAGCTTGAAGAAGCTCACGGCGAGATGATCGGGTCGTTGCAAGTAGAAGGGGGCGAGCTCAAAGGCGCGACGATTTCAGGTGCCGACTCGGCTGCGCTGATCGATGAAATTCCAGTACTTGCCGCGATCGCTCCTTACACCGAGCAGGGAATCGAAGTTCGAGACGCCAAAGAACTGCGCGTGAAAGAGTCAGACCGCATCACAGCCGTCGCCAACAACCTGCGCCTTATGGGCGCACAGGTGGAAGAACGTGAGGACGGCCTCAGGATTCCCGGAGGCCAGACTCTTCACGGCGCCGAGCTCGATTCCTTTGGCGATCACCGCATCGCCATGGCATTTGCCGTGGCCGCATTGCGAGCTAGCAGTGAAACTCTGATTCGCGGTACGGAATCGGCCGCGATTTCCTACCCCGCATTTTTCCAGACCCTCGCAGAAGTGACCGAGCAATAAGTCCCGCCACTACTTCACTAGCGCAGTCGTCCCCTCTAAATTCATGAGTAACCTCGGGGGCTATTACCTAAGTGACCTGTCTTTACAGTGCACAAAGCAGAAAAATATAAAGCACGGACTGTTACGACTCGACCTCAGTCTTCACGCTGAGCTCATTTTTCTTTCTGGAGGATTACCTGATGCGTTCCAAAGTGATGTTGTGTACTGTACTCGGCTTCGCGACTGCGGCGTATGCGAAGGACCCCAAGACATATCAATCCGGAAAATTGCTGCAGATGGACTCGGTCGCCTGCGGCACAGCGGAAAAAGATAACAAGAGTTTCGCCGGCGAAATGCTCGGCACCGACTCCGGTAACAAGAAGACGCAGCAACTGCTCTGCCAGGAATATGTTCTGCAGGGCGAGAACGTTGTCTATCACATTCGTCCGCGTGATGAGAAGCACCCAGTCCTGCTGACCGTTGGTGGACAAGCGCAGTTCCGCCTCGAAAAGGACAAGATGAAGCTGCGCATGGAAGATACGACGAAGGAATTTGAGTACATCGTGGTTTCGATGACGCCGCGCACCGACAGCACTTCTGCCGATGCTTCGGGCCAGCCGAATCACCTGCAATAACCAGACTGGCAATTAACTGACTTAGTAATACCCCCGATACCTTACGGTACGTGCTCGATGTACGTGCCGTTTTTCATTCTCCAACCTCATCTACCCACCTCGCATCGAAGGTTGGTGCCGCTACCACGCCCTCCGCTTTCCACTTGTCTATCCACAAGGGGATACGTGTGCGGAGAAACCATCAAGGAGTTGAAACCAACCAATGCGACGTTTTTCTTTGCTCTTCATCCTATCGCTCATAGTTGCGGCTGCACCCGCCGTCATGGCGCAGCAGTCCTCAGACCACGTTGAAATCGGCGCCTTTGCTGATTATTTCCGGCTCAGTGACGCATCTCCCGTCAGAAATTTTTTAGGCGTCGGCGGACGCGCTGCGTTTAATGTTCAACGCAACGTTCAAATCGAAGCCGAGATGGCCTACGACTTCAAACGGAATTACACCAACACTTTCACCAACGGAATTACTTCAGCCACGGTGAATACCAGCTTCCGCACGCTGCATGGATTCTTCGGGCCGAAATTTCAGACCGGCTCGGGGCCATTTCGAGTGTTCGTTTCAGCCAAGGCAGGCTTTGATAACTTCAGCATTAGTAACCAGAATGCATCTAGCGGTTTCACGAACGCCGTCGGCCTGACTAATGGAACGACTGCATTCGCGTTGTATCCTTCTGGAGGATTTGAGGCCTTTGCTGGCCCAATCGGCATTCGAGCAGAAGCAGGCGACGATGTGTTCATCAAGAACGGCGCACACAACAACCTGCGCGTGACTTTCGGTCCGCAACTCCGTTTCTAGGTTCAACGCAGTGGGAGAAACCGGCGGCCACGAGCCGCCGGTTTCTCCATGTACTTTCCCATATCCGTGCCTGTGGGGCTGGCTATTTTCCCGCTCCGACACTGTCCCATCGTCCGCAGCATTTTTGTGTTTCTGCTACCGTGCTATCGAATCGCTGACTGTGTTAGAGTATTGCCCACTATGAAGACCGGGCCGTGGCCACACGGGCGTCCGATCTTCTCCCCGATCCCAAAGGAGTAAGCGATGACCACCCTCCGCGATCTCGTGAAAGACCGCAAAGTCTATTCCATCGAAGCCACGCGCACCGTGCTCGAAGCAGCCCGCTTCATGATGGAGCACAGCGTCGGCGCCCTGCCGGTTGTGCGCAGCGGCGAACTCGCTGGCATTGTTTCCGAGCGTGACATCATGAATCGCGTCGTAGCCGTCGGCCGTACGCCGGGAACGACCGCAATATCCGAAATCATGACGGCGAACCCGCGCGCCGTTGCCCTCGATGAGAGTATCGAAGAGTGCCTGTTTATCATGCGCGAATTCGGATTCCGTCATCTTCCCATCGTCGACGGCAGGGAATTGAAAGGGCTGGTGTCGTTGCGCGACATCCTCATGCATCAGGCCGCGGAAATCGAGCGCGAATCGCGGAGAGCCGCGTCGTAAAGAACCGGACGTCAGACTTCGGACCTTAGACCTCGGACTTTAGTCTTCGGACTTCGATATCGGACCTCAAAACGTTAGGATATGTAAGGTTAATCTCCACTCCCAGAGTCTGATTTCCGTGAGGCCATCGTTGCAAACCTGAATCCCGAAGTCTGAGGTCCGACGCCCGAAGTCCAAGGTCTGACGTCTGACGTCTGACGTCACTCCCTTTTCCTCAGCATCACTTCTCCCGGTTTCGGCGGAAGTTCGAAGGGGAACTCGAACACCTTACCCTCGACAGGCACACGCAAAATAAATTCTTCGCGCTTCTTCCATCCGCTGATCCATTGACTGCTGGCGCTGAAAAAAACCCAACCACGGGGCTCGGGATTGCCCGGCGCAAGCCGGGCGGGCCGCAGGCTGTTCTTGCTGACAAACTCCAGCAGCTCTGCTGTTTCTTTCTGGAAGGTCCGCACGTAGGCATCTTTCGCATCTTTTCGTTCAGGATGTTTCTGCACTTCGCGCGCGGTTTCATGATCGACTTCGTCAGCGTCATTCTGAATCTTCTGCGCGAATGCGTCCGGGTCGAGCGCTGTCTGCACGACCTGGAAATGCTTTACAAATTCGAGCGAAATGTTTTCTGTACCGAACTCCAAAATACCCGGCCCTCGATAGCGTATCTCGACCAACACCGCGAAAAACGGTTCATGCCGCCGATGAACTTTTTCCAGTTCCTGCGAATCGACCGTCAACGTGATCCCTACGTCATCCGACCACAGTCCGTAGTGAAGGCGCCCATCGTCGCCGTGTGAAAACGTGCAACCGGGATTCGCCTCATCCCAACGCACGGCGGAAATCGCAGGTTTGTCTTTGCCAGCGGCGGCGAAGGAACTTGGGATCGAAGACGAAGCGATCGCCGTGATCAAGACAAAAATTGCGATACGCCTCGCATCGCATGGCGGGCGCATGATCTTGGCCTTGCCTTAGTCTACCGTTATGGTGACGGTAGGCGCTTGGTTCGCGGTGCCAGTGTTTGTGGAGGTGTTGCCGCTTTGGTCTACACCCATCAGTGTAAAGGTATAGGTGTCATTCGGCGTGTTCCCGCTATTATTCGGATTGTTCGTATTATTGGAGCTCGAACATGCGGGCACCAGCAGCAGCGCTCCACCGAGAATGAAGAGAGACAGTACACCCCAGGCCTTCCGCGATCGCTTTCCGCCAACTGCTGCGCGGAAGCCTGTGAACAGCAGCAAGGGAAGAGGCAGCCAAAGCGCGTAAAAGCTGCGCGAATGAGCCACAGTGGTTATCGGAATGGGGCCAAAAGTGATGATCGAGACCTGCGCTGTCGCAGGGGCTCCGTTAACCACTACTCCAGAACTGCCGGACGGATACGTAAACTGGCACGCGGGAGGCACGGTCACCAGCGGTGTGATTGAAGCGCACGACAGTGTCACTGTCCCCTGATAGCCAAAAATCGGATTCACACTGATCGTGCCGATGCCACCGCTTCCTGCATGCACGCTGCTCGGCAATACGGCGCTTTGGACCGTGATCGTAAATTCCGGATTCAACGCCAACACGGTGATCGTTTGTGACCCTTGATGTGTCGTCGAAGGTCCAGTGCCGGTGACGATCACAGTGTAAGCGCCCGCCGTAGCCGTTACGGGTTGCCCATTCAAGGTATATGAGGTCACGATGTTGGCCGTTGCGCTGCCTGAAGGTTGTACGGTCTGCGGACTCATCGTGCACTGAGGAGGTGTCACACCGGTTACGGACGAAGTCACCTGGCAGCTAAGGCTCACCGTGCCGGTGAAGCCTGTGCCTGCGACGAGCGTGACGTTAGAAGAAGATGTACCTCCCGGTTCCACTGCAAACGGATCAAATTGCGCCATGGTAAGCGTGAAGTCCTGTGCAGAGGCAGATGCTAGGAGCGTCATGAAGGCTATCGCAAGGCAAAAAAGAAGGATGCCGGCGCGACCCGTATGGAATCTCCGAATGGATGGCAACGAGGAAAATCTCGACATGAACAGTTTCAGCTCAACTAGCTTCGATTCTTAAGTTAACCCAAAGGCTGCCCGGCCGGATTCGCGTACCGTTCCATAACCTGGGCAGCGGTTACAAACGAATCTCAACAAGACCACCCATACTATCATTCTGTACGGGCGAAGCTCACCGCGGTATTGGTTTCTCCACTTTATTCGGCTAGAATTGCTAGGAAGCAAAAGGAGCTGGTCCGAAAGTCTGTCGGCAAAAACTGATTCTCTTTGCGTACTTCGCGGCTTTCGCTTCCCCCCTCCAACAAGTTCATAAGAGAAATCCTGACTACTGCACTACTGCTTTTTCTTAAACAATCCACCCAGTCCGCCGAGCGGATTCTGACCGGCATTTTTTCCACCGATTGCGTTCTTCAAAAGTCCTGAAGCCATTCCTTTTACATCGGGAACAAACTTGGGATCAGAAGTCGTTCCTTGAACCCCGAAAGGAATTCCCAATCCACCCACGCTGGCATTCATTTTGAAGGTAAGTTCGTTCGATGGGCTTACTGTGCCGCCGCCAGTCAGCACTCCAATCGACGGTACATCTAGATTTACGTTGTTGGCCTGTGTGCCTTCTGGAGCGACGCGCACGTCGGAACTAAAATTCTTGATCTCAGTATCGTTGCCGGTCTTCTTTCCGGCCAGCGCGGAAATAGAGGAAAGCTTGGAGCCAAGATCGAAGTTGGCCAGCGCCGCATTTTCCATCCGAACATTTCCGGTAGTAACAAGTTTGTCAACTGGGCCGGAAATTGAGAGATTCGTGTTCAGGTTGCCACCTTTCAGCGTTGCCTTTGGAGGTAATACGACACCCAAAGCCGGTAACATCGCCTCGAGATCATCGACGGGCATGCCTTGCCCCTCGAGCTTAAGATTTACCACTGTAACTTTTCCGTGTGCATCGTAGGTGCCGGTGAGATGCGCCACGGCCTTGCCCATGGCAACGTCGCCCTGTGTAATTCTGCCGTCCTCTTTCGCCAGATTGTGGACGACCGCATAGGTCAGTTGCACTGGCCTGCCTGCCGGAGATCCCTTTTGAACGACCTTTAAATTCGTGGCTTTTAACGTGCCATTGGTCTTAGCTTCGTGTCCGTCGGAAGTGAGCGTCTCGTCAAGATCAGCAGTGCCGGAGATTCCCGACGCCGGATCAATAAATCCCGACTGCTCCAGATTGAACTGCTTAACGGAAACCTTGGCTTCCAGTTGGGTCATCGCGGCGTTGTTAGGATCGATCGGGCCCGCCTTGCCGTCGAGTTTCATGCTGCCTCCTCCAGGCAAGTCCGCCGACATCTGGAAAGGAAATGAAGATGTAAAAGCGAAGTTAGTCACTTCAATATTAACTTTATCGTATACGCGTGGCTTCAGATCCGACTGAGCGCGCGATACAGTCAGTCGCCCGTCTTTCACGCTCAACTTCGCTACTGTGAGATTCGAATTGCTGCTGCTCGAAGCAGGCTGTCCGGCAGGCGCTGCCGGCTTAGCTTCCGGCGCAGGGCTCGGTTGCGCAGGCGCGTTCGCATTTTTCGCGCCTAGGCTCGAGAAATTCCACTTCTCACCATTCTCCGATTTCACCAGACTGATCTCAGGCTGATTCAGCGTCAGTTCTGTCACGTTGAGCATCTTTGAAAAAATCAGCGGCATCATTTCCACGCCGACCTTCAGTGACTTCGCCTGCACAAACGGCGACTTGCTGAATTCCGGATCGTCGGCAATCGAGATGTCGTCTGCCGACACCGACCCCGATAGCAGGGAAAGCGAGAGATTGCCGACTTTGACTTGTCGGCCCAGCGCATCAGTTAGCTCTGACTCAAGCTTCGGCCGAAAGGTGTTGGCGTCGATGAAGAAGGGAATCGCGATCAAGATGACGATCAACACCGCCACGACGATGGCTACGATTTTCAATAAGCGTTTCATGAATTTGTACCTCCTGCCGGAAAGGCAAGTTGCAAGTTCGGTGGGAAACGGTTTAGAGCCGCAAGTGTATCACTGGGAGTCCTGTAAAAGTTCGGGCGAAGGCACGCTGCCAGCCTCGACTTGCTGCTCACGTTTGGTGCGATGTTCGTTGTCGATGTTCACCGCCGCGTCCAGTTCTTTCTTGGCTTCTAGCTTGCGACCCATCTGTAGCAAAACCCTGCCGCGAAGATAGTGAACATCAGTACGTGCCGGATCAATTTTTTCGGCGGCATCGGCTTCCGCCAGTGCCTGCGCGAGGTTTTCTCTCCGCTGATAAATCTTCACCAGACCGATGTGCGAATTCACCAGCCGCGTATCCCGTTTCAGCGCCTCGCGATAACTCTTCTCGGCATTCGCGTCGTCCTGCAGCAGCCAGTACACATCGCCGAGTTGATCGTAATTCAAGCCGAGATCGGGTTCGATCGCGGCATCTTGGAGGAACTCATCCCGCGCATGGTCGTAATCCTGCTTCTTGCGATAGGCGAACCCCATGTTGAAGTGCACAAACGGCAGCCGCGGATTCTCCTCCGCCGCAGCCTGGAAATCGGCTAAAGCCTGGTCGTATTGTTGGAGATTCAAATGATATTTGCCGACAAAAAGATGGTACTCCGGCGACGTGTCGCCCAGTTTGATCAACTGTGCAAAGGCACGTTCGTCGAGATCATTGCGTCCGGCCCGATGCGCCGCATTTGAAATCACATACAGATATGGCAGCTTGTTCGATTCTTCGGTCCACAATGGTTCGAGTGTTGCAGCAGCATCGGCCCAGCGTTCGGCGAAAAAGTAGCAGAGTCCCAGCAGATATCGCGGTTGCTCCGCCTGTGGCTGATCGTGCACCACCGATTCAAACGACGGAATCGCCTCCAGGAATTCGTTCTGCCGATAGTACGCCAGCCCAATGTTAAGCCGGATTCCCGCCACCTGCGGCATCATCTGTTTGGCTTTCTTCAGATTCGTCAGCGCGGGCCCCCACTGTTTGCGGCGCATATAGACCACGCCCAGGTTGGCATATGCTCCCCCGGCCTGCGGATCGATCGCCAGCACCGCGCGGAAATTATGCTCCGCTTCATCCAATCTGCCCTGATTCAGCGCGCTTTCTCCGTTCTGAAACAATGCCGCTGGATCGGGAGATTTAGCGGCAGGCGCAGCACTCTGCGATGCGGAAATTGCCATCGCCGCGTGTGCGAGGAGGAGCCAGAGAAGACATCCCAAAGGAATCCGCTTGCTTGACACTGGTTTTACTCTCTGCTGTAGTGTCCGCCAGCACCCGCTGAAAATTCAAGCGAGTGCGGGCAGTTTCGGGGGAACAAATTGAGATTTCCGTCAGCAATATCGGCGGCTGAAGCAGAGTGTCCGTGATGGTGACCATTCGTGACGTGGCGAAGGAAAGCGGATTCTCCTCGACCACGGTGTCGATTGTGCTGAATAACGCGCCGCTCGCCCGCTACATTCCAACTGCGACCAAAAAGAAGATCGAACGCGCTGCGGAAAAGCTTGGTTACCGTCCCAACCAGTTCGCCCGCTCGCTGCGCAGCAAGCGCAGTCACACGGTCGGCGTCATGGTCTTTGACATGACCGATCCTTACTGCACGCTGGTTTTGCGCGGCATCGAAAACACACTCTACCAGGCGTCTTATCTTCCGATTCTTACGGACGTGCACAACGAGCGCGAACGCTTCGAACGCTATCTCGAGATGCTGCTCGACCGCCGCATCGAGGCCCTAATAGTATTAGCCAACTGGCTCTTTCTCGACATCAACCTTCTCGCTGACCTTGAAAAAAGTAGCATCCCGACGGCGATGATCGGTTGTGAACTGAAGACCGACTCGATCAGTTCCATTATCGTTGATAACGAAGTCGGTGGTCAGGTTGCCCTCGAACACCTGTACTCGCTTGGCCATCGCAAAATCGCGTTCATTCGTGGCCCAAAGGCGCTCACCGACAGTTCGCCACGATGGCGTGGTATCCGCAATTGCGCCAAATCGTTTGGGCTTGAGCTTGATCACAAGCTGATTCTGGAACTGCCCGAATCGCGCGATCCCATTTCTAGTTTTGAAGCCGGATACAAGCTCACTGAGGAACTGATCAAACAGCGGCGGCCGTTTACCGCACTGCTGGCGTTTGATGACATGAGCGCATTCGGCGCGATCCGCGCTCTCACGCGGGCAGGTATCCGCGTGCCCGAGCAATGCTCGGTGATTGGTTTTGACGACGTGGCGACGTCGGCGCTTTATACTCCTTCGCTGACCACGGTTCGCCAGCCGATGGAGGCAATGGGAGCATCGGCAGTCGGAATCGTCATCGATGGCATCAAGACTGTGCTCGAAAAGCGCGAAGTCGCCGCCACGCACCGCAAGGTAGCGCCGGAGTTGGTTGTGCGGGAATCGACCCGTGGGCTGACGTAGGGCCGCGTGGTCCCTTCAGGCTTTCGGAAATTTTCAGAAGACTTTAGCTTTTCGAAAGGTGCTCTTTTTGCCGAGAAAACGCTTGCTCTCATTTGGAAACGTTTCCGCCAGGATGGTGAGGTTCCAATAACGTTTCCCGGCGGCGCTTTTTTCTTGACAGAAGCGATCATATAAAAGCACTATTCATACGTTTTAATACACAGCCTTGGGTCTCAATCTCCGGGGAAACGTGTCTCATCGAAAATTACGCCGCAAGCCACACGGCAGGGGCAAGTAAAGCGGGCTGGATCGCGGGCAACCGCGCTAACAGGCGAGTCAAAAAAGGGGAGTCAACATGAAAGCTGATCGCACGCTGTTGCGGGTGCTGCTGGCAGTTTTGACACTTTGTGGTGCCGCTCTGGCGCAGAATACGGGTTCGATCACCGGCACCGTGAAAGATCCATCCGGCGCCTCGATTGCGGGGGCCAGCGTCATCATTTCAAACGCTGACCATGGCATTACCCGGCAGACCGTCACCAACTCCGACGGCGAATACAGCGAGACAGCTCTGCCCCAGGGCAAATACGACATCATTGTGACTGCGACCGGCTTCAAGAAGTTCCAGGCCAAGGGCGTGGTGCTTGATGTTGCCCAAAAAGCTCGTGTTGATGTTCCTCTCCAAGTCGGAGCCGCCAGCACAGAGGTCGTGGTCGAAGGCGCCGCTGTGGCTCAAGTCGACACGGAGTCGTCGGAACTTGCCGGCACGGTCAATGGGAAAGAAGTTTCTCAGCTTGAGTTGAATGGTCGCAACTTTACCCAATTGGTCACCCTCACCCCCGGCGTTAGCAATCAGACCGGCCAGGACGAAGGCACTGTCGGTGTCTACGGCAACGTCAGCTTCAGCATGAACGGTGGTCGCATCGAGTACAACAACTGGGAACTCGACGGCGGCGACAACATGGACAATGGCAGTAACTCCACACTAAATGTCTATCCCAGCATCGATGCAATTTCCGAGTTCAAGGTACTCACCTCGAACTATGGTGCGCAATACGGACGCAATGGTTCGGGTACGGTGGAAGTCGAAACTAAGTCCGGAACCAAGTCCTTCCACGGCGACGTTTACGAGTTTGTGCGCAATGACATGTTCAATTCGCAGAATTATTTCAATGCACCCTTCTGGGGCGGCAACGGAAAAACACCAGAGTACAAGAAGAACGACTATGGCTATACCTTTGGAGGACCGATTTTTATTCCCAAAGTTTACAACCGGAACAAAGACAAATCGTTTTTCTTCTGGTCAGAGGAGTGGCGCAAGGATGTTGTGCCGGGCTCGACATTCAACGTGGTCGTCCCATCTCTCGCCGAGCGCAACGGAGATTTCACCGATATAGGCGGTCCCAATCTTGTTACCTCTCCCACTTGGGCGACGCAATACGCGAACAATCAGGCGGTTGCACAAGCACTTTTGGGCGAAATACCGGCCCCAAATGGCTCAAACGCACAAACGTGCGCGCCGCCAGCTTGTAGCTTCAACGCTTCCCCGGCCCAAGGTACGAATTGGCGGGAGGAATTAGTCCGCGTAGATCACAACTTCAGCGACAGGATTCGGGCCACTTTCCGCTTTATCCACGATTCCTGGCAAACAACCACTGCGGTTCCTCTATGGACCAACCAGACCACCTTCCCGACTATCCAGACGGCATTCAAAGGGCCGGGTGTCGGGCTTGTTGCCAGGCTGACCGCTACCGCTTCTCCGACCTTGTTAAACGAATTTGTATTCAGCTATACCGCGGATCACATCATCCTGAACGATTTGGGGAACTGGAAGCGGCCGAGCAATTTCAACAGTCCGCCGAATGGATTCACCGATCTGTTCCCTGGCAATGGTGGCGGAGTACTGCCAGGTCTCAACTTGATTGACAACACACATAAGTACGGCAATTTTGGTGAAGATGCGGGCTACATCCCAAACGGTATCTACAACTCCAACCCGACTTACACGTTTCGTGACAATGTGAACAAGATTATAGGTCGGCACAATCTGCAGATCGGTGCGTACGTTGCCGCTGCGCAGAAAAATGAATTTGGCGGCGAGCTTCCCAATGGTTCCTTTCCGGGGTATCTAACGTTCGATCCAACGCAAATGCCAGCGGGAAAAACCACAAATAACCCATTTGCGGATCTGCTCTTGGGGAATATCGCCAGCTTCGGCCAGCAGGATCATTTGGTTAAATACTACAATCGATACAAACTTGTTGAGCCGTACTTTCAGGACGATTGGCGGATTACGGATCGATTGACCTTGAATCTGGGCATACGCGTAAGTGGCTTCGAGACTTATCGAGAGAGGCAGCATCAAGCCTACAATTTCGACCCGGCGCGCTATGCGTTCAACCAAACCACGATTTGCCCGCCGTCAGGCAATACTACTGCCGGTCCTTGTACTCCCGGGAGCGTGCTAAACCTCGGCACCGATCCTACTCAACCAGTCTCACTAACAAATCTGCCCAACGGCATCGTCCAGTGTGGTGTAACAGCGGGTGTGCCAGCCGGTTGCATGCAGGGACACTTCTTTAATCCCGCGCCTCGCGTGGGCTTTGCGTGGGATCCCTGGGGCAATGGTAAATGGGCTATCCGGGGCGGGTACGGCATGTTCTACGAGCACACAAATGGGAACGAGGGAAATACCGAGTCTCTCGAAAACTCGCCGCCCCTCGCCAACGTCGTTCAGAAAACGCAAATCCAGAACTACGCCAATATTAACTCCGGCGGGGGCGCTGCTCCGCAATTGCCTCTTGGCGTGACTGCCGTTCCAACCAAGGTTCAGTGGCCATATATGCAACAGTGGCACTTGGACGTGCAGCACGAGGTTGCGCGTAACACAGTGGCCATGGTCTCGTACGTGGGTAGTAAAGGAACTCACCTAACTCGCGAGAGCAACCTGAATCAAATCTTTCCAGTGCCTGCCGGCCAAAACCCGTACAATCCTGGAGAACCAATTTTGGTGGGCACCAACACTGACTGCACAAATCCCAGCGCTCCGGTCGTAAATGGAGTAACGGTAACCGGCGCTGCAGCAATTAACGTCGGGATTGCTGCTTGCGGAGTGGCGCCGGCTCCTTTTCGTCCTTTCGTCGGCTATGGAACCATCACCAATCTTCAGGATGCTGCCTCCTCAACCTACCACGCTTTCCAGGCCTCGCTGCGCCGGAATGTGGGCCAATTGACGATCAGCGCGGCCTACAGCTATAGCCATTCGATCGACGATGCATCTGATCGCGGCGATTCAAGCTTCGTCAATTCTTATGACTTCCCCGCCAATCGCGGCAGTTCAAACTTCGATCAACGACACACTTTTGATTTCAGTTATGTGTGGGATATTCCGGTGTTCCGTAGCTCCGGCCTTGCCAATAAGATTCTGGGCGGGTGGGAGTACTCTGGCATTGCAGCGGTGGGAACAGGTACCCCATTTAGTGCCGCTTATAATCCTGATAATGCTGGCGTGGCTAACGGGGTTGCCGGTGGAGGAGCTAGGGCTTCCCGACCGGATCTCGTAGGAGATCCACATGCTGGCCCATTTCCGACTCCTGACCAACATTTTGCGCGAGTTTTCTATAACGCAAATGCCTTTGCTGTACCGCAAGGCCTTACATTCGGCGATGTTGGCAGAAACACTCTGAACAATCCCCGACGAACGAACTTCGATATGGCATTATTCAAGCACTTCGCAATCCGGGAGAGCCTAGCTTTCGAGTTCCGAGCGGAAGCGTTCAACGTTTTCAACCACACCGAGTGGCTGCCAATCGCCGGATCATCTGGTTCAGCGAACGCGAATTCGTCCAATGGCCAAAACAACAATGTATTTGGCAATCCTGGCTTCCTGCAAGTTGGGGCGGCGCACTTTCCGCGCATCCTGCAGCTAGGAGCGAAGTTGATCTTCTAGTCCCGGATCATCTAGTTCCCGGATATATGAACACACCCCGGCCTCTTCAGAGGCCGGGTTTTTCATGGATTGGTTTTTACCTTCCACGCTTTTCCATCTTTCGGCGGATGTCCACGACGATGCCCCTGTTGAATTGTGATTTCAGCTATCGGGTGACTATAAGACCAAGGGATAACAAGAGATGACCGGTAAGATGGAAATGGAGATTCTAGAGAGGTATTTGGAGGGATACAGGATACGTCGTGCGGACAAAAGGTATGGAAAAGCCTGTGCGTTCGCTTTTCCAACGCCCTCAACTAACGCTTTCTAACTACGGATGCACGCTATAAATCGTAACTGCCGTGGCCGCCGACATGGCAGCCTCGAATGTTCTTCCGGCCAGCACGCGCCCACCGCTCACGGGGACGAACAGAATGTCATCGGCCTGCATGGTGACATCAGGAGTCTTGGCTTCGAGCATCTTTTTCAGCGCAACACGGGTTTCGGTCATCCCAGCAGGCGTCTTGCGGATAATGCGTGCCCCACTCAATTTGGCCGTGCGGTTCGTGCCTCCCGCCAGCGCCAGGGCCTGCAACACCGTCAACTGCCCGTTATCCACGAGCAGGCCGCTGGGTCGTCCCACGTCGCCCACCACGTAAATAATGGGCGCCCGCGGCACGGTGATTGTGTCCCCGGGCAACACCTCGACATTCCCGCTTAGGTCGTCGGCCAGATTCCGAGGAAGATCAATGCGAATCGGCTCGGACGCGTTTCTCCGAATGATGGCAATCTTGCGCGAGGCACTCGCAGTGAATCCGCCGGCCTCCGAAATTACCTCGTAGAGCTTACGGTCCACGGTATCCGGATAGATTCCGGGCTTCCCCACTTCTCCCAGCAGCGTGACGCCTTGAGAGGCAGCCTCGTCCACAAAGATGGTCACATGCGGGCTGCGAACGAATCCACCATCTTCCAGACGCTTCTGAATCAGCGTTTGAGCCTCTTCCAGTGTCAGGCCCTCGACGTGAACGTAATCGATCAGCGGCAGGTACAGGTCACCGGAATTGCTTACTCGAGCTTTTGTGGTCAGTTCGGGGACGTTATAAACACCGATCTCGATCAGGTCGCCCGGGCCAAGCTTGACCATGGAAATTTGATCGTCTTTCTTTTCATCGGACGTTTGTGGGTTCGGATTCGTCGGGGTGGTACCCACAGCAGCCTGTGCCGCGGGAATCCCGGGCACGGTAGCAGCCGGAGGCGGGGCATCCGCTGGATTACTCTGGCTTCCGGATGGTTGTTGGGCCGAAGCCACGCTGACGCAGATCAGAAATCCGAAAGAATGGAACAACACTCGTCCGCGCCAGGTGACCCTGGATGTGCCCGACAGCATTCGAGAACCCCTGATGTGGTAAGTAGTAATTTGAGCAACAGTCTAGCATAGCCCTGCACGTTACAGGACCCGCGATTTTCCCATCTTGAAATTAGTTTTCCACAGCTTTTTCCTTGACTGCGATTGCAAGTCCCATTCCGGCACTGCTAAAGTCGGAGGCACCCAAAACCTTCGATAAGAACAGGAATCTGATCACTAACTATTAACTGTGTAGCCGCAGCAGCGATACTTTCTGAATACTATCGTGTTTATGAAGATCAAAGTCGCGTGCGAGGTGGCGTAGTTGACTGTTATCAGTCTGGCGCTGTTCCTTTTCTCACTGCTGTCAGCCTTCGTGCTGACCCGATATGTGCGCAACTTCGCGGTCGCACACGGCTGGGTCGCCAGCCCAACGCAGGAGCGGCATCTGCATTCGAGCCCGCTGCCGCGTCTAGGCGGTGTGGCCATATTCCTATCCTTCGCCGGCAGCATGGGCATCGCCGCTTGTTGGGCCATGCGGCACTCCCAGATGCATTTTCCTTACTTCGTCCGGACGATGCTCACGATTCTGGCGCCCGCCACTCTCGTTTTTTTGCTTGGTGTTTACGACGATCTCCGCGGCGTCGGCCCTTACTTCAAGTTCTCGGTGCAGGCGGTCGCCGCGAACATGTTGTTCGCCGGCGGCCTGCGCATCGTGAACATACCAGTATTGTTCGGTGATCGCACCCTGCCTTGGTATGTCGGGCTGCCGTTTACGGTTCTGTGGGTTCTGGCCATCACCAACGCATTCAACCTGATTGACGGACTCGACGGGCTCGCCGCCGGATCGGCATTGTTCTCGACGATGGTGGCATTCGTCGTCGCACTGCTGAATGGACCGTCGCTAGTCACAGTCATGACGATCGCCCTAGCTGGTGCGATTCTCGGTTTCCTGCGCTACAACTTCAATCCCGCCACAATTTTTCTGGGAGACTCCGGCAGCCTCTTCATCGGATTCGTTTTGAGCGCGATGGCGCTGGCCGGAGCGCAGAAGGCGCCAACGATCGTCGCCATCGCTATTCCGGTGGTTTCATTCGGTCTGCCGATTCTTGAGACTTTGCTTTCGATCCTTCGCCGCCTGATCAGCGGCCGCCCAGTCTTCACCGCCGACCGCGAGCACATTCATCACAAACTGCTGCAGCATGGGCTGACGCACCGCCAAGTCGTAATTTTGCTCTATGGCGTATCGGCTGTCTTCGCGCTACTGAGCTTGTTCCTGCTGTGGCCGACTGGTAGTTCTCTCGGCCTCGTGCTCGCCGTGTTGGGCATCGGCATCTGGATCGGGGTGCAGCATCTTGGCTATCTCGAATTCGGAGAACTCGCCCGCGTCGCGCAGCGAACGCTCGATCAGCCACAGATTTTTGTCAATAATCTGGCCATTCGCCGCGCCGTCGAAGAACTCAAGGTTGCGCGCGATTATGACCAGGTACGGCGCGTGTTGGTCGCGGCATTTGGTAGCAATGATTTTGATGGTTTTGAACTGAAGCTGGAACTCTTGCCGGGTGAGACGGTATCAGCGGCTGGATCGGAGGCGCTGGCGGCTCAACGCAACGGGGCTTCCTTCCGATGGAACAAACCCGGAGTATCCAAAGCCCTGGATCACTCACCTGTCTGGACTGTTACGCTTGACCTGCTGAGTTCCGCGAACCGGCGCAGAGGAAGTCTGCTGGTGCATCGCCTTTATTCCACGCGCAATCTGCAAGTCGACATTAATCTTCTCACGGCGACTTTCCCCACCGCGCTCGCCGACGCGCTCGATCGTACCCTGAGCCACTCCGCGCAGGTGATTCCGCTGCCAGGACAAGACACTCCGCTGATCGCAGCACAGGCCGGCTAACCAAATCTGAAGATAATCTGCCTTCACAGTTCCGAAGACGCTAATTAAAGTGGAACACCCAGCTGTCGATGAAGTATCAAGGGATAGCGCAAATGCAACAAAAGCTTCTCCCCATCGCGATAGTGTTTTTGCTGGTGGCTTCTTCCTGTGCGCAAGGTGATACCACTAGTGTCGACAAGTTGGAGGTGTCAGCCCTGGAACACCTGTGGAAGCGTGCAGAAGAAAAAGGGGACATCCGAGCACTGGGTCCAATGCTCGACGATGACATCACTTACGTTGACGAAAACGGCTCACTTCTGACCAAAGCGCAGTTTCTGTCCTATGTCCAACAATCCGGCGGACACCTGCAGTCACTGGCAATGCAAACGATAAGCATGAATGTATACAACGGCGAAACGGCGGTCGTTGTGGGCAGCTACCTCGCCAAAGGAGAGCAGACAGGAAAGAGCTACCGGCGGGAAGGACGGTTTATCGATACCTGGGTTCTCAAGAAAGGCAAATGGGTCTGCGTGGTGTCTCAGGAAACGCCCATTCTGCGCTAAACAAAATGCGTGATTGGCGAGGGTTGCTCGCCCAGGGAGACATCTGATGAGGATTGCGGGGTATTGGTTCCTGTTGTTTGTGTTCGTCTCGGGGAACGCGCCAGCGGGTACACCGCAAGACGTACAACTAGGAAGAATTCTGAGTTTGGAGAACGCCTGGAACCAAGCTCTCCAGGTAAAAGACGAGAAAGCGCTCGATCAGCTACTGGATAGAGCATTCATCGATATCGAGTGTGACGGCACGTTGACGAACAAGGCCGAGTACATGGCGAACATTAAGGCGCCGACGGTCCAGTTAGCGCGCATCGTGAACGAATCTATGAAGGTGCAGTTTTATGGGCGGAGCGCTGTGGTGATCGGCGTGTATTTGGAAATCGGCACTAGAAACGGCAACCCGTATTCACACCGCCAACGCTTCTATGACACCTGGATCAACCGGAACGGTACTTGGCTGTGTGTATCCAGCCAGTCGACGTTGATCTTGCATTAAGAGTGGTGCCCTACAAATCCGGGGACGATCCCGGCGTTGTCACGATTTTGTTCAGTTACTTCAATTTCGCGGCCCTCGAAGTCTTCTGACAGTTCCGGCGGCTAACTTGTTGAGCAGGACCAACCGGGTAGTGTCCTAGTTTCCTTTCGGGAATCATGGGAATGGCACTCCGCTTGCCTTCCACGGCGGTATAGAACTTACTCGATTGGCGTGTGGGGTATTAGGGAGTTATTGGCGTAACCAGTAGTTGTGCGTTTCCGCTCTTATCCAAGCTCGCCTTGGCTGCGTCGAGCGCTTCTTGCGTGGCTCCTATCGAGAGGAAGTACTCTACAGCATCCTGCCACGATAAAAACTGCACCATTGGCACGGATCGTGCCTTCATACCGATTCCAGTAGTCTCAACGGCGATGTAGATGGCGGCAAGTGCGTGAATCAAAAATCTGCGCGTCATGGCTGTAAGAATTTACCATATTTTCAAGCAAGTTCGGTGAGTATCATGATGGATGTTGTCCAGGAATCGCTCGCGCTCCTTAAGCCGTCCGACCTACTCACGAAGGAAGAACACCTAGAGTTCGTCAGAGCGTTTCATCGCAAGCAATTTGAAACTAGGACACTACCGACCAACCGCCAGTCATCGTCCATTCATCCAAACCAGATACAATCTGCCTTGCCTTTTCAATCCAGTCCAAATGCACATTCTTCACGTCGTCGGTGCTCGACCCAACTTCATGAAAGCCGCGCCAGTCCTGCGCGCTCTAAAGGAACACGCGGAAGTCCGCCAAACTCTCGTCCACACAGGCCAGCACTATGATGCCGCCATGTCCGATGTATTTTTCCAGCAACTGGAAATGCCACAGCCGGATTTCAATCTCGGCGTCGGCTCCGGCACCCACGCCCAGCAAACCGCTGGAGTGATGCTGGCAATCGAACCGGTCCTGCTCGAACGCAAGCCTGATCTGGTTCTCGTCTACGGAGACGTGAACTCGACTGTCGCCGCTGCGATGGTTTGTTCCAAGCTCAACATCCGCGTGGGCCACGTCGAAGCTGGACTGCGCTCCGGCGATCGCACCATGCCGGAAGAAATCAACCGCCTGCTGACCGACCAGCTTTCCGATCTGCTATTCACTCCCTCGCCCGACGGCGACGAGAATCTTCTGCGCGAGGGTATTGCTGCGGCAAAGATCCATCGCGTTGGCAACGTCATGATCGACACGCTGGTGCGCCTGCTTCCGCGTGCAGAGCAGCATTTCCCGGCAGACCTACCAACACCGTATGCGCTGGTCACACTGCATCGTCCATCGAACGTAGATGATCTCTCTTGGCTGAGCGAGATGTTGGCAATACTCGCCGATCTGAGCAGCCAACTGCACATCATTTTTCCCGTCCATCCGCGTACGCGCCAGCGCCTAGACGGCATGAGTTCACAGGCCGGTCTGAACGCGCGCCTGCGACTTCTGGAGCCGTTGCCTTATCTCGAATTTCTGGCTCTGCAGCGCCGTGCGACGATGGTGATTACCGATTCCGGCGGCATTCAGGAAGAGACTACATTTCTCGGCGTCCCTTGCCTCACTGTGAGGGAGAACACCGAGAGGCCTGTGACCATCAGCCAGGGAACGAATCAGCTTGTGGGGAGAAATCTTGCTCGGCTGCGCGAGGCCGCCACAGCAATTATCCAGGAAACTTCAACTGAATGCACTTCATCGGCAGGGAAGACTTCTAAGGCGACAAACCACCACGTGCCCTTGTGGGATGGGCACGCAGCCGAACGTATCGCAAAAATCATTACTAATTAGATCATTGCGAGTTCGGCGTCAAAAAAGGATTAGATCGGAAGCCGTTACAGAGTGGCGCTGGCGTAGGAGTTGATTTCGCAGTTGAGGCTGATTTCTTCAAAAGCTGGTGCGGTCCATTCCATAATGATCCCCATTCTTGTTCCCGGCTAAGCCTCCGGAAACTAGCGTTAGAATACCACGAATTTGGGAGCGGGATTCAACGGAAAATCAGCCGCGGGTTGTGGGCAGTCTGAAAATGCCCACGCATCTAGGGTGCGTCATCCCGAAGGCCCGCGTTTTCACCAGCGGGCCGAGGGATCTCCTGCGCAACGGCTTTGTGTGCAAAGGATATCCCTCGCTCCACCTGAAGAACGGCTCCACTCGGGATGACGCACAACTAGGAAATTCAAACTGACCCAGTACCCAGCCGCGGAATGGGATAGTATCGACGGCCTAGGACAAAACAACCTAGCGAAACGTATGCACTTGAGCGGTCTTACCATCTTCGGACTCGTCGCGGTCACAGCGATGGTGATTTGTTACGCCCTCGAAAAACGCAGCGCGTGGTTCGTTTTGGGTTTCGCCATATCGTGCGTCCTTGGCTCCATTTATGGATTTCTCCAGGGAGCCTGGCCTTTCGGACTTGTCGAAGCCGTCTGGTCCGTTATTGCCGCAAAGCGATGGTGGACCATGCAGAAGAACTCAAAGTGACTTTGCGCGACACTTGATGATCGGATTAAGTTGGCAAGCAATGGCTAAAGATTCGTATCAGGGCATCGCTTCAGCGATGCCGTTAGGACGCGATTGAGCGAGCGGCTTAGCCGCTGAGGTTCGGGCAAACAGCAGCCTGAAGCCGATATCAAATTGTGCGCCCATGCGGGCACGTCTGAAAGCGTGCCCTGATACGAATCTCCTCATCATCTACGAGTCTCTTCTCGATACGAATTTCCTCCGCAAATTTTTCCACAGCCCAGGAACCTGTGCCGTTACTTTTTCATTCTCCTTCCACTATTTACCTTCGACTGCACCGTTTGGATTGACACGGCGGTGATCGACACAGTGACGATTGACACAACGACGATCTGCACAGCAATGGAAACGAGGGTTCTGCAATCATGTTTCGCAAGACGCTTTACGGCACGACTTTTAAAGACGTCCCCTTTGTTCCCCTGCAGTCCGCCACATTTTGCATTCAGTGCGAGCTGATCAGCACAAGCAATAAGCCGTATTGCCTTGCCTGCGGAAGCCACGCCCTGCTTGGCCTTTCGCGTGTGCTGGGTGGATCGTTGCGTCACCAGCAGACAGCACATTTAATCACCGATATGGAACTCGACAGTTTGGTGCGCGATCTGCTGCGTACCGTGCCTGATCCTGCGGTTGTTGATTTTGCCGATCACTCTCGCGTGCTCTCACTTGCATTGCGCAGCCAGCTTCGCGTCGCGAACGCCGTACATCCCGCATCCGGATTTCGCGCTGTGACTGTGCCCGAAGAAGTTGAGATTCATCCCGCAGAGCTCGACCTCGAGCCCGCGATCAGCGCCATCACCGAACGCGCCCAGCATCTGACACGTGCGACCGGCGCAGCCATCGCGCTGCGTTCCGGAGACGAAATTGTTTGCCGCGCCCGCGCTGGCCGCACCGCGCCCGATCTCGGAATACGTTTGCAAACAGAAAGCGGCATTTCCGCCGAAGCCGTGCGTACCGGTGAGATCATGCTTTGCCACGATGCCGAACGTAATCCGCGCGTCGATCTTGCTAGTTGCCGTCGCTTGGGAGTGCGTTCGATTCTGGTTTCTCCGCTGCGTCACTATCGGCGCACGCTGGGAGTATTCGAAGTTCTGTCATCTTCTCCGGGCGCCTTCGACGAGCGCGACGTTGCTACCATGCAACTGCTCTCCGGCATGATGGTCGCAGCGATCTCCCGCATCTCGACGTTGCGGCAGTCTCAGGCTGCGCGCCAAGCCGCCTGATGGAAGTCGTAATTGGCCGCATTGCCCGCGATCCGGACTAGTCCTGCCATAGTGAGTAGGGCAGGGTCGAAAGACTCATAAATCCAGCCGAATCAAGCATGTCGAAATAAGAGTTCGACCATCCCACAAACTATTGAATTCAAAAGCTCTAATTTCCCAGATTGGGACTATCGTGCCCAAGCGCAGTATTCCTCAAATTTCCTCGATAATCCTCACTTTTTGCTTGGTCAATTTTTATTAACCCGCGCTAATATGTACCAGCAAGATTTAAGGCCTCCACAACAATGGCTGCTGTCACTTCGGCTGTGAAATCTGCCCCGCCGAACCGCCGTCGGCGAGTGCGCCACAAGATTCAGTCTCCTGCCTACGCCACTTTCACCGGCGAATCTAAAGACGCAATGCTCGACCTGCACGAAGTTCTCAACATCAGCGAAGAAGGCGTCTCGATTCAATGTGATTCTCAACTCGAACTCGGCCGGCGCATCAATCTTTGCCTCGATCTTGCTGAGAGCCCCGACCACATCTACACCACCGGCCAGGTGATCTGGTCGACCCCAACCGGGCGTTCGGGACTGCGCTTTGCCGAACTGCCTCCGATCTCTTTGTTTCGCTTGCGCGAATGGTTGTTCTTCAACGCGATGTCGGCTGTAGCCACCGCCAACGATGCAGGCGTCACGGTGCCATTCCACACAGAGATCACTCCGCCTCCGCGGCCCAGCTATACCGACACACTCGCGGCAATGAACGCGGTGCAGCGCGAAGTCGAAGCTCTCGGTTCCGATTTACCAGCTGCATTGCAACTGATCGCCACGCGCGCGCAGACGTTGATTCATGCTTCAGGTGTGGCGATCGCGCTGATCGACCGCGATCCACAATTTGTAATTTGCCGCGCCAGTTCTGGCGACGACGCACCGCCTGTCGGCGCAAAGTTGCAAGTCGGCTCGGGATTCTCGGGCGAATGTGTGCATAGTGGAATGCTGCTGCGCTGCGACGACGCGGAGCACGATTCTCGTGTCGACCAGGAAAGTTGCCGCGCTCTTGGCATCCGCTCCATACTTGCAATGCCAGTGCGCACAGCCGAGAAGTCCATCGGAATTCTGGAAGCTTTTTCTGCTCGGCCTCATGCCTTCGGTGAAGGTGAAGAGAGATTGATACAGCGCCTGTCAGACACCATTAGTGCCGCAATCAATCGCGCTGCGCGCGCGGAGAATCTGCCGCAATTGCCGCTCGCGCCCACGTCAGCTGCAATGAAGTTCGCGCCAACGCCCGGCAGCGTACTCTTCGCCTCGGAGTCACCGTCAGTGAAAAAGTCTATAGCTGCTGAAGGTCGCACCTTCAACGGAATCAGTCTTCCGCGGTCGCACTTGATTCTTCTCGTTGCTTCAGCTGCCGCTATTTTTATGGCTCTTGGATATCTATCGGCGCCGCTGATTGCTGCTAAGCTGCGCGAGCGTGGTCGAGTCCAGTTGCAAACTGTGCTGGCCTCTTCGCAGGCACCGAAGCCAACGGATTCTTCTGCTATTTCGGTTGACGCTGCTTCGCTCGATCAACTACGCCAGATGGCCGACAAGGGAGATGCCGCCGCGCAAAACGCTCTCGGTCTGCGCTACGCCACGGGAGATGGCGTAAAGCCGGACGACCATCAGGCGCTGAACTGGTTTACCAAAGCCGCGGAGCAGGGATACATTCCCGCGCAGTCCAAGCTGGGATCGGTCTACTATCGCGGGCGTGACATCCCACAGAATTTCAGCCAGGCGTATTTCTGGATGGTCCTGGCCCGCGCCAACGGTGACGACACCAGCAAGACGCTCGCGCCCTTGATCGCACAGCATTTGACGCGCGAGCAGGCAGCCACGATCGAACTGGACGCCAACCGTTGGCTCCAGCAACATTCTGCGTCCAAGCCGGCAGCGGCTCGGTAGTGGTTCAGTTTGAATTTTCCTCGTCGTGGCGTCATCCCGAGTGGAGCTGTTTTTCAGGCGGAGCGAGGGATCTCCCTGGCACAAAGCGGTTGCGCGGGAGATCCCTCGGCCTACTGGTGAAAACGCAGGCTATCGAGATGACCCGTTATAGGAAGTGGAATTTCAAACTGCACCACTACTCATGAACTGTGCAAGTGTACTTTTGTCTTCGCGTTCTTAGCGGCCTTTCTTTGCGATCTTTGCGGTAAAAATACCGCGAAGAACACCAAGATTCCGCAATGTAACGCGAAGTAAATCCTGGGTACTAGGTCAGTTTTAATTTCCTCGTCGTGGCGTCATCCTGAGCGGAGCCGTTTTTCCGGCGGAGGATCTCCCTGGCACAAAGCGGTTGCGCGGGAGGTCCCTTGGCCCGCTGGTGAAAATGCGGGCCATCGGGATGACCCGTTAGGATGACCCATTTTAGATGGTCTAGGAAGTGGGAATTTCAAACTGGACCACTGAGCTTCTACTTGTTTTCTCCCAGCGCTAGAATAATAAGAGAAACTCATGCCCACGCTGCGCGATATGCTCGATCAGCAAGTCCGCGAGGCGGACGCTGCCCTCTACGACAAGCTCGAAAACAACCGCGTGCGCTGTTTCTCATGCGGTCACTGTTGCCCCATTCCCGAAGGTCAAGCTGGAGTCTGCAAAGTCCGCTTTAACCGTGGTGGCACGCTCTATGTCCCTTGGGGATACACCGCGGGCATGCAATGCGATCCTATCGAGAAGAAACCCTTTTTTCACGCATATCCCGGAGCGCTTGCTTACAGTTTCGGCATGTTGGGCTGCGACCTGCACTGCGGATATTGCCAGAATTGGGTGACGTCACAAGCGCTGCGTGATCCCAAAGCAGTTTCACCGCCGCTCGAAGTTTCGCCCGAAGCGCTAGTCCGCGATGCTCTGGATCAGGGAGCGAAAGTTTTAGTCAGCACGTATAACGAACCACTCATCACTAGCGAATGGGCAGTCGCCATTTTCAAAGAAGCCAAGGCTGCCGGACTTTTGACGGGGTTTGTGTCGAATGGCAACGGCACGACGCAGGTTCTCGAATACATTCGCCCGTGGATTGATCTGTATAAGGTCGATCTCAAGAGTTTCGATGACCGCCACTATCACGAACTAGGCGGCCGTATCGGACCGATTCTCGAGAGTATCCGCCGCATTTACCAAATGGGATTGTGGCTGGAGATCGTCACGCTGCTCATCCCTGGCTTTAACGATTCAAAGGACGAACTTCGCTGCCTCACAGAATTTTTAGCGGGCATCTCACCGGACATTCCTTGGCACGTCACTGCATTTCATACGGACTACAAAATGAATGACCAGCGGAACACGAGTGTAGATGATTTGCTCCGCGCCGCCGAGATTGGCCGTGAAGCGGGACTTCGGTACATCTACGCGGGCAATCTGCCTGGAATGGTCGATCGTTGGGAAGATACGCGCTGCGCGCACTGCAACGAGACGCTGATTCGCCGGTACGGGTACTTCATCGAAGACTACCGTCTGACTTCCGAGGGTTCCTGCCCACGCTGCGACCACAAACTTCCCGGACACTGGGCACGGCAGTTTGGCGGGCAAATAACCGACCGTCCTTTCCTGCCCCATAAACGAGGCAGTTTCGTTACAATCACAAGTCGTTAATCGCCTGAGCTATAAAGGGTACAAGACTGTTGATCCGGGACGATCCTAGATCAATGAAAAAGGTTATATCGATCTTAGTCCGGATTTTATGGCTTTCGATTTGTATTGCAGCGCTGGTGGACGCGCACATCGGCTACCAAGGCAATTCTGACTGGAAATTAGAGGAAGGTCTAGCCTTCGAGATGCTTATATTGTCCTTTCCTGCTTCGTTTGTTGTCGTCGCTGTATTGATATTGCTAGGCGAAGGGCTTAGGTTGTTTGGGCTCGCACTACCAGGTTCAAACCGAGCTGAGATGACAATCACGTGGCTCCTGTTCGTCATGGCTGGCTACATCCAGTGGTTTTTACTTTTACCGAAGCTTTGGAGGAGTAAACGAAAAGTATAGAAATAGATATTACGCCGTCTCAACGATGCGCAAAAAGTTCACTATCCTTGTTTTCGGGTTTTTACTGACCTCTTGTTCTCCACGAGATGTGCTCAGCCGCCGTCTCGCCGCCGATTTGATTGCAGCCTCAGAAACGTTCAAAACTCCACAACCATTCACGCTGCAAACTGGCGTCGTCTCGAACAAAGACTATCTCTCACCGGAATATCTCGTGCTCCAACATCACGGCTGGATCGCCGCCACCAACGCTCGTTGCCCTGCCGACATCACTCCGTCGCCGTGCTGGGACATCGTGCTGACTCCCGCCGGCGTCGATACGGTTCGATCGTTAATATCGCAGCAAGACACAAGCAAGCCGTCATTCGCCATCCCTGCTGCAAAAAGAGAACTCGTGGAAATCACCGGCATCAGCAAGCAGGGAAGCGTCGCCGACGTCGAATTCACTTGGAAGTGGATCCCTCTGAACGAAATCGGCGCCGCTCTTTACTCAAGCGACCTGCGCTACAAATCAACTGTCGGATTCCGTGACTTCGATGATGGTTGGCGTGTCATTGCGGGCCCCGTTCACTCCGGCCAACCACTCGACGACGCGCTCAAAAACGCTGAGCCTGCTCCGTGAGTACTTCACGCGACGCAGTGCCTGCGTGGACAGCAGCAGCCGCAGCTTGGCTAACTCCGCGACGCCTGCGTGCGCAAGCGGTCATGCTCGCAATCTGTCTTTGGGGAGTTTGCGCGGTTGATTACGCGACACCCGGACTTTTCGACCGCGCCGGCAACATTAAATTTCAAGATTTCCTGCAGTTTCCCATCTCTGCGCGCCTAATCACACAAGGCCGCGCCACAGAACTCTATGATGACCGGATTCTTGCCGGAGGTATCCGCTCGATCGTAGGGAGAGACACAAATGTCTACCTTCAATATTTTTACGGACCGCAAGTTGCTCTGCCATTCATACCCCTCGGTCGATTTTCTTTTCTCACCCAGGCTGAAGTCTGGGTCACGTTTTCACTTCTAACGTACTTTGGTTGCATTTATTTGTTCTGGAAAGCCTGCCCCGCGCTTAAACCGTATCGCGGACTTGTATTCGTTTGTGGCGTCGCTTATCCGCCGCTGTTCCATTTCTTCGTACGCGGACAGCTCTCGGTCGTCGTGCTGGTTTGCTTCACTGCCGCCTGTCTTGCATTCCTGGCGCGCCGAGACTGGATTGCTGGCATTGCCTTAGGTTTTTTAGCTTTTAAGCCGCAATTTCTTGTCGCGATTCCGATTGTGCTGCTTCTTGCTAAAGCGTGGAAGGTCTTTGTTGGCGTTGCGTTCTCTGCAGGCGCGCAACTGACATTCACATACTTCTACTTTGGCCGCACTGTAATGCATGCGTATTTCATGCGGCTGCTTCACAGCGCGAGTCAACCGGGCACGACGGAACTCAATTTCTCATCGATTCAAATGCATTCCCTGTACAGCTTCTGGGAACTGCTCATCCCTTGGCCGCGCGGTGTTTGGGTGCTCTATATTGTGAGTTCGCTCGCTGTGATCGCAATGGCCGCAGCAGTCTGGAAGTCTTCTTCATCGCGTGCTCTATGCTTCTCCGCACTCGTCCTTGCCGCAGTGCTGGTGAACCCGCACATTTACATCTATGATCTGCTCGCTCTAGTTCCTGTCTTCCTGCTTCTCGTCGACTGGATGTTGAGCGACGCGCACAACAGCCCTTCACTCGCGCTGCAGGTGCTCTTGTATCTTGCCTTCGTTCTACCGCTGCTCGGCCCACTTGCGCGCTGGACGCATCTTCAGCTTTCCGTCCCAGCCGTTGTTGTCTTGTTATGGATGCTATGGCGCTACTCTGTAAACAACGCCACGACCGCCGGTCATACACTTGCTTCGCTCGATTCCCGCGTTGTATAAACCTTTTTCCCTCCGGGAACCCTATGCAAATCCAGAAATTAATTTTTATTTTCACGATGGTTGTATGTTCCGCACTCGCTTTTCCAACCCAGAGCAAAGCCCAAACCGAATCTACCCACTCAGCGAATTCCCAAACACAGACCAAACCGAAGCTGACCCTCGACGAATTCTTCAACTCCGTCAGTTTCGACGCGATCGAGCTCTCGCCCGACGGCAATTCCGTCGTGATTGCCACTGAGCGCGCCGACTGGGACCAGCAGATTTTCCGCAAAGACCTCTGGCTGTGGCGGGATGACGGCAAAGGAGGTTCGCTGATTCAACTCACTCACTCCGGCCATGATTCGGAAGCCAAGTGGTCGCCCGACGGCAAATGGATTGCATTTCTCTCCGAACGCAAAACGTCCACAGAAAAATCCGGAGACCCCGATTCAGACTCCAAAGATAAAGACGAAGAAACCAGCCAGATCTACCTCATCCCGACCACCGGCGGCGAAGCATTTCCCATCACGCAGGGAGAAGAAGAAGTCCACGACTTCGCCTGGTCAACCGACTCGCAGGCGATTTTCTTCGCCACGCGCCAACCCTGGAGCAAATCGCAAAAAGACGACTACAAAAAAGAGTGGAAAGACGTTGTGCAATACCGCACCGCCGAACGCGGCGATACGATCTTTTCTCTCAATCTGGCCTCGGCCCTCGCCGCCCGCGCAGCCGCACCAGCCAAGACTGACAGCGGCTCAGACAAAGAAGAAGATTCCACGCCCGGTGCTCACCCGATTGCCCAGACACCGCTGCGTGTCGACAAATTGCTGGTCTCGCCTGACGGCAACAAGCTCGCCTTCCTAACCAACTCCATCAACCAGCGCCAGGAAAAGGCCGAAGACGTCGAACTCTATGTAATCAATTTCATGGTCTCGAGAAGAGCATACGACAACAAAGGCAACCCCGATCCCGACCGTCCCAAACCCATGCGCGTCACCAACAATCAAGCGGTTGAAACGCACCCGCGCTGGGCCAACGACAGCCGCCACATTTTTTTCACCGTCGAAGTCGGTGACGTTTACGGACCTTACCGCGATTTGCAACCGCATCTCTATTTGGTCAATACAGACAGAGCCGAGGCCACTTCGCCTGACGTCGTCCCTGGCGCCGTCGAGCAGTGGAACAAAGATTTCATCGGCCCCGTCGACCAATACGCCGTCGCCGGCAATATCGTCCTCGCGTCCGCGCGCATCGGTACTGACGTTCAGATGTACTCCGCCGCCAAACCATCCGACTCACTCCATCGCATCTCTAGTTGGCCCGGCACCTACGCCCAAATTTCTACCACCACGCACTCTTCCAAAATCGCCTTCGCCTACTCCGCGCTCGACAAGCCAGAAGAAATTTACCTCGCCGACTCCGCCGACAAACTCAACGAAGCCCGCCAGATCACGAGCTTCAATAAACTTTTCACCGAACGCGATCTCCCTCGCGGCAAGCCCTACCAGTGGAAGGCCGACGATGGCACCACGGTCGAAGGCATGCTGATCTATCCTCCGGGCATTGATCCAGGAAAGCCCGAGGCGAAGCATCTGCCCCTGTTCACCTTCATTCACGGAGGCCCCGCCGACGCCGACGGCAACCACTTCGAGGCCGACTGGTATCAGTGGGCCGCGCTCGCCGCCACCAACGGATGGCTCGTCTTCGAGCCCAACTACCGCGGTTCCACCGGATACGGTGACAAGTTCCTCATGCAGATCGTGCCGCAACTCGTCTCGCGCCCCGGCAAAGACATTCTCGAAGGCGTCGACGCGCTGGTGAAAGACGGCATCGCCGACGGTGACCACCTCACCATCGGCGGCTACAGCTACGGCGGATACATGACCAACTGGCTCATCACCCAAACCACGCGCTTCAAAGCCGCGGTCACCGGAGCGGGAGCGGTCGAGCACATCGGCAACTGGGGCAACGACGACACCACCATGGACGACGCCTATTTTCTCGGCGGGCGTCCGTGGGAAACCGCGCAGCGCTATCACGACGAAGCTGCCATCTTCCAGATCGACAAAGTCCGCACGCCCACGCACATGGTCGCTGGCGCCGACGACGTCCGCGTCGCCGTGTTAGAAGACTATCTGCTCGAGCACGCGTTGTTCTCGCTCGGCGTCCCCAACAAGCTGCTCATCTTCCCCGGAGAAGGACACAGCCTCGACAAAAATCCCTGGCACGGAAAAATCAAGGTGCGGGAAGAACTGAAGTGGCTGGAGAAGTACGGCGGCGTCCCAGCAGGGAACTAATCACAACCGATGTCATTCCGAACCGGCGCGAAGCGGCGGTGAGGAACCTGCTGTTCCCTCTTCCACAGACTTGTCATCCTGAGGAGGGCGTTCTTTGCCCGACGAAGGACCCATGCAACTTTTGGAGGTTGCATAGGTCCTTCGTTTCACTCAGGATGACAACAGAGCTGGATTATGCAGAGCGGGTAGTCACTCGGCACGACTACACATGCTGCAGATGCGTATCCTTAAACCGCGTCGGATATTTCAGCCCAAACCCCAGCAGCCGGTCGATCCCGATATGCGCGATCCAGATCAGCGCATAAGAAACCAGTTGCGGACGCGCCGCGACCACGCTGATCCCAAGCAGCAGACCCGGCAGCAACAAAGTGTGAGCAAAGTTGTAAACAGCCGCGCCCACCCGCACATTGGCGAGATATCCCAGCATAAAAAGATCAGGAGCGAGAAAGAGCAAGGCGAACAATCCCCAGCTCGCATGCATCTGCCGATAAAGCACGACGCTCGCCACCAACCAAACAGCGCCCTCCCCGCGAAGCAGCCACGACGGTCTCGTCAACATCCGCAAATCCTAGCACGCGGTCTTTTTGAGTGCAGAGGCAGTAGTGCGAGCGTTGCTGTCGCATGTGGGGGGTACCCCCCTCCCCTCGCCCCATTGCAATCATCGTCTTAGCGCGAAATCACGAAATAATCTATGGGGCACAATCGTTTGCGGGCAAAATCTTGATGTCAAAGAACTTGAGAGCGATGTTTTCGCAATTGCGTTCCGAAATGGGACGATTCGCGCTCTGCTAACCGTCACGCCTCGACGATGATCGCGCAATTCGGAATCCGAAGGCAAGGTTAGACGTCACATGCAGATGTGGAAATATGAGCATTGTCATCTCTTGTGCTGTACAATCGCGCCGCCGGGCGCCAAAATCTTTTACTGGTGCAGGAGGGGCATGTCGATACAAAGGGAACAACTCCCACTCTCTCTCAAGGACCGGGTTGCCTTGTTAACCTTGAGGCGCGCGATATTCCACTTGGTTCCGGTTGCGAAAAAGGGGGCTGATAAGGTGTCGCCGTTGCTGATGGACGAGGAAACTCCCCTGAATGCTGAGAATGTTCATTTGATACAGGAACGTGTTAAGGGAACTCTTAGCTCGACACATGCCTTCGACGTAGAATTCAACCCGAACAATGTGACTCCTGTTCGAAAAGTAGTGCAAGAATATTTTGCCGATCCCGCTGGCGCATCCTTTATCGCTGTTTCGCAGGAGCTCGCTCGCACTCTTTTTACCGTACAAAAAGGCTACAACAGCCCAGGGTTACTAGCGCTTCTAGACTGCGTTCTTGGCTCTGATCGTGCTTTAGGGCTGGTGAAGCTCGAGAATGAGATAGGGAGCCGTCTTTTCCCCGAAGAGGCGGACGGGCGTCGCCATTATTCGATGGAGGTGCTACGCGACCTGTTCTTGACGGAGGGCACCCGCGTCTTCAAGAGTGCACTGTTTACTCCGCTCCAAGATGAGATGTTAATTCTCGTATCCGACGATCAGCGGAGTTCGCTCCGTGTAAACGAGGTTGCGCGCTTTTTCTTGGAGCAATTCCTCGGCTGCAGACGGATCGAGGTAGGCCATGTCGTGACGAAGCGCTTCTATAGTGCAGCCGTTGAGTTTTTAAACAGCCGCGTGTTGGTTGAAACGCAGCGGAATGACTTGTACGACGACCTCGTATCCCAGCTCCGTCGTCAGATCCGCCGATTGGACGTCCGAGAATTTGCCAGAGATTTTGTTCCTACATCTCTACGGGACGAATTTCTCAGATTCATGAAGGAAAGGAATGTCCCGGTGTCGTTCCAAAAAGATACGAGCGAGATCAATTCCTACCTCCGGAAGAAAGTCATTAAGACCGCTAGTGGCATCATCCTTCGCGTTCCGGAGGAGGCAACAAGCTTGGTCAAAGTGGAGAGTAACAGAATCATTGTCAACGATACCCCGGAAGTCATTCGTGGCGCCGCCTGATATTGTCGAGCAGATCCGTCTGCGCTGGGTTAATGAACGTCAACATCACGACCGCTTTCGTGTCGTTCTCCAGGATTCCGTTCAGGATGCGCTGCGAAGCAATGGCATTCCAGCGCGCGTCACCTCTAGGTTAAAAGAGGTCGATAGCCTCGTTAGGAAAGTGATGAAGCAATTGAAAGAAGGGCGTAGTCCCTCTTTCGAATCTATTGTAGATAAAATCGGCGTCCGCGCAATTGTGCGCTTTAGCGAGGAGGTCGAAGAGGCTGCTGATCTTCTGTGCGGCGCGTTTCGTTGCATCAAGCTTGACTTCAAGAGCGAGAGTAAGAAACTAAATGAGTTCGGCTATGAGAGCTGTCACGTGGACATAGCTCTTCGGCCAGATCATCGCGACTATATGTCCTTCAGCTCGCTCGTCGGAGAATTACAGGTGCGTACATCTGCGCAGGATCTTTGGGCAGATATGGCCCATGAGTTGAGTTACAAGTCAGTTTTGAGAGAGTTGGTACCGTCGCTTCAGGAGTCGATTGATCGGCGGATATACATACTGAGTGCCCTGGTCGAGTCGGCAGATATGGAATTCTCCCGGATTAATAAGGAAATTTTGAGCTCGCCGGGTGCGGAAGACTTACTTCTACTTCGTGCGCTGGAACGGGAGTATTTCAAGTTCACTGCCCATCAGTACGATCCGGAGTTTTCCCTAGAATCGATCGCAATCCTACGAACCGTAAATCCGAGACCATTAGCGCAGCTACGTGAGGAACTCGCTGATTTTTCAAAGGCGAATGCTAAGAAGTTGAGCCACGTTTTTGTTGATCAAGCAAGCAATTTAGATCGGAGTATCTTTCTGTTTCAGCCGGAGTCGATCCTTATTTTCGAGTGTCTTGAGAAACAGCAGCTGGCGCTAGAAGACGTTTGGGAGCTAAATCTTCCAGTAAGGGAGCTGGAGAGACTCGCGGTCGCATGGGGTGTTCAGGTCTATTGAACCCCAGGCGGCTAAAAGCCAATTCTAAAGTTTGTAAGTTGAATCGGCACGAGTGGAACTCGTGCCCTTCCCGGTTTGCTCATCACGAGATGTTTTACTGCTTCAAGTGCGAGCTGCTCAGAGCGTATCGGTTGGCGAGGAGCTGACCTTCGTCACTGTCGAGCGGCAGCAAATCAACGTGTGCCTCATAGTGCTCGCGCAGCCACTTGTTATGCACCTTGAAGTAGTAAACCTTTCCGGCTTCGGCGGTGAAGTGCGCGGCGGCGCTGGTATCGTGCGCGCCCACAATCGTGAGGGATTGCCAGCTGGCACAGAGATGATGTTCGCCGGGATCGACCGCGAACGAAAAGTAGGAGTTGCCGTGGTTGGCCCCGATCCATGAGCCGTCGACTCCAATGCGGGTCGTCGGCTTGGGGAACGACTCGAAGTCGGTGTCGTCTTCCATGAAGTAGATGAGCGCCTTGCCGTCCGGAGGCTGCACGGCAGGATGCTGGGATTTGTCGGTTTTCACGTCGAACTTCGCGTTTGCGGCGCCGCATCCGGGCGCGGTGGCGGTGTTGGCGGAATCTTGTGCAAAGGCTGCGGTTGCGAGAAATAGCATGGCAACGATGAATTTCACATTCGCCTCCTATGGATTGGCGCTGGTGGCAATCCGGCAACGAATCATCAACATATTGGCTAGATGTTAAACGATAGGAACTGAGTTGTCCGTTGGATAGTTGATTACAAAAGTTGATAGTCGGTAGTGGGTCAGTTTTAATTTTCTAGTTGTGGGCGTCATCCCGAGCGGAGCCGTTCTTCAGGCGGAGCGAGGGATCTCCCTTGCATGCAAAGCCGTTGCGCAGGAGATCCCTCGGCCCGCTGGTGAAAGCGCGGGCCATCGGGATGACAGAGCTGAGGGCTGATGCGCCAAGAGTGAACTCTGCCCTCAGCGGCTAGAGCCGATTCCATCCTGTTACGTTGAATCGGCACGAGTGGAACTGCCCTTCCCGATTTCTCTTGTAGCTTGCTCAGGACTCGCGATTGGGGACTCGGGAACTACTTCGCCGCCACCTTCACGCTCTTGGAACTCGCCGCATACCGCGCGATGCCGCGGTAGAGGGCTTCGGCGATCTGTTCGCGGTATCCGTCGCTGCGGAGTTTCTGTTCGTCGGTGGGACTGGAGACGAACGAGACTTCCGCCAGAATGCCCGGCATGGCGCTTTCGGTGAGGACGACGAATCCGGCTTCCTTGATGCCACGGTCGCGCAGGCCGGGGTTCTCCACCACCAGCGTACCGTAGAGAGCGCGCTGGACACTCGCCGCCAGCCGCCGCGATTGCTCGATGCGTTCGTGCAGGTCAGCAGCAGAGAGCGTAGGAGTCGCAATAATTTTGAGGGTGCTCGTGCTGGCATCTTTCAGGCCGGGTTCTTTTGTTCCCGGAGCGGAGAACGAGTTCGTGTAGTAGGTCTCCACGCCGCGTGCCGAGGGCAGGTCGCTGTAGTTGGCGTGCACGGAGACGAACAGATCGGCCTGCGCCTGGTTTGCGATCTCCGCGCGCTCGTCGAGCGGAATGTAGTTGTCGTCGTTGCGGGTCAGAATAACTTCCGATCCCAGGCGGCTTTCAAGCAACTTGCTCAGCCGCTCGGCGATTTCGAGCACCAGATCTTTTTCGAGCAGGCCGCGGCGGCCGACGGTGCCGAGGTCCCATCCGCCGTGGCCGGCGTCGACTACGATCCGCATCTTGGGTACGAGCGCCCGCAGTCTGAGATCTTCTTTTGTTGGCGGCGGCACGACGATCGCAAGCCGGTTCTTCTCGGCTTCGGCGTTGGGGAAGAGATTGACCGCGCCGTGCGGATTGGAGCCGAGCTTGCGGACCTCAACGACGAGCCGATACGGATTTGGCTCAAGGCTGACTGAAAAATTTGAATTGCCACGTGTTTCGAGCACAATGCGCGTCATGCCCGCGACAGGCTGCGCCACGCGGATGCGGTTGAGCAGCGTGTCGCCGATGTCGATTGCCTTGCCGGCGAGCTCCGGAGCGAGTTGCGTGTCGTGCAGATCGAAATAGATGCGGTCCGGCCCGGTGAGGCGGTGCGCTTCGTACTGCACCTGATCTTCGAGGTCGAGAACGACTGTGCTCGAATCCGCCGACGACCAGTGGCGGATTCCGGTGACGCGCGGGAACTTTGCAAGTTCCTGCGGCGTGGCCGGGGTGGGAGCGGGCTCGCCGGAGATGGCGTCAGACGCGGAGTTGGCAGCGGTTGTGGCGTTCGTGCTGGTTGCAGTCGCGGGTTTCGAGGCATCGGTTGTGGCAGTGTCGGCAGGCTTGGCCGTCGATTTGTCAGTGACGGTTTTATCGGTGACCATCGTGCCGCCGAGTTGCGAGTACTTCCACCAGACTCCCGCCGCGAAGGCGACAACGACGACGATGCAAACGAGCAGAATCAGTACGCGAGGCTTCTGCCGTGTGCTGTCCGGTTCTTGGCCGAAGGTAAGTGCAGGCTCATGAGATTTCTCGGCAACCGGCGCTTCGACTTTAGGAAGTTGGAGCGCCGCCGATTCAAAGGGTGCGTCGAACGCGGTGCTTTCAATCTTGCGTGGTTCGGGCTTTTTAGGCTCGGCCGTTTTCGGTTCGATCGGAGTCGGTTCGATTTTTGTCCGCTCGACTAGCGGTGAAACATTAGGAACGCCAGCTTTGGTTTTCGCGGGCTCAATCGGAATCGCCGGGGTTGCGGCCACACTGGATTGCACTGGAGCGGAAACGACCGGTGTGGGCGGTGTTGGCACCGGCGCGTGAACGGTCGGTGGAGCAACAGTCGGCGGAGCAGCGACTGTCGAAGGAACGACTGGCGAAGTAGTAATTGGTGACGGAGCGACTGGCGGCAGCACCGCTTTGTCGATCTGTCTACCTTGCGACGGCGAAGCAACCGGCTCGACACGAACCGGCGGCGTAATCGCCGTATGCGCTGTCGGGCGTAGAGGCTCAAGCCTTGTTGCTGCTACCTGTGCGGACTCGGCGAAGCGATCTTCATCCTCCGGCTTCAGTGCGCTGACGATCAGCTCGGCCAGCAAAGTCAGGTTGCGGACGTCGGCGTCGTTAAATCCGAAGGGCCAGGTAGAAAACGCTTCCAGCAATCCGATCACCCGCCGCCGTCCACACAGCGGCACGGCGACCATGGATCGTGCCCCCAAGCGGCGGCAGGCCAGCAGATTTACGCGGGCGTCGGTTTCGGTGTCGTCACAATTGACGATCTGCGCGGTGCGAAACGATGCGCCCGAGAAGGCAGACTCGCGGTCGATGCGCGCGCCTACATCGGGGCGAACCATGCCAGCTGACGCGCGTAACACGATTTCGTTGTTTTCTGCCAGCGCAATCGCCAGGCCATCGGCGCCGGTGATGGCTATGGCGCGCTCAGCGACCAGTTGCAGCACTTCATCCAGAACGAACAGCTCGTCCTCGTCGAACTCGGCGCCCAGCACGCCCGCATCGAACGCTTTGTGCTGTGTCGCTAAAGCTTTTCTGCGGCGGACTTGTTCGTGAAGGGCTGAAAACGCGATCAGGGCCTGCAGGGCATCGAGCTTTGTAGGTTTCGGGGCGACATCGCTATTGGCATCATCCGACGAATCGCCATTGCCGAAGTGACTTCCCGAGTGGCCGGATGATCCGGAATGTGAACCGGGGCCGAGCGGCCAGGCAGGCACGCTCGCCGCCATAAGCGGAGCCGTCCCTTCCACTCCCGGTTTGGTGGGAATCGTCGCCATTAAGACAAATCAACTTTAAAGTTATAGTTCTTTGTCGTCAGTTGCAATTACCCGGACGTGCCTTTGGTAACCCCACTTTTCCGCTATCCGAACAAGCGCGGAAGCCTGCTTCATTTCTGGGCCAGGAAGCGTAGAATCCTGCAAATTTGATTTGTGGCTGCGAAAAGATGACATTCCCGTGGAGGTGATTTTGTATGGCTCACCCGCGCTCTCACGGCTATCCTAGTCCTGCTGTTGCAGCCGGCATAGTTGCAGGAATGCTTGGGATGATCGTTATCCCGGCCATCTTTGCGCTCCGCTCGGTTGTTGTACCTGGAACGCTGCAACTCGTTCCGAATCCATCTCCGCATGGCTATACCTGGAGCTTGCTGCTCTTTATCGTTCCCATCATCACGATCTTCAAATGGTTCCTGCCTAGCGAAGACCTAGGAATCCCACGGCGAGCTTTCTGGTGGACAATCGGTATTCTGGGCCCTCTCGGATGCGCCCTTGACATCGTTTTTGCGCAATGGTTCTTCTGCTTTCCTGATCCACACGCGACGCTGGGCATCCTCGCTCCGGCGATGGGCAGGCCGGTACCGGTCGAGGAGTATATCTTCTATTTCACCGGTTTCATCACCATTCTTTTGGTCTACGTCTGGCTCAGCGAATACTGGCTGGCAGCTTACACGGTCGAAGACTACGCCGCCGAAGCGCGCGCCCTGCCGCGTCTGCTGAAGTTTCATCGGACGTCTTTGATTTTGGGTGTGGTACTGATCGCTGCGGCTGTGATTTACAAGAAGGAATTCTCTGTAGTGTCTAGCGGCTGGCCTGGATACTTCATCGTGCTGGTGGTTGGAGGCCTGGTGCCGGCGGTAAGCTCGTTTCCCGCGACATCGCGCTTTATCAACTGGCGGGCACTGAGCTTGACTGTGTTCTTCATTCTGCCAATCAGCCTGTTGTGGGAAGCAACACTAGCCTTGCCCTACGGTTGGTGGAACTATCAACACGGCGCGATGATGGGTATCTTCATCGGAGCGTGGTCGGAGTTACCAATCGAGGCGGTCTTCGTGTGGCTTGCGGTTACCTATGCCACAATCATCGTTTTCGAGGCGGTCAAGATATGGCAGGCATCTGGACGACCAGCTAGGGAAGCGTTTCTGGGAGCACGCCCGACCCGATCCTAGCCTTGGGCGCCGTTTCTTCGTGTGTATCTCTCCGTACCATCTCAGGTACTAAGCTGTCGATACGGCCGAGGCATAGAATTCTGGTAACAAATCTGGCTATTAGGGCGAACCCCTGCAAGTTTTCCGGAGGTAGGTGCATGGAAGCAGGACCGTCTGCCGCTCGCCAAGAGCGAGGCCGCCATCGCCACGAGCTCCGCACATTGACCTACGTGACGCTAGATCAGGCGAACGGCGGCATTGTTCGCAATCTTTCGCACGATGGCATTGCGGTGCAGGCCGTGGCGGCGGTGCGTCCGCGCCAGCAGTTGCGAGTGCGCTTCGAGCTGCGCTACCCGCGCCTGCGTGTCGAGACGCGCGGCGAAGTCATGTGGTCGACCTTCTCTGGACAGTGTGGCATCCGCTTTCTCGACTTATCCCCACGCCTGGTTCGTCAGATTGATGAATGGATTTTCGGAGACTTACTGCAAGGACTCTCGATTCCCTGGGAGCGGGCCGGATCGGTTTGCATCGGAAGCGGGCCATCCGCCGCAACTTCGTCTGCCGCAGTGTCGTCTGCCGCAAGATCGATGGTCGCATCATCTGCGGCGCGGCCTTCCGAAGCGACAGCGCGTGTTTTGCGCGAATCTGAAGATGCTGACTCCGAATTAGAGGAGTCGTCGGCTGCCGATCCGGTAACGGAGTCCGAAAAGGAAGACGGCCTCCTCGTCTCGCCCGCGCCAGTGAAGGTCATCGAGTTGCGTCCTCCGGTCGAACCATATATGCCGCCCTTCGCTAGCGAATCGGTGGCTGGCGTCTCCGCGCCTGCAATGTCCGCGCACGCGCAGGACGAACTTGACTGGCTGTCACAACCACTTTCCGGTCGCAGTTTGGCCTGGACCGTCAACACGCTGGTGGTGATCGCGGCAATGTTGCTGTTTGCTCTGGTTTTTCTCTCCGTGACGCGAGAGGCTCCGAAGTGGCCCCTGACCATGATGACTGCAGGCGCGATCGTGATCGGCGGTCTGTATTGGGGATTTTTCAAGATGTTCGGAGGGTCGAGTTTGGGGGCGCGTTTGGCCCACTTGGCAGGATGCGGCGACGACGAATTAGAGGAAGCCAGAAGTTCGCGCTTCCGGTGAGCCAGCGGCTAAAGCCGCGGAGTCTTAAAATGCTTAACGCGGCCCTAAAGGGCCGCTCTTCCACCAGTTAACCTAAGGGCACGGCTGAACCTGCGCCCTTTCAAGACGCTTCTAATTCGCGAAATACTGCTGGGCCATCCACAACCGCAGCGTTCGCTGTTGCCGTGGAGCGATCTTCACGAAGCGGATGCCCACATTTCCCTGCTTATCTTTCCATACAACTTCGGCCTGTGCCTTCAGCGACGACCTGGCTCCCGGCAAGTCGAACGAAACGTGCAAGGGTTTTGCGGTTTCGACCGAATCTTCAGTTTGAATCTGCATTCCGCCTTGGCTCAGGTTGACCAAATGCCCTTCCGTCTTTTTCTTTCCCCGGAAGCTCATCGCAACCGGCACTTCCAGCCCGGCGCGATGATAACGCAGGCGTCCGTCAAGAATCATGCTGCGCGCGGCGGAAAGTGTACGCACCGCCTGCTCCACCGAAATCGGCTTAGCGAAGGCGAACAGCGCTCCCGTGTCGTCGAGTGAACGGTTGCAGTGCGGGCCGCCCATGATGACCAGCGGCACCGTATTTGACCGCTTCTCGATGCGTGGCAGCTGCTGCAGGAACTGGGAGCTTCCGTTGAGGTCGCAATCGACGATTAAAGCGTCAATTTTGGATTTCGTAATGCGGGTCAGAGCGCGCTGTGGTTCGTGCTCGACCGCAACGTCCATGTGAAGGCTGCCGAGGATACATTCGAGAACGCTGACTTCCTGCCAATCGCGTGAGACCACCATCGAGGAAAGGGCCATGTGTTTCACTGTAGCGATGACCGTACTCACACCGTAGATAACCAACGTAATGATTGCTTCCAGCTCCAAGGCTTGCGATGTGCAGTTTTCCACTTGCAGTTTTTCCAGTAGATGGACTTGGGTGTGCCAGCGTGATTCGCCTGCCGGAACGAAAGATTTTGCTCACTTCACTGCGAAATTTTGCAGGGCTAACCCATGCCGAAAAGGATTCCCACAACCCGAAAATCCTTATTCGTCAACTGACTGTATGGATATGAGCTCGTTTGTCGGAGGTATGGCACGCTGCATGCTTTCCTAAAAAGCAGCCTACTGGTAAAGGCGACTCAGTCAGGCCTGTGAGTGGGATATGGCCTCAAGCGCTTCAATCCGGGTCATTTGGGTTCTGGTATTAGTGACCTGTACCGCATGGTGTCAGCAATCCGACACGCAGCGTATCGCTTCGGACACACTAGCTAGCGCGGCCTCGCTGCCCGATGCTCCATCGTTGCAGACCACGAACAAAACAGAAATCTTACGAACCTTTGAAGACGCAGTGCACGCACCAGCTACCGAACCCACTAGCGGCTTTCATACTGCTCCCATCGTCTTTTCAAATGTCTACTTCAAAGAACGGCCTGCGCCAAAGGAGTCGGTAAATATCTTTGAGAAATATCTTTCTCCCACGGCGGTAAAGCAAAGCCGTAACTATCATCCATCGACCAGTGGCAGTTTCATGAGCCGCGCGACCTATGCAGCATCGAGCATCGTGATCACACGCGATGAGACGGGAAGAAAAAGATTGAACACGTCTTACCTTCTGGCGGTTCTTACTTCTGCCACTGCTCACTCAGCGAACTGCCCATACTGTCGGCGTTCGGTTTCGCAACCGTTCAGCGAATTTGGATCGACTGTGGGCAATGATGCTGGCGCCAATCTGTTTCATGAATTCGAGCCTGGAATCCGTGGTCTGGTTAAAAGCCACGAGCCAAGATTTATCTTCAAGATCGAAAATCGGATCCGTGGCAAATAGTTGGCATAGACCTAACGTCGTCTGATCGTAATGCTTTTCAAAATAAAAAGCCGCCCAAACTTCGGGCGGCGGACAAAACTTTAGTACAACTTCGTTCTATTGATGTCTCTCTGAAATTTCCTGCGACTGGCACGTCTTAAAGCTGCCATCGCCGGAATAGATTGCTTTGATGTAGTGAACCAGCGGAGGCGATTTCAGCACCACACTGATTTTTGCAACGCCATTAATCACGTGCCCCGTACCGATCACTGAATTCGAGAAGGAACTGTCGATAAAGCTAACCGTTCCGCTCGGGCTGCCGACGGCCGGCGCAACTGGAGCCACCGTCGCCGAGAAGGTAATCGGCTGGTTTGAGAACAGTGACGACGACGCAGTGAGGCCGCAAGAAGTCGGGGCCTTTGTCACCGTCAGGGTGAAGGATTGTGTCGCGTTGGGCGCGAAGCCATTGCTGCCGGTGATGGTGAAAGTGAAAATGCCGCCCGTGGCAGGAATCCCGCTGAGCAGACCGGTCGGACTCAGGCTGACACCGCCCGGCATGGGGCCACTGGCGGTGTAAGTAATCGCCGTCGGAAATCCCGTGCCAGTTACCTGGAACGAGCCAAACACTCCCGCCTCAAACGTGGCGTGGTTCACGCTGGTAATGAGCGGAGCCTGGCCCACCGTCAGAGTGAAGCTCTGTGTCCCATTCGGAGCGACGCCGTTGTTTGCGGTGATGGTGATGTTGTAGATGCCGCCCGTGCCCGCAGCGGGAGTGCCGCTGAGCAGGCCCGTCGGGCTGAGGGTGACATGGTTCGGTAGAGTTCCCGACTCAGTAAAGGTCGAACTCGGCGAGCCGGTGGCGGATACCTGAAACGAACCAGCAACGCCAGTCTCAAACGTGGTGCTGTTAGCGCTGCCGATAGTCGGCGGCGCCACTCTCACCAAACTGTAGATTAAGTTCGGTCCGGTCGGAGTACCCCAGCCGGTGACCAAATCGTAGCCGGTCACGGCGTTCCAGAATGTGGATTGTCCGCAGCAATCATTGTTGCCGCTGGTGATGTCGTGAAAGTCGTTGGCGTAGCTCGAACTCTGGCCGATCGCATAGACATCAGGATTAATGAATCCAATCGGTGGAAAGCCGACCAGTGCGGCCTGCTGATTTACGAGCGCCATAAATCCGGCCCAGCGAGGCGCTGCATAGCTGGTGCCGCCGACGCCTCCTCCGCAGCTGCCATCGTTGCATAGGAAGTTGTCGAAGTTGCCTTCCGCCGCAATATCGGGAATGTTGCGGAGTGTATTCGATCCCTGATTGGAAGCGTTGGCCAATCCAACCTGATACCACGGAATGGAGACGCCATTGTCGCTCGGGCCGCCGGCGCTGTTGCTCCACGCAGTTTCCGACTGCCACGCGCCGCCCGGACCAGTAGTGGTCAAGTCGGTCGCGCCGACAGCTGTCTGGAAGAAATCATCAGCCGGCCAGACTAAAGCACCACCAGTGCCAGGTCCGATTGCTCCGTTGTCGCCACTCGCTGTGAAGAAGGTCTGGCCCTGCACGCCTATCTCGGCGAAGATCGGATCGAGCGCCGATTGGTCAGGATTCCATCCCCACGAGCAACTCAATTGTTTGGCGGTATTATCTGTGGCCATTCTGTTCAGGATGTCCACCGCCGTCGAGTCGCCGCAACACGGCCCAATGTAGACGAGAACCTGGTTCAAGCCGGGAGCCATCGAAATCGCCTGCACGATGTCGAGGACCTGCTCGCCGTCGTTGCCATCCGATCCCGCGCTGGCGCCGTCGACGATCACATTGTTGATGGGCACGGTGTAAGTTTGTCCATCGAACGTTCCGTTCACGTCGCTAAGGTTGTAACCGTCAAATTCAAACAGTCCAACTGACTGTCCACTGCCGGTGAGCGGGCCGTTGCCATAGTAGGCCGCCCGCATATCACTACCGAGGTACTGTCCACCCGGCCCAGAGCCGGTCAGTCTGCTGGAAATTTCATATCCGGCCGGTGCTCTCTGCAGTTTGGGGCGAGGGATGGAGAAGTTGTTTAGACCTACGATGCGATTTACCGGAACGCTGAGATTAAGAGAAGGCTCGCGATCCGGCGAATAGAAAGTGCGATCTTCTGTCGGATGCTGGTAAACCGCCATCATTACGTGGAAGGTCTTTTCGATCTGCTCAACTGAACCGTTGACATCCACGACCATGCGGTTTTTCGACGTGTAGCTCACGGTGAATCCGTTGGCTTTGGCGAAAGCAACTACCGCCTGATAGTCATCTTTCGTCGGGCCGAACTGTTCCGTGAACTCATCCACGCTGAGAAACTTGCGGAAGTCCGGACTGGCCGGATCATGCTGCCGCTTGAGAAGGTCCATCATCTCGCCGTAGTTGCGTATCGGCAGCATGATGGCGAGATTCAGACGCTGGGTGATTGGAAGCACCCCCACCGGAGCGGCCTTACCGCCGGAAACCGCGGGCAGAACGTGATCGTGTAAAACCTGAAGTGTTTGTTGGGCTTGCGTGAGGGTTGTGACCAGCAAGAAAGTGGCTGCGCAAAGAGCAGTAGCCACGCGTGACGAAGTTTGGTTGTCTTTCTTCATGTTCTCCCCCTGAGTCTTGAAGAATGGATATTGCCGGGATGAATGGCGGGTTCGGCCCTGTTTCTCTAGTACGGGAAAGTCTATGAAAGCTAAGTTTCAATTCCGCGACAAACGGACGTAGGCTTCCGGTAGGGATAGTGCGCTGTGGGAAAGAATCGTTTCAAGTGTCCGCTTTCGCACACTATCTTCTACGCGCGGACATCCTACCAGGCTCATCTCTTCTTGATTTCACGTGCAAATCCTTTGCGATTCATCGTTTACAGTCTCATGCAGATGGTAGGAGAATTGCCATCTCAACCATAGAGTTGGGACTGATTGCCCCGAATCGCACGAGGAGGTCGCTGGATGGCTGGGTTCGGTCAAGATCTTAACTACGCACTGCGGCAGTTGCGCAAGTCTCCCGGATTCACCGTCGCTGCCGTTTTGACCCTGGCTATGGCCATCGGTGCCAACGCTGTGGTGTTCAGCGTAATGAACGGGTTAATCCTGCGCCCACTGAACCTGCCCCAAGCCGAAAGCCTCTATGCCCTCGAAGAAGCGGGCGATCAGGTGATGAATCAGTCGTACCCAGATTATCTCGATCTGCGCGAGCGCAATCACAGCTTTGATGATCTGGCAGCCTTCAACATCTCAGAGGTAGGGCTGGATACGGGGGATGAGCCGTCGCGAACGTGGGGCGCGGAAACGAGTGGGAACTACTTTGACGCCTTAAGAATTCAGCCATATCTCGGACGCTTCTTTCACGCCTCCGACGAGCATGGACCGAACAGCGCGCCGTACATGGTGTTGAATTACGCGTATTGGCACACCCATTTTCATGACGATCGTGGCGTGGTGGGCCGTACGGTGCAGTTGAATCAGCATCCTTTTACGATCCTCGGCGTGGCGCCGCCTGACTTTCGCGGGACAATCGTCTTCGCCTCTCCCAATTTCTTTGTGCCGTTGGTGAACCACGAGCAGGTTAGCGGCGCGAGTGACCTGAATGAGCGTGGATCTCGCTGGCTTTTCATGGTTGTGGGGCATTTGAAGGACGGAGTTACTCCGGCAGAGGCTACGGCCGATTTGAACTCGATCAACGCGTATCTCGCAAAAACGTATCCTAAGGACGAACGTCAAACGGGTTTCCTATTGGTGCGGCCAAATCTTTTAGGCGATCAGTTTGCACGTCCATTTCAGGCATTCATTGCCGGATTGATGTTGTTGGCAGGTTTGATTCTTCTAGCAGCGTGCGCCAACCTGGGCAGTTTGTTCGCCGCACGTGCGGCGGACCGATCGCGCGAAGTTGCTCTGCGACTCGCGCTCGGCTCGAGCCGCAAGCGTATTCTGCGCGGATTGTTTACCGAAGCTGTGCTGATTTCGCTGGCTGGCGGCGCTGCGGGACTGTGGGCCAGTGTGGCTTTGTTGCACTGGCTGAGCACGTGGCAGCCGTTTGGAAATTTCCCCGTGCATACGCCAGTGAATCCGGATGCAAGGGTTTATGGTGTCGCGTTAATACTGAGCCTGGTGAGCGGATTTTTATTCGGTGCGGTTCCGGTGAGTCAGGTACTGCGCGCCAATCCGTATGAAGTCGTCAAGCTTGGTTCAAGCATCCGCCTTGGGCGCCGAATCACAGCTCGCGACATCCTGCTGGCAGTACAGATTGCACTTTGCGCCGTGCTGGTTACGTCTTCGATGGTTGCCCTGCGCGGGCTGTCGCGCGCGATGCACAGCCATTTCGGGTTTGAACCACAGAACTCGATGCTTGTGAGCATTGATCTGCACATGGCGGGGTATAGCAACGACCAGGGTATCGCGATGCAGAAGCGCATGATCGATGCGATCGCAGCGATCCCCGGCGTAGAGTCTGTAGGATTGACCGATGCGCTTCTCTTAAACGACTCGAATTCATCGAGTGTTTATACCGATGCAATGACCGATCTGCGGCCGCCCAATGCAGCAACAGAAGCCTACATGTTCCACATCTCTCCCGAATACCTTCACGCAGAGCGCACGACGTTAATGTCGGGCCGGGCGTTCACGTGGCACGACGACAAAAATGCTCCGCGTGTGGCCGTGGTCAATCGGGAGTTTGCCCGCAAACTTTTCGGCTCGGAAAAGAACGCGGAGGGCAGTTATTACAAGCTGCCAGAGGGAACGCGCGTGCAAGTCGTCGGCATTGTCGAAAACGGAAAATACAGCAGCTTGAACGAAGATCCGCATGCGGCGATGTTTTTGCCCATCCTGCAGTGGCCCTCCAACAACACGTGGCTGGTCGTGCGGTCGATCCAGAATCCCCAACAACTGGGCGCGGCTATCAGGAACTCACTGCACCAATTGGATGCCGGTCTGCTCATTCAAACGGAAACGCGATACGACGAAATGGTCACAGCGCTGTGGCCCTCACAAATGGCGACTGTGGCGCTGGGGATCATGGGAGCGGTGGGTGCGATGCTGGCTGTGACCGGCATCTTCGGAATGGCCGCGTACTCGGTAAGCAAGCGGCTGCGCGAACTGGGAATTCGTGTTGCCCTCGGCGCCCGGCGGAAAGAAGTATTGAAAGCAGCGTTTGGCCGCGCTTTCAGATTGCTGGCATTTGGGTCTGCTGCGGGATTGCTCCTTGGAATTCTCGCAAGCCGCGTGCTGGCTTTAATTGTGTATCAGGCGACGCCACGCGATCCGTTGGTATTGGCTGCTGTTGTTTTGGCGATGGCGTTGCTTGGGCTGCTGGCGACCTGGATTCCCGCTCGACGCGCGCTCTCGGTAGAACCTGCCATGCTGCTGCGTGAGGAATAAGTTGGGGTCACTTTCTGCGGTACCACTCTACGGTGTGCCGCAATCCTTCCTCGAAATTCACCGTGGGCTGGTAGCCGAGCGCGGCTTGCGCCTTCGCGATATCGGCCAGCGAATGTTTGATGTCGCCCTCGCGCTCGGGTCCGTATTTGAGCTCGCCCGCGTAGGCCGTGAGATCTTGCAGAAGCTTGAAGGTTTCGTTGAGCGTGATTCTGCGGCCGGTCGCGGTATTGAAGACTTGACCCGCGACCTTTTCTGCTGGAGCCTTGCACGCTAGCAGGTTGGCTTCGACTACATTATCGATGTAAGTGAAGTCGCGGCTCTGCTCGCCATCGCCGTACACGGTAGGCTGCTCGCCGCGCAGCATCAGCGTGATGAACTTCGCCAGCACGCCTGAATAGGGGGACGACGGATCCTGCCGCGGTCCGAAAACATTGAAGTAGCGCAGCGATACCGTTTCGAGCCCATAGCAGCGATAGAAGGAAACCATGTAATGCTCGCTGGCCAGCTTGGCCACGGCATAGGGAGAAATCGGGTCCGGCTTCATGGCTTCATGCTTCGGCAGTGTGGGCGTGTCACCGTAGGCAGACGACGAGGCTGCATAGACAACGCGCTTCACTTTGGCATCACGTGCTGCTACGAGCAGGTTCACAGTGCCGTCAATGTTGGCGCGATTGCTTCCCAGCGGATCGATTACCGACTTCGGCACCGAAGGGATTGCGGCCTCGTGCAGCACGAAGTCGGCACCGGAGCAAACTTTGCGGATGGCATCGAGGTCGAGAAGGTCGGCTTCATGGAAATCGATGCGGTTGAGGATCTCGGCGAGATTTTCCCGCTTGCCGGTGGAGAAGTTGTCCACGCCCCGCACCTGCTCGCCGCGCGCCAGCAGCGCCCGCGCTAGTGACGATCCAATAAAACCTCCAGCGCCAGTGATGAGATAGAGGGACATGCCCACTCATCATAGCGAATAGGGATGACTTCGAGGCCGGACGCGATCGTTAAATTTCGGCTACGAAAAATTTGTGGAAGTCAGCGGCAGATTTTAAGATCCCACGATAAATGATGCAGTCTCAAGGGACCACCCGGTCAGGGCTGGGGCGGTCAGGGCTTGGTGCGACCCTTTTGACTCTGATGAAGAACCCGAAGGAAGTCTTCCCGCATGAGCGTCTGTTTGTTTTCGAAGAAGTCGATCAGCGCCTGGAGGGCTACACCCGGATCGGAAATCAGAGGGACGGATTCCATCGGCCCGCGGGTGGGAAGGGAGGACGCGATTCCGGGGCCCATGACCACCGCCGGCCGCATGATTGATATAAGCACGGCTTTCAGTTGGGCACGGTTCTCATCTGTCATCTCTCCGAAAGCGATTCCCATACCAACGTAGGGATAATTCACGCGAACTGTGCCCGGGGTCTCAATTTTGTGGCTGTTGATTTCCAATTTCATGCGCAAGGAAGTTCCCACTGGGTAGGTGGCCTGCGCCTCCACGTAACAGCCATACAGGCTGATATCGGTGAAACTCGCCCAAGTGCGTGCGTCGCAGCCCACTTCACACAGTTCAATCCTCCCTTCGCAGTTGTAGCGGGTGCTACGGCGTTTCTCGGCGCCTTGATAAGTCCTCTGCGCGTTGCCGCCGACAGCGCCTGCTTCAGGCGTGTCCTCACGTGCTGGCGCCGCCGCTGGCTCAGCAGCGTTCTTCAAAGCCATCGGATATGAAACGCCTGCGGTATTTTCCTGTGCCATAGTTCCTGCCAGGGGGACCATATCGCCCGTAGTGATCCGCACGCCTGATTGAAGATCGGCCTTCAGCGGCACACCTGCTGCCAGATGACCTGCGGAAGCTGGTTTTTCTATCGGAAGAAACTCGGCGAGAGATTAGCTGGATGGAACGGATCGGTCGTATGAGAACTTTCTAATCCGTTGTTGCTGCACCGAATGCCCCGGTTCCCGTGAAGGATCGTGCTCCCTGCTGGATTCGCTTCCACAATTCGTCGCGCCCTGCTCCTGTTTTGGCCGAATAGGAAAGAAGTCGCGCCGCTGGGTACTCTTCAGTCAGCGTGCGCAGGGCGTTGTGCCGTTGATTGTTCGAGAGCCGGTCGCTCTTGGTCGCGACCACTAGAAATTCGCGACCGCTGGCGTTCAGAAATTCAAGCAGTTGCTGATCGCTTTCCTGGGGAGGAACGTTGGCGTCGACCAGGGCCACGCACAGCGCAAGTGAGGGGCGATCATTCAGATAGGGCTCGATAAACTTGGGCCACTCCTGCGAAATCTCGCGCGAAAGTTTGGCGTAGCCGTAACCGGGCAGGTCAGCGAAAATCAGCCCCGGCTGCGGTTTTCCCGGCCAGCGAACCTCAAAGAAATTGATGCTGCGCGTGCGGCCCGGAGTTGAACTGGTCCGGGCGAGTTTAGTACCTACCAGGGAATTAATGACGCTGGACTTGCCGACATTGGAGCGGCCAAGAAAGGCGATCTCCGGCACGCCGGGAGCAGGGAAGTGCGCGACATCGGTGGCCGCCGCCAGAAATCGCGCCAGAACCCTCATGCTCAAGTTTGCTATGAAGTATGAGAGATTGGCAAGTCGTGCGGAGAGCAAAATTCGTCTGGGTACTACTCCAGTTCCCCTGCTAGCGTACCGGTTCGCGACGAAACTGCTTGCTTAGAGTGAGAGCCTGATGCTGGTACGACGATCCTATGTTCGTGCCATAGATCTTGTCAGGTCGTGACAACAGGCGCATATAGTTCAGGCGACCCACAAGTTGCCCATGTTCGATCAAAAATGGAACCTCGTGGGCTCGAACTTCAAGCACGGCACGTGTCCCTTTGATCTCGCTGGAGCCATAACCGAAACCGGGATCAAAGAATCCAGCGTAGTGGATGCGAAATTCACCATCTGAAGGGTCGAATGGGACCATTTCTGCTGCAAATTCAGGAGGGACCCGCACCCGTTCCCGAGACGCAAGAATATAGAAGTCACCTGGCTCAAGAATTAGATTCTTATTCGCGTTCTGATGACGAACCTCCCAGAACTCCTCGGTCGAATAAAAGCCAACTTTGTCCAGTTCGATGGCTGGAGCATATCGCTTTGCCCTGTAGGCAATCACTTCACCCGCTTCGGCAGCTTCCAAATTGACTGTAATTCTCAATCCCCGCTCAACCCGTGCCTTGCTCGGACTGTCTTCGTCCAAATAGACAAGCGGCTCCTCTTGATTCAAGTCCCGGATCGTCTTATCGCCCGAAACAGGATTGCCTTGCACAAACCGCAGCTGACTTAGCCTCATTCCCGCTCGAATCGCGACCGTAAACGTACGGGAAACAACTTCAGCGTACAGCTTGCCCTTGTATCCGTGCGGTACGTGGTCGAACTGCGTGCCGTAGTCCGTGATCAGGCGGGTAAAGATATCGAGGCGGCCGGTTGTGCTCTTGGGGTTGGCCTTCCCGGAAATGTTATTCGGTAAGTTCAGTTCCTCCACCAGAGGAACGATGTAGGCACAGTCTTTCTCAAGAACGGACGCGCCGGTCAGGTCAACGCGCGCCATCCGCAGGTCCTTGATTTTGGCTTCGACCGTGCTGTGCGGTCCGGGCAGAAAACCCGCGCGCACACGGTGCGCTATGTCTCCCAATCGCAGGTCAAGACTTGCGGGCTGGATATGGTCAGGGTTGATTGCGGGCGTTGCCTTGATGTTTCCACGGGTGATCAGGTTGCTGATTTCCTGCGAGGGGAGAATGCCCGTAGTTCGCGGTTGAGCGTCTTCCTCCGGCAGCTCTGGCCCGTTCGAAAAAGTTATCTGACTCTGGTTCGACGTGGACATCTCAGAATTCCCCGTGCTTCTTCGTTGCAGAACCTACCGACACGCCTATACGCGACAAAATTTCTAGGCGAACGGCATTTTCAGCGATCGGTCAGCGGCTGGATTGGCTCCAATGTAAGGAGGCGCCGGGACGCTGTCAAGCCTTTTGGCAGCAGAAACCTTTACTGGTGCGCCGTGGGCGCGTCCGCGCCGGTGGGCGTGAGCGGAGGCGCGATTGGCTGGGTCACGTCCTCTTCCATCTTCGGCAACGGCGATTCCAACGCGATCTGCAGCACCTGATCCATGGTGTCGACGAAGTGCAGCTTCATCGCGGTGCGCAGATTCTCGGGAACCTCGGCCAGGTCTTTTTCGTTGTCTTTGGGCAGGATCACTTCGAACAATCCGGCGCGATGAGCAGCTAACAGCTTCTCTTTTAGCCCGCCGATGGGCAGAACCTTTCCGCGCAACGTGATTTCGCCGGTCATGGCGAGATCGCGGCGCACGGGAATCTTGCTCAGGGCGCTCGAAATGGCCGTGGCGATGGTGATACCGGCCGAAGGACCGTCTTTCGGAATCGCGCCTTCCGGCACGTGCACGTGCAGATCGAGATTGCGGTAAAAGTCGCGCGTGAGGCCAAGACGGTGTGCGCGCGAACGAACATACGACATCGCGGCCTGCGCGGACTCCTGCATTACATCGCCGAGTTTGCCGGTCAGCGTAAGCTTGCCCTTGCCATCGACGACGGTCGCTTCGGTGCTCAGAATCGATCCGCCGACTTCGGTCCACGCCAGGCCGGTGACAAGGCCGACTTCCGATTTTTCGTGTGCCAGCGTGTCGCGGAATTTGATCACGCCCAGGAAGTCGTTGACGTTCGCGCCGGTGATAGTGATGCTGTAATTCTCGCCTTCCTTGACGACCTTGCGTGCTACCTTGCGGCAGACATTGCCGATTTCGCGCTCCAGATTGCGGACACCCGCTTCGCGCGTGTAAGAGCGGATCAGGCCGGTGATGGCGTCGTCGGTGAACTTGATATTCTTTTCCGATAGGCCCGCGGCCAGCATCTGCTTCTTGACCAGGAATTGTTTCGCGATTTCCACTTTCTCCTGCTCGGTGTAGCCATGCAGGCGCAGCACTTCCATGCGGTCTTGCAGCGCGGGAGGAATCGTGTGCATTACGTTCGCGGTCGCGACGAAGAAGACCTGGGAAAGGTCGTATTCCACATCGAGATAGTGGTCGACGAACATGAAATTTTGCTCGGGATCGAGCACTTCGAGCAGGGCAGCGGACGGGTCGCCGCGGAAGTCCATCGACATCTTGTCAACTTCATCGAGCATGAAGACCGGATTTTTGGTGCCGGCCTTTTTCATCATCTGGATAATCTGGCCGGGCAGCGCGCCGATATAAGTGCGCCGATGGCCACGAATTTCGGCCTCATCGCGTACGCCGCCGAGCGACATGCGGACGAACTTGCGGCCGGTGGCCTTCGCGATCGACATGCCCAGTGATGTCTTGCCCACTCCTGGAGGGCCGACGAAACACAGGATCGAGCCTTTCGGATTTTTCACTAGCTGGCGAACAGCGAGAAACTCCAGAATGCGTTCTTTGATTTTTTCCAGCCCGTAATGATCTTCGTTGAGAACTTTTTCCGCGCGGGAGATATTTCGGATTTCCTTCGACCGCTTCTTCCAGGGCACGGCCAGAAGCCAGTCGAGATAGTTGCGCGAGACGGTCGATTCGGCCGACATCGGCGGCATGGCTTCGAGTTTCTTCAGCTCCTGCAGGGCTTTATCTTTAACTTCTTTCGGCATACCCGCGGATTCGATCTTCTTCTTCAGTTCATCGAATTCGCTCTTCTCGCCGCGGCCAAGTTCCTTCTGGATGGCCTTGATCTTTTCGTTGAGGTAATACTCTTTTTGCGCCTTCTCCATCTGGCGTTTCACACGCGACTGGATAGTGCGGTCGACATTGAGCTTTTCGATTTCGATGTCGAGCACGTCGGCAATGCGCGTCAGGCGTTCGGAGGGATCGAAAATCTCGAGCAGTTCCTGCTTCTCTTCGATCGAGAGCTGCAGGTTGGCGGAGATTACGTCGGTCAGCTTGGCCGCGTCTTCCATGCGAACGGCCGAGATCATGGTCTCGTAATTGAGGGCTTGGCAGAGCTTGACATACTGTTCGAACAGAGAAGTGACTCGTTGCATCCCGGCTTCGAGCGCCGGATTGGCTTCGGTCGCATAGCGAGCCACGCGCACTGTCGCCTGCATGAAACCTTCGGTGTCAGTGACCTGCAGAATCTTGCCGCGCTCAATGCCTTCGACTAGGACTTTGATATTGCCGTCGGGCAGCTTAAGGCTCTGCACGATGTTGACGATCGTGCCCACCTGGTAAATTTCGTTGGCTTTGGGTTCGTCGATGGAGGCGTCGTGCTGCGTCGCGAGGAAAATTTTCTTATCCGCCGCCAGGGCTTCTTCTAGGGCACGAACGCTGGATTCGCGGCCCACCACGAACGGCGTCATCATGAACGGGAAGATGACCACGTCCCGAATGGGCATCATGGGCAGCTTCCTGGATTCGAACTTTTCCTTGGATGATGTGGTCACTCAGTCTCCTGGGAAGAACAAAAGAACAAAACCGCCGAACAGAAACGCCAGACAAAAGGTCAAGATAGCTCACCCAGCAGCCTTGACCCCAAGCAGCCAACCTACCCAGATTCTACGCCGATTTTACGGCTTTCACACATGTCACAGAGATTACATCTCTCGATTCGCCTAGCGCCCAGGGTCCAGAGCGCTTGGCAGAGACACAACAAAGTCGCATCTCTACAGAGAACTTATCCAGCTTTTTCCATGATGGTAGCAAACGATGCGCTGCGCTTCTCCACCATCTCGCGCGTCACCTCGAACTCTTTTACTTTCTTCTGGCTGGGCAAATTGAACATCAAGTCGAGCATGAGCTCTTCGAGAATCATACGCAGCCCACGTGCGCCTACTTTGCGGGCCATGGCCTGGCGTGCAATGGCGCGTAGGGCTTCGTCATTGAACTTCAGCCGCACGTTCTCAAACTCAAACAGCCGCTGGTACTGCTTGATGATCGCGTTCTTCGGGCGGGTCAGGATTTCGATTAGCGCATACTCGTCGAGATCTTCCAGCATGCCGACAACTGGCAGGCGGCCGACGAATTCGGGAATCAAGCCAAACTTGATCAGGTCCTCTGGCTGGATTTCGCTGAGCAGTTCGTAGCTGCGCTTGCGCGAAGCGGCGTCGTCTTCTTTCTGGGCATCTTCACCGGTGCGGAAGCCGAGCGACTTCTTTCCGATTCGGCGGGAGATGATCTTGTCGAGTCCGACGAAGGCCCCGCCGCAGATGAACAAAATATTGGTGGTATCGACCGGGGTGAATTCCTGATGCGGATGCTTGCGTCCTCCCTGTGGCGGAACGTTGGCGATCGTGCCTTCGAGAATCTTCAGCAGCGCCTGTTGGACGCCTTCGCCGGAAACGTCGCGCGTGATCGAAGGGTTCTCGTCCTTGCGCCCAATCTTATCGACTTCATCGATATAGATGATGCCGGTCTGCGTGCGGCTTACGTCGCCGTCGGCGGCCTGCAGAAGTTTCAGAATGATGTTCTCGACATCTTCGCCAACGTAGCCAGCTTCGGTGAGGGTGGTGGCGTCAACGATGGCGAAGGGGACATCCAGCATGCGGGCCAGCGTCTGCGCCAGCAGCGTTTTGCCGGTCCCAGTGGGACCAATCAGCATGATATTCGACTTCGACAGCTCAATGCCGTCGCCGGCTTTCTGCCGGTTCATGAAGATACGCTTGTAGTGGTTGTAAACCGCGACGGCCAGCTTCTTCTTGGTTTGCTCCTGCCCGATCACGTACTCATCGAGGAAGGTTTTAACTTCCTGCGGTTTGGGCAGTTGATTCGGGGTGCTCGAGGCTGGCGTCGCGGTGCGGTCGTCTTCCAGAATCGAATTGCAAACCGCCACGCACTCGTCACAAATGTAAGCCCGCGGATAATCGCTGGGCGACGAGATCAGTTTCGCAACAGCGTCCTGTGACTTATGGCAGAACGAACAACGTAGAATCTCGTCGGTTCCCGATTTATTTTTCACTCGGCACTACTCCTTGTTTCCTCTGCGGCGATCGGGATACCAGCGTCGCTTCAACTTCGCCGCCCTCGGGGCGACTTGGGTCATCCGCGAAGGCCGATCATACCGCTTTTGCCGTCTTGTAGATGATATCGTCTATGATTCCATATTCCTTAGCCTGCTGCGCGTTCATAATGAAGTCGCGCTCCACGTCCTTTTCCACTTTTTCCAGTTTCTGTCCACTATGCTTCGAAAGTAACTGGTTGGTAATCTCCCGCATGCGCAGGATTTCCCGGGCGTGTATATCAATATCGGTCGCCTGGCCCGACAATCCACCCATAGACGGCTGATGTATTAGAATCCGCGAATTCGGCAGTGCCAATCTCTTTTTGGGCTCACCCGATGCCAAAAGTAACGCTGCCATCGAAGCCGCCTGGCCAACGCACAGCGTCATGACATCGTTTTTCACGTACTGCATGGTGTCGTAAATCGCCATGCCAGCCGTGATCGAGCCACCCGGAGAGTTGATGTAAAGCTGGATGTCTTTCTCCGGATCTTCCTGAGCCAGAAACAACATCTGCGCGATCACAAGGTTCGCAATGTTGTCGTCAATCGGTGTGCCGATGAAAATAATGTTATCTCGCAGCAGACGGGAATAAATGTCGTAGGCGCGTTCGCCCCGCCCGGTCTGCTCGATGACCATTGGTACCAGCATCATGTGAGGATCATTTCGATTTGAATCGTTAGAGTTCACGTTCACCTTCCACACTCCGCCCCAACACAACGCCAATCGTGCAAGGGGTGGTTTGAAGTGGTCCGCGCCGCTTTGCAGGAAACTACGCGGACTGGTGATACAGAAATTCGAGGGTCTTTTCGCTGCGGATTCTGTTCCGGATTCTATCGAGGCCCCCATCTTGTGTCAAACGAGTGCGAACCGCGTCCGGAGCCTGTTTTGACTGCACAGCCAGCGCTTCAATTTCGTGATCCAACTCCTTGTCGCTGACCTCAATTTTCTCCAGCTCCGCAATGCGTTCCAGTAACAACGACGACTTCACATCCTGTACAGATTGATCTCTCTGGCCCGCCCGCAAGCGTGGCAGGTCCATCTTCTTCATATCCTCCATTTTCATGCCCTGCGCCGCCAAAGCACGAAGGCCGCGTTCCAGACGGATATCGATTTGCCGGTCAACGAGCGACTCCGGCACTTCGAAATCATTACGCTTTACTAATTCGGCGACAAGTTTGTCTTTAGCTTCCCGCTCAGCGGTGTGCTTGCGCTCGGCCAGCATATTTTCCCGAATCTGTTTGCGGACCTGGTCGAGACTCGTGAACTCACCCAACTCCTTGGCAAATTCATCGGTCAATTCAGGAAGATTCTTCTGCTTGATGGCTTGGATTTTCACCGTGTACACGAAAGTCTTGCCCGCCAGCCGTTTGTCGTTCGTGTCTTCGGGATAAACGACTTCAAATTCGCGCTCATCTCCGGCGCTTGCGCCGCGCAGGTTGGCAGAAAACTCAGGAACGGTATTCTTGCCGCCAATCTCGATCAGCACTTCGTCCATGTGGACGGGCTGGGTTTTGTCGTCGCTGTCTTTCGGACGGCCGTCCCCTTCTTTTGGTTTGCCATCCATTGAAGCCTGGGCGAAGTCGCCGTCGGCGAGCGTGCGTCCCTCGACGGAAGTAAACGTCGCGTGCTGCTCGCGAACGCTGTTCAGCGCCTCTTCCACTTCTTCATCTTTCACATCGATCTGCGGATGGTCGGCGCGCAGCTCCTTGTAGCCTTCGACTTTAATCTCGGGCATGATCTCGAAGCTGGCCTTAAAGCGCAGCGGCTCGCCGTCATGAATGTGCAGATCGGTGACGCGCGGCTGCGAGACCGGAATCAGACCTTGCTTCTCGGCTTCCTTGCGGAAGTAGCGCGGCACGAGCGCCTCGACCACATCGCTCTTCAGATCTTCTTTAAACCGCTGCCGGATGATCGATGCGGGCACGTGTCCGGCGCGAAAGCCCGGCAGTCGCGCGACCTTCTGATATTTCTGAATGATGGTCTCGGTTTCGCGGGTGACTTCATCGGCGGGGATTTCGACCGAAATCTCGCGCTTCACGCCATCTTGCTTCGTTTCAGCTGTTTCTGTGGGACTCACGATTGTCTGTTTAACACTCCGTTAATCTTTGAGTGTAAAGAGAGAAGGAGAGAAGCGTCAAACCCATCAAGGGGTGGAAGGAAGGAGCGGCAAAACTGCACACCCTCCACCACAGAGACCCACGACTGCAGGGCTCGCCGCCGCGCGGAGGGGAAGAGGTTATTGTTCGTATGCGCTTACAAGTGACATGTATGGAGAGACGTGTGTAAATCCGTAATTGTCGACGTTCTGGAGGATCTCAAAGTGCAGGTGGATAGTTGTTGTAGAACTACCAAACACGTTGGAGACGTTTCCAAGTTGTTGACCTTTTGTCACGTGGTCGCCCTGCGTGATTTTCAATGAACTCATGTGGAGATAGCGAAACTGTGTGCCTGCTGAATCTGTGATGAAGACACTATACGATCCAACGTTGGTAACAACCCCGTCGTCAACTGAAATAACTGGATAGAAGTCCGCCTTGCAGCTTGGAGGACGAATATCTTGCCCCTGATGTCCGGTAGAAGCAGGACACATCGGTGTACTAAAGGTGCGGGTCTCACAGAAGTTGTCCCACCACGGATATGAGTAGTTGTGCGTATCGCACTGGCTGGTGTTAGGAGGACCCTGAATACCTCCCGGATTCCAAACTTGTGAATTTGCAAAAGCAGGCACTTGCGAGATTGGGAATTGGATTCCAGGCGCATATACAGTAGAGTCGGGAAGCCCCTGGCCCGAACCGGGGACGAGCAATCCTGGGGGATTATATTGAAATTGTGGATCTTTATGCCTTGCCGCTTCTGGAGCTACATTCTGGAAAATTGACCGACTAGCGGGGGCGTGTTCTCCGCCTCCAACGTATCGAAGATCGTTCGCCACAGCAACAACACCGTCCTCGCTACAGATAAGAGCTGCAGGCTTTGAACATTCAATAGCGAGCATATATGACGCTCCTTGCTCGTTCCATGCTAGTGTCCAAATGCCCTCGCTGTTGGTCACAACCCCGCTGGACGAGCGGATTTTTCGCCTACCCTGCTCCGTTCGAGGCATCTTCGCCTCCGGATATTTGAACGCAATTCTCGCGCCTTCAATGTTGGCGTGGGCCTCCATCGAGACTGCCCACGAAGCACTGTAAAAAGTCTTGTCGACAATCAAGTAAAGTGCGGCTAACGCTGTCGGTGCCTTTGGGAGAAGAACGGGTACTGTTGAGATTTGTACTTGCTTTTGATCTGGGGCTCTGAGGAGATCCCGCGTTCCTTTATCGAGGGTTGTCTGTTCCGCATTGACTTCCTTCTCGATCATCATGCGCTGTGCTCCTGCCTGTTGGGCAGGCGGATTTTGACCATAAAGACCGAGACATGAAGACAAAGCGAAAGTAAGTAGCAATAACCGTTTCGTGGCTCTGCTCGGCGGTTTGTTCGAAGTCATTGTTTCGGCGCCTCGCTTCCCTTCGGCTGTTGTTGCTGCGGCGCCTTTCGAACGAGGGCGCGACGTTGCGCAGAAGACCAGTTCCAATTAGGAACGGCCTTGGTGCGTTGGCCGTTCGCAGTGAGCATATTGAGGACATAGTTACAATTTTCTACGCAAACCGCCCGTTGAACTTGGTAATGCACAATATAGGTTTCGTCGTGTGGGTCGCCATCCCAAACCCGATACCAGGTGAACGACTTGCTGTCAGCCGATTTTTGATAGTCAGCGGCATACCCTCCGGCACGCGCATAGCTCCAGCCGCACTTGGAATCATTGCAAATATAGTCGATGGTCGTAATTTGCGAGTTCGGCAAAGGTAATGTGAACGACCCTTGAGTAGTCTTATCAGCGGCGTAGTGCAAGTTGACCGTTCGAACGCTGAATTGAACCATGTACGGATTGCCATTTTCGTCTGTGTCCGCCCATATTGTCTGGAACACAGCCTGAGGCCAGTCTACTTTGTAAATGCGCGGCGCCTGTGTCGGCGTGCAGAGATCTACGTTCTGCAAGCAGGCTTTGGCAGTTGCCATCAAATCCCGCATAACCAAGGATATCTGCAAATAATCATTCTGGTACTTTGTAATATCATCAGGTTTGATCGTCGATTGCGGCCTGCTGGCACTACGGATCAGATCGCCAAGCTTGTGGAAATTGACCTCGTTCTCTCTGTAAGAAAAGTACAACTCAGGAAGCACGGCGTTGCGGATTTCCATCGGTTCGAGCGGCACATCGACCCCGAAACTCTCCCAACTTCCCGTCACGAACTCCATCGGCGCCGCCTGGTCGGGCCCTAACTGCGATATGTATGTTTCGAGTATGCTGCGAAGCTTGTCCAGTCCTGCAGTGGTTGCGACCGAGGCTAGTAATTTTATTCCGCCGCCCCCAATCGCATAAATATCGACGCTCAGATGCATCTGTTCTGTTGTACTCTTGTTTGTTTCATCGTAGTGCCCCCCTAACGTGACCCCCGAGAAGCTTGCGTTAAGAGCGGCCTGTACCCGCTTCTCCTGGTAGTCGGAAAGGTGCTGAAAGCTATACACCGCTACAAGTTGGGCCACGCGCCGTTCTTGCTCCACGAATTCGGTGCCGCAGCGTTCACCGAACGCTCTAGGATTCTTGCGGAGGGCTTCCGCCTCAGGCGTCAAATGCGCATTAGTAATCATGAAACGGCCATAGTCGCTGTACGCCCTGAGCGTGAAGTAGTCGTCATCGGATTCAAACTGATATTTCTCATCTAAATTAAAACTAGCGCTACCCGATCCGAAGAAGCCGCTAGCCGAAAGGTTGGCGTCGATGTGTAGCTGATGGTAAAGCTCTTTCCGACTCTTGACCTCACTGGCTGTGAATTGTGTGGCGGGAGCGCCGTGATCAATCGAGCGGTCCGAAGTCTGAAATTCCAAGCACGCGGGATATGCACGATTAGGGTACAGCGGGTTGAAGCTGCCGCCTAATGTCATTGCTCCCTCTGGATAATACTGGTAGGTCGCAGCTGGTGCTAAGACCGCTGTTAATAGTACACACGCTAAGCAGCCAACCACAGTGACACGCATGGTGGTAGTCTCCGTCTAGTTTGTCGTTAACTTGGTTCTAACCCAAGGGCCCAATGAGTCGAGCAAGTGATGGAGTTGGTGAAAACAATCAGGAACGACACCTTGCTAGCGCGGGATCGTACGCTACCTCATGGTACGTGTCAAGAAATTCATTGAGTAACCGTTCGTCGATTTGGGAGAGACTCGAAACAGCACTGGGACAGACGTGCCCGTACTTTCGCATCCTTAGCGAAAGGGTGAAGTGTCGGAAAATATGTCAAGACGCACCCAATGAGAGCGTGTACAAATGGCCGTTCCTTTTTTATCTTCAGCAACGGAGCCTCAACTTTTCCACATCCGCACCCGGCTCTGATGTGACGAACAACCTTGACCCTCGCCACCAGAAGCGCACAATGACATCGTGCGCATTCGCACCGCAACCCTTTCGGAGACGCGCTCGGAATCCGATCCGAAAAATCGGACTTACTAAGTCCTTATCCCGAAAGATTTTGCGTGTAAGTTGTTCTTTGACAATATTTTGCGGCAGCGAAGGGATATCGCGGCGGCTTAAGCGCCATAAATTCAATATTTTGCCAGCCTCGATATAAAAAAAACGCGAAGGGATATGGTCTCAAAATGGCGTCAGGAAATTCCGGCGCATGACCTCAAAGACTTGCTCATAAAGATTCGCCCGATGATGCCGGGATTCCAAGTGACAGCGTGCGTCGGCTCTGCCGTATAGTTATCTTTTCCCAGCCTGTTCAGCTTATAAATTTTGGAGAGATCCTATATGGCGAGACAGTTTCTGCCGCGTCTGCCCCGCGTCGTTTCGAGTGTGTTGGTGGTCATTTTTGTGTCTTGTATCAATCATTCATTTGCGCAGGCAAGTCATCATGACCGCCCTCATCATCCCGGCAAGATTTTCGGCGGATACTTCGAAGAGTGGGGCATCAATTACGCCGGGTACAACATCGCGGATTTGCAGAAGAACGGCGTGGCCGATGAATTGACCCATCTGATCTACGCCTTCGGCAATGTGACTCCGACTTCTCCGCCGGCGTGCGCTATTGCTGATCCCGTGGCCGCCTACCAGAATTCGAACGTCCCTAGTGTGAACGGCAAGCCCTATACTGCGCCGCTTTACGGAAACTTTGGCGCGATCCAACAACTGAAGGAGCTTCATCCCAATCTGAAAGTGTTGATCTCGCTTGGCGGACAAGCGGGCGACGTGACCGGCTTCGTGACCGCCGCAGCCACCCCGGCCGGCCGTGCGGCGCTCGCTTCTTCGTGCATCAACTTATTTGTGAAGGGAAATATCGCCGCATGTGTTACGGCTCCCGGCTTGTTCGACGGCTTCAACATCGATTGGGAGTTTCCCGGCCCGGCCGACAAGCAGAACTTTATTGCTCTGCTGAAGGAGTTCCGCACGCAACTCAACGTTTTGTCGAAGACGACCGCCAGGAAATATGTCTTGACGTTCGATTCGCCAGCCAGCCCGAAGAAATACGTGAACATCGATCTGAAGGCTGCGGCGGCGCAGGTGGATTTCCTCACCATCGACGGTTATGACTATGCGTCAAGCGACGAAAAGCAGACCAACGAATCATCTTCACTCTATGACACGGACACAGATCCCGTGTATGCCGACGACCGTTATATTGACGCGACGGTGAAAGCCTATCTGCAGGCTGGCGTACCGGCGGCCAAGTACACCATGGGCTTGCCGTTGTATGCGGTGGGATGGAGTGGCGTCCCCAACGTGAACCATGGCTTGTATCAGAATGTCACCGGACCTTCTCCAGTACTCCTGGCCGACGGATCGGGGCTGTGCCCGAATCCAGACAAGGCCCACGCTTCGCCCGGTTGTGACACGATCCTGACGCCGGGTTTTTCCACTTACTCCACCATCGAGAACCTCACTAATAAGTACGGATACATCCCCTGGTACGATTCAGCCCGAATCGGAGCTACCCTCTACAATCCGTCGACCGGAATCTTCTACACCTATGATGATCCCGCTGCGGTAGCAGCGAAAATGGCCTACATCAAGAAGCACAAACTCGGTGGCGCCTACGTGTGGGCGTTGAACGACGACGACGCCAGAGCATCGCTGACCAAAGCGATTGCCGCCGGACTAAAGTAAATCGAGATTTGGCGCATCCGGAGTCACCGGCACCCTCTACAAATTCACATTTTGTTAATGTGAGTGTAAAGAGAGAAAGAAGCCGTCAAACGCCTGATTGGAGAAGGGAAAAGCGGCTTTGTCTTCGCGGCCTTCGGCCGTTGATACAATGCGTGTCCAGAAAGTATTCGAACCGTTCATGCCAAAACCTTTCTTTCAATTCGAGAACCCCATTCGTCTCGACAAACACACGAAGATCGGGTGCCTTCGCGGTGTGGATACCTATGTCCACTGGACCGTGTTTGCAGTGGTGGCGCTGATTCTGGCAGGAGTAGTGCGTCGTCCTCTATTGTCGTTCGTGGGACTGAGTGCGTTTCTCTCAGTACTGTTCATTCACGAGACCGGCCATCTCATTGCGGCGCAAAGGAAGGGCTGTGAAGTGATTTCGATCGAGTTGTATCCGTTCTTTGGACTCACTCGATTTGGGACACCATGGTCGCGGCTCGACCACTGCGTAATCGCGTGGGGCGGCGTGATCGCACAGGCGGTTGTCGCCATTCCCATTCTTCTGCTGGTCGAGTTGTTCGGCTATTCGCGGTTCGAGGTCGTGAATATGCTGATCGCGATCCTCTGCTATTACAGCATTTTTGTCGCTGCCTTCAATCTCCTGCCGATTCCGCCGTTAGACGGGTCCGTCGCTTGGGGAATTCTTCCGGCATGGTTTGCGGAGCGACGGCTGCGACAACAAAGGTAGGGTTGTGCGGCTGCGTTTGCGTCGCTGTGCTTGGGCGGGCTGGATCGGCCTTGTTCCTTATCAAGGCAAGTTCCACGACTACTGTTGTTAACTAGGTGATAGCACTCAATTACTCCTAGCGGATCGACGAGTGAAATCGAAATTTTTTCGCTAACTTCACCCGAACAGTCACTTAACTAATCACTCTGCCGTTCATACGCACCCCTGTCACAACCGCCTGTGTCCTCGCCGTCTGGGCGCCGCGAGCCACGTTGATCGTGGCACAGCAAATGACCCTGGCCATCCGTACAGCCATTTGGATTGCCCGAATCAATAGCCGGACTTCCGGGGAGTAAAGCCATAGTTAGCGTCGGTCCACCGTTGTTCTCTAGCGGGCCGAGTATCGGGTCTACATTATTTAGATCACCAGTGCCATTGAAATTGCAGGTGCCATCACTGCTGAGGTTGTAGCCATTTGATGTGATAGTGCCGCCACCGCCGCAGTCTCCGCCCGAAGGGTTCTTCGCCACAATAGTGTTCTGGAGTGTCAGCCCGCTACTGCCACTGGGAATGTAGATGCCGCCGCCGAAGGTCGCAGTATTTCCACTGATGGTACTGTTGTTGATGACTAGATTTGCGGAGCCACCAAAGTGGTAGATCCCACCGCCGTTCGTAGTGATAAATCGGTTTGCCGCTGCATTGCGGCTGATTGTGCTGTTGTTGATCGTTATCCTGCAGCCGGCACCCACACCGCCGCCTTCTGTTTCCGCCAAGTTGCTACTGATGGTGCTATTGTTGATGAACGCAATGCCGCTGGTACAGGCTACACCTCCGCCTACAGATGCGGTATTCCCACTAATAGTGCTCTTATTGATCATTAACCAACCCGTGCTGAGCACGCCACCTCCACTTGTCGGTCCTGTAGGCGCTGAATTCCCGCTGATAATACTATTGAGGACCGACAGGGTTCCCTGATTAAAGATCCCGGATCCGCCAGTTTCGTTACCGCCGTTGCGAATGGTCAGACCTGAGAGAGTGACCTTGTTCGACGTGGGTGGGCTAATTGTTACCACTGTTCCGATGGTGCCGCCATCGACAATTGTCGTACTTGGCACTGGCGCCGAAGATATTCAAGCTCGAGGAGATGGTGAGATTCTCTTTATAAGTTGCGGGGGCAACCATAACCGAATCGCCCGCCGAAGCGAGACTGATGGCATGCCCGATTGTCTTGCATGCAGTCTGTGCTGACTTGCAGTTATTGCCGTCGCTGCCATTCACTCCATTCACGTACCATGTTGTACTAGCCAGAGCGCTTGAGGCTAAGGCCAACAACAGAGCCATCCGTAGCAGGTTCATGTGGATACGTCTCATGACATTCCTCCGCGTGGAATTGTGTTTACTTGACGATCACTTGGGAAACCCCCGTGCTTTCTCCGTTGGAAAATTCTGCGCTGGCCTGTTTCCCGTTGTCAACAACCGGAGTACACAAATGCCTAGTCGGAGGCTAACGTGGTGATTGTAGAAATCAGGCGCTAGCACTCATTGTTGCGCTCGTGCGCGCTCTCGCGCGATCCCGCCCAGCGCACCATGCGCGCCGTACCCTGAGCGTATGCGCAGGAGCGTGCGAGCATCCGTCGGAGGGGTTGAGTGAAAATCGTCTGATTACAGCAGCTATGATGGTTTGTCTTATGCCTGAAATCGATGGAAAGATTACCCACGTCAGCGACACGGCCTTTATGGTTGCAGCCTGCCGTGCACACGAGAACGAACTGGAGGATGCTTTTGTGCATGATCCGTTCGCGGCGCGGCTCGCTGGAGAGCGTGGAGTCGCCATTCTTCGAGAGTTGCCATACTCAAACTTACTGCGCCTTGGACTCGCCATTCGCACCGTTTCGTGGATGAGTTGCTGCTGGACGCGCTCGCAACATACCCGATCGCGACTGTGCTCAGCGTCGGCTGCGGCCTGGACACCCGCCCGTGGCGCCTCGACTTTGTCCCCGGATTTGCGCTGGATTGAAATCGACTTCGCCGACGTGCTCGATTACAAGGACCGACTCCTGTCCGGTGAGAGATCACGCTGCCGCCGTGAGCGCCTCACGGTTGGTCTAAATAATGCGGCACAGCGACGCGCCATGTATGAGGCCGCTGGTTCGTCCTCTGCGCTCATGATCACCGAAGGATTGATGCTTTACCTACCGGCTGCGACCGTAGACGCACTGGCCGCCGAAGCCTCGATCCACAGCGGCGTCGCCCACTGGATTAGCGATATTACGACGTCGGCGTTCAGCAAGGTGCTCGGAGGAGGCGCTGACACGATGCAGCCGATCCGTCATGTGCAGGCATCGGATGCTCTGAAAGGCGAACAGATTCTCGAAGTCCTCCAACGCCACGGCTGGACGACTTCGGCAATGCGAAGCTATATCAGCGATGTGGGTTTTGTGCGCGAACGCGTTAAGCGTGCGATGGGAGGCGCTACACCACCTCAGCGGCCGTATCCACCTAACGATCCGACCGGAGTGCATCGCTTTGCGCGGGGTCAGTGAGTGCTAACGCCTGTTTGCGACAGTCGACTTCCGAATTGCCCGTTATTTACCCGCAATCGTCGCCGATTGCCATTTTGTCACGGTGTTTTGCTGGGAGCTTGGACTACTTCCAACTCCCCGTCACCATGCTGGTAACATTCTTTGACCTCTTCGCGACTGATAGGCGAGGCGATCTGCCCTTTCGGCACTGACGCGCAACGCATCATTTCTTCGAAGCCGGGCTCATTCCAGACAAAGACCAGGCTGATGTTCTCTTTTCCGGTGTTCTTCAAGCTGATCCACGTTCCAGCAGGAATGAACACCAGAGCGCCCGGCCGTGCGTCGTACTCCTTATCCCCTAGCCACACGTGGCCGTTCCCCGTCTGGATTAAGAGGATTTCGTCTTCGCCGTGGTGCTTGTGCTTCGGGATGACTCCGCCCGGCGGGATCTCCTCTGTGCCGAGCAGAAGATGTTTCGAGCCGTTGGTCTTCGGACCAACCTTCAAATTGAAATCACTGGTGGGGGAGGCCACCCCTTCGCGCGGGCGTCGCGTTCGAACTTCGCCTTCATCCTTTTGGAGGACAATAGCTTTAGCGCTCTCGTCAGGGGAGGGCGCTTGAGCAATAGCGCAGTGGAAACATAGAAGAACTGCAACAACAAACTTCAGCGTGTTGGACGTCGGGCAGTCCGTAGGCCGCCGATTATACCAAGAGATTCTTGACGCTGGGAACCGCTCTGATACCGCTGCGCCATGTAGTGCATCGGCCCGTTCGAAGTCTCAAAATCTGAACGACCTGTTATCATTTTCCACCATTTTGCCTCCCTTTTGGATCAGTGGGTTGAGGACAGCTTATGAGTGCAGCTACAGTACCGGTGCAGGTCGAAAACCATCGGACGATTAACGTTGAGTCGCTACGCATTAGTCTCCGTCTGTTTTTTTTGATTTTGGTGTTACTCATCGGTGGGGCTATCCTGCGCTCGGCGCTCGCGACTCGCTTGGACAGTTTCACTCTCGATGAGTCGTACCATATCGCAGCGGGTGTCTCGTACGTACAGCAGAGAGACTTTCGTCTGAACCCAGAGCACCCTCCCCTTGTCAAGCTATGGGTTGGCAGTTTTCTCGCAGCGACCGGATTCCATCGTAATCCTCTACGCGTGTTTCACGACAAGGTGGACGAGCGGAACTTCACTGCGGAAGAGGTTTTTCTGCAGAACGACCCTGATTCGACCCAGCGGCGTTCGCGCGTCTCCATGTGGTTCCTGAATGGGTTTCTACTTCTCGCATTGGGGCTGGCACTACGCCGCACTTTCGGCTGGGCTGTCGCATTGGGAACGATCTTGTTTCTCGTGATTGATCCGACGGTGGCTGCGCATTTGCCGGTGGTCATGACGGATCTGCCGGTCGCGCTGCTGGCTGCAACTGCTGTGACGTTCGCCATTCTCGCATTCCGATATTGGAGGAAGGAAGATCTGATCTACTGTTCGGTTGCCCTGGGTTTGGCTCTAGGTGCAAAACACTCAGCGCCCGTATTCTTCCTTTTCTTGGGATTGGTTGGATTCGCGATGGCGCTGGTTGGGCCGCGGTCCGATGCCACAGTCTCTCGCGCGCGCCGCGTCGTGAACGTGTTGGGAGTCCTTACAGGGGCCGTTGTCATTTTGTGGGGCCTATATTTCTTCCGCTACAGGGAAAGCAGTGACCTCAACGAGGTCTTTAACCGTCCCACCGCGCAGAAGATCGCCGACGTGAGCTCACCTCCATACCGTTTCGTGCTGAAAACTTTGGCAACGACTCATGCTCTACCACGTGCTTACATATGGGGTTTCGCCGACACCGTGCACGCAGGCCTCGAAGGGCGTGCCTTTACGCAATTAGCGTTTGGGCGGGTGTATTACGCTAGGGCGCCCTGGTACTTCTTTCCGGGTATGTTGGCGGTCAAACTGCCGGTTGGTCTGACGCTTCTCGCGTTGTTTGGCGGCATTCTTTTTGCGGCTGATAAAGTTCCACATGATTGGAGACTGCCGCTGACAGTGTTGCTGGCCTCCCTGGTCTGCTTCCTCCTGGTTCTGAGGTCCGGCGCTACCTACGGGGGCGTCCGCCATGCCCTGCCAGCGATTCCACTGATCGCAGTGTTGGCGGGAATAGCGTCCAATTTTGCGCTCGCCTCTACCGCAAGGACGCCCAAACTCGTCGTCGGGCTGGCATTCCTCCTCGCGTCCGTCTCTGCTCTGCCAGTGATGCGCCCGTGGGAGTACTTCAATGAAATCGTTGGCGGCCCGGCCAGGGGGTATCTGTACTTCGACGATGAAGGGACAGATCTGGGGCAGCGCAGCAAAGAGCTTGCCGGCTACTATAGCCGCACAATTCAGGCAACCAGCGAAGTGCCACTCCTGATGTACCAGATCCAGCGGGCGGAGCGGTTAGTACGGAAGATCGACTGGTTAGGCCGCGACCTGACGCGCGACGAAACTAGAATGAACCCTCCCGTATTCCAAGGAACAGTCTTTGCCCCTTCGACGCGACTCGGCAGACGATTATGGTGGAATGCCGATGCGTTGCGAGCCGCGACGCCGGTCGCGCGCTTTGGAAACCTATTCATCTTTCGAGGGAACTTTGATCTGTCCGGAAGCCTTGCGCGTACGCTCTACGCTTCGGGTATCTATAAAGAATACGCCGAGAAGCCTGACCTAGTTGCAGCTGAGCACTTGTTTGCTGAATCAGTTCAGTCTGATCCTAGCGCCTTTTTCGTTTACATTGAGCTGGGGAATTTGGCATTGAAGCGTGGTTCCCGCGAAGATGCGCTCCGTGCATACAACGATGCCCTGTTGCACGCGCCCGCTGACCCAATTGCTCGCAAGCCCATCGAAGAACAGATCGCCCAATTCTCGGTGGGAACCCAAGAGCAAATTCCGATGCTTAGAAACCCACAATTGGAATGAATTCGGTGATTCCGAGTCGCGATTGCTCGTAACAACCAATGGCGGAAGGATTGTCGGCAACTCGGAAGCTACGAACTCCTAGTCAATTGGCGTAACATCCCCATTGGGCGGGCCGGCCCACTCATGTCCCCTTGGTTGATTTCCAGTTACACAAAAGAGGCTGCCCCACCCGTGGTGTTTTTCGACGGATGGGGATTTTCTAGCTGATCCTTGTCGTGCAGGCTTCCAACAAAATTAGCTGGGATCCGAGCGTTTTAACACTTCTTCGGAAATCGCGAAGCGTGGGGCAGCCACGCAGTTGCCCTCCAGGTACATCAGTAACTTTCATGCGCCGATTCTGTCCCCTAAACTAAACTAAGCGCGAGTGGCGCTTGGGGGAGGACTCTATTATGGACAACCGTCGTTGGCTTTGGGTTGGCGCGACTCTGTTGCTAGCGGGAGCAGTCTTTTGGGGAGTGGGTCAGGCCGTAGGCCCGAGCAGCGGAGACACGGAGTTTCAGAAAACATTGGAAGCGATGCAGCACGTCAAAAGTTTTCGCGGCGTGTATACCGCGAGCACGTCGAGCAGCCAGCATTCAGAAAGGTTGTGGGACGTCGATTGTAACCGCGTCATCGTGCACCAGCAGTCCCATGATTCGCAAGGCAACGCTGATTCTCCTTTCGAAATGAAAGAAGAAGAGTTGTCGGTGGGGAACCAGAGGTACATACGTGACAGCAATGGATCCTGGGAGAACGCCGGTATCGCCGTGGGCGACCGCAATTCAGCCAAGTGGTATTGTTCGAACATTGCGCAAGGCATCGATCGCGATCTGCTGCCGGATATTCGCACAATGCTTAGGCACGCTATGACAGAAAAGGGAGACAAGAAGACGGTCAACGGTGCTCGTTGCCGGGAATGGAAGTTCGACACCAGGACCGCCGTCTCTTCTCAGCGAGGTTCGATATGCATCGGAGTGGACGATCATCTGCCCTACGAGATGACCATGGGCGACGGACACTATTCCTACTCCGATTACAACCAGCCCATCCAGTTCGAGCTGCCTGAAGCCGTCCTGCAACCGGCCAGTGCGACTGACGGAACGAACTAAGAGGATACTGACGGCTACATTCTCTGCTTCGTGAACAGCAGGCCTGATGGCAGATGGTCCGCCCGGCCCTCGATTCCCCGACAAGAAATCTGAGTTGTTTAGGCCTCGATTGCGGCCCTTGTCTCGGAGCGCAGCAATGTAGAAGAATCCTCGTCGAGATAGAGGAATGTGTTCGGATGCGTGCGCAGGATGGAAGCTGGAGCAAGCGGGGTGATGTCGCCCTCCAGACATTTCGCAACCGCCTGCGCTTTTCGCGCGTCGGGGACGACGCACAGAATCTCCTTCGACTTGAGGATCTGGCGCACGGTCATTGACACGGCCCGCCGTGGGACGTCGGCCAGAGTTCGAAACCAGCCTTCTCCGAGTTGCTGCCTGCGGCAGGCTTCATCAAGGTCGACCACGATGTAAGACTCGTCGCTTTGAAAGTCGGCCGGAGGATCGTTAAATGCCAGATGGCCGTTCTCGCCGATGCCGACAAAAGCCACGTCGATCGCGGTTTTCATGATCTCGCGGGTGCCCTCGGCGATAGCTCCCTTGGCATCTCCTTCGCAGTTGAGAAGATGATGATGCACGATGCCCACCTTGTTGATCAACCGCTCCAGCAGGTATTTTCGAAAACTCGCAGGATGGGTAATCGGAATGTCCAAGTACTCATCCAGATGAAACAATTCGACGCGTGTCCAATCGATCTCCGAAGCTTTCGTGAGTTCCTCCAGAAACTCGAACTGGGATGCTCCCGTGGCGGCAATGATCCTCGCGCTGCCACGCTCTCGGATGGAGTTGCGGATGGTGGTTGCAGCGTGCGCCGCGGCAGCCTCGGCGAGCAGATGCTTATTGGAAAAAACTTTCGCGTTCACCAGCCCTCGCGTTTCATATGACTAAAAATACCTTATCCATCGCGGTTTTCGACGGTGGGATTTCTCCGCGTTACAAGCTGTCGTACAGAGTGGCGAAGCCTGATAAGCTACCAACCGTTCGCAGGAGGTCACGGTGAAGATTTTCTCGGCATTCGTCCTCGCCGCAGTTACGGCAGTCTCCTATGCTCAGGTTGCTCCAGCTCCTGGCACGCCGCCGGCAGCGCAGGCCCAGCAGGCTATGGCGTTCGCGCAGGCTCAGAGCATGATGATGACAAATCAGGCGCAACTCCAGGGAATGATCGCTGCGCAGGCCGCAATGTTACATACGACACAAGCCCGATCAATGTTTCTTACGCAGGCAGCGTCTCTCCAGGCACAATTTGCCACGAAGCAGGGGAGTATGTTCGCCGCACAAACTGCCATCAGTGCCATGCAGCATTCTTTGGCGCTGCAGAGGCAGTTACAGGTGCAGTCGACCATCCTCAGCATGCGCGGCAGGGGAGTCGAGAGCGCTTCCGCGATACAGGAAGCAGTGCTACTTGCCTCGTTGGATCCTATCAAGCTTTCTCGGCGCAATGCGATGCTCCATGCCCTGGCCGCCCAAGCCTCTGGGCAGACTACCTCGGGCGCGACTCCATCCAGCCAGGCTTCATCCGGCCAAGCTTCCTCCGGTCAGAATTCCAGTCAAACCGCGGCCCAAGCTCAATCACCCGATGCGGCGGCGCTGCCCGTCGAACCACCGCCGATGATGATCCGCCCCACATTCGGCAACGCGTTGAGTGTCGAAAAACCAACACTGTCTTTGGCGGCCGGTACTGTCTCTGCCGGTTCTAAAGTAAGCATCCGAAGCGAAACTCATTATGCAACGCTGTACTACACCACGAACGGCTGGACACCAACAACACAGTCCGCGAAGTACACCGGACCCATTACCATCAACTCCACCACACATCTCGAAGTAATCGCCGTCGGGCCTAACTTCGTTCGCAGCGAGGTGGAGCGTGCCGACTACCAGGTTCCCGGCTCACCGACCCCGGTTCTTGAGTCCACAGTAACGGTTCCAGAGGACGGAACGTTGCGAGCGGGCACGCCAGTGCGCGTCGTTTTCGCCGGGAAAGAGATTGATTCCGAATCAGCCGCCGTGGGCGACGAGATTACGATAGTTCTAGATGAGCAAGTCAAGCTCGGCGAGACTGTGCTCGCTCCGAAAGGCGCCTCCGTCAACGCATCCCTCACTTACGCCGATCCCAGCCACCGTTCCGCTCCCGGCGATCTCGTTTTCGAGATTCACTCCGTGGAGATAGCGGGCAAACACGTACCGCTGTTCGGCGGCGAAACGCTCGAGGGTGGCAAGGGAGCCCTGGGGGGCAAGAACGCCAAGATCAAGCCTGGCATGACCGCGATGGCCTTTGTCGCAGCCGATACTGTCGTTAAGTAAGCGGCAGCAAAATCAAAAGCCTTCGCCACAAGGTGTATAGGTCCTAGGTTCCCACCCTTGCCAAAGGAAGCAATGATGGGCCACTCTCATCTTGACAAGGCTACTGAGAACGAATATCGCGACGAGCGGAGGTGTGCTCATTGCCTGGGATTATAGATGCGTTTATCGCACGAAGCTTCGCGGAAGAAGATGAAGCGAGACTGGCTCCCCTCCTTGAATACCTGAATACTTTCGAGAAGCTAGGGTTTGTCTGTAGTTCGGCAAAGCCCGCCGAACCAATGGAGATTTCAGAAAAGATTCAAAAGCTCATCAGGGAGTCACCCGTTTTTATCGGCATATTCACACGTAAGTACCCCATCCCATCCGGAGATTCTGCCGAACCGCAGCGCTGGACGGCTCCGTCATGGGTGTTGCAGGAATCCGGCTACGCTCTCGGTCTGGGAAAAAAATTAGTTTTCTTTGTTGAGCCCGGCGTCGAATTGCCTCAATTGCAGGGTGACTTAGAGTATGTCAGTTATGATGCAAACAAACCTCAAGAGGCTTTCAAACGCACGAACGAGATAGTCCACACAATTGTTGCTACGAACTTAGCCATAGAAGTTCGTCCCACCCTTAGACAAGAAGCTCAGGCGCCGCCAGAAGAGAAGGCTGTAACCGAGGAAGAAAGGAAGCCGGAGGTACCCGAAGTTGTCAATCAACTCTTGCGCATAGCCGACGCACTGCGGATGGGCGACACCCATGAAGCACAGAATGCCTATCAGGCTGGCATCGAGGAAATACGAAAGCAAGACCCGGATGGCGAGTTGATGTGGACTGCCTTATACCACCAGAGACGCGCCTTGTTTGGGCTCGCCGAAGGATTGGATGATCTCAGAACGTTGCAAGAAGAGCACCCAGAATCGAGAGAAGTTGCCAACATACTTGGGCATTGCCTTAACAAGCTTGGAGAGTTTGAATCAGCCGCGGACATGTTCGAGAAGGCTGCTGACAAGACCACTGACCAGCGGAGGGCACACGACCTGATTAGCGCCGCCAACTGCTGGGATGCAGCCAAACAACACTCAAAGGCAGAAGTGCTTTTCATGAGCGCACTTTCCTTGGCCAATCCAAAGGACCGATTGGAAGTGCTGTCCAAGATTTACGATCACCTGAAGAATACCGATTCAGAGTACGAATCGTTTGCAGTCGGCGAGTATTCCCTCCGAGGCAACGGAGCGCAGTCCGACCTCCGATTCAAGATGGCCTACGACTACGCCGAAAGCGATTTGAAGAATCTTGCGGTTGAACACTACACGACCCTGTTAGATCAACGTACTGACAATGCCGCAACGAACAATCTCGCACTTCTCTTGGGGCCCCTAGGACTTCCCAGAAGAGCCGTGGAGTTATTTAAGGAGGCAGTTCAACAGGGTAACGCGCTGGCTGCCGGTAATCTCGCGTTCCGATACCTCAACGCTGGATTGTCGGAGGAAGCTAAGTCAATTGTGGATCGCGCATTGCAGAGTAAAACTGACGAGCCCATGGTCACTGATGCCCTAGCAGCCATTGGTCGACAGAAAGAAGAGGAAGCAGAAAAATATAAGGAGATATGTCAGGGGGCAACGAAGCAGAGGGCCTTCCTTGCCGCAATGGGTGAGGCCCTGTTGAAAAGAGAGACAGTTGCAATCAGCGGCGTTTGGATGTTTCCTGAAGCGAGTATTCGATTAACGACTGAAGGCAATCAATTGAAGGGAAGCGGCGAGGAGCCAATCTATCCGGATGGACTTGCCGCTCTCTTCTTAGACCCCATAGATCGGGGAAAACCGTGGAAGCGCCGAATCTGCTTGCTCGAAGGTAAACTGACGGGTCGAGTTGCGAAGTTCACGATGACGATTGAAACGAAATTCGCCGCTGGCGAGGGTTTGACCGGAGATCCGCATGAACGGCGAGAGGGGTATCTAGTCTTTGGCCAAAAGGGCGTCAAGGCATGTGCCCTAGAAACTGAGCCGGAGATCAAGCTTTACAATCCGCTGCTCGAACCTACGCCAGACGGCGGGCTGGATAGGTGACGTCATTCACCATTGCTCCGCCTAGATCCCCGCATCGTCGAGAGAACCAGTGGTAGCAGAAATAGAGGCGTCTTGTGCGGATTGGAGGGTTCATGAAGATGTTCCAAATTCGAATCGTTCTTGGAGTGCTGCTGAGCGTGTGTGTCGGATGTGCGGCGATGCGCGCGCAGGCAGTCGACACAATCGATCCGGCGATGAAGGCGCGGATCGATGCGATTGCGGCGGGCGTGATGGAACAGCGTGGAGTGCCATCAGCCAGCGTGGCCGTGGTGCAGGGTGGGAAGCTGGTGTACACGCACGCGTATGGGCGGGCGCACATCGATCCGGACAAGGCCGCGACGCCGGACATGCGCTACTCGATTGGATCGATCTCGAAGCAGTTCACAGCGGCGGCGGTTCTGATTCTGCAGGAGCAGGGAAAGTTAAAGCTCGATGATCCGGTGGGCAAATACGTTCCGGGCCTGACGCGAGGCGACGAGGTGACGATCCGGCAGATTCTGAGCCACACCAGCGGGTATCAGGATTTTTGGCCCGAGGACTACCTGATGAAGCCGATGGAGCAGCCGACGACGGCGCAGGCAATCCTGGACCAGTGGGCGAAGAAGCCGCTGGACTTCGATCCGGGAACGCAATGGCAGTATTCGAATACCAACTACGTCATCGCCGGAGTGATTGTGGAAAAGGTGTCGGGGCGGAAGCTGATGGATTTTCTGGGAGAACATGTTTTTCATCCACTCGGGATGCGGAGCGTGTGGGACTCGGACGAGGCAAAGCTCACGCAGACCGATGCGACAGCGTACATCCGGTATGCGCTCGCGCCGCTGCGGCCGGCGCCGAAGGAAGGCCGCGGCTGGATGTTTGCCGCGGGCGAACTGGCCATGACGGCGCATGACCTGGCGCTTTGGGACGAAAGTCTGATCGCGCAAAAGTTGCTCAAGCCCGAGAGCTACCGCGAAATGTTCACTGAGGTCAAGACCAAGGACGGCAAGGGAACGCACTATGGACTCGGTGTGTCGGTGGGGGATCTGGACGGGCATCGCGACATCTCGCACAGCGGCGAGGTGACGGGGTTTGTGGCGGATAACGAAGTGTTGGTGGATGACGGCGTGGCCGTGGCAGTGCTGACGAATCACATGGCGGGCGGAGCAGGCAGCATTGCACAGCTGAGTGCATCGACGGTTGTGGGGCAGAAGCGCACTCCGGAGGAAGAGCAGACGCTTGCGATGTACCGCGGTCTGCAAAAGGGAGAACTGGACCGCAGCAAACTGGCCCCGAACCTGGATGCCTATTTCGACGCGCAGACCGTCGCCGACTTCAAGAACAGCCTGGGTCCACTGGGCGAACCGCTGACCTTCAGCAAGGTTTCCGAGAGCTTGCGCGGCGGGATGACATTCCGGTCCTTCCGGTTGGTGTATCCGACTCGGAGGTTGAGCCTTACGACGTACACGTATCCGGACGGGAAGCTGGAGCAGTTTCTGGTGTATCCGCAGGAGTAGGAGAAACAGGAGTGAGTAGAAAGGGGAGCGATTTCTCGCTCCCCTTCACAGCCAAGGTCAGCAACTGGTGCGCAATCGAAAGGCGTCAATTGATGATAAATCCACACCACGCTCATTGATGTGGGGCACACCGTTCTGAGTGCGATTATCTGCTTGCTACAACCAATCCCGTATCCTAGATAAAATGTTCTATCAAATGAGAGCAGTGGCAATTAAAAAAGGGCAAATACGCGAGCGAGCGCCGAATTTCAAAGAAATGGGTGTTCTTCGGTGTGACGGCTGCGGTGAGGAGTTTACGATCCTTCATGATTCCACATTCGTGGACGTGCTAGTCGCTGAGCGCCAAGCGCATTGGCTCGAAAAGGTTCTTGCAGAGGAGCATGCTAGTGAACGGAAACACCCTGATCAAATCCAATTGCCAGATTAGCAATCGCCGCAACCTCGGAACATGGTAAATTCCCACGACAAGCTGGCCGGCCGTTTATCAGTGGAGGAATCAGATGTCCACAGTGGCAGTTCACCGTACTACGCACCTTACTGGGATAGCCCCGCAATTTCTCGTCGATGATCTTGACCGGGCAGTTTCGTATTACTGTGAAAAGCTTGGCTTCGAGCTCGATTTCGAGTACCAGTCGTTCTATGCGAGTGTCACGCGTGACGGATTCGCGATACATCTCAAGCATGCGCCGAAACTGGCCGCGGACAGAGAATACCGGAAGCAGAACGAACATCTGGACGCGTACATTTCCGTGTCCGGCATCCGAGGTTTGTTCAGCGAGTTGGAAATGCGTGGGGCTAAAGTGATCAAGCCGCTTCAAGAAAGGCCGTGGGCATGCCTCGATTTTTATATCGAGGATCCTGACGGCTACATTCTCTGCTTTAGTGAACAGAATGCCTGATGGCGGGTGGACCACCCTCCGCTCTCTACAATCCCGTCGACCGGAATCTTCTAACACTACGATGATTCTGCTATGGTGACGGCGAAAACGGTTTACATCAAGAAGAAGAAACTTGGCGGCGCCTACGTGTGGGCGTTGAACGACGACGATGCCAGCGCATCGCTTACCAAAGCGATTGCCGCAGGGCTGAAGAACTGAGGACTACAGATGGCTGACGCGCGCTATCCCAAGAACTGGAAAGAAATGTCCCTCGATATGAGGCTCATGTTCGGCTATCACATTTCCATGATGGTGATGATGGTCGCTGGCGGTTCTTTAACCGTGCGACAGGAGCTTGTGATCGCGGCAACCATCGGCGTCCTTATCGTCCTCGTGTCCCGCTACTACCGACGGAAGAAGCACTGGAGATGGCCAGGTATAAAACCATTCGATGTTCTGTACGCAGCGGGTACTGTAGTCGCGATTTCGTTTTTCTTGTATTCCGCGACTCCGCTGTTCCCACTAAACAATGGTCATGTCCTTCCCTGGTACCTGGCTGGTCTCGGCATCGGTGTTTGGGGTGTTTTCCAGTCGCTCAATGTTGTGTCTGCCGGAAAGGCCGACTTCGCTTCCAAGTGCATGCTCATTGACCAGTATGGACGAGAACTTGAACCGGTACATAAACCCTCTCCAGTAGAGTCAGATGAGCCGACTTGGAAGCGGGTCACAAAAGTCCTCTACATGGCTGCGTTTATTCTCGTGTGGCTCTGTGGTGTTGCGTCATTCTACTTTTTTGGAACGGCGTTCACGAACGGTTCCCCTGAACCAACGGTCTCTCAAACTGAGGCGCTCGAAAACCATGGTAAGACCGTATATGTAACTCCGACCGAGAAGCAGCGAGTACATATTCTTCAGGTTGTCTCAGGGGTTGGCTTTCCCGCAGTGCTTATCCCTGGGGCCATTCTTCATTTTCTCGTGGGAGTGAAGTTGTTTCTGAATACTCCCACTCTCGCTGAATACCTGAATCGAGACAAGAACAAAGCCTCCTCATAATTGCTTACTTAAAACCGCGGCTCCCGTCTCCGCGCCGCCACGAACCATCCTTCCCATCAAGTTCGTTTTCCGTAACACGATCGTGAGTAATTTTCATTTTTCCACGCGTTGAAACCGGCCTGCCCCAACGTTGCGCGTCCCACGCTTTCTAGCAGTTAGCGGGACGCGGGAAATTTGCAGTTCGGATCACGCAACAAGAGAGAGGTTTCCTTTTCGCTTACCGTCAAGCGGGTTAGCCTAGGCTCCCTTATAAAGCAGATAGCAAAGTTTTTGATTGCAAAATCAGCATTTACTCGGGCACATTCTCATGATTTTTTCATAAGTGCTAACTAACTGGCGTGTTCCAATTTTAAATTAGCCAATAAATAGATCCTGTATCAGAAAAAGTTAAACATAGGAAGGTATGTACTCTTAGTAAAAATATAAGTTACCATCGGATAGCACTGCAAGATTCAGACAAACCACAGGCTCAGCAAGTGATTTTTGCACAGGAGGTAAAATCCATGAAAAACAAGAAATGGTTGGCCATTTTTACGCTTGGGTTCTTTCCCTTACTGACCTGGGCGCAACATAGTAACCTGCTCATTGGCAGCACGTCCGGGGACTCTTCCAGCAGCACATACGAGAGTCATGACGACACTGGCACGTTGCTTACGCAAGGCACTTTGAGTACCCCCCGCAGCAGCCATACCGCAACGCTACTTCCGAACGGGACCGTCTTTGTGGCAGGAGGTGTTCAGGACCCAAGCAGTTGGCAAATCTTGAACAAGAACGGGAGCGTCTTGAGCTCTGGTACCCTGCTGAATGCATTCTACGGTCATTTTGCTGTCTTACTGACGAATGGAAATATTTTCCTTGGCGGTGGCATTGTTGCGCCTGGCACTTGGGAGATCCGTAAGTCGACTGGAGCGTTTGTAAGTACAGGAAGTTTTTTGGAGTCGCATTCACAGGGCGCCGGAGCTCTTCTTTTGAAGAACGGCAATATCTGGATTTTTGGAGACGCTGCGGGACTGCCCGGTGGCAGCGATGAATGTAGCTGGGAAATTCGGACCAGCAGCGGCAGTTTTGTCAGTAATGGAATTTTTCAGACCTGCTTTTCGTCACGCCAGGTGTTCACCCTGAGCAATGGAGACATTATCATGCTTGGCGGAGTACAAACTGCCGGACAGTATGACATTTACACCCAAACAGCAGCACTTGTCAGGAGTGGTACTCTGACAGACGGATTTGATGGCAATGCTGGAGGCGTGCTCATTGGGAACAACGTGTTCATGTTTGAGCACGGATACTGGGAGTATTTGGGTTTCGATTCCAACGCCAACCGGACGTTTGACACGATTGGATCGTTATTCGATCAGCGCCAGAGTTCCGCAGTCGTCCTTACCTCAACTGGGAAAATTTTCATCACTGGGGGCGACGCTTCGCCGGCGACATGGGAGATATACACTCCGAGCGGAACTACAGTGACTTTATACAAACAGGGTGGTCTCTTCGACACACGGTACGGCGGCCACACGGATACGCATTTTTGATCGTGCGACTTGTGCGCCACCATTTGACCACGTTTTTAGCGCAGGGTTTGCGGAGTAGACAAACTCGACTATCTGACCATTGGGTGGGGTTGGCCACTCTTGGTTCCTTTCAGGTACACAAAAAAGGCTGCCCCATCCGTCGCGGTTTTCGACGGATTCTAGCTGATCCGCCCTCCGCATCAAGTTCGTTTTCCGTAACACGATCGTGAGTAATTCCGATTTTTCCACAGATTGAAACCAGCCTGCGCCGACGTTGCGCGACCCACGCTTTCTAGCAGTTAGCGGACGTGGAGAATTTTTTCCGTTCGGATTGCGCAACAAGAGGGATGTTCTCTTTTCGCTCGATGGTCGGTGGGCCAGGCTGACCTCCATTTAATGCTATAGAGCAGGTTTAATTTTTTAATTGCAATTTCGGCAAATAGTGGGCTATATTCTTGCCGACCTCCTAAAAGTGCTATATATGAGTAAATCCTCCCCCAAGCTGCCCGACGCGACCGCCGTCTGGCTCCCCATTTCCTCGCTCACCCAAACCGCGGGCGGATCGCGCTGGCAGGCGTTCGCCGAACTTCCACACCGAACCCAAGATCTGCAAATGAAATAAAGGAGCATCACGATGAGTCCAGTCTGTAAGCGAATTCTTACTCTGATTGCGGCCTCGTTGCTGGCGCCATTGGCGCTCATGGCCCAAACCCTCACCCTCAGCCCGTCGAGCAACAACTTTGGAAGCACCCCGGTCGGGACCGGCACCGCGTGGTTTACCTTTACTCTGACGAACGGCAATAGTTCTGCCGTGAGCATCAGCAACGTCACGGTCAGCGGCCCATTCGTCGTATCCAGCAATTGCACATCGTCGGTGGCCGCCAACAGTTCGTGTCCCATCTACGTGTATTTCGCCCCAACTACGGCAGGCGCGGCCAGCGGCACGCTGACAGTGACCGACGCCGCTTCGAATAGCCCGCAAACCGCTGCCCTCAGCGGAACCGGCGGAAGCGGTGGCAGTTGTACGACCACGCCCAGTGCGCCAACAGGATTGGCAGCGTCTGGCACAACCAGCTCCGGCACCAACCTGAGTTGGGCTGCAGTCACTCCTCCCGCGAACTGCACCATCAGCAGCTACACGGTATTAAAGAACGGAACCTCGATTGGAACCGCGACGGGCACAACGTTTGCGGTGACTGGACTTTCAGCTTCGACTTCATACAGCTTTACGGTTGAGGCGACAGATAGTAACGGAACATCAGGCCCAAGTTCAGCGGTGAATGTGACGACATCGGCGAACAATTGCACGACATCGCCCAGCGCGCCAACTGGATTGGCAGCGTCTGGCACGACCAGCTCCGGCACGAACCTGAGTTGGACTGCAGTCACTCCTCCCGCGAACTGCTCGATCAGCAGCTACACGGTATTGCAGAACGGAACCTCGATTGGAACCCCAACCGGCACTTCATTCGCGGTGAGCGGCCTTTCGGCTTCCACTACCTATAGCTTCACCGTTGAGGCAACGGACGCGCACGGCACATCAGCCGCAAGTTCTGCGGTGAGTGTGACGACACAAGCCAGCGGCGGCGGCACATGCGCCACGGCCTGGAGTTCCACTCAGGTCTACACCCAGGGCATGACGGCAAGTCTGGGCGGAGAGAACTACGTCGCCAACTTCTACACACAGGGTCAGAATCCGTCGACCAACAACGGCGGGCCTGGTACTGGCCAACCCTGGACTGCGACGGGTGCGTGTTCGTCTTGCTCATCCGCGCCAGCGGTTCCGACGGGATTGGCGGCCTCCGGCACGACGCAATCCAGCACAAACCTGAGCTGGAACGCAGTCACGCCACCTGCAGGATGCAGTGTGAGCTATAAAGTCCTGCAGAGTTCAACCGTAATCGCAAGCCCAACCACAAACTCCGATGCCGTCACGGGTCTCAACCCCTCGACCACTTATAGCTTCTCGGTAGAAGCAACAGACTCGGCCGGTACCTCGGCCGCGAGTTCGCCAATCAACGTGACGACCTCAGCCAGCACGTGCACGGCCAAGCCGAGCGCGCCAACAGGATTCGCGGCTTCCGGCACGACCGATACCACCTCAAACCTGAGTTGGAACGCAGTCAGTCCTCCGACTGGTTGCAGTATCAGCTACTCGATCACGGGAGGGCCATCGACTCTCACCACTACCTCAACGTCCGATACCGAGGGCGGACTGACGCCTTCGACCAGTTACACGTTCTCGCTGACAGCCACCGACTTTGCCGGTGCCTCGCCTGCGACGACGGTCACCGTGAAGACAACCGCCCCCAGTAATCACATGGTGGCCGGATGGTGGGAGGAGTGGGGTACTTACTACGCCAATGCGAACATCGCGGACTTGCAGAACAACGGTGTAGCCGGCGTCCTCACGCACCTCATTTATGCCTTTGCTAAGCCAGTCGCGAACGGCAGCAATGTGAGTTGCGCGCTCTCCGACACCTATGCCGACTACCAAAAGGTTGTCGCGCAGGTGCCTGGAGCGACTCCGGCCGCGGCTCCGCTCCAAGGGAACTTTGGCGCGATGGTACAGCTCAAGCAGCTCCATCCTAACTTGAAAGTGCTGATCTCCATTGGCGGATGGAATCCACCCACCTTCAACCAGCTCTTCGCCCAGGCATCCAGCACGGCTGCTCAACGCCAGGCGTTTGTCAGTTCGTGTATCAACATGTTCGTCCAAGGCAATATCGCCTCGGGTGTCTCCACCGGAACTCTCTTCGATGGTTTTGACATGGACTGGGAGTTCCCGAACGCCAACGAGAAGGCCGGCTTCACCGCGTTGATGACAGAGTTCCGCAACGAGCTGAACACGCTGTCGCAAAGCACCGGCAAGACGTATTACGTGTTGGCCGATTTGGCGGCCGGTCCGGCGACCCCGGGCGCGGGCGTGGACTCGGGCAACGATGGCGGTTATGACACCATCGACATCGCAGGTCTGAATGCGGTGTTGGATTTCATCAATGTCGACGGCTATAACTACGCCGGAGACTGGTCCAATGCCACCAATGACGCGTCTCCTCTGTTCGATGAGAGTGCCAATCCGCAGTTCGGAAAAGGCCTCACGATCGATACGACGGTGCAGTACTACCTGAATCACGGCGCAACACCGGCCAAGTACACCATGGGCTTCCCGCTCTATGGTGTGGGTTGGACGCAAGGTCTGACTTCGACCAACAGCGGCATGTACCAGAATGCAACCGGGACTACGGATCCAACCGGAGCTCACACTCCGAATGGAACTGCTCCAGTCCCGAACATCAACGGGGTAGGGAATTGCCCGACGGGTGCGAACCAGGGCGGTCCGGCAGCGGGATGCGACTTCCTGCTGGTGGATGGCCTGGCGACCTACCGCTCAATCGTAAACATGCTGAACAACGGGTTTACCTCCAGCTACGATGCTGGCCGTTGTGCAACCCGTATGTTCAACGCAACCACCGACACCGCATACACCTATGACAATGCGCAGTCGGTGCAGTGCAAGGTGAACTACATCAAGCAATTCGGCTTGGGCGGCGGCTACGTTTGGGCATTGAAAGACGACGACCCGAATGGAGACCTGACCAAAGCCATCGCGGGCGATCTCAATCCGTAGAGATCTGTCGTGTGATCGATAACGAAGTTGCATCATACGAAGGCAGGCCGACGATAAGTCGGCCTGCCTTTTGTTTTGTGATTGCTTTGATGTTTGGCAAGCGGGGTCGGCCGGCCCTGGTTGCAGTATGAAAGAGGCTGCCCCATCCGTCGCGGGTTTCGACGGATAGGAATTTCTGCTGATAGCGTTTTTCCTAGTTTGTTTTAGAAAACTATCTGGAAGGGTCGTGCCCTCTTCGAACACGGCGAAGAGGGACTGAGACAACAAAGGGTGGGCCAGCCCTATGATGAACATCCGCACTCAAGGTAATAGTTAAGTTAGAGTGGTCTTCCGATGGCTTGTCACTCAAGACGACCAAGTTAGCCAACCAGTGTTTTTCATGCGGAACCCGACCTCCTGGTCCAGCATCTGATCTTCGTGCGGCGTCCAGTTGCCATCGTAGCGTACCTCGATAACGAACTGCTGCGCAGCGAAGTTCTCAGCTGCTACCTGCAAGAAAAAGAGATACGCGCCCGGGGCAAGTAGGTGGCTCTTCGCGCTCGTGGTAGCTTCTACGTCGAGACTGATGACGCCTTTCTCTGGCGCGACACCGTCTAAGTCCTCACCCGCGTCAGCTTTGTGGGCGGGATCGGAGATGTGGATGAAGTCACAGAAAACTGGTATGTTCCTAAGCAGAACCTTGCGCGTCGTCTCACCGGTGTGGCTCCATTTTAAGTTCATCGGAGTAAACCTCGAGACTATCGTCCCGTCCAGCTTTTTTACTAGTTGCAGGTATACCTGCACGTCACGTGCGGGAGTACTACGTAGGTTGCTGACCGCTAGGCGAAAGAACCAAGCGTCACCAATTTGCTTCCACAACAATGCAGATGCGTCGAGCGGATGTCTCATAGGCTTTTGGCGCCCGACCCTCTCAGCTTCAGGTCGTCTCACAAAGGCTCTTAATTCTAGCTTCGGCTTGAAGAACAGTCGCTTCATCCAATCACCCCATAAGGCGATTGCTAACGCGACGACCACCGCCGCGACCGTGGCCATGGATCGAACCCACTCAAGAACGATTGGTATCTGCTGAGACGGTTGTGGTAGCGCAGGCTGTGCGTACATGCGCGTCATTTTATCCTTACGGCAGCAGCGAAGGAACTGAACCAATCGGGGGCGGCCCACCTTAGTTTCCTCGCTGTTACATGAAAGAGGCTGGCAGGCTGGCCCACCCTTTCTGTTGCAAGGGAAAGAGGCTGCCCCATCCGTCGCGGGTTTCGACGGATGGGGACTTCTGCTGATAGCGTTTTTCCTAGCTTGTTTGGAACTATCTGGAATCAGGGTTCGTGCCTCCCACCCTTCGAACACCGCGAAGGGTGGGCCAGCCTCGTGTCTCGGTTCGTCTATGAGCGAAAGGCTGAAATAGCCGAAGAGTGGGCCAACCCGCCATATCGAAATGTGAGATGGCGGGCCGCTCTATAGTTAGCCAGCCGACTCTCAATCGAGGCGCTGAACGATAGGACAGTTGATCGAGAAACCTGAGCTCCCGAAGGTTTTACCACCTGGCCCTGTGATTAGACCGTCCTGCACGAAGGTGAGAATCTGGAACTCCTCCCGCAGCTGTCCGCGGAACCCTTGGTCAATCGCGTCCTGGGTCCATTCGAACAATTGCGCATCCCAGTAGGGGCTGTAATCGAGCGCGAGGGTGGGAATTCCCCCCACCACGTTATTCGGTCTGAATCCATCGGCCAGATCGGCTGACAAACCTTGCCGCAGTGGATTGTTGCAGCCTCCCGATTCAGGTCCATTGGTACTGATAAAGATACGCTCGACAGGACTGGCGAAGCTGTCGTCGTGGCCTAGCAGGATCTTCTGCATCAGTGGAGCAAAGGTGTTGTGTTCAATGGCAGCGCCGAGAGTGCTACTGGTATCCATGGAGAGATACCACACCGGGCGACCGAAACTGAAGCCGTTAATGAGGTTAAGGGTTACTGTCATGTTGACCGGATCGATGGCCACGACCTGGTCGTGCACTTTGGTGTAGTCCACATTGCCGTTAGGGAAGCTGATCTGATTGGCGTCCACGTCGAAAGCCACCATGGGCGCGTTGTAAATCACGTTTGCGGCATTAACGATTCGGACGAGCGGACCATAGTTCGCGTCCCCAATGGCACCCGGTGTCGCAAATGTGGGAGGAAATTCGTGACCAGCAGGTCCAGGAATAATCTTCCGCTCAGGCTTAAAGTTCACGGTGCCCGCGTCAAATACGATGTTCCCGTTCACATCGAGGTTTCCCGTTCTAGCAGAGTGCGACGCGAAAGTAAGTTTGGCGGAAAAATTCAGACCCAACTCGGCAGCGACATTGGGATCGTCGACATCGGTCAAGACGTACCACACATTTTTTCCGCTTCCCTTCAGATGGCCCAAATAAAGCGGTATGGTAATGGTCCCATGCGCGACGTCAACCACTCCGGTATCCAACAATTGAACTGGTCCGACCAAGCTGCGATTGGTGTCGGAAGGGGGCGGTCCGAAATACGACAGAGGGACTGTGGTGCCTGTGGACGCGGGCGCCGGGAACAAATTGCACCCTGGACCGGGACCGATGGGGCCGGGACCAGGTCCCTGCTCAGAATTGAAACTCCCTGATGATAGTGCAGTAGTGGTGGCTGCAAGCTCCAGGCTCGTCGCCGCCGCCGTAGCTACGGGACGTTTGGCGCGAGCGTGCATTGCGAGGATTTCTAGCGAGAGCGGCTGCTTAACGGGAACCTGGGCTTGCAAGGTCCCTGACGACACCGCTAAAGAGAAAATTGCAGCGAGTGTAAGAATCGGGCTTATCGCTCTTACGCGAGAACTGCCCAGTGCTGTTCTATCTTGTCTATGAGTTGCTTTCACGATTCACTTCTCCTTTGAGTTTTGTGGTCTGACATTCTGAGACTCGGGTTCTAGTTTGGGTTGGGTTGCGTTCAGGTAAGCGAAAACGCCATTCAAGCTCAGTGCTGCATTTCGTCTTTCTGCATACTGTCGCTCTGCTTTGCGTTGTCGCGTGCTTCATTCCATTTCTGCCATTGCGTCCTTCTTGCTCGACTTCATACAAGCGTGCGAACTACTTTTTGTATTTTTCTTCTCCGTTCATACAAATGTGCGCGCACACTGCAGTGTTGAAATATGACAATGCATTGTCCGACGGCGCGTGGTGAATGAGAGGACCGGTAATCGGAAAAGTTTCAGAAGCGAATCAACAGACATCGCGATGCTTTGGATTGCAGCGACGGGGAATAAATAATCCCGAAAGCGGTTATCTGTTACGAGGGTCGATTTTAACCGCGGAGGATTCGGATGACCGGCAGGCCGGCCCACCCTTTCTGTTGCAAGGGAAAGAGGGTGCCACATCCGTCGCAGTTTTCGACGGATGGGAATTTTCTGCTGAGAGCTTTTTTTCCTAGCTTGTTTAGGAACTATCTGGAATCAGGGTTCGCGCCTCCCACCCTTCGAACACCGCGAAGAGCCTGCCCTGAGCGCAGCCGAATGGGCGGGCCGTGGCTGTGGTCCATCGCCCTACTGCAACTAAGCGATTCTTCCTTTCCCTCATCGCTTAATTTCCACATCTCCATGTGACATCCAACCTTGTCTTCCACAATTTCCATCAGCGATCATGGTCGAGGCTGTGACGGTTTGCTTCAGAGCCAATCGTCGCGCGCTAAAGTCCTTTCTTTCACGGATTTTGATATCTAAGGATGATTATGCACTTGACACACAGATGATTTTTCGCTAAAGTGTTCCTGTCTTTCAGAGGGAACACCCCATGATAAACCTGATTGATGTCAGCGCCAGACTCAAAACCGAAGATCAATGCCTAGACTTCATCGAAAAGATTCGCTGGCCGGATGGCAAGATTCGCTGCGTGCGCTGTGGCGGCGAAAAAGTTTCGCGGATCACACGCACAGTCAATCCTTCGATCACTCGCGCAGAGAAGAAGCAAAATAAACGTACCCGCCTCTACGCCTGCTTAGAGCCAACCTGTAAACACCGCTTCACGCCCACAGTTGGAACTCTCTTTCACGACTCGCATTTGCCGCTCACGAAATGGTTTATGGCGGTTGCTCTAATCGTGCACGCGAAAAAGGGCATGAGCGCGATGCAAGTGCAACGGCATCTTGGGGTGAATTACCGCACAGCGTGGTATATGGGACATCGCATTCGCAAAGCGATGGCATCGGGCGAAGGATTCTTAGGCGGGTCCGGGCCGACTGGTGCTCCGATTGTGCGACCAGCGAAATTATCCGGCACAGTCGAGATTGACGAAACCTATGTAGGCGGAAAAACGATTCGTAAAAAAGATCGAGGCAAACAAAAGTGGCAGGATAAAAAGGCTGCCGTGGTTGGGATGATTGAACGAGGCGGCGAACTTCGATTGCGGCATGTTGGCACGGGTAATGCTGCGACTGCTCAAGTTGGGCCATTGGTACGGGAATTGGTGGATCGAAACGTGGATCGCGTTATGACAGATGAATCCACAATTTACCCGTTTGCTTTCGATGGCTACTGCGCGAGCAAACATGAAACCATCGCTCACAAGTACGAGTACGTGCGCGGCGATGTTCACACGAACACGATTGAATCCGCATTCTCGCTCTTGAAGCGCGGCATTGCTGGATCATTTCACCGCGTCTCGCACAAACACCTACAGCGCTATCTGTTCGAGTTTGAGTACAGATTCAATCGACGGAAAGATGTAAATTTATTCGGGCAAACAGTGGCTCACTTGGTGGGCACGAAGGAGATGAAGTATCGGGAATTGATCGGATAACGCAAACCGCGCAGATTAGCGGTCTGCGCGGCTCGCAAAACTAGAAGGTGACGAAATGAGTATATCAGGCCGGATTAAGGCAATGCTCTACACTCTTGCGCTTGGCATCGCTGGCAATGCGGGATGGTACGCAATTCAGCGCTCATGGTCACATCTAGGGTTTGATCTATATACAGTAGTTCGACTGGCGTACTTTGTATTCATCGCTGCATTGGGAGTTTTTATCGGAATACGAATCTCCAAAAAAGAACTGACAAATTTAAAGCAGCGACGACTTGAAGAGTTACGTAGTGAAGCGAATTTTTTGTGGAACAACAGAGGTGAGCAAAACTCTTTTCTCTGGCAGGAGCACAGAAAGCAGTGGGTTATATACGCGATTAGCGCCGTCGCTAACTATCTCGACATCAGCAAGAAAGATGCAGAGCGTCGATTGTGCGATTGTCCTGCAATGAAAGCATTTGAAGAGGCTGACTATCTTGAGTGCCACATGAAGAACGTGAAGGCTATTCTCGATTCTTCTTCTTAGGTTTCTTGTGTTCAATCCTGATGGTTTCCCCAAAATCAAACACTGGCCCGCGCATTGGCCCTTCGTATGGATTCTTTCTGCGCTGATAGCGGAATCCACCTTCCACCTCCTTCCGCTCCACCGGCTCCGTATTCACCATCTTGCGGATAACCTCGGTGAACTCCGCTTCATTCACCTTCAGCGGATTCGGAACCTCGATGTCTCGCGGCGCTCGCTTCTTTTTCGGCATATTGTGCTCTGCCACGGAGGTTATCATCTTCCGGTCTGAACTCTCAATTCTTCCCGAAGGAGACAACCGCCGTGACGAAGCAAGAGCACGATTTGATGCTGACACTGTTTGCAATCCAGATGCAAGTGAGTGGGACGATTCTAGAGATTCTGAGGAGTCGCGGCGTCGCGGATGCTGGCGATGTAGAGCCTTTCTCCTTGCTCGCAATGCAGGACGTGCGGACTGTTGTTCCGCAATTTCTTTCCCTATATCAGCGAGCAGCGCGAGAGTGTGGGGTTGAATTGCCAGAAGGTTTCGCTCCAGCCTCGTAGCGGTATTTGCCCTGTCACGGTCCTTAGATCGTTTCATTTTGTCATCTGTGTGTCAAATGCATAGTCATCTATCTAAGTTCTTTGACATGCGGATTTTGCGAGGAATTTCGCGCTAGTACGATGATTCCAAAGATTCGGGGGGAGGGGGATACCCCAATTTTCCGAATACGAACGAGGCGAGCTGGCCCGCCATCTCTGACGACACAGGGTGAGATAATTCTCCACATGTCCACAACTCAAACTTGGGACCCGATATCCTACGCCAAGAACGCCCGGTTTGTTTCTGACTTGGGATCACCGGTCTTAGAGCTGCTTTCGCCACAAACTGGCGAGCGGATTCTCGATCTTGGTTGCGGAGATGGCGTGCTTACAAAGAAGCTCGCTGACCTCGGGTGCGAGGTAGTCGCTGTGGACTCTAGTGCACCTCAAGTGGAAGCGGCCAGGAGGCTCGGTCTCGAGGCATACGTGATGAAAGGGGAAGAGCTGCCGTATCGGGAGGAGTTCGACGCCGTGTTCAGCAATGCCGTGCTTCATTGGATTAAGCGGGCAGACGTGATGATCGAAGGGGTCTATCGCTCCCTGCGACCGGGCGGCCGCTTCGTCGCAGAATGCGGCGGCCACGGATGCGTGGACAAAATCCGCACGGCTTTGGTTCGAGCCCTCGACCGCAGAGGTGTTGATGGTGAGTCGCGTGTGCCTTGGTATTTTCCAACTCCCGGCGACTACGCAACTCGCCTGGAACGTGTCGGGTTTCGAGTCAACAGCATTGCCCTCATTCCGCGGCCAACGCCGCTGCCAGCGGACATCATCGGATGGCTAGAGACATTCGGACACAATTTTCTGGCTGGACTATCAGGTCAGGCGAGAGATGAATATCTTCAGGAAGTCCGCGCCGTTTTGAAACCCCAACTTGTAAATCCTGACGGAGTATGGGTTGCCGACTATGTCCGTCTTCGGTTCTCGGCGACGAAGGCGTAGGGTCACTAGCCTCCTCCTGATCAGATCCGCGAATACTACTTAGTGTCTGAACAGTCTATTTTGACTTATGATTGTGGCACAAAAGAGGCTGCCCCATCCGTCGCGGTTTTCGACGGATGGGGATTCTACTCCGATCCCCGCGGAGGGCTTGATCTTCACTACTGGTGTGTCCAGCAGATTAACTATTCGACGGGAAGGTGATTCCCCAAAAGTCGGTGGCTTTTTCGTCGTGGTCGATGAACTCGATTCCGTAGGTCGACACTCCATGCAAAGTAGCCAGCCGGGCAACGACTCGCGCAGATACGCGAGTGCCACGCTGGTTTCGTACCAGGACGACAGTCCCCACTTGCAGCTCACGATCGAGTTGCACCGAGGCTCCGTGCCGATTCAGGTTCGTCGCTTTGGCCGACATCTCGAACGGAGACTTTTGCCGATCTTCGCCGGACAAACCTACCGGTGCGTGCAGAGCCATCCGATTGCTGCGGCGCTTTGCGATCGCACTGCGAACCGCGGTACCGGCTGCGATTCGGTCTTTATGGTGGTGGGACTCCCGGCGGTGTACGGAAGGTTTGAGGTTCATGCTGAAATGAAACATTAGACGGCGTAAATCGAGTCTGCAACGTACCCCAGTCACCCCATGCCGGTTACCGCTGGAAAACGCTGATTTTGGCGGGACTGGCCCACCCTGGTTTTCTATCTGTTACACGAAGAGGCTGCCCCATCCGTCGCGGTTTTCGACGGATGGGGATTTGTTGATAGAGTTTCCCTAGTTTGTTTACCAACCCACTTCTCGCATCCGTTCCAGGATGATCCCACTGTAGTGATTCATGTGATCGGGCCGCCGCTTCAGAGGCAACGGCAGAATTGCGGCGAGTCGGGCCGACTGTTGCCGGTCGATATTCCGGGCCGAGGTTTGGTAGTAGTAACGACACGCCGACTCCGCACCATAAACGCCAGGGCCCCATTCAACCACGTTGAGGTAGAGCTCCAGAATGCGCCGCTTGCCGAGGAACAATTCGGCCACCGGGACAAGCGTGAACTCCGCGCCCTTGCGAAGGATCGAGCGGCCCGTTCCGAAGAACAGGTTTTTTACCAGTTGCTGGGTAAGGGTGGACCCTCCGCGAATGCGGCCGCCTTCCATATCGTCTTCTGCCGCGATTTCTATCGCGTGCCAATCGAATCCATGATGCTGGTAGAAGCGGGCGTCCTCCGCGGCGATGACGGCATGCTGGAAATCGGGCGAGATTTGGCTCAGCGAAACGAATTTGTATCGTTCGTGATATGGCGTGTGGCGAATCCAGGCCTGCAAGCGGCGCTCCATGTGCACCGCGGTGGTCGGAGGGTCGACCCACCGGGCAGCCACAAGAGTCAGCACAGCAAGCGACCAAAGAAGCGCCACTCCGAAGACAAACCATCGAACGAAGGATCGGAGAAAGCCTTTCCGAAGCGGGTTCTTTGGCTGTGTGTCTGGATTTTCAGTCACATTTCAGAATAATCGACTGGGCCGGATCAGAGTTCGTGCCATCCACGCTTCGAATCTCGCACTGCATGTCCGAACCGGCCTCTCTATTTCTTCTCAAAATGGTTGCCGAAGTAATAGACCCTGTGATGGGATCCTTTCAGACTAACTGCACTGAGCTTCAACTCTGGACTATCGAGGCGACGAACATCGGCCGGATGAACCTTCTCTTGCTCATCGACCCATCCATCGGCCGATTCCAGACCTGACACATCGGTTGTCAAACCTTTGAGAAAATAGTGCGCTGGAATTACGGCCTTGGGGTCATATTTCCGTAAAATACCATCCACCTCAGCGCGTGTGAGGACTGCCTCGACTGGCAGAATGAGCACGTCAACATTCTTCAAATAATGATCTAAAGAGGGATCGGGTACTGCGCGGTTGTCACCCCAGATGGCGATTCGCAATCCCCCGGTCTCAATGATCTGAATCGCGTTATCGAACCCGATCACGTTGTTGGGCGGACAAGTCTCCGAATGAGAGTCCGTCGAAGTGGCATCCGACGCATGGTCGGGCGCAGATTCACATTTGTGCTTGTCAGCAAGACCCACTACTTCGATATCGCCTAGCTTAAATTGTCCAACTAGACGTTCGAGCACCATCAGTCCATTCGGACGCTCGACAGCATCGTGATCGAAATGGGCGTGAGTCGAAAGAACAATGTCGACTCGGATAGCCGGAAACTCATTCAAGAACCACTTTGGATAAACGCCTGTTGCATCATTCCGCCAAGGATCGGCCAGAACGGTCAAACCTGCCGGCGATGTGATCTTGAACGCATCGTGTCCATAGAACTCGATCTTGACATCGCCTGAACGAGCAGGGTCTCCGCCATGTTTCTGAACGGTGATTAGAGCATTGTCATTCCAGGCAGGGAAGGGAGCCGCGGAGGTATTAGACTGCTGCGCGCGCACACTGAGGGTCAAAGCCAAGAAGGCAAACAAGACGACGGAGGCGAACGCCTTAACATGCATATCATCCTTTCGTACCCCAATTCAGTGATGCGTTTGAGCGTATCGAACGGAACCGGCACGTGCGAATCCACGAACAAGGAACCGTCGGAGAGCCTCACGACGATCGTGCAGGTCGTAAACATCACGCCGAAGTCGCGGACATTGGAACCGTCAACGATTGACATTTCCAGCGAATGCTTGAAGTTCAGGCATATCGAATTCTCACCCGAACCTTCGCGATAGGAGGTCCGCGGGTCGCTGTAGTAGTTTCATCACTTTTTACTTTTATGTACTTTCGCTCGAGTACCCGCAGGCGCTTTCTTCTTCAATTTGATCTGATTGTAAGCAATGGCATCACGGACGAGAGTTTTTAGAGCACGATCGTTGATCTTATCGCCCTCAAAAACATCGATCGCTCGCCACGCGTTGCCTCCGAGGCTCGCGTTGAAGAGCTTGTCAGGATCTGGAAGACTCGCCCCGTGTGCAAAGGTAATCTTCACCTTATCTTTGAGGGAGGTGGCGACCACGATGATTCCGTCGCGACACCACACTGGACTTCCCATCCACTTCCATTCCTCGATGATCTCCCGGTCGGCTGCAAGGATTGTCTTGCGGATGCTAGCCAACGTTTTGCCACGCCAGTCTGTGAGTTTAGCGATCAGATGGTCGATTAATGCAGAGGCAGGTTCCACCGGGACGGGCTTCTTCATGTTCATCTCCAACGCTCGCACCTAATTTAGCCGCGCTCAGCGGTAACCTGCAACCGCCGCAAGTGGTCTCTTCTGGTTCGGGGGACGGGAAATCAAATTCCCCGCCCTGTCAGGAGTGTCCTAATTCAATCTTGCTTTCTTAGCGAGCTTCGCGGATTTTCTTTGCGCACTTTGCGGTTTAAGGCTTTTGTTTGTCTAACTAGGACACCACCGCTCTGTCCCTGCACAGCACGCATGGACGAGGTCGGGCCAGTCCCCCGTCGACGAAAACCTGGACAGTATGCTTTTTCGTTCGAAGAGGTGAACATCCCTCTGTCCCGGTCTTCCGTCGGTCTTCCACTCATGCGGGTTTGGCGCCGGTTTTTGGGGCGGGCTGAGTTAGCAGGTTTTTAATGGAGTCTGCGCCGAAGCCGAGGGCGATGATGGCAAGCGTTGCCGGCAGGAAGTCCAGTTTCTCCAACTGGGCTAGCGCTCCGGACAGGAGACCTGCCAAGGCCACGCCAAATGCGATAAGGAAGCGGAGCAATTCCGCGATGACGCGCGAATACTCGGATGGGGGCTTGCCGGGTTGTATCTCGATGGTGTTGGTTAGGGATTTGGGACCGGGCTTTGGCACCGTTGAATCTTTTTCATCCATGGGGACGGGCGCCAGGCTGACGGAAGAGGAATCCGGAGCAGAAGCGGATTCGGACTTCGCCAGTACGGCGATATTCTCTTTGTTGGCGGTATCCGGCGGGGCGTCAACGGACGCTTTGTCAACCGCTTTGGAAATTTCCTCCTGTTTCGAGGTGGTTGGCGGCTCTTCCTTTTTTTCGGTACCTGCTTTTCCGGTCGCGGCTAATGTCCCAGGCAGGGATGAGGCCGCGCGCTGACTGTCGATAGTCACGGTGATTATAGCTTTGCGGTCCTTTATTTCGGATTCCTGGCCGGAAAAGAAATGACAGACTCTCCAGGTTTGTTCATGTAAATCGCCGGGGAAAGCCCATTTGCACGCCAGACGGTCGACTGCTGCGGCGGTGCTGAAGCGAGGATCCTTGAATGCGACATAAAAGTAGACGGGGAGATAGGGGCGTGCGCGTTGCGTGTCGAAAACCAACTCCGCCTGACCTGCTCTGCCGATTTCCTCCAGAACGTCATCTTCGTAAATGCCCTCACGCATTTCACGCACGAGGGTGCGAGCTTCGCGCAGCGCCTGCCACGACATAGTGCTAAGCAGGTCGATCAATTCGCACTCGTGATGGAGCGCGGTGGCATTGCCGGTCGGTGTGTTGCAGTTTTTCGAAGCAAGCCCAGAGGGAATGCTAGTCCGGACCATGGCGTAGTCGAAGATGGTTTGGATGGCAGCGATGCTGTGATCGATGGCGAACGCCATCTCGTAGGTGATTTTGCTGGGATCATCGAAGGGCTGATCCAGGATTTTGAAGGGACCCGGAAGGGTATTTTTTAGGTCGGCGTAGTCCACCGTGGCGGCATCAACTGCGGCTCGGCGAAGTTTGAGGCTCTTGAATTTGTCGGAGATAAGTTTGGCCAGAGCGTCGGGCGAATCCATGATGGCGAGCGAGGCTTTTGCTTTATCGAGAAAGGCTGTGGCGGCGGTGAGATCCTGGTCGGGCAGTGCGAAGGAATGAAGCTGGTTGGCGGCCAACTGCAATTGCTTATCGGCGTCGTCAATAACCGAAGGGGGAGCCGTTTCCGAAGCGGCTTCGAGGTCGCGTCGCGAATTGTCGAGGCGCTCGGCGATCTGGAGGCGCTTGGTGAGTTTGTCAATATTGGCGGAGACCTGATCGAGAGTATCCGAGGTGGTTAGAGAAAACCACTGAACGGTTTTCAAAAGGATGTCAGTATTCTTGCGCTCCAGTCGCAACAGGACACGAAGATAGGAATCGACGCGCGTGCTCACGCTGCTGGTGCGGTCGGCGAGATCGCTGAGTTGTGCGCGAAGGGCGACTTTTCGGAGCATGCTGGGAAGAACGGAGCTGGCCAGAATAGAGAGAAGGCCTCCGACGATAAGAAGTACGGCAGCGTATCCATACGACAAGAGTGTGGTGGTGGATGAGCTGACGCCCATCAAGGACAGATTGACCGCAATGCGCTGGACGGGGAGAAGTTTTTTCGCCACTTTATCCGAGCCGATCTTCAGGTGTAACTCGAGAAGTCCTTTTAGAGGGGACGGGTGAACCCACTCTGGCAAGGAGAATAAGGAACTTGCTGGCTTGATAGGAATGCGAGCGCTTCCGTGGGGCGGTAGGGTTGCATCGCCTTCGTCCTTCGTTTGGCCTTCTATAAGACACCAATGGACAAGGTAAGCAGTTGCGTCGGCATTCTTGAGGGTGATGTAGACTTCCTGGCCGCGGACAAAGGCCAGGGGTTTATCTGCGGAGCTGCCGTCGCCATCGATCGAGATATTGAGAGGGGCGTCGAGCGCGACAACCTCCAATGTGCCCAGGAAAGTGCTGCCGTTGAAAACAGGGACCTCGGCATCAGTTGAACCGGTGAAATCGGCGATCCTGGCCTGAACTTCGAGCGTGTCGGTGAGGGACTGGTTCTGAAGATCGGCACCCGAGGCCAAGCTAAAGGTGACCTTGGGGGCGGTGAGTGCGGCTTGCGAAATCTTATCCCTGAAAGTTCCACATTTAAGATCGAGTTTTGTGGCTGCGTTTGAGCCGGTGAGTTTGATGGTGACCGAGCCTCCGCCGCCTTGCGTAACGACAAGGCCTTTAGGTTCAAATGTGATTTGGGCTTTCGCAAATGGGGAAAGCCCGTCTGTGAGTAACAGTGTGAAACAGAGCGAGAGCAGCGCTCTATGAGAAACAATCGCCATCGATTTGCACCTGCATCGATTCATATTTTTGCAATGCTGTAACGGAGCTTCGGATGGACCGTAGAGCTGCCGCCTCAAATGAAACGTTTGATATCCCGGGGGAAAGAAACGCGAAAGCGACTTTGCGCCGTTCGGAGGAAAAATTGTGCATCGGTGGAGGTGTCAAGTCAACGGTTAAATTTCGACCGGGCGAGGAGTGTCGTAATGATGGCTCGGAGTATTTTAGAATCCGGAAGGGCTCCTTCTCGATAGCATGGCCTGCTCACAGACCACTTATCGATAAATGACGTTTGCACCAGGCAATTTTGTCTCTATGCTGCTAACTGATCCCGATCCTTTGAGGCTCAATCTTGAAGCGTCCGAAATCCAAAGCAATTCCCGCCAGAGAAGTGCGGCGATTGCTCGAAGCTACGGAGCACTTGACAGACGACGGCCTTTCTCGCAGGTGCTTCTGTCAGGTGTTTGACCTCGCCGATGGTGGGGCGCTGCTGGTATTTGAAAATGGCAGGGGGCGGCTCTATCAGTCCAAAGATGCACTCTGCTCGATGCTCGACGAAGTCGAGCGGCAATCGCCCGCGAACCCATTCCGTGAGCTTCTGCCACAGGGGGCTGCCTTTGCGAATCAGGTTCCCAAACTGGTTCGCGATCTCCCGGTACGCCTGGGACTCGAGGCTGCGGAACTAAACGGTACTGAGGCAAGCCTCGACAGGATTGATCAGGCTCTGCGGCGGCTAGGCGCTTCCAAAATCTCTTCCAGAATCTTAGTCCCAGAGGTGTTCGCCCCGCTGACCGCGTATGTCGGAGAGGTGATGCGTAATGCGACAGGCGGACGCTGGGAGATGCGCCGCGGCTCAGACGGACAAACCTGGGAGCCCTGGATCGTTGATCCATTGGGGCGCTACTACGCGCCATTCGCGATCTTTAAAGAGCTGTTCGAGTATGGCAAATCCGCTTCTATTCGCGGCTTCGTCGCGGGAACAATCCGGTCTCATCTGCTCAGTGGCTAGTCTGCTGTTCCTCCGCAATCTCGTCTTAAGGCCGCAGGTCTAGCCGTGGACGTCGCCGTCGAACGTGACCTTTGCTTTGGCCACCAGCCCGTCCGATAGTTGATGTCACCACGCGCACCAGTCGACTCATATCAGAGCTTGTATTGCCCAAAGCAAAAGGATCAGAGCATACATGTTGATGAGCAATGTTCGTATCCAATGTGTCTCCAGAATTTTCGCGAGGTAAGGACTCGCTGGCCCGCGCTCATCCTTGCTCAGTTTGGCCTGCCACTTGCCCCAAAAAATTGCAGTTAAGAAATGAGATAAAAGCTGGCTGCAAAGGTTCCCCCACACCGCCCAAGCCGGTGATCGATTCGGGTGATACCAAATGAGAGTAATAGACCCAATAAGAGCCAGAGCAAGAGGTGTGAATACCCAATACGGGAGCTTGTGCCAGTGCACCGACTGCACTTTCGGGAAATCTTTGGCATCGACGAGTTTCCACGACCTGAAGATATCTACTTCAATCGCCCAAATGGCCCCCACTAGATAAAACGAGAGGGCAAGGTTTAACAGAAGGAACAATTTGGCGTTCATATTGGATCAGTGTCTAAGATGTCTGCGTATGTAGGATGGTTTGCGAGGTGTTGAGTTACTCCTGAAGGGCGGCGCGATCCACAGACGGCACGTACCCAAGCGGGCGGCCAGCTCAAGCCCGGATTGGCTTGAGTGGGGATGTTCACACACGTCACAGGCTTAGTCCGGCGAACAAAACTAAATTGTCCTCATGCCATGGGAGGATTGGGAGTGAAGTAGTTTTCGCCCACTACGCAACTGGCTATGAGGGACGGGCGGGTGGCCTTCGCTCTTATCGAAGGCCACCCGCCCACGGGATACCCTCAAACCACGCGGCATGAAAAATATCCGAGACAAATTTCCAGTGTTTGATTGTCTTAACTATTGAGACCCGCAGAATGGACCGAATTGGCACGAATTCTGAGATCGAGGCCCTATACCGCCAACATGGGGCGGCGCTCCTGCTGTTTGCCACGGCCATCGCTGGCGAAAGAAGTCGTGCTCAAGACTTAGTCCATCAGGTATTTCTGAAGTTGATTGAGAACGGGAATCTCAGTCGAGCGGAAGACAAGAAAGCTTATCTCTTCGCTTGCGTGCGGAATGCGGTTCTGAATGAACGTAAGCTTGGAGCGCGCCAAGCGCCACTCGATACAGATACAGCCTGGTTCAGTCCTCCCGACAGAGACTATGCGGGAGAGCAAAATCTGAGACGAGCGCTGGGCACTCTGCCAGATGATCAGAAACAGGTTGTCATTCTGCACGTGTGGGGCGAGCTCACATTCTCGCAAATCGGCGATCTGCTGGACGTCAGCTCCAACACAGCCGCCTCCCGCTATCGATATGCGCTCGGGAAGCTGCGGGACTCAATGTTAGTAAAGGAGAACTCCTGTGCCGACTCTGGATGATGATCGTTTCGAAGCGTATTTGAAGCAGTTCCGCCCGATTGTTCCCGATGCCATACCTCTGAATGAGCATAGGCAGAAGTCTTGGCGACGTTTGGTGCTTCGATCAGTCGGCGCAGCGGCTGTCGTAATTCTAGGGGTGGTCAGTTTCTATGTTGTCAACAGCCGCGTTACCGAGAAGCGTAGTAATTCCGCATCGCTTGAGATGGCCCTACCGAAGCGGCCGTTGACGATGCGAGACGCGAATGCATTGCTCGCCGCCGCACCGTCGTATAAGGCGGCAGTGGACAACATGGCTTTCCACAACCAGGGCTCAACGATTTCAAAAGAAAAACAAAGCGCGCTAGCCGTACTTGCAAAGGAGAAGATCAAACTATGAGACGCATAAACATAATTGGACCGATGATGGTAACCGCACTTTTAGCAATCGGGTCGGCATCGGCTCAGCAAACCGCTCCGCTGGCAGACAACGCGGCATTGCGGTACTGGGCAGCATTCTCCGAGCTACAAGACGCCGCGATAACCGACAAGGACGCCAAAGAATTAAATGCTGCCCTCGATAACTTAGGGCCTTTGGATCTCTCGAAATACAAAGAGCTGCTTCAAAAGAACACGTCGGCCCTGGAAATCATGGCGCGTGGAACCTTGCTCGCGAACTGTGATTGGGGATTGGATTACGGGCTCGGAGAAGATGTCCCTGTTGAGTATGCGAGAAAGGCATTGATGCTGGGACGCCTGAATATCCTATACGCAATCCAGCAGTATCACTCAGGCAATAAAGATGGAGCGGTTCGCGCGCTCGCAGCGGGATTGCGATTCGCTCACGACATTGGCAACGGCGGGTCACTCTTTGCGACTCTTATCGCGAAAGATCTGCTCGTCACCCATCTCATTGCAGCGGGCGATGGACTCCGCATGGGGCAGCTTTCTGCATCACAGCAATCGCAATTGCAGAATGCAGTCGCGGCATTAGGGGATGGGCTTGATTGGTCGGGCGCTGCAAGGCGAGATCTTGAAGCGTTGCGCACGCACTATGCAAAGGACGCTCAGGCTGCTGCGGCCCTGAATCGTATTGTTTCTTCCTATAGCGCTTTTCTCAGTGATCAGTCCAAACTGCCTATCCTGACTGAAGCGATCAATAGCGCCCCGCAAGAACTTGCCAGTGTGATCCCAAATCCGAAGCGGGTACTTGAACAGAAGCAGGAACTCACAGACAGGCTTCAACAAACGCGGGGACTATCGCGATGAGCGCTACGCTATTTATCTGGACTGGGGCTGACACAAGTAGGATTTCGAGCGGCGGGAACGCTCTATCCAGATATCGAACTGCCCACTGAAGCCAAAAGCAAGCTTGAGTGGGCCCACCCACCAGCCCTACCCCTTTTCGCAGTAATCCGCAATCACACCGATAGCCTTAATTCTTTACAACCTCGTGACAGTTTTACAACTTCGTGACAATCTTTTGACAACCTGACGCCATCGCTCGTGGCAGAGTCATGTCTCGCCACAAAGTTATGTCTTGCCAATGTGAAGCGCACGCGCCGCACCTTGCGCGCCGTCGCTCATTACCCATTTGACCAGCCGCACATCTTCCCGGAGGGATCCATGAGAATACTCACACCGCTACGACATGGAGCAGTTGCTCTTCTGTTCATCGCTTTGTTGCTTCTCGCACCGCTTGCCTCGGCGCAATGGACGGCCACGGTCGGTGGCGAAAATAAGTCCATGGGCCGGCAGGCGCTGGCGTTTCTGCCGAACGAAATCTGGATTCACGCCGGCGACAACGTCACCTGGACGCTCAACACCGACGAACCGCACACCATCACGTTTCTTACGCCAAAACAGATCCGGCCGTCGTTTGCGGTGGGCTGCCCGGGATTCTCGGGAAACCCGGCGACATACGACGGGACAACCTGCGTGACTTCGAATGTTCTGTCCAATGGTCAGGGATTGACAGTGACCTTCCCGACGGCGGGAAATTTCCGCGTCGCCTGCCTGCTGCATGAAAATATGGAAGGCGTGGTTCATGTGCTTGATGCATCGCAGCCGCTCCCGCATGACCAGACGTTCTACAACAACGAGGCGACGGCGGAAAAAGGGGCCTTGCTTACGGACGATATTCCCAAACAACATCATCACACCAGGGGGACCGTCTCTGTCGGCGCCGGCGAGATCGTTTCAACGCCAGCCGGCTCGCAGACACTGTCGGTTATGCGATACATAAGCGACGCGATGACCGTTCACGTGGGTGACACGGTCGAATTCAACGCAGACGATCCAATCACTCCGCATACGATCACGTTTAACACGCCTCCGGCCAACATCACTCTTCCGTCGAAGAATGTGACCGTAGACGCGGATGGGGCGCTGCACGTGATATTGCTGTCGCCTTCGGATTCGGCGAGCTCAGGATTCGTTCAAGCTTCCTATCAGGATCGCCAAGGACGGGCTCAATCGCTGCCGGGCACGACGCGGTTCCGAGTGACGTTTGCCGGCGCGGGTACTTACCAGTACTTCTGCCTGTTGCACGGCGTCATCGGCATGACGGGCACAGTAACGGTTGTGAAATGACGATAGTGAAATAAGCTTCCGGGGCGGGCCACTCCTCGTACCGGCTCGGGAGCTGGCCCAAGATATATTCACTATCGCTAGAACAGGGCGGATAAAGCCAGTAACGAAAGTGTTTGGTCAGCGGGGAAGCAGTTGCTAGCAAGACTCCGCGGCAGGTGGCCGGTGGACCGCTCAAGCCCGGTTTTGGCTTGAGTGGGGATGTTCATACGTCACAGACTTAGTCCGGCGAATAAACTAGATTGAGTAGTGTCCTAATTCAATCTTGCTTTCTTAGCGAGCTTCGCGGATTTTCTTTGCGCACTTTGCGGTTTAAGGCTTTTGTTTGTCAAACTAGGACACCACCCTAGATTGTCCTCTTGCCATCGGCTGCTAGACTCATCGCCGTGTTTACCATCGAACAAATTAACGACCTCCACGCACGGCTCGGTAGCGCGAAGACGTTCACAGAATATGTGCGGGCGCTTAAGGCGCTCGGTGTCGAACGGTACGATTCCTACCTGGCCGACGGCCATTCGGAGTACTTCGGGCAGGGCGCCAGGGTCGTCTCCCCACCGGTGCACGAGGTGCTCCCCGTCGCTGAAGCCAGTCAACGCGAAACGTTCCTCCAGCACCTGCGCCGGCACGAGCAGCGCCAGACGACTTACTTAGAGATGTCCAGGGGCCTGGCGCAGAGCGGGATAGAAAGGTGGATTGTGGACACGGGCAGGATGACTATGACGTTCTACGATAAGGCCGGCAGCGAGATGTCTAGAAACCCGGGGACAGACGGGACGTTTCCAATTTTTTTAGTCCGCCTCAACCACCGACCAACTAAACTACTGCCACACTTGTATGAATCTCGTAATGAATTATCATGAAAACCGCAAAATCGTCTCTGAGGGGATTGGACAATGCGTCTTTCATACACGCGACTTCTCGCTGCCTGCGCTGCTCTCGTCTTTAGTATTAGCTTTGCGCAAGTCACGTTCGCCGCGGACATCCTGATCGGCGATGCGAAATCACAGCCGGAAAGTTTGACCATGGCGCCGGGCGGCGTGCTGATTGTCGGCAGCGCCAGTTCGCCATACGTCTATAAGGTGCGACCGGGTTCTTCCACAGCCGAGAAGTTTATCGACGTCAGCGCAGAACCTGCGGGGACATTCTTCCTCGGCATGTTGGCGGACGCTGCCACCAATACATTGTGGACATGTCAACTGACGCCGGTGCCGAACACCACTCCGGCACAGCGGCATACCGCACTGAGAAGCTTTGATCTCACGACTGGCGCGCCGAAGATCCGCTGGAACCTGCCCGGAGACAACAATGTGTGCAACGACTTTACGATCGGACCGGATAAGGCGCTCTATATTACCGACACCATACCTGGCAGAATCTTCAGGCTGCCTGCCGGTGCGTCCACCGCAGAGCTTTATCTGGATCACCCTACGCTTAGGGGCGTCGATGGCATCACCTTCCTTGACGGCACGCTCTATGTGAACAACGTCATCTTCAACAAGCTCTACCGCATCCCCGTCGACGCCACCGGCAAACCGGGGACACCTGTCGATATCTGGACGGACCAGCCAATTAAAGGTCCGGATGGCATGCGCGCGGCGAACGGTAAGCTCATCCTCGCCGAGAATGCCAGCGGCAAAATCTCCGCCCTCACCATAAATGGAGATAAGGCAAGCGTGACCGTAATCAAAGATGGACTCAACACACCCACCGGAGTCGAACCTGTGGGCGACACAATCTGGATTGCCGAGCGCGGCGCGGGCAAGGCCGTGTCGGTCCCCATGCCTAAATAGTGCCGGGGTCGAGGGATTCGAAATTCAGACCCGTAGGGAGCCACGGAACCCTCCTGGCGGCATAGTAGGATTCTGCCCGTTGTGATTCAAGAGAACAGTGTCGAAGCGGCGATCGCGCCCAGCTACACGCGTGAATTAGCTGTATAGTGATTCAAATACTGAGTAGTGTCCTGATTCAATCTTGCTTTCTTAGCGAGCTTCGCGGATTTTCTTTGCGCACTTTGCGGTTTAAGGCTTTTGTTTGTCAAACTAGGACACCACCAAATACTGGAGGGACGATGCATCACCGAATCCTGCATCTGATGTGCCTCGTAATGTGCGTCGTAGTCCTTATGACCGCCGCCCATGCCCAGCAAGCCCAGCAAAGCCATTGGGCCACACCCGACGACAAAACCGCGAAGTTCATGATCGACATGGAGCGCAAGTGGGCCGAAGGCGTTTGCACGAATAATGGAGTTATCTCCGAGTTGTTGGCCGACGATTTCCAGGGCACCAGCACTCGCGGCGAGCGCTACACCAAGGCGGATGAGCTACGCGATGAAAAAGGCCCACACTCGGCGCACGGCTGCGCACTCGACGATGCCAGGGTGCGCTTCTTCTCTTCTTCTTCGGGCGAAGACGTGGCCATCATTTACGGCAGCGAGCACGCCATCGGCAAAGACAAAACGCATCCCGACGCAAAGCAGTGCCAGGTCTGGACCGATACCTGGTTGAAGCGTGATGGTAAGTGGCAGATCGCTGCCGCACAGGACAACAAGGTCGATTGCAAGTAGTTAGCGGATGCGCCACCCCGGAAGTAGGCGGAGGCGTCCAAAGGGTTCCGTCGCCACGAAAAGATTTTCACAGCTAATCTTGTGACATCTGACCTTGCTCACGGCCCGCAATTCGTTCCATTATTGTCCCGGCAGAGGAAGTAGACGCAGCAATATCGGGCATTGGCGCTCACGGTCAAAAGTTGGTCCGTAAGTCCATGCTTTTCAAGGTTTTGACTAATATGGTCTTTGTTATGAAGATTTTACACGGCTTTTTTTGTAAAGTCGTTGATTTTAGATATTTTAAAGGACCGAAAAGGCGAGGGGGGTAGGGTAACTAAAAGATAAACTTACAGCCCAGAACGGGACGCCCAGGCGCTCCGGCGTTGCCTGTAGCGCTTGTTAGGCCGATCTTTTCGAAATAAGGCGTCGAATGACATGGCCTTTCCACATCCAGAATCCCGAAAGGAGCATTACAGGAACGACCACAAACCGAACACGGGAGGCATACTTTGGAATTTGTTCAAACGGACTATAGATATAACCGAGTATCGGAATGGCAAAGACGATGTGAATCCAGCGAACAATCGAACGTTTGGTGGCATCTTTCATGATTAATTTGTCCTCCATTTATCGGCGATACCGCGTCATTTACTCTGGCCTGGGTTACTCTGAACTGGCTTTGCCATCACGATAATGAAATGGACGGCGAGCAAATGGACGTTTCCGGACCTCTATAGACCGCCCACGTGTAAGACATGAGATTGTTCCTGCTAGACCCTTAGTGAGCTACGGAACGCCCTGGCAGCATAGTAAGATTCTGCACCGTTGTGATAAACGAAAACAGTGTCGAAGCGGCGGTCACAAAAGAGGGCGCCGCCGAGTTTTCTGATACCAGAAGGTGTCCTCACCCAGCTCGACGTTTTCGTATCGAAATTTCCAAGCTTCTGCAACTCTCGATATTGTTCTTCCGTCAAAAGCTCAACGCCCATCGCAGATGCCATATCCATAGCGTTATCTTTTGGCTTATGTTCTTTCCTCGCATCCAGCGCTTCACCGTCGTAGCAAAGACTTCTGCGCCCTTTCGGACTCTCCGCTGAACAATCATAAAAAATGTATTCGCCCGTCTTTTTGTCGTGACCAACAACGTCCGGTTCACCGCCAGTTCTTTCCATTTCATGGAGTGACCACAATTTTTCAGCATTCGCTTCCAGCTTTGCCTGGACTTCAGCCCATGCAAGACCTTGATGGCGGTTCATATTTTTCTCGAAGCGAGCTTTCAATGCCTTGAGTAGTTCTTCCCGTTGTTTTTTTGAAACGGTTACGTTTGGCATAGGTTCTTCTTTGGATGGATTGGAGAATGTTGAATTCATGACTACCTTCGCAAACGCTTTCACGAACTCGGAGCGGAGTACGATAGCTCAACAAAACCGTTCTTGTAACCGACCACGTTCTTCAAATTCCACCTCGTCTCCGTTAGGGAACCACTGAACAGCCGGAGTCCTTCGCCCAATAGGACAGGCGCTATCGTCAACCTGATTTCGTCCACCAGGCCGAGTTCAAGAAAACGCTGGCACAACATGGCTCCGCCAACCAGCCAGATAGTTCGATATCGAGGTGCGAGTTTCACGTCAACTAATGCCTTGAGATCGCCCGAGTAGAACTCAACGCTCTTCCTCGTGGACGGCAGCTCTCTGCCGGTCACCACTACGACCGGAGTGTCGCCATAGGGCCAGCCCAGTTCAAGAGCGTGTTCATAGGTGCGGGAACCGAGAACATAGCAGTCGATCCCTTTGACGAAGGCCGCAGCTTCTTCCTCGGAAATGGAAGCCCCGGCTTCGTAGACGCCGGTATTTTCTAGCCAGGAGACACTGTTGTCCGGCTTCGCAATGAAGCCGTCCAGACTGGCAACCATGTGCAGCGTTACAGTTCGTCCTTTTGCATTTGCTTCACTACCTGACATAGTTTCTCCTTGCAACGGGTTCCGCATTGCCAGTGTCACCGTCCTCTCACTCCTACGACCTAAACAGCCGGCGATGCTGCTGCATCATCTGCCGATCGAAGATCACAGGGTCGAGTACGAGGTTGTGCCACTCGCGGTCTTTTCGAAATGAGTCGTCGAACGACATGGCCTTTCCACATCCAAAGCCCCGAAAGGATCATGATAGGAACGAAGATAAACCGAGTCCGGAAGGAGTAGCTTGGAAGTTTGTCAAACGGACTATAGATATATCCGAGTATCGGGATAATAAAGACGAGGTGAATCCAGCGAAAAACCGAACGTGTAATGCTTCGGTTCACGATATTTGCTGTATTGGCTGATGCGGCCATGATGTCACTCCTTGGATTTGAATTTCGGTCTCTTCTTTCCTGAACTTCCAGCCTCGATTCACGACTCTTGAGCCGCCTTAGGCGGCCAGTTGAGCGTTTCAATACCGAACTGCTTGGCATACTCCGCATGCAGCTGCTGCCAGCCGCCGAACTTCATCGCCTCGGGCCCGACCATACGTCCGAGGGGAGTTCCGCTGAGAAGGTGATCCAGAACATCGAAACAGATGTGCCATCCCGCAGCGCCCATTGCGATGAAGCGGTGACCGATGTTGGTCCACAGCGTCAGGCGCGTGCCGCCACCAAGGGATTCGAGTTCCCACCGCATATCGAAGTTACCCCAGGTGTACTCAAGCAATCTTGGTACGTCCGCTCGCTTCACTTTTGTTTCGGTAACGCGCGGTGCGGGCGCTCCCACAGTGGTGAGCTTCACCGTGGCTCCAACCGTCCCCAAGTTCCCCTCGGCGTCGAAAGGAGCCCACTCACGCAGGTGCGCCGGGTCGGTAAGCGCCTGCCAGACTTTTTCCGGCGAGTGGCGCAGGTCTTTGACGAGAACGAGCGTCCACTTCTCTTCACCGTTTTGTCCCCTTTCCTTTCGTATCTGAGCCATGTTTGCCGGACCCGGCGTGTACTGCTGAAGGTCGGTCATCTTCTTCTCCTTGTCTTAATAGCGTGCAAGCTGGTGAGCTGAACTCGACGATCCTCACGAGCGACCGCGCCGCGCGTACGATTTTTCCCGCAGTGCCCAAGTCAAACTCAGATCACGTTGAGCACGGCCTGGACTACATCGGGCACAATGCCATTGATTATGGCGGGAATCACAATCCGAGCAATCGGATACGCGATCAACACCACAGTGACGGCCGCCAACGCCCACGTGTTGGCTGAGAGGTGGCGTTCGAGAGCATCCACGTGAGCGGACCAGAACCGGCACAACTGCGCCCCGCTGGCTGGAGATTGTGCGTACTGCTCGCGATAGGTCATAGTGTTCTCCTTAGCTTGACCAGCGCGTCAACTGGGTGAGCTGGATGATGTTGCCGCAGGTGTCCTTCAGCATTGCAATGGTCGAGCCGGTCACGTCGGTGGGCGGCATCGTGAACTCGGCGCCGCGGGCCTTGATCCGCTCGTGGTCGCCCTTGATGTCGTCGGTGAAAAACATGGCCGCGGGCTGGCCCTGTTGAAAGATCGCCTGCTGATACGTTTTGGCCGCAGGGTTGTTATTCAGCGCCAGCTGCAGCTCAGTGCCGTCCGGGTCCTCGGGCGAGGCCACGGTCAGCCAGCGATATGGCCCTTGACTGAAATCGGTCTTCTTGGTAAAGCCCAGTACCTCCGTATAGAAGCGCAGGGCCTTGTCCTGGTCGTCCACGTATACGCTGGTCACTTTGATTTTCATTTCATTTCTCCTTTATCACGTTCGCGGTTTGGGCCGCGTCGTTTTCTCTTTAGTTTTACTTATCGCTGTCTTCTTTTTCGTTGGTGTGCTTTTAGTTGGTATGGATTGATCCATGCGGTCGAGATAGCGCTCGAGAGCATCCACGTGAGCAGACCAGAACCGGCGGAACTGTGCCAGCCAACTATCCAACTCCTGAAATGGTCCAGGTCTCAGCCTGTAGAGACGGCGCTGTGCATCCACCGTGGATTCTACGAAACCGGCGTCGCGCAGCACGCGCAGGTGCTTGGACACGGTCGGCTGCGTCATACGTAGCTGACGCTCGATCTCTCCCACCGACTGTTGGGACGAGACCAGGAGGCTCAATATCGCACGCCGGTTCGGCTCCGCAATGATTTCGAATACAGATTCCATAATTTTTTATATACTCTATATCGCATATACGTGTCAAGGCATATATTAGGGGAGCCAAGAATAGGCTGGCCCACCCTAGTTTCCTTAGCTGTTACACGAAAGAAGATGCTCCATCCGTCGTGGTTTTAGACGGATGGGGATTCGGCTGACTGTAGGTTTTCAAACATCCTGCTAGGTTTCGGAGTCAGTGCCAAGCCACTTCCTAATCACCTTGGCGTCTTTCGTTCTTCTGCGTTACGTGTTTCAATACGCCCTGGCGAAGATGGCGACCTTGTCCGCCTCCTTGCCCGTATAGACGCATTTGCCTTTGCCTCCGGGCTGGTCGATCGGGATGACGCGGATGGTTGCCTTGGTCTCTTCCTGGATCTTTTCTTCGTCCTCGCGTGAGCCGGCCCACCAGCAGCGCACGAAGCCCCGTTCGATGCGCTCCTTCAGCTCATCGTAGTTCTTCGCCTCGAACGTGTGCTCCTCGCGGAATTTAAGCGCGCGCTGATACAGGCCCTGCTGGATCTGGTCCATCAGCCTCGTGACGTGCTCGGTCAGGCCTGCCTGCGGAATAAAGCTTTTCGGTTTCTTCCCTTCGGGTGCGGAGCCGTCGAGTATTATCCGCTGCGCCAGAGCGACGCTTTGCTTCTGGATGTCCTTCGGCCCGACCTCCATGCGCAGCGGCACGCCCTTCAGTTCCCACTCGTTGAACTTAAACCCGGGCGTGAGATGGTCACGCGTGTCGAGGTGGAACCGGATCTTGCCGCGCCACTCGGCGGCGATCTTGTCGATCGCCTCCATCACGGTCGCTTTTTCAGCATCGTTTTTGTAGATCGGAACGATCACGACCTGAATGGGGGCAAGCCTCGGCGGCAGCACGAGCCCGTCGTCATCGGAGTGCCCCATGATCGTGGCGCCGATGAGGCGCGTCGAGACGCCCCACGACGTCGTCCACGCGTGCTGCACCTGGTTGTTCTTGTCGGTGTAGGTGATGTCGAACGCTTTGGCGAAATTCTGCCCGAGATTGTGCGAGGTGCCAGCCTGGAGCGCGCGGCCGTCCTGCATCATCGCCTCGATCGCGTATGAGCGCAGCGCACCAGCGAACTTTTCCTTTTCTGTCTTGATCCCCCGCAGCACGGGCAGTGCCATTTCCTTCTCAGCGAAGTCGGCGTACACGTCGTTGAGAATCATCAGGGTTTCGCGCTCGGCGTCGTCGTGATCCACGTGGACGGTGTGGCCTTCCTGCCAGAGGAATTCCGTTGTGCGCAGAAATGGACGCGTGCGCTTCTCCCAGCGCATGACGTTCGCCCACTGGTTGATGAGCAGGGGCAGATCGCGCCACGAACGCACCCACTTGGCGTAGAAGTACCCGATGATTGTCTCGCTCGTGGGCCGAATGACGTACGGCTCCGACAGTTCCTCGCCGCCGGCCCGCGTGACCTCGGCGACTTCAGGGGCGAAGCCCTCCACATGCTCGGCTTCCTTCATCAGGAACGATTTCGGGATCAGCAGCGGAAAGTAGGCGTTGACATGGCCGGTGGCTTTGATGCGCTCGTCGAGTCCGCGCTGAATGGCCTCCCACAGCGCGTAGCCGGTCGGCTTGAAGACGATGCAGCCGCGTACGACCTCGGCGTAATCGGCCAGGTCGGCACCGCGAACGATATCCAGATACCACTGCGCGTAATCCTTCGCGCGTGGAGTGATGCCCTCTTTCGCCATGCGAAAAGTGTGCCCTTTCGGTTTCGGAACTTGGCCGGCAGAGGCAAGCGCATCAGCACTGCGACAATCGGCCAGCGAAACAGTCATTGTAACTGTTCGAGCGATTCATCCTCATCCGTACGGTGGGCGGGCCCAATGCGAGTCACCATCGCGCTTTCTGGCGGGCTGGTCCAACCTAGTTTCTGTTGCGCGAAAGAGGCTGCCCCATTCGTCGCGATTTTTCGACGGATGGGGATTTCTGCTGCTAGCGTTTTTCCTAGTTTGTTTTATGGAACTATCTAGAGTCGAAGTGGCTCTGTCGACATCCTAAGTAGCGCCGGGAATCTTGCCGACTGTCGCGAAGGCCGAATGAGTGCCCTAGCTTCTTCCGCTGTTATCTTCCCGATGTCATCCTGAGGAGGGCGCAGGCCCTCCGAAGGACCTTACGAAAACTCATACGCTAGCATGCGGTCGATAGGAACTTCTCAAGCTGCCTGCACCAAAGCCATCCCCATCCACGCCATCGCCCTTGCTACGCTGTCGTAAGATCCCTCACAGCGGCTTCGCCGCCGTTCAGGATGACATTCCCTTTCGGAAGGATGTCAAGAGAGCCAGTCGAAGTCCGTGTCCCCCACGTTTCGAAAACCGCGAAGCGTGGGCAGCCTATTCAAGAATGATGTCCGATGGCTCAGCCCGCCCGGGATGTTAGCTGATATATTGATGTGCGGTTCAAACGATGAAACCTAGATTTGCTGTTCCGCTGTTGAATGTCGCCGCAGTTTTGCTCGCATGTTTTCTCCTGAGCTGCGGTTCTTCTAGTTCCGGTGGTGGAGGAAAGCAGGGTCCCTACAACGTCGTCGGAAACTGGCAGGTAGGGTTCTCTTCTGCAGTCGGTGCCTCCAGTTCGGGCTTTGGAGCCATCGACTCCGCTGGCCTGGCGGCCTTCTTCGATAATTCGGGAAATATCTTCCAGTTGCCCGCAATCACCGGCGCCACTTCCTTCTCGGGGAACCTCAATGCCTACGCAGTCAACGGAAATCCGTTCTCCGGAGGAGTCTACTCGATTACCGGTACCGCCCAGGGAACGGTCAGCTCTGCCACCGTCATTGGCGGCAACTTTACTGCTTCGGGCGCTTCCGGCACCTTCACAGTGAGCCCTTCCTCATTTGTTGGCGGGTCTGTTGTTCCGCCTTCGGGTGCGTACAACGCCAAATTCCTTGGCTTCGTCGACGTTGTCAATTTTACTTTCAGTTCCAACGGAGCGTTTACGGGTACCGACAGCCCCAACATTCAGGCGTCAGGTTGCGCTTTCAGCGGGACTCTCACCCAACAGGGATCAAGCAACGTCTTCGACATCTCCTACAGCACCACAGCCAGCAACAGCTGCATCACCTATACCCAGACCAGCATTGCGTTCGAAAGCAGCACGGACTACTTCAACGTCAATAACGGCGCCGACTCCACTTATCTCTACGCAATCCTGCTAACTAGCACAGCGCAGGCACGTCCTTACGTCGTTGTGATTTATCACTAGCGGGAGTACGCGGAAGCGCCCTCACTTGCTGGAAAGTACGAATTGATTGCCGTCGTTATCTTTGAAGATGGCGAAGGTTCCCCAGTCCGCCGCCTGCGGGTCCGAGGCGAACTCCACGCCCTTGGCTTTCAGGGTTTTTGCGGTGGCGAAGACGTCATCGCACCAGAAAGTCATCGGCTGATAACCTCCAATGCGATCTTCATGCCCCTCAGGCGTGAACAGCGCCAGGCGCGAGTCGGCCCCCGGAATGCCAAGTTCAATCCAGCGTTGCGAGTCGTTGAATGGTTGGTCGGTGACGACTTTGAATCCGAGTTTTTCGGTGTAGAACTTCAGCGACGCATCCTGATTGCGAACCGGAATGCTGGCAAATTTGATCCCACGAATCATGTCCAATCTCCTCCGTTGCGAACCGGTTTTGCTGAGAATCTCAGTTGCGAATCAGAGCATAGCCGGAGTGAAATACAGGCGCAATCAGCCAGTAGATGCTATATTAATGGCCGGTATAGCATAGTTACCAAGAAAAGCCGAGCCATGATTTTGGATGATTACATCACCGATGTGCTCATGCGTGACTTAGTCGGGCACGATCGCAGACCGGTTGCCTTTTTAGTGTATTTATGGCTAGTGGCTGAACAGCAGCGCTGCAAAGCTGCACCGGTGCAGATCAGCTATCAGGACTTGGCCGAGTCGATCGGAGTTTCCAAAAGTTCTGCGCAAGCAGCAGTGGGTTGGTTGGCGAGGAGGAAGTTGCTCATAGCCACCAAGCAAAATGCAACGGCGATCCCGCGCTACAACGTGCTCACTCCGTGGAAGCGCCAAAAATAGAAGACGCACCAAACATGCCTCACTGGCTCACTGTCCTAAATCGTGAAGTCGTTGCCTGCACACGTTGCCCGAGGCTCGTCGAATACCGCGAGCGGATCGCGCGTGAGAAGCGGCGCGCTTATCGCGACTGGGAATACTGGGGCAAGCCTGTGCCGGGATTCGGCGATCCGTACGCGCGTGTGCTCATCATGGGGCTTGCTCCCGGCGCGCACGGATCGAATCGCACGGGGCGTCCATTCACAGGCGACGCCAGTGGGAACTTCATGTATCCCGTGTTGTACGAAACGGGATTTGCCAACCAGCCCACCGCTACCGATCGCAACGACGGATTGAAACTCACCAATCTCTACATCACCGCCGCTGTGCGCTGTGCGCCGCCCGACAACAAGCCGCTTCCTCAGGAACTCGCCGAGTGCGCGCACTTTCTCGATCGCGAATTGGAAGGATTAAAAGATGTCAGAGTCGTGGTCGCGCTGGGGAAGATTGGATTCGATGCGTATTTGAACTACATGAAACGACGAGGACTCTTAACCAGCCGAAAGGCTTATCTCTTCAAGCACGGAGCCAGCTACCACATGCCCGACGGCAAGGTGCTGCTGGCGTCGTACCATCCTTCTAATCAGAACACGCAGACCGGGAAGCTCACACGAAAAATGTTTGTGGAAATATTCAAGCAGGCGGCAAAATTTGCCGACATATAGGGGGAGGCGCCGCTCATCCGGATTGCTCGACCCTCCCCTTCCGCGGGGTTTAGCCCACAAAAGCTTGGGTCACGCACCGGGGGCGGCGCCTATGCGCGTTGCGGTAAACCGATTTGAAGCAACAACCCCTAAGCAATAAAAGAGACGCGCACCAAGACGTACGCGCCTCTACGGACCGATCAATAAAGCCACTCAAGCTGTCTGAATGAAGAAGCAAAAAGGGAGCGAAACTCTTGCCTATGCCGATTCGCTTCCGCTCCCCGCGCTTTTTAGCAAGCCCCCCCGGACTTGCTTCGTTGTCTGACAGATATATCGAATCGTCGCATGCTTAGGAATACGGTAGACCATGTAGGACAACGGTAAGCAATATGCTGCGAGAAGATGGTTTTTACACAACCATAAACCGAGTTTCTCTCTCTGGAAGCCGCCCGGCTGGTTGGGTGGTCGGACCACGGTCTCAGCGTAGCTTCGTCACCGTCACTTCCAGCTGAAACTGGCGCTTCGAGTTGGGATCGTCGGCGCTGCCAATCACCATGGGCTTTCCGATCACTGCGACCGTGCTGGCTTCGATTTTCATCTGGCGAATCGCCGGACGCATGCTTTGAACCTGTTGGTCGGGCATGGAGAAGTTGCTGAGTTCGGCTTTCACATTGAGCATCACGTTGTTTCCCATTGCTGGGCCTGCATCTGCCTGATCCTTCAACCGGCACCAGATGTTGGTCCCCACGTCCAAGTACTGGATCTCTCCCTGTTTAACCTCGACCGGCACGCGCGTGCCGATTTTGATCTCGTTCGCATCCGGAGATTTCAGATTCATGGAATATTGCCGGGTGTTGATTTTCTTTCCGTCTTCGAGTTCGCTCATCACGAAGTCCAGCCGGTAAGCGCCTGGAACCTTTTCTTCGTTGTCTGTTGTCTTGGACGTGCCCGAACCTTGCGCCGACACGTTCTTGACTCCTCCGGCCACTATCAAAGTCATTGCCAACAGTACTGCCCACATATTCTTCGACATGAGTTATTTCTCCTTAAGAAAATTTGTTATCGAGATTGTGTGTCCCGAGGGTGTGCTTCTCCACCGTCATTCAACATTTCTCGTTGTTCTTCTTCCTGATCCTTCCGCAACAACTCCATTCGGGCTTCCGCTACCAATGCCGCACGTTGAGGATCCTGCGCAATGTAGCGGGCTAGAAACTCTTCCTGCTCGCTCGGCGGCTGCGGCGAGGGAAACTGATCGAGCTTGGGATACGCCACTGCAACAGCCTCGGGCTGACGCGTGACATCATGGCGAACCGGTTCGCGCCGTGATGGGGCTGTATTCTCGTTGCGATTCGCCACCTGCGTTTCCGGCTTCTTCGTTCCGGGACTTTGCGGACCTGGCGTTGTGACCGAAGGAGAATTCTTCACCAACGGCTGCGACGGCTTGCCGGACTTCAACGCTACAGCCACGACTACGATGACGACCGCCGTCGCCGCTACTGCCAGGCCCCATCGCCGCCACACGCGATCAGTTACATGCTCTGCACGGAGATTGGCTAGAACTCGTTCTTCCAATCCCATCCGAGGCTCGACGGCGGCGTATTTCGCCAATGCGGAGTTGAGCATGCTGTCGAGGTCATTTTCTGAATCTCGTTCTGGGTTTGGTTCAAAATCTCGAAAGCCTGTGCCATATTGCTCCCTATACTTATCCTTCATGCTGTTCCACCTATTTCCTGGTTCCTCGATGCGACGACTCCTGATGCGCCAACCTGTCTTTCAAAATTTGCCGTGCGCGAAAAACGCGTGACCGGACTGCAGCTTCATTGATCCCCAGCGCCGCGCCAACTTCCCGTGGTGACATCTCCTCGATGGTCGACAGGATCAATGGTTCGCGCAGCTTCACGGGAAGCGCCGCGATCAACTTCTCCAATACGCTTTCGATGCGAGCGCCGTGCATCGTCTCATCAGCAGGAGCGTCAGAAGATGCGATTTCCGCCAACGACTTCTCCGGATCGTCAAGCGTAATCTCCCGCGTATGCTCGCGCTTCTTGCTCCGGTCAACGGCTACGCGCCAAGCGATCCGCGCCAGCCAGGTCTTCGCATCTTCGACCGCATCGAGTTTCGAACTGTAGCGGAACACGCGTAGAAACGTTTCTTGGGTGGCGTCCTCAGCATCGTGGTGACGGCGGAGCACCGCATACGCGATGCGATACACGAGCCGCGAATGCTGACGTACAAGTTGTTCGAGTACAGCATCTCTGTGCTCGGCGTGCGAGCGTGCGTCTCTGTGGTCCTCTCTACTCTCAGCCCGACTACGCTTGCTCGTTGCCAGCCCGCTCAGAATCGCGTCTCCCGCCACCACTCGTCTGCCCTCATTCATGAAGACCGTCCTGTCTCGTGCTGCGTTCATGAATTTTTCTGTGGAGAGAACGATCAGAGCGAGCTAGCTTGCGATTATGTGTGGCGCGGGCGCTCCTGCCCGCGTGCTGGCAGCGGCAGTATTTCGGAAGGGAATAGGGAAACCCCGGAGCAGCCTGTTGAAGGATCGCTGTGGGCAAGATTTCGCGAGCAGGAAATGCCCGCGCCACATTAGAAGCCCACGATGACCGGCTCCGGCTCCAGATGCACGCCCCAGATTTCTTCGACGCGCTGTTGAATTTGATCTTTCAAGGCGAGTACTTCTGCCGTCGTGGCGCCACCGTGATTGACGATCGCCAGCGCATGTTTGCTGGAAATGCCGACGTGACCGAAGCCGTATCCGCGAGCAAAGCCGGAGTGCTCGACCAGCCACGCCGCGGAGACTTTCTTTTTTGGTTCTAGAGCGGGGTAGCTGGGGATGGAGAAGCCCTTCGCTACTGCACGTCTTTTCAAATCTTCATGTTGCTCTGCGCTAAGGACAGGATTTTTGAAAAACGAACCTGCGCTCTGACAGTCAGGATCGCCGGGAACAATCAACATGCCCTTCAGCGCGCGAATGTGGCGCACAGCTTCACGAGTCTCAGCCAGATTCGGTCGTGTCTCGCGTCCTTCGAAATGCCGCTTCAGGTCGGCGTATTCGAGGTGCGGCTCGCCGCCAGGCGTGAGCGCATAGGTGACATGCAGAATGATGAAGCGCCCGCGCTCGGTCGTATTGAAAATGCTGGAGCGGTAGGCGAAGCCGCAGGCTTCCTTGCACAGTTCACGCACTTGGCCGTCGCTAAGATCAAGAACTTCGACCGATTCGATCGTATCGGCGACCTCCTGTCCGTATGCGCCGACGTTTTGTACCGGCGTGCCACCGACGCTGCCCGGAATGCCGCTCAAGCATTCGACACCCGCGCATTGCGCCACGACGGCATGCGAAACGAAGCGGTCCCAGGATTCTCCCGCGCCGACATCGAACAAGACTTTTCCATCGTCATCATAACCAGAACGTCGCTCGATCCCAGGAATAGCGATTTTCAACACAAGCCCAGGCCAGCCCGAGTCGGCTATGACAAGATTGCTGCCCCCACCAAGAATAAAGAGCGGAAGATTCTGTGTTTGTGTGAAGCGAACGGCTTCCTGTACTTCGCTAGCCGTTTTCGCTTCGACAAAATAACGCGCCGGTCCTCCGATGCGAAACGTGGTCAGCGGTGCGAGTGGAACATTTTCTTGCAAGAGCATCGCGATGCTCTCACTATACACAGCGTGCCCCCGGTCGCACGTTACAATAGATACAAACAAGAGAGGGCCAAATTCATATGCCGATGTATCCGGAAATCATGGTGATTCCCATGCGTGAAGAACTCACACGCCTTGGAATTGAAGAATTGCGTACCGCCGAGGCCGTTGATCAGGCGCTGAAGAATCGTGCAGGGACTACGATGGTAGTAGTGAATTCGATCTGCGGTTGCGCTGCCGGTCGCATGCGGCCGGCGGTCCGCATGGCGCTGCAGAATTCCATCCGTCCCGACCAAAGCTTCTCTGTATTTGCCGGACAGGACAAAGAGGCCACTGACCGCGCCCGCTCATACTTCACGGGATATCCGCCGTCATCGCCGTCGATCGCGATTCTGCGCGATGGCCAACTTGTCTACCTGATGCCCCGCAGTGACATAGAGCGCCGCGAAGCGCCTGCGATCGCCGTGGATTTGAGGGCTGCATTCGATAAGTTATGTGCGAAACCTGCGCAAGTTTAAATTTTCGCTTCTACTGATGTCATTCCGAGGAGCGATAGCGACGAACCTGCTTCACTGACGGTGTCGGCCAAAAGCAGGTTTCTCGCTCCGCTCGGAATGACAAGAGTTAGAAAGTTCGCCCATCCTGCCGCAGTCTACTTCTTCGTGCTCGCCATGAACGCTTTCACCACGATCGCGTTCGGCTGCATGCCCACCGGAATCAGCGTCAGTAAGGAATACTCACTGGGCTCGAGTTTGCGTGGTTCGCGCTTTTGAATGACCGTCACGTCGCCTGACTGCGTATCGAGCACGAGCAGATAATTCTGATCCGGTGTCAGCGCCAGCGCATCGGGACGGCTGCCCACCGTCAATGTGGCGATGCGGCGTCCCATATCGATGTCGTAGATGGCGATGCTGTTCGATCCAAAATTTGAGACGTACAGCCGCGAATTATCGAGCGTCACCACGCCATGAGACGGGTGTTGCCCGATCCCCAGGCTGCTGCCCACTTCATCGTTGCCAGTTTCGATGATCGAGATGCTGTCGGAGTCGAAGTCGCAGACGATCATTTCGCCGCCGTCGGGTTTGAGAGTGAGGCTGACTGGTGTACGGCCCACGTCGAGCAGCGCTAGTACGCTGTCTTCGTTATGAACCCCGCTCTGCGATCGATTACTGGCCAGTCGAATCGAAGCCACTTGGGACGATCCCGAACAGGAGACGAACGCCTTCGCCGAGTCGGGCAGGATAGCGATATCCTCTGGCTGGCGACAAACGGGCAGAGTCGCCCGTACGCGAAGCTGTTTCGCGTCGATAATCGACACAGTGTTATCGCCGTGATTTGAGACAACTACGGTAGAGCCATCAGGCGAAACCCGCGCTAAACCAGGTGCCGCGCCTACGCGCACGTTGCCAAGAACGATGTGCTTCTCGAGATCGATCACGCTGACGTTCGCCGACCCCGAGTTGGCAACGTAGGCGCGCTTGCCGTCTTCGGCTACATCGATGAAATAGGGCCGCGCGTGCACGCCAATCGTCGCCACGACCGTATTCGTTTCTGCATCGATTACGCTGACATTGTTCGAATTGGCGTTGACGACGTAAATTTCATTCTTCTTGCTGTTGGCCGCGATGCCGGTCGGTTCGCTGCCTACGCGAATCGTCTTCGCTAGTGCAAACGTGCGCAAGTCGATCACACTGACGGTGTTGCTCTTGCCGTTCGTGACGTAAGCGTACTCGCGGTATGCCGGCCCATAGTCGGGCAGCGATAGCTCGCGGAAGTACCACCAACCCATCCCGCCGAGGATGGGGACAAGGACAGCGATGAAAAGGAGTTTTCGCAAAGTGAAGGACGCGCAGAAAAGCACAGCTTAACAGACTGAGGAATAGTTGGCGCTAGTTCAGCTTGAAACTCCACCTTGGATGTATCAACGGCCGTTTGTCCCGTCTTTTGCAAGATTAAAGGAAATGATAACTGCAATCTCCGCGGATACATGCTCGCCGTCCTTGGTGGCTGGCTTAAACTTCCACTGCCGGACAGCCTCAATCGCCTTCTCGTCCAGGCCACTGCCCAGACTCGTGGTGACTCGAACAGCGGAGACATCACCTTTCGAGGTTACGACAATGGAGAGCTCCACTGTCCCCGAAACCTTCTTCTTCCTCGCTTCTTCGCTGAACTCGGGGTCTATCTGATGGATCACTCGTGGAGGGCTTATGCCACCAATTATCCGGTATACAGGCCCATCTACGCCGTCGACATTAGCGTAGAACGGGCTTGTTAGGCTGGACTGCCCTTCCACGGAGGAGCCCTGCGAGCTTATACCCGGCTCGTAAAGAAAACGAGCACGAACGCTGACAGATGACCCGGTGAATTCTGCTGGCGGTGCAGCAAACGGTGCGGACTTTGTTATCGCGCTCAGTGCCAGATCGCCGAGCACCGCATGGCCCGCGCCGTCTGTAAGTTTTGTCCCAGACAGACTGCCATCTTTGAGAATTGTAAATTCTACGGTTGCGTCCCCGCCCGCCTTTTCTCCCGATTTCGAAGCCAGACGATACCAGTTCGCTTGGATCAACGGGAGAACTTTATCCTCCAAGTAAGGGTGCAAATCGAAATCCCGGTTTTCGCTGAGCACACTCAACATCTCCACTCGGGATCGCGCCTTTATAGGTTGGCTAGGTAACTGCGGAGCTAGGCTTGCGGGAGCAGACGGAGCCGTTCCGTCCAAATCGGATTTGTCTGGGTTGTAGAAGAAGCGGAGGCGCAATGCCAGGTAAGGACCATGGAATGCCTCGGGCAGTGCGGGAAACGGCTGCGATGAGACAATCCCGTTCCATGCAGCTCGATCCAGTGGAACGTCTCCAGCAGTGGCGACCTGTTTCATGTCCGCAATCTTGCCATCTTTCGTGATTGCAAACTCAATCGCCAGCTTGCTCTTCTTGGTCGTTTCGCCGGCTGGAATCGCTGCGTACCAATTCTGTCGAATCTTGGATAGTGCATCATGCAAATAGCGACTGAAATCGACGCCTTCTGGATCACTGAGAATTTCAACGACACTCTTCTTTTTCTGGAGATCCTGCGCGGCCGCTTTAGTCGCAGCGTCTACGCTTGTGCTGGGACTTGAGGGCGAAGGAAGTTGCGGCGAAGTTTGCCCCAAGGCGCGCGTACACAATACCAGTGCAGCTGCAATCGCAAAGCAAAAATTCCATCTTGTAAGACGAAGCCGACGCATATCCAAAAGTGCATCCTCGATCCAACTAGCTCGCCACTGTCTCCCTTACCCCAATCCCCGGCACGGTCCTTCCCACGACTGCTGCAATCTGCCGGACTTGGGTCATCAGCTCGTCGAATTGATCGGGGAAGAGCGACTGCGGGCCATCGGAGAGAGCCTCGTCCGGCTTGTTGTGTACCTCGACGAGCAATCCGTCGGCGCCCACCGCGACTGCAGCACGCGAAAGCGGCGTGACTTTATTGCGTTTACCGGTGCCGTGGCTAGGATCGACGAGGATCGGCAGATGGCTGAGCCGCTGAATCGCAGGCACGATGCTCAAGTCAAGCGTGTTGCGAGTGTGGTCAGCGAATGTACGCACGCCGCGTTCGCAGAGCGCGACGTTGTAGTTACCCTCGCTCAAAATGTACTCCGCGGCCATCAAAAATTCTTCCAGTGTCGCCGACATACCGCGCTTCAGTAGTACCGGTTTCTTGGCGCGTCCGGCATGCTTGAGCAAAGAAAAATTCTGCATGTTGCGCGCGCCGATCTGGATCATGTCGGCGTACTCCTCAACCAGGTCGAGCGACTCGTGGTCGATGGCCTCAGTGATGATTTTCATTCCGAACTGCTTGCGAATCTCGGCCATGATGCGCAGGCCTTCTTCGCCGAGTCCCTGAAACGAGTAGGGAGAAGTGCGCGGCTTGTAGGCCCCACCACGAAAAAATTGCGCTCCCGCGCGATGCACGCGCTCGGCCACGGTGAACGCCTGGTCGTGATTTTCAATGGCGCATGGTCCGGCGACAATCGTCAGTCCCTGTCCGCCGATGGTGGCGTTTGTTCCTTCGAAGCGGATGACAGTGTTGTCTTCTTTGACCTCGCGGCTGACCAGCTTGTAGGGCTTCGAAACCTGGATGACTTCCTGCACGCCCGCCATTTCTTCGAGCATGCCGGGTTCGACTTCACCCTTATTGCCGGTGATGCCAATGGCGGTGCGCTGCGCTCCTGGCATGGCGTGCGCGCGATAGCCCATCTTTTCGATTTTCTGGCAGACATCGCTTACCTGATCTTCGGTGGCGTGCGCCTTCATGACGACTAACATAGGTTCACCTTAAGGACGGAACGTGTGGCCGTAGGCTTCCAACCTCTATTTTCATGCTGGAAGTTCTTCGAACTGCGTCCGGTTTACTGGCCACCGCAGGAGGAGAAACCGGACTCATAAGTTTACTGTTGCCTGAGTCATCCCGGCAAATGAAAAGCTGCCATGCGCGGTTCTGCCTGCTAGGCGAGCCCTAGTCTTTACGTTGGAAAACGTAAAAGCGCGGCCGGTCACCCCACAGCGATGGGATGTTGCTGCCAGCTGGTATGGTGACCTGATCGACCAGTTCGTAGCCGTAATGCGCGAAGTCCCAAGCCCAGTCAAGAAAAGGACGGTTTTCTTTAATCGTGGAGGCCCAGTTCCATGATGACCAATTGTCCACCACGACCAGAAATCGTGGATGCTCCGCCTGCAGTTCCCGCTTCATCTGATCCTGCATGGCCGCGGCAAAGCGTTGCCGCTCCATGAGCGGGTAAACGTAGAGAAAGCTGGTTGCGCAACGCCGGTGGGCGTAGAAACAGATCTCCGGCTCTGAGCCAAGGATGCCAATTTCATCCTGTGGCGCGGAGCGCGATTTAATGAAGTCAGCGACACTCACAGCCTGCACAAATCCTGCGGCATAGATTTTATCGTTCAGAGCGTTCGGATCGAGATGGAAGGAATCTCTCCACAGTCCGCGGACCGCGAGCACGTAGATGATGGCGAAGTAAAGAACGGGCACGATGGCCAAGCGTACGTTCCATCGCTCTCGCAATTCTCGCTGCGCGCACTCCAGCGCAATTCCAATGCACAGAGCGCCCGCAGGAAGCATAAGGATGAAATAGTGAGAGCGAAAATAAAGGCCGGGAATCACGGCCAGACACGAGGTCACGAGAAAGCCGGCGACGAATCCGCCCCGAACACGTGCGTAGCGGCTCCAGAGGGGGGCTGCGAGGCCGAGGACAGCTAACTCCCAAAACGCAAATGGCCGGAACACCCAGGGCAGGCCAGGCTTTAATCTGTCATTCCATGTTTGCGACCAGGTCACCATAGAGCTGTATTCACGGGCATAAGTCCAGGTCCAGAACCAGAAATTGCTGAAGACTCCAGCATGCAATAGCAAAAGGCAGGTCAGTACATAAGGCAAAACAACGCCAGCTGCGAAAACACCACCACGAACGGCAAGACTTCTCAATGAAAATGCATCTTTCCTTTCACTCCAAAGCCAATAACAGGCACCGAAGATTGCAAAAAAGATTCCCGGCTGCTTCATCAGGAAGGCGATACCGAAAAACAAGCCGCTGGTGAAAAAAAAGCTGCTCTTTTTTCGGTCGATGGCGTACAGCAACAGCAAAGTCCCAGCGAGAGCCGCGAGCATAATGAAGTGAGTGGCATGGGCAACGATGCCGAGCACTGCCGGCCGGATGGCAAGCAGCAGATAGGCACATCCGGAGATTGTGCCCGCCAGCGGCGTCCATAGATATCTTCCGAGAAGAAAAATAAGAACCCCGCTCAGGCTGGTGACGACGATCATGCCGAGATGAATACCGCTCGCGCTCTCGCCGAACACGGCCATGATCGCCGAATACGCGGCATAGGTTCCGGGAAGCTTCATGTTGGCGGCAATTTTGTAAGGTGGAATCCCCTGTAACATGAGCTGGCCCATGTAGGCATATTCACCTTCGTCGCGCTCCAGGGGCATAGCCCGCTCTTTGAAACGAATCCAACCAAAGAGAATCATGCAGGTGAGAAGCGTGCCGTAACATGCGAAGCGGTAACGCAGGTTCATGGAGCAATCCGCCGAAAGATGTAAAAAGCGGCGTGATCGCCCCATTGGTGTTCCGCATTCATTTTGATGGCGATCTGTTTTTCGAGCCGATAATTGCTGGAAATCCAGTGTTGCAGTGGTTGAAGGTAGGTAATCTCTTTGGTTGAGCCCAGGTTCCACCATGAGTACCCGTCGTCCACATACACGACGAACCTCGGCTGTGCGTTCTCAACCTCAGCAATCATTTCCTGTTGCATCTGCTCTCTGTACTTCTGTTTCTCAGTCAACCCGTACATATAAAGGTAGCCAGTCGCAGAATGACGATGGGAGTAGAAATAAATCGCAGGCTCAGAGCCAAGCACGGCAACCTGGTCCTGCGGTGCAGAGTTTGTCGCAAGATAGTCCCCGACTTCGACGTCTCCCTCGCAATCATCGCCGCAACCGTTCATATCGAGTACTGCCTTAACCGGGTCGTGTCGAAAGAAGTAGTTGCGCTGGCCGTGGATCGAAAAGGCGAACGCCACGGCGAAAACGGCCAACGGAATCCACGCCATGCGACGCTGCGAGGGCCTCTCGGCGAGGCGCTCTTGTACCGCAGCGACGGCAATTCCTGTCCATAAAGAAACCGCGGGCAGCAGCAAGATGAAATAGTGCGGCCGGAAGTAATAACCGGGGATGACCGCAAGCAGCGAGAAAATCAGAAGCCCGACGGAGAATGCAGCTTGCGCCCTGACTTTCGTGTTCCAAATCAGTGCAGTGAGCCCAACAGCAGCGATCTCCCAGATCACAAACGGACGGATCATCCACGGTCCGACTGCACGAATCATTTCCAGTCCATCGCGTAAGCTCATCTCGGACGCGTAGGCGCGGCCGTATGTAACCGTCCAGAACCAGAATTCGTGAAAGACTCCTGCGCGATAGAGAATGAAGCAGGTTAGGACGTAGGGCATCGCCACACCGACAGCGAAAAACACAGCGCGGACCAGAAGATCGTACCGGGGGATTCTGCGTTGGTCCCATAGCAAGTACAGGCCAGCAAATATGGCGAGCAGAATGCCGTGCTGCTTCATGAGGAAGCCCAGGCCTAGAAACAGCCCGCTAAGGAAGCAGATCCAGGGTTGTTTCTTTTCGATGGCGTGTAGCAGAAGCAAAATTCCTGCGAGCGCGAATAAGACCACAAAATGCGTAGCGTGACCTGAAAATCCAAGTACCGAAGAGCGCGTCGAAAGCAAAGCATAAGTGCATCCTGCGACTACACCCATCAGTGTCCCATGCAGCCGCTTACCGATCAGGAGCACGAGGATCGAAGTCGCGGCGTTGATCAGTAATATTCCCGAGCGGATGGCTGCCGGCGTTTGTCCAAACATGTCCATGATGACGGCATAGGCGGCATACGTGCCCGGCAATTTCATGTTGTAAGCGAGCTTATAAGGTGGAATGCCTTCCAGGATCAACTGACCAGAGTATGCATACTCGCCCTCATCCCGTTCGAGCGGAACGTTGCGCAGGCGCATACGAACTACGGCGAAGAACACAAGGACAAGTAACAGCGCCGCATAAAGAGCGTATCGCTGCCAGGACGCACCAAGGCGGGCCAGTTCAGCAGTCGGCGGCGCAGTGCTCGGCGTGGCTGTAGTAAGCGTGGTCACAGAATCGATATAAGTTGAGTCGTGTTCGCAACATTGTACCGAGAATATTAGTTGTGAATGCGAAAGGATCGCGTCGTTATACTCGTTCAGTGCGCAATTCCATCGCCCACGAACAGGATCTCCTCAGACGCGCGCCGAAACGCCTGCCTCGCCTGACTTCGCGTCGCATTGGCATTCATACATCCACTGCGGGAGGCGTCAGCAATGCCGCTGAGCGCGCCTATCGCATCGGCTGCAACACATTTCAAATCTTTTCAACGAGCCCACGGCAGTGGGCTCCGTACGAGTTGGGCGAATTGCAGTGTGCTGAAATGAGTCGCCTGCGGGCCAAGTATGATTTGAAGCCGCTTGTGATTCATACGAATTATCTGGTCAACTTGGCTAGTTCGATTGAGCTGTTTCTGCAGAGGTCAATGCAGGCATTTCGCGGTGAGATCGAGCGCGCACTCTCGCTGTGCGCCGAATATCTGGTGCTACATCCCGGATCATTTCGCGGCGCCGACCGCGAGCAGGGATTGCTGCGCACGACAGCGGCAATCGCCGCTGCGACACAGGGTTTTGATCTCGTTAAAGGCGGGCTGACTATCCTTATTGAAAACACTGCCGGGTCAGAGTTTTCGTTGGGCGGCAGTTTCGAGCAGGTCGCGGAAGTGATCGATCGCTTGCATGGGATTATTCCGGTCGGGGCCTGTATCGATACCTGCCATACCCACGTCGCGGGATACGACATTGTCAGTGAGGAGGGCCTCTATACCACGCTGCAGCAACTCGACGCGACCATCGGGTTGAACAATGTCAAGGTCTGGCATTGCAACGATGCCAAGGCCGCACGCGGTTCGAAACTCGACCGCCATCAGCAGATCGGAAAAGGGATGATCGGCAAAGAGGCATTCCGCCTATTGCTCAATGATCTGCGCCTTTCTCACGCTGCATTTATCGCAGAGACACCGATTGGGAAGCCAGGTGATGATCGCAGAAACGTTGATGCGCTAAAAAAGTTGGTCGAGTGAAGAGGCGCGAATAAACTTTGCGTAGTCTTGAAGAACTGGTACATTAAACATGTTGAACGTCATGCTTAGCATTCGGCTCCAACTCGAGTTAATAAGACCATACTCAGCAATCACTGTGCTGGAACGGTGCGAACCTACCCTCGCGCTTAAGGCGCTGAAGCTGCGACTGCATCTCGCTTAGCGGCAACCCAAAGCGTCGTTAGCGTTTCCCGATGTAAAATCCAATATTTCAGCATTTAATGCGTGAACTCTATGTCCGCACACGAAAAATCAGAACCCACTACCGTGAAGTCTATCGATCGCAGCGCGGATCGTCCTGACGAGCGCTACGACGCACAGCGCGTCGAAAAGAAGTGGTTCGAGCGCTGGCAGCAGGATCCCGCGCTCTACGCCGCCGAACCTAATTCGGCGAAGAAAAAGTTCTACGTTATCGAAATGCTGCCATATCCCTCGGGCGCGCTGCACATGGGGCATGTGCGCAACTACTCCATCGGCGATGCACTTGCGCGCTACATGTGGATGAACAACTACAACGTGCTTCATCCCATGGGGTGGGATTCGTTCGGCTTGCCGGCGGAGAACGCCGCTATCTCGGCCAATGTGCCGCCGCGCGAGTGGACGCTGCGCAACATCGCCAACATGAAGGCGCAGATGAAGCGCCTCGGCTTCGCCTACGACTGGGCGCGCGAAGTCACCACATGCTTCCCGGAATACTACCGTTGGAATCAGTGGTTCTTTCTGAAGATGTTCGAGAAGGGCCTGGCATATCGCAAGAAGAGTAAGGTCAACTGGTGCCCGAAATGTTGCACCGTGCTTGCGAACGAACAAGTGCTTCCAAACGGCTGCTGCTGGCGCCATGAAGACACGCTCGTCGAGCAGCGCGAGTTGGAGCAATGGTTTTTGCGCATCACCAACTACGCCGACGAGTTGTTGCGCGATCTCGAAAAGCTCAATGGCTGGCCGGAAAAAGTGCGCATCATGCAGCGCAATTGGATCGGCCGCAGCGAAGGCACGCTCGTAGATTTCAAGCTCGCCTACAGCGACAATCACACCGGTTTCGGTCCGGCGGGATCAACGATCACCGTCTTCACTACGCGCGTCGATACGATCTACGGCGCGACGTCGGTGCAGCTCGCGCCGGAGCATCCCATCGTGAATGATTTGGCGTCGGCGAATCCTGAGCTACGTGCGAAAGTCGATCAGCTCATCGCCGAGCAGCGCAAAGCAAAAGAAGCGGGCGATATCGGCGAGATCGAGAAGCACGGTGTACCTACTGGTCGTTATGCGATCAATCCGTTCAACGGTGAGAAAGTGCCGGTGTGGGTAGCAAACTACATCCTCATGGATTACGGCACGGGCGCGATCATGAGCGTGCCCGCCCACGACGAGCGCGACTACGACTTCGCGAAAAAGTATCGCCTAGAAATTCGGCTCGTGATTCTTCCCGTCAGCGATGATCCGGAAGCCACGATGGCCGAGCCGCAGTTGCCGTTTACCACGTATGACGGCATGGTAATCAACTCGGGCCCATACAACGGCATGAGTTCGAGAGACGCGATCAAGAAGATGGCCGCAGATGCCGAGCAGAAAGGCTTCGGCAAGGCGAGCGTCACGTATCGCTTGAAAGATTGGGGCATCTCGCGGCAACGCTATTGGGGTACACCGATTCCGATGCTCTATTGCGAGAAAGACGGCATTGTGCCCGTGCCGGAAAAGGATTTGCCGGTAATCTTGCCGGAGAAGGTCGAAATCACGCTGACCGGAGGCTCGCCGCTTGGCCGAGTGCCGGAATTCGTCAACGCGACGTGTCCAAAGTGCGGCGGCCCCGCTCGCCGCGAAACCGACACGATGGATACGTTCGTCGATTCATCCTGGTACTTCTACCGTTACACCGACGCGCACAACGACCGCGCGCCGTTCGATGGAAAAAGTGCGCAGTACTGGTTTCCGATCGATCAGTACATTGGCGGCGTTGAGCATGCCATTTTGCATTTGATCTATTCGCGCTTCTGGACCAAGGTCATGCGCGACCTCGGAATGATCACGAATGACGAGCCTGTCGAGCGCCTCTTCACGCAAGGCATGGTGATCAAAAACGGCGCGAAGATGTCGAAGAGCTTGGGCAACGTGGTCTCGCCCGACGAGATGGTTGCGCGTTACGGTGCCGACGCTGCCCGCCTTTATAGTTTGTTTGCCGCGCCGCCGGACCGCGATCTCGACTGGCAGGATTCAGGGATTGAAGGCATTCAGCGATTCTTGGGGCGTGTATATCGGTTCGTCGTACGCCACGCAAAGCCCGGTCATACCGATTCGCGTAAGGCTGCGGAGTTGACGCCAGAAGCGCGCGCGATTCAACGCAAGTTGCACCAGACGATCAAGCGCGTCAGCGATGACTTCCAGGGACGCTGGCACTTCAACACCTGCATTGCAGCGATCATGGAGCTGGTGAATGTTTTGTACGGCACGGAAGAAGCGATCGCGCAAGGAGCCGTTCCAGCGCCGTTCTTGGCAGAAGTTCAGCGCGATCTTGTCTTGTTGCTTGCGCCTTTCGCGCCCTATCTCTCCCATGAATTGTGGGAGATGTTAGGCGAGAAGGGAAGCCTGCTCAGCGCGCCCTGGCCGAAGTACGACGCAGAGTTGGCCAAAGAAGAAGAGATCGTGATTCCCGTGCAGGTCAACGGCAAGTTGCGCGGACGCGTCGTCGTGCCTGCCGATGCGACGAAAGATTTTGTCCTCGAACGAGCCTTCGCCGATGAAAAAGTGAAGGCGGCTATCGCCGGGAAGCAGATCGTGAAGAAGATTTACGTTCCCGGCAAGTTGGTGAACATCGTCGTAAAGTAAGTTTTACTCTGGTTGTCATCCTGAGCGGCGTTCTTTGCCGCGAAGGACCTATGCAATTGGCGGCATCATCGACACTGCCAGCGACTGCACAGGTCTTTCGCTTCGCTCAGGATGACAATGCCTTTTAGGGCAATTACATGTGGGAGACTACAGAATTGGGTTATCCTGACTTCGCATGCCCATCTCTCCCACCGCCGAAGGATTTCGCGCTGCCTTCCGGCAGCCATCGCTAACTATCGGAGAGATTACCTGGCGCTGGGTGGTTGGCGTCACGGCGACCGTTCTCTTCTTCTTCGGGCTCTATCACTACCTCGATACACTCCCCGTGAATAGCGGCGAATTACTCTTTCTGCGGTCGCGGCAGCCCTATCTCGTAGCGCAGGCAATTGCGCACATTCTGCGTGGGACGATGGGCCGCGTTGTGCTGTCTGCATTGCTGGCAACGTTACTGCTCGGCCTGTTGTGGATCGTTGCCGGAGCCGTGGGACGGATTGCGACGGTGCGGGTGTTGCTGGATTATTTTCGTAAAGATGCTACTCGCAACTCTACGAATTCTTTCCCTGCGGCAACTGCTTTCCCCGCTCTCGTTCGACTCAATTTTCTGCGGGCCGGCGCGGCAATTGCCGCTGTGCTTGGGTTTATCGGTGCATCGATCATCGCCGGTTTTGTCTCACCTGACACGAATCCGCGTCCCGGTCTGGCCTTTTTATTGTTTCTGCCGCTGGCAGCGCTGATCTGTCTTGCCTGGTGGACAGTGAATTGGTTCTTGTCACTTGCAGGGATGTTTGTTGTGCGCGATGGCGAAGATACGATTGGCGCAATTTCTGCAGCCGTAAGTTTCTGCCGCGAACGCACCGGCGCCGTGGCCGCTGTCAGTGTCTGGACTGGGCTTGCGCACCTGGTCGCGTTCGTGAGCGCGACCACAGTCATTTCGATGCCAATGGGCCTCGCAGGATTGCTACCGTGGCGACTGGTGCTCTTCGTGATGCTGCTCATCACGATGACGTATTTCGCACTCGCTGACTGGCTCTACATGGCACGACTGGCGGGATATGTCTGTATTGCGGAAACGCCGGAGGCATTGTTGAAGCCACCGCCACCGTTATCTGCGCCTACGCTTCCACCAGTCGCTCATCCGATCGCTCAAGGCCCACCAGTCCAGCCGAATCCGGTTCAAACCAGCCCGGCTCAGACTAGCCCAATTCAAACCAGCATCGACCGCGACGAGTTGATTCTGAGCGACGTGCCGGATGTTTCGCCGCAAAGCGTTGCGTCACCCAAAACTAGCTCTAATGAATGAATTTGTAGTTAGCCTACGCGAGGCAGGAGAACTCGAAGCATCAGCGGACGGGTTGGCCGTTTTTGAAGCAGTCGACAGAAGTTTCGCCGCGAACAGTGAGAACAACGCCGGACTGGTCGGTGCAGAAGATTGCCGAGTTATCGGGCATTCGGGGTGAGATTGGCACAGCCGTCAAGATGTAAGCGGCGGTGGTCATTCCGTGGACATTTGGATCGCAAGCACTGATGCCATACATGTAGGGCGATTCCTGCACCCGGTCGAAGAAAACTCGCTTCTCCGCCTCAGAGGTGCCTTCGAGGCGACTCTGTGTCAGTTGATAGATGGTACAGGCATAGCCGCCGTCTTCGCTGTGCCGGCGCACCTGCTCATTGATGGCAACTAACTGATAGACAATATCCTGAGCCGTCGACTCTGCGTCCCGCGCGCTTTCCGGATCGAGCGGTCTTATCCTGTCGGATTCACGGAAGAAACGCTGTACCATAGGATCGCGCCGAAATGCCTCTGTGGTGTCATGAAAAAATCCCCAGCCGAACGCTACCGCCACAGAGAACAAAGCCAGCTGTAAATAGGAGATCCAGAGTGCCGCACGTGCGATCGGCTGGTTGTAGTCAGCGGATTTTTCCTGGGCAGATTTTTGAATCGCTGCCATGCGATGCTCCGCCATGTGTCCCATAACGAGGGCAGCAATTCCCAGCGGCGGGATGAAGGCAAAGATACTCAGTCCAAGCGCGGCTCGCGCCATCAAGCGATAGCTTGGCGTCGGCTGATGCAATGAGACGTCTGCCGAGGGCGAGTGCATGTGCTACTCCACTGGCTCGCCAGATTCCGGACACGATTTGTGCTCGAAGAGAATCACCTGATGTAGCTCGTTGACCATGCCGGGAGCATAGCGGCGCACCACGCCGGTCTGATCGATACAGTAGGCAGGCGCGTCCGAGGGGTTTCTGTCACTGCGGGGAATCGCCTCCGCCGCATAGACGCGGTCATCTAGGTGCTGCACATCCGCGCCGCGGCACTGATCGATCTTGACCTCATAATGCGAGTTCACGATGTGCATGTTCAATTCGTTTGACGGGATGGCCCAGCCGAGCTGATACATCTGGCACGCATATCCCTCATCCGGATGGCCGGCGAGGTAGCTTACTTCGCCCGCATGAATAAGCTTCATCGCGTCTATCGCGTCACGACGCTGGCGAGCATAATCTTCAGCGGTAGGTCGATGGTATGAGGACATCGCCGCCAGCAATGCGGCTCGCGCGTGACGGTCGCGGTCGAGATTCTGGTTCATGTTTTGAAGCGCAACGATGATCGCGATGCAGACGAGAGACGCGGCCGCCAATTGCAGATAGGTAATAACCAGCCCAACGAAAGCGAGCCATGTTCCTGTCTGGCGCCCCTTGCTCTTGGCGATCTGGCTGCGCGACATGTGTCCCATCACGGCGGCGGCGATTCCGAGTGGCAGAATGAACGCAAGAAAGCTCAGCGCAAGGCTGGCGATGGCCATGCCGTTGACATTGGGAGTGGATGGCAATGCCGGCGATGCGGCCGGCGTTGGAATCGAGGGCGAGGGCTGAGAAGGCTGAGAGAATGCGGGCTTTACAGAGATCGATTCTGGGGCAAGCGGCTTCGTGCAGGCGCGGCAGTACTTGCGCCCGTCAACGTTGTCGTGGCCGCAGTGCGGACAGAGCATTTACGCACACTTGGGGAGGATTGTATTCGCCACAAGCTGGTACGTCCGAGCAGCGACTTTAATGAATGAACTTGTAGTCGACGATGGATGCGGCCAGGCCGATCTTTCCATCTTCCGGGGCATCTTTTTTCGGGGAGTCGTTTTCCGCTGAACTTTTGGCACGCATCACGCGTCCCTGGCAGACGACGTTTGAGTTTTTCTGACCGGAAATCTCTTCCGGCATCTCGAAGACCATCTCGATTAGGGCATTCACCGGCAGTTGTTGCGGTCCGATGAAAAGCACGCCACTCTGGCTGATGTTTTCGATGATGCCTTCGTACCACGAACTGGTCTTATTCACGCGATAACGCAGCGGAATGTCGAGCTTGAGGCGGCGCGCACGGGGTACCCACGAAGGCCGTTTCTGCCGCGAATGGCTGCGGCGAATGCCTGTCTCCGCCTTGTGCTCCACGCGATCGGTACGGCGCATGGTAGCCCAGTCGTATTTGTACTCGGCGGCGCACAACAAGCAAACCTGGTAGTAGTCGCCGTCGGCGCCACGGCGGGGCCAGGAGAACTCGTGGGAGCAGCGCCCAAGCATAAGAACATCCATGAATTTCTGCGGCATGATGGGGTTCAACTTCCGGGTCAGTGAGCCTCGGACGCAACGTCATCATCGCGCGAAGGACATGGTTTGGGTAGGTTACTTTCGTGTGGTAACAAGCCGTGCAGGGAGTGTAAGTTGCGTGGATGCAGTGGGTTGGGCTGTGGATACCCTACGTGCACAGGTTTGGGGATCCTGCACGTGATGGAAAACGATCGATCACTGCGGTTTCTCAGCGGCTGGAAGTTCCTGGGCATTCACGGCTTGCCATTTGCCGTCGCGGTAGGCGAAGACGTCAGTAAACACAGTTCGCCGCGTCGTTTCTGGCGCAGTCGCGACCACAACGCCGTTTACGATGCCCACATTCCCATACACCCTCACATGGATGTCCTCGAAATGCTTCTTCGGGCTTGGTCCTTTTGACGGATGCTTGCGCATATAGTCGAGTTGTTCGTCCCGCGTGATGATTCCAACGGCCAACACATGCAGGAAATCTGATGCGAGGATCGATTCGAGCGCATCAGGATCATCTTCAACTTGCAGCCAGTGACTTTCCAGGTCCAGCAGTTGTTGCTTGGATTTCTCTATTGAATCCTGACCGCTGTCTGACTGCGCCCACAGCGATGCGGACAGAAGCATTGCGCACACAATCGAGAAGAAAGATAACTTCATATGAGAAATCCTCCTGCAAGATAGAAGAGTATGCACCTACAGGTCTAGTGCTCAAAGAATTGACGTCAGGCGTCGGCTGCGGTTAGCGATGCGTTAAACAAGCACAGTGTATGATCGCGCCATGGAGGGCGAATCGCCTAGCGTGGCAGCTTTCATTTTGGCTGGGGGCAAGAGTACACGCATGGGGGCGGACAAGGCCTTCGTTATGCTAGATGGTCGCACGCTGCTGGTTCGGGTGCTTGAATTGGTGAGATCGGTGACGGATGACGTGCATATCGTTGGCGATGCGGCTAAGTTTGCTGCCTTCGCGCCGGTAGTAGAAGATGTATTTCGAGGATGTGGCCCGCTAGGAGGAATTCACGCGGCGCTGCGTGCCTCAGCGGCAGATCTGAATTTGATGCTAGCCGTGGATGTACCTTTTGTTTCGCCGGAGCTCCTGCAATTTTTGGTGGCACGCGCGAGTACGTCGGCAGCGATAGTGACAGTGCCACAAACTGCCAAAAGATGGCAGCCGCTGTGTGGCGTGTATCGACAGGAGTTCGCTGATGCAGCCGAAAATGCCCTGCGAGGCGGGCGATATAAGATTGACGCGCTGTTTGAAACAGGGACGACGAACGTAATCGGCGAGGAAGAGTTGGCCGCAGCCGGTTTCTCTGCCGACATGTTTCGCAATTTGAATACGCCCGAAGAATTGGCGGGGGCAAGCGGGATGCGAGCGCAGGACCGGTGCAGATAGCTTTGATGGCGGGGTGTATGCCGAAGGTAAGGATCTTTCGACTGCGTACCTGGTTCGCGTTCCGCGACCCAGGTACTCCGCTCAAGATGACACTGGTTGAGGGTTTAGCTAGAAGCCAGGAGCTAGAAACTGAGAACTGAGAACTCAACTCCTCTCATGCCCGACGACGCAAAACCCGAGCCCTACATCGAATTCCGCGATGTCTCCAAGGCATTCGGCGACAACGTCGTGCTCGATCACGTTAACTTTCAAGTCCTGCCCGCCGAGACCGTCTGCATTCTCGGCCGCAGCGGCGTAGGCAAGTCAGTTTCATTGCACCACATCATGGGATTCCTTAAGCCCGACTCGGGGCGCGTGATCGTCGCCGGACAGGACATCACGGACTACAGCGAGGAGCAAATCGAGCCGATCCGCAAGAAAGTCACGATGGTTTTTCAGAACGGAGCGCTGTTCGATTCGCTCTCGGTCGGCGAGAACGTAGCATTTCCTCTGCGCGAAACGCGGGAACTTAACGAAGAACAGATTTACCAGATCGTCGACGGCCTGTTACAGATGGTCGGCGTTCAGGAAATGCGTGACCTGTTGCCATCGGATCTGTCGACGGGAATGAAGCGGTCTGTAGCAATAGCCCGCGCGCTGGGGGCGCGGCCGGAATGCGTGCTCTACGATGAGCCGACAACCATGGTCGATCCGTTAATGGCGCAGCTGCTGGGCGATCTCATCAAGCGTTTGAAAGTGCAGCTGAACCTGACCAGCATTGTCGTAACCCACGATATGCGACTGGCCAAGAAACTGGCAGATCGAGTCGTTTTCCTGTACGAGGCGAAAGCTATTTTTTTTGGCACTTACGCGCAAATGGAAAAAGATTCCCACCCGATCATCCAGGAATTTCTCGAACTGGATGAATTGAAGATTGAAGCATAGTGGCGATCAGTGATCAGCGGTCCGTGACTAGTGTTCAGTACCGATGCATTGAGACGAATCACTAGCCACTGACCATTCCTCACTTCTTGCCTCGTCGTGCTGTCTGGCGTAATCTTCGTTCCCATGAAAACGCAGGCTCTTGTCGCGGTAATCACACTATGTCTCGCTTCAGTCAGAATCTTCAGTCAAACTCAACCCGACGCAAAGCCAGCGGCGGCAATAGTAGTGAAAGCTGTGCGCATACTCGATGTCCGCAAGGGCAGCTACATCGAAAATGCCGCCATCTGGATTGATGGCGAGCGCGTGAAAGAAGTCGGCCGCGCTGCTGAGGTGCAAACGCATGCGCCGAAAGATGCGAAGGTGATCGACCTGGGACAGGCGACCGTACTGCCTGGATTGATCGATTGCCATACACACATCATGGCGCGCATCCCTGATGGCGACAATGGCTACATCATCAATCTGGCGACAAAGTCGCAGGCGTTTCGCGCGCTCGAAGGAGCTTACAATGCGCGCATCACGCTCGAAGCAGGGTACACGACGATTCGCGACGTAGAAAGCGAAGGTTCCGAATATGCCGACGTTGCTTTGCGTGACGCGGTCAAACAGGGATTGGTTCAAGGGCCGCGCATGCAAGTTGCAACGCGTGCGATCGCCGCGGTTGGGCAATACAATCCGTTCGGCGTTTCGCCGGACCTGACAGATTTCCCCACGGGCGCGCAGATGATCAGCGGTGTCGAGGAGGCGCGTCGCGCGGTACGCGAACAGATCGGTCACGGAGCCGATCTGATCAAAGTTTATGCCGATTGGAGCCATCCTACACTCACCGTCGATGAGATGCGCGTCGTGGTCGAGGAAGCACACAAGCAGGGACTCAAGGTAGCGGCTCACGCCACCACACCCGAGGGAATCAAAAATGCCGTGACAGCAGGCGTCGACTCGATCGAGCACGGGCACCGAGCTGATCGCGAAGCTCTCGAAATGATGAAGGCCAAAGGAACATTTCTTGTTCCGACTGTTGGTGGGATCGACGCTTATTTTGAAGCGCACAAAAATGACCCTCTCACGCCCGAACAACAGAAAGGGCGAGCCGCATTTTTGCAGAAAATTCAGGATTCCATTCAGACGGCCAAGAGCCTGGGCGTGAAGATCGCCGCCGGTTTTGATCCGGCGAGCCCGGAGGCGCACGGAAAGAATGCAACCGAACTGGCCGCGATGGTGAAACGCGGGCTGACGCCGCTCGAGGTGATCCAGGCGACGACTATCAATGCCGCTGAATTACTAGGCTGGCAGGATAAAATGGGTGCGCTGGAGTCGGGACATTACGCAGACTTAATCGCAGTGGATGGTGATCCGCTAGCGGATATCACAGTGTTGCAGCATGTGAAATTCGTGATGAAGGGCGGGGTGGTAGTTAAGGATGGTACATCGACAGTGCGCTAGCAGTGACGGCTGCAGATGCTGGAGACTGGGATTCTCTAACGTTCAAGGGAACATCCGGAAAGTCTGAGACTCGAAGAACTGACAACTAGTAACTGAGTACTGCCTCTAGAATCCCTGCTCCACAAGTTCCTCGATGGTCAGCGAACTCGCTGCAGACTCACCCCTCATCATTTTCTCAACGTATTTCGCGATCAGATCTGCTTCGAGATTGACCGGATCACCGGGCTTGAGCGAATGCAGGTTCGTCATCTCGACGGTGTGCGGGATGATCGCAACGGTGCAGTGATGCTGCTCCAATTTCGCCACAGTGAGGCTGATCCCCTCAATTGAGATCGATCCCTTGAATACTGTGTATTTCTCCACATCATTAGGCAGTTCGATTTCGAGCCACCAATTTTCGGAATCGGCGATGCGATCAAAGGCCATCAGTTTGCCGACGCCATCCACGTGGCCTTGCACGATGTGCCCACCGAAGCGGCCGTCAGCCTTCATGGGGAGTTCGAGATTGACCAGTCCGCCTTCACGAATTCGCGAGAACGACGTACGCGTCCAGGTTTCCGGCGCAAGGTCCGCGCAGAATGATCCGGATTTGATATCGATAGCGGTGAGGCAGACTCCACTGACCGAGACGCTGTCGCCGGTGCGGAGTTCTTTAGGCGTGCGCTCAGCGGCGATAGTGATGCGGCGATTTTCGCCACGCTGCTCGATGCGGGTGATGCGTCCGACTTCTTCGATGATGCCAGTGAACATGAAGGCTCCGAGGAACATCATAATTCACCACAGAGGCACAGAGACACAGAGGAACACTTTCGAATTGTTTTTCTCCGTGTCTCTGTGCCTCTGTGGTGAACCGCTTTTAGTCTTCATACGGATCGTGCAGATATCCTTCGATGGCAAAATCTTCACCGAACTGATGCAGGCAGATGTTTCTGATCTGCCTGGCACCAAGATTATTTGGAATAACAGAGCTGGAAGTGAAGGGAACTGAATCGCCGCCAAGAATTTTTGGCGCGTAGTACAGAAATACTTTGTCGACCACGTCCGCCGCGAATGCCATAGTGTTAATGGTCGATCCGCCTTCGATCATCAGGGACGTGATCTCAAGTTGACCTAAACGGCGTAGGACTGCTGCTAAATCGAGGTAACGATCATGTGAAGAGCTAGGAATGACTTCGACTCGGATGCCGAGTTGTTCGAGTTGTGATTTCTTCTGTTCAGAGGCAGAGGAGCAAAAGATCAGAACATCGTTGCTTCGATCGCGCGTCACGCTTTCGACCAATCGCGACTCAAGCGGCAAGCGCAGGTGCGAATCGAGAATGACCCGCAGCACAGGACGACGGCGCGGTTTGCCACTGCGATCGGTGAGCAGAGGATTATCTGCTAAAACCGTTCCCACTCCAACTAGAATCGCGTCGTGCTGATGGCGCAATTCGTGCACGTGAGCGCGCGCGGCTTCACCTGTGATCCAGTTTCCAGAGAATCCATTTTGTGCATCGTTACTATTCCGAAGTGAAGGCGAGGGGGCAATCTTTCCATCGAGCGTCATCGCGGATTTCAATGTCACCATCGGCACGCCGTGTCGGATGTAACGGGCGAATCCTTCGTTCAACTGGCGGGCCTGTTCTTCTAGCAATCCAACTTCGACCTGCACGCCAGCCGCGCGCAGCTGTTCAAATCCACGCCCACTGACTTTAGGATTGGGATCGGACATCGAAGCGACGACGCGGCTAACGCCTGCGGCGATGAGAGCATCGGTGCACGGCGGTGTGCGTCCCTGATGCGCGTGCGGTTCGAGATTGATGTAGAGCGTCCTGCCTTGAGCCTGCGCTCCTGCTTCTTCTAGGGCTAAGATTTCGGCGTGTTTCACTCCCGCATAAGTGTAGGTTCCTTCGCCAACAATGTTGCCATGAGTGTCTGCAATGACTGCTCCGACATAGGGGTTCGGAGATGCCAGACCAATGCCTCGCCGCGCGAGTTCGAGCGCACGGTGTAGAAGGCGTTCGTCATCGGCGTTTGCGGGCATTCAGAAGAATCTATCACGCAGAGTTCCGCAGATCGTGTTCAGACCTTTCTGTGTGCCATGCTTCTATGGGGAGTGGAGATCCAATCCTCCGTCGCAACAATTTTGGTGAGCACTCGAAAAGTTTGTGACCAAAGTTCATCATACTAGCGTTACGTTAGAACTTAGGTTCAAAGGCAGATGGATCATTCTTCTTGCTAAAGCGCTGCGTTAAGATCGCGGCGGGTCACTAAGCCCGCGTAATTTTGCTTGTCGAAATCAATCAGCAAGGAGAGAAAGAGTATATGAAGAAGTTTGTTTTGTTGGCGATCGTGGTTGTGTTTTCTGCTCATTTGATGGCTCAGGACTCTAAAGTAGACATATTCGGCGGATATCAATATCTGCACAATGGCGATGTTACGGTGAATGGCACCAGTCAACCTGGAAGCAGCCAAAGCTTCAACGGCTGGAATGTCGCTCCCGCTTTTAAGTTCAATAAATTTCTTGGAGTCGAAGCAGATTTTTCAGGCGGGTACGGCAGCACCAGCGGAGTTTCCAATCACATTTACACCTACACCGGCGGCCCCATCGTCACATTAGGTCTACCCCTCATCCAGCCCTTTGCCCATGCTTTATTTGGCGGAGCTCATCTGACCAGCTCAGTGTCAGGAGTTTCCGTCTCCACAAACGGCTATACGCTGATGGTCGGAGGCGGCGTTGATGCAAAGTTGAATCGGCTTCTCGCATTTCGCGTGGCTCAGGTGGACTGGTTCTACTACCACTTTTCGGGTTACAGCGCCAACAGCGTAACGACTCCTTCGTTCAGTGGAAACAATAACGTCAGAATCTCAACCGGAATCGTAGTTCGTTTCTAGTCCTCCATCGACAGCTCTAGAGTCGTCAGCCTAAATCTGGTGGCGCGGCGGGAATGCCTGATAGGAATCGTCTTCGATCTCGGCAACCGCAGCGCCGCTGCGTCCTTTGGGACCGCGGAGTAAGGGCGCGGTCACGTAGGCGTAGGGATCGCCGGGCGGCGGAGTCGGCTCGCGGCGCAGGAGACGGCGGATTGAGTCGATAAGAGCCTTGATTCGAGAAGGCTTCTTGTCTGCATCAAGCATAAGGACTCCTATTCAAACAACGAATCCACAAATTCTTTCGGGTCGAACGGCAACAAGTCTCCGGCCTTTTCTCCTACACCGACAAAGCGCACCGGTAGGCCGAGTTCGCGCGAGATGGCAACTACCACGCCGCCTTTAGCCGTGCCGTCGAGTTTGGTTAGTACGATCCCTGTCACGCCTGCCGACTCGGTAAACATGCGGGCTTGCTGAAGGCCATTTTGACCGGTCGTGGCGTCCATCACCAGCAAGGTTTCGTGCGGAGCGCCGGGGATGATGCGCTGCGCGGTTCGCCGCATCTTTTCGAGTTCAGCCATGAGGCTGGTCTTGGTGTGCAGGCGGCCGGCGGTGTCGACGATCACATAGTCCGTCTTGCGGGCAGTTGCGGCTTGCAGTGCGTCGAACAGGACTGCGGCGGGATCGCCTCCGGGCTTGGTTTTGATCACTTCCGTGCCGGTGCGCTGTCCCCAGATTTCGAGTTGCTCGATGGCGGCGGCGCGGAACGTATCGGCAGCGCAGAGCAGAACGTTCTTTCCCTGTGAGCGAAAGACTTGTGACAGCTTGCCGATGGTGGTGGTCTTGCCCGTACCGTTGACGCCAACAACGAGGATGACTTCCGGTGTGCCATCGACTTTCTGTACAGGGCGGGTGTTGGCTGAGCTTAGGATCGTCAGCAGTTCTTCCTTGAGCAGACGTTTGAGTTCCTGGACGTCTTTGATTTGCTTGCGGTCGGCCTTTTCGCGCAGTTTGGCGAGGACTTGCTGCGTGGTTGCGGTACCGAGATCAGCGCTGAGGAGCGTGCCTTCGAGGTCGTCGAGGGTGTTGCGGTCGATTTCCTTGCCAATAGAAACGACGGCTTCGATGCGGTCGGCGAGGTTCTCGCGCGTGCGCGTGACGGCCTGCTTCATCCGGTCGAAGAAGCCGGTTTTCTTTTCTTCCTCGAGACTGCCAAAAAGAGTCTGAATCATAAGAAGCCTAAAAATTGATTATACGGGCAGGTTTGGGGTATACCCCCACCCCCTCGGCCATTGCAATCTTCATGTTGCCGTGATTTTGCGATTTGATCTCTGGGCTGCAATCAGTTACAGGCAAAATCTTGAGCCGCCGGGAGTTAAAGGGTCGGAATTGTGTTGGCTCATCGAAAATGATGAGCTTGAGTATTGGGGAATGGAATTTTTCAGTCAAGGTTGGATGAACATCGGGGGTGTGGAAAAATCTGAACAGGATTCTCCTGGTTTGGTCCCTCAGCGCTGAAGCCGCGATTGAAAAACATAAATCCTCTTGATCGCAGCGCTGGAAGCCGCTGTGCCACCCAAAGCCGGATTTTCCTAGTTTTTGTAGCCACGTATTTCCTCCGCGCTGACTCCCATTGTTCTCCCCTAGTTTCCCTAGCTTTCCCACATCTCGCAAAAGACGCGAGATATGGGGCACCCGGTTTATTGCGTTTGTCATCCTGAGCGGCGTTCTTTGCCGCGAAGGACCTATGCACTCGCTTGCAGCATTGGTGACGCCGGCGAGTACACAGGTCCTTCGCTTCGCTCAGGATGACAAAAGCGTCCGTTAGAGATACGGCTGAAGCTGTGTCCTAAATCTAGGACAGAGACCGGCGAATACCCTTACAGGCGAGCTACGCTCGCTTAGACAGCCGAGGGCGGCTGTCCCTACATCTTTCGATTTTCGTTATAACTAAACGCGGGTGCGTTCGAGAGCGGCGACTTCCGTGGCTACAGCGGCTTGCGCTGGAACGGGAGCTGGTTCCCCAGTCGGTTCGGAGGCTGGAGTAGGCGCGGGAGCGATTGGACGCTTGATCGTGAAGCGCTGGATTCGAATCTCACCGCGGGCGTAGACAGCCAGCAGAGCTTTTACAGCTTCGGGATCGAGGCGTTTGCCGGCGAGATTCTGAATGATCTGCAACGCCTGGTCGGGAGTGTGCGCTTGTTGGTAAGGGCGGTTCGTGGTCAGCGCATCGAAGGTGTCGGCTACGGCGATGACACGGGGGAGCAAAGGAATCTGATCACCCTGCAGACCGTAAGGATATCCACGGCCGTCGAGAGCTTCGTGGTGGAGTTCGATGCCGGGCAGCATTTCCGCCAGCTGCGTGACCGGGCGCAGAATATTCGCACCCTTTGTTGTGTGCGTCTTCATGACCTCGAATTCTTCGGCGGTGAGCGCTCCCGGCTTTTTGAGAATGTGATCTTCGATGCCGATCTTGCCCACGTCGTGGAGCTGAGCGGAAATCTGCAGCGTCTCCATGAAAGCGGGGGGCAGTTTCATTTCTTTCGCGATCAGCATGGAATAGCGCGTAACGCGGTCGGAGTGGCCACGCGTGTAGGGATCTTTTTCGTCAACGGCTCCGGCGAGCATCTGAATGGAGCCCATAAACAGCGCACGATTTTCTTCGGCAGCGCGCTTCAAGTCTTCGACGAAGCGTTCGAGCTCTTCGGACATAGTGTTGAAGGTCTGAGCTAACTCTCCAATTTCGGTGCGGCTCCAGAGGTGGACACGCTTCGAGAAATCGCCTTTCGCCAGTGCGCGGCTGGACTGGGTGAGAATTTCGAGCGGGTTGGTAATGCGGCGTGCGGCGATGATACTGACGAAGATGCTCAAAAATACCGCCAGCATGGCCAAAAGGCGCGCAGTACGTTGCATTTCATAGACTCCGCGGTAGGCCTCGCGCTGCGTTTTCTGAACGACGACCGCCCAGTCGAGAGAAGTGACCGGACTGTACGTGCCGAGCATTTCAATGCGATCGGAACCAGATTTAACGGTGAATTCTTTGGTCGCGGCGAATTGCGCGCGATTGCCGGTGTCGACGAAGTTGCGCACGATCTCCAGGTTTTTCATGTCCTGGCCGGTGGCAAATTCTGGTGTAGCTGCGGCGACTAAGCGGCCTTGCGAGTCGACAACGTAAGGAATGAGTCCTCCACCGCTGACTTCCTGCAGACGGCGAATCAAAAATTGCAGATCAACCACGGAGGCGATCATGCCAAGGAAGCGATCTCCGTACTTGACCGGAGCACTAACAAGGAAGACTGTACGCTCCGATTTCCCTTCGCCTACAACAAGAGCCTGCCCGTTGTAAACGCGCCCGTCACGCGCGGCGGCGTAAGCACGCTCCAGTTCGCGCTGGAGAAAAGCGTCGGAAGCGATACGGCCCGCAGAAATGCCCTTAGCGCCGGAGTTCAGCAGCGTCGCGTAGGCTATCTCATCGGAAGATGAAACGAAGTTTTCAAGCAGGGCGCGGAGTTCCGGCGCCTCAATGTTTTTGTCGCCGATGTCGCCGCCGCTGGCCACTTGAATCGCCGACGACAGGTTGGCGAGCATCATGCGCTGCGAGTGTTCATGCTGGGAAAGATCGTCGGCGAGCGAGCGCGTCACGGTATTTTGCAGCAGCATCTCGTTGGTCTTGAGGCGGTCGCGGTTAATAGCCACGACCTGCGTCGAATAGAAATACATGGGGACGATACTGATCACCAGTAACACGCCGAGAATGGCGTACAGGATGGGAAAGCGGGCGTGCTTATGCGTGCTGGCGGACAAGGATCTCCCTTCCACTCAAATCGCGGACGCCAGAGGCGAAGTGGCGGGCGGTTTTCAAGGTATCCCTAAAATTTTAATGGGGAATCGGGGAGCCGAGACGAAAAGCAGATGTCGCTGGCGTTACCAAAGTACCCCGGGAATGTGCCTTCTGGTGCGGGTTTCGGGAAGGAAAGTCGGGCGTCGGACCTCGGACCTTAGGCGTCGGGCCGATTCGCCTTAGTTCAGCAGCTTTTTCAAGTCTTTCCATTTGATGAGTATCACGTGATTGTCTTCGAGCAGCTTCTTGAATTCCGAGCTGGTAATGACGTCGTAGTCGCGCTGGCGCCAAGCCGCGCCGTAGTCGTCGTATCCGGCCGTGACTGCCCGTATTTCAGCGTCGTCATACGCGAGGTGAACGATAAGCTCCGTAATGCCCGGTTTCAGGTTCTTGACGATATTCGCATAGAAAGCCTTCCAATCGCCGGCGTGAATGGAAGGATCGGCAATGAGCACGGAATCCAGCAGAATGTCTTTATCGGAGAGCTTCGCCGCGAATTCGGAGCGAGTGTTCTGATCGATGAAGGCGAGGAAGGGAAGTTTGTATTCGTGCGCGACTTTCACATAGACGGCGAACAAGTCGGGCCGAGCGAAAAGTGCACCCATGTGGCTGTCGAGATGAGTTGGATGAATTCCCATGGCGATAGCGCGCTCGAGCTGGGCGCGAATCTCGCGCTCGGCGTCATCGGCCTTTAGATGGCTTATCGCTTGCTGTGTGTCGATCCAGAGATAGCCTGAAGGATCGAAGAGACTTGGAACCTTGTCTTTCGATTCGAGCGGGCCCCATCGGTAAGTTTTCCATTCGCTGGTGAGCGTCAAGTGCAAGCCGAGGTCGGCATCAGGATGATCTTTGGCGTAGGCGGCAACTTCAGTGAGCCACGGGCAGGGGATCATGATGCTGGCAGAAGTGATCGCACCTTTGTCGAGGGCGGCGAGACTGGCCGCGTCTTCGGAGTGAGCAACCGCGAGATCGTCGGCGTGGAGGATCAGGAGCTTCGCATCGCGAGGATAGCCGAGGCGTTCGGCGATGGTTTTGGTTTGGCTCGCTGCGGTGAGGGTTAGAGAGAGAAATGCGAGCGCGATAACATGCTTGGTCAGCTTCATGGGCAGCTCCAAAAATTTTAAGTCCTATAAAACAGAATTCGTTGCTCCGAGGCTCACAGTTCGCTTTTTCCGCTGCGAGTCATCAATTCGTGAATGGCCTCGCTCGGTGATCTGCCCTCGTGCAGGATGGCATGCATCTGCTCGGCGATCGGCATTTCGATGCCGCGAGCGCGAGCCAGGCCGACGGCGGCCGTTGTGGTGAAGACTCCTTCGGCGACCATACCGTGCATTGAGGAGAGAATCTCAGGCAGCTTTTTGCCACGTCCTAGTTCGACACCAACGCTGCGATTGCGTGAGAGACCGCCGGTACAGGTGAGGACGAGATCGCCAAGACCCGCGAGTCCGGCCATGGTTTCGGCACGGCCGCCGCAGGCGACAACAAGGCGCGTCATTTCGGCGAGGCCACGCGTAATCAGTGCAGCGGCGGAATTGTGGCCGAAACCGAGTCCATCGCAGATGCCGGCGGCGATGGCGATGATGTTTTTTAGCGCGCCGCCGAGTTCGACACCGATCACATCGCTGTTGGTGTAGACGCGGAAGCTGGAATCGCTGAATTCCTGCTGGACCGTGCGTAAAAGTGCAGAGTCGGGAGAAGCGATGGTGATGGCCGTGGGGTCTCCGCGGGCAACTTCCTGCGCGAACGATGGTCCGCTCAGTGCTCCGATGCCTGCGTTGTCTGTGCGCTTGAGTACTTGGGCGACGACTTCCGTCATACGCTGCAGGGATCCTTCTTCGAGGCCCTTGGTTGCGCTGACAATATGTGCCTCCGACGGAATCAGCGGACGCATGCGCTCGAACAATGCGCGGCAATGTTGTGAGGGCATGACACTGACGACAATTTCGGCTTGATTGAGAGCAGTGGCAAGATCATTCGTGGTAGAGACGGTTTCGGGGACCAGGCGGCCCGGAAGAAATGCCTCATTGATGCGCTTATGCGCAATCGATTCGCAAACTTCCGCTTCGTGCGCCCAAAGCCGGACGCGGTGTGTGCCTTTCCGTCCGAGCACGATGGAAAGGCCAGTACCCCATGCGCCCGCTCCAATGACGGCGATCTGGCTCATTTGTGCCTCAGGGAGAAACGAGGTTCGGTACCAGAGAGTAAACGGAGAATGTTCTGATAGTGCCGGACGATGATCAGCAACGCCGCCACTCCGATCAATGCGAGCACGGCAGGATCCTCGGAAATGTGCAAAAGCCATACTGTACTCGGAAATAAGGCGGCCGCAACGATCGATCCGAGCGAAACGCGACGTGAAATCAGGACGGTCACGAGGAAGATGATAATTGCGACGAGCGTAGCGAGTGGGCTAAAGCGCACGAATGCGCCGAGAGCTGTGGCGACACCTTTGCCCCCACGAAATGCGAGCCAGATAGGAAACATGTGACCAAGAATGGCACAAAGGGCGGCGACAGACATTACGAGATGAATGCGGCCGTCGTCGTGTCCGAAATGCCAGGAATTCCGGGCGATTTGGACGGCAACAAATCCTTTGGCGCCATCGAGGATCAGCGTCAATACGCCTAGCATAGGCGATTTTCGCGCGACATTGGTGGCGCCAATGTTTCCGCTGCCGCTCTGACGCACGTCTTCACCGCGGAAGATGCGTACGAGAAGATAGCCGAAGGGGATGGAACCTAATAGATAGCTTGCGACGGCTATGAGTATGAGTTCGCGCATGCTTAAAGCTGACATTGAGCGATTACGAATAGGGCTAGGACGGCACTATTCCTGTGTTAATTCGAATCGTTCGAGTTTTGTGTACTTCGATCCTTTCGGCGACAACTGACTTTGATACAGAAAGAACTCGCGGGGCGTCATAGTACCAAACTCAGGCGTTGGCAGCGAGGTGAGCTTTTCCTGAAGATGCGCGAAGGCGCGGTTCGGGCCGTCTCCCTTGCGCCAGCGCGGCGAACCAGAACCGCCGGGGCCGCGCGCCAATGTCAGGTGCGGGCTGAAAGCGCGATCTTCTTTCGGGATGCCGAGCGCCACCATCTTTTCGTCAATCATCGCGGCGAGCAATGCCAGTTGTGGGCCTGATTCCATGCCGATCCAAAAGACGCGCGCAGATTTTGCGGTGGGGAAGAACCCATATCCGTGGAAATGAATTTCTGTTGTAGTTGCGCTGACGGTTCGCAATGCCTGTTTGATTTGCACGACAACCGAATCGGGCTGTTCCCCGATGAACTTCAACGTAACGTGCAGCGATTCGGGTTTTGCCCAGCGTGCATCGGGAGCGAATCCCTGGACGCCATCCATGAAGCGCGAGATGCGCTCGCGGATAGCGTCGTCGATGTCGAGGGCAATGAAGAGGCGCATAAGAACCGCTTTTGGTTATTGGCACTTAGCTCTTGGCCATTGCTTCGCTGTTTTCGCCTGGTGTTTTCTTAGAATCCAAACGTTAGTGGCAGGCGAATGTCCTGGCCGTCAGTTTTGTTCCCAACAAAAGCCAAGAGGCCTAGAGGCCAAGAGCTAACAGCTCCTTCACATCAGTTTTTTCCGCACCATATCCAGCGCCATGGTCGACGCGAAGCGGCGGATGCGTTTGCGGTCGCCGGGGAAGTTGCGCTGCGCAACCTCGGTACCGCTATCGCTCGCCACGGCGTGGAACACGAGACCTACCGGCTTGTCCGGCGTGCCTCCGGTAGGGCCTGCCACACCCGTGACGCCAACTCCCAACGTCGATTCGCAACGATAGCGGATGCCTTCCGCCAACGCGGCCGCCACCTCGCGGCTGACCGCGCCGTGACGGTCGATCATCTCGGCGGGCACGCCGGCGAATTCGGTCTTTAAATTGTTGGAGTACACGACGGCGCCGCCGAGGAAGTAGCGCGAACTTCCGCTGACCGAGGTGATCCGTTCTGCAAGCATGCCGCCCGTGCACGATTCCGCTACCGCCAGAGTTGCGTTGCGCATTTGCAGCCAGTAACCAACGATTTGCTCGAGGGATTCTCCGTTGCGGGAGTAGACCGCGTCATCGAGCTCATCTTCGACTAGTCCGGCGACTTCGTCGACGCGGCGCTGCGCGGCGTCTAGCGTGGCGGCGCGTGACTTGAAATGCAATTCGATTTCTCCCGCACCTGCAAGGATGGTGGTCGCAACGTCGGCATATCGCTTGTAGATGGGTGCGACGCGGGCGTCCACATGAGACTCGCCCAGCATCGCGACTTTCAGCGTTCGGATCGCGAGAAAGGCTGGAGGCACTTTGGCCCGCAGGCGCTCGCGGACCTCACTTTCGAACAGCGCCTTCAGTTCGAACGGCGGGCCAGGCAGCAGCACGATGATGTGCTCGCGCCCCTCGAACTGCCCGCTAAGCCACTGGCCGGGTGCAGTGCCGTTAGGGTTTGCGAGTGCGGTCGCGCCTACAATGACGTCGGCCTGCTTGGCGTTGTTGGCGGCCATCTTCCAGCCGCGTGAGGCGAAGCGCTCCTCGATGCTGCGCAATATTTCTGGGTCCTGCCGCACTCCAACGCCCAGCGCTTCTGCAACAGCTTCGCGAGTAAGGTCATCTTCGGTTGGTCCGAGGCCGCCGCTGAAGATCACGATCTCAGAGCGGAACAGAGCGTGCTGCACCGCCGCGACGAGTTGACGGAGATTATCTCCAACGATGCTCTTGAAGATTACCTCGACGCCCAGCAAGTTGAGCTGCTCGGTAAGGTAGAGCGAGTTGGTGTCCATGCGGTGCGGTGTCAGCAGTTCGGAACCGACCGCGATGATCTCGGCATTCACGCGTTAGAAGTTTAAATGAAAATGCAGTGAGTGGTGGCGCGGGCAAAGCAGATTCCTCACTTCGTTCGGAATGACAAGAAATTACTCAGGCACATCATTCCGGCAAGAGCGGAAGGCCCTGTATATTCCACGCCAAGTGATGAACACTGTTCGTCGTAGCCAGGACCACTGAGCGGCCCGGCGCGAAGGCGAGGCCGACAAGGCCATTGCCCGCGACTTCGAGCTTAGCGGTAGCGTCGGGTGCAATCTTCACGATCCCACGCTTGCCGGCAAGGGATGCTGCGACGTAAAGGTTGCCGTCTACGTCGAAGGCGAGTCCCTGCGGGCGGCCCAGGCCTTTGTAGAAAGTGCTGACCGTACCGTTAGGATCGATGCGGTGCACGCTGTCAAAACTCGAAGTCGTTGGACCGGTGACAAACAGATCGCCCTTCGGGCTGAACGCTAAATGATATGCCGACACGCTGGGCTCAAGCGTGGCAAAGACGAACATCTGCTGATCACGAGAGATTTTAAAAATCGTTCCATTGCGATCGCCGACGTAGAGGCTTTGCTCGCGATCAAACGCGATGCCGGTCGCGATGCCCAACCCTTCGGTGAAGGTCGTCATGGTTCCGTTAGGCGTAACACGGTAGACGGCCCCGTCGTGGCGCGAGGAGACGTACATCTGTCCCTGACGGTCGAAGGCGATGGCCGTGGGGTTCATCATGTCGGTGACGAACGGCTTTACAGCGTAGTTGGTGTCAATCTTGAAAATTGCGACTGGAACCTTCTGGCCACGGGAGCCGGAGAAGGTGACGTAGATGTTGCCTTCGGCATCAAGCGCGGGGTTGGTGACCGGATGAAGGTTTTCGGCGATCGGCACCGCGACTTTTACGGCCTGTGCGTTGCTGACGTGACCATTGGTTGCAACCACCACCGGGCCGGATGTCGCGCCCTCGGGCACGCGCGCCACCAGGAAAGCGTCGGAGCTGACCACGACGGACCCCTCCACCTTGCCAAACTGCACTTTGGGCCGGCGCAGTTCCTGCGGGCGAAGTGCAGAGCCGGTGATGCGGATCTCGCCTCCGGTCAGCGCACAAGCTGGCGCCACCCCTTCAATGTGCGGTTCGCCATTGACGTTTTTTCTGCCGAGGATGCGATCGGAAAATGCCATGTGAGTACTACTTTAGTAGACCGAAGCGCAGAAGAAGTTGCATCACTACGAGTGCATAAATTCCTGCTGCAACATCGTCGAGCACGATTCCGGCGCCTTCGGGAATGCGCTCTAGTTGGCGCACGGGAGGCGGCTTGACGATATCAAAGACACGAAAAAGTATAAAACCGGCGAGAAAAGTTTTCCACGCAAGGGGGACGGCGATCAGGGCAATGAGTTGGCCAGCCACCTCGTCGATGACGACAAACTGCGGGTCTTTGGAGCCGGAAGCGCGGGCTACGCGAGTTGCGGCTGGAATCCCGATAAGGATTACCATCACGGCCAGTGCGAGCGTGACCGGAGTTCGTAGCGTCGGCGCCAGGCGGAATGAGGCGGCGCTCCAGAGCAATAAAGTTACGGCCGATCCCCAGGTGCCGGGACCGGGGCGCAGCCGTCCGATCCCGAAGAAGGTTGCAATCAGCGTCGCCCAGAGTTGAGCGCCGGAACGAGACCCTGTGACTTCGCTCAGGGCGGGCTCCGCGACAGCCGGCGGGACGCCGGCGCTACGGTTGAGTGCTGAGCCGTCGCTGCGGTTTCGGATCGAAGCCTCGGATTCGGGAACGGCTTTCACTTATTCTCTCCGCCTTCCGGATCGTAGTCGTGGATGGCCTCTTCCGCATCCGTTACGGGCGACGAGATTACATACTCTCCGCTGGCCCATTTCCCCAGGTCGATGATGCGGCAGCGCTCGCTGCAGAAGGGGAACTCTGCGTCGGTTTTCTTCACCGCCTTCTTGCAGGTCGGGCAGCTAAGTTTGAGAGTGCGTTTGCGCGGCATACGGTTTCATTATTGTAGAAGGAAGAGAGGGAGCGAGTCGAAAATTGCGTTAAACGATCTTGGCCACCAGATCGTAGTCGTGGGCTTCGGTGATCTGGCAGCGGTAGAACTGGCCGGGCTGCGGCTCGTGGTCTTCGAGGAAGTCGTTGACGAAGACTTTGCCATCGATTTCAGGGGCGTGCATGGGAGTGCGGCCTTCGAGCAGTAAATCGCTCTCTTCGGATTCACCTTCGAGCAGCAGGTCGAACTCGCAACCGATTAGTTTCTTCTTTTTCTTCTTGCTGATTTGCCGCTGGATACTCATCAGATGCTTGCGCCGACGCTCGATCTCGCGCGGTGAAAGTTTTTTCTCTAGAGCGAAAGCGGCGGCGCCATCCTGATCGGAGTAGGAGAAAGCGCCCATCCAGTCGAATTGCGCCTCGCGCACGAAGTCGCAAAGCTCTTCGAACTCTTTTTCGGTCTCGCCGGGAAAGCCAACGATGAACGACGTGCGCAGGGTCAGATCAGGCACGGTTTTCCGCATCTTGGCGATCGAACGCAGAAAAACGTCGGCACCGCCGCCGCGTTTCATGCGCTTCAGCACTGATGCTGAGGCGTGCTGCAATGGCACATCCATGTAAGAACAGATTTTTTCGTGCTGCGCGATCGTATCTAGGAGCTTGCCGGTGATCTTGTTGGGATAGGCGTAGAGGAAGCGAATCCAGCGCAGATCTTCGATTCCTGCGAGTTTCTCGAGTAGCAACGCCAAGCCGTCCTTGAGGCCGAAGTCTTCGCCGTAGCAGGTCGTGTCTTGTCCGATCAGCGTAATCTCGCGGACTCCGCATTCCGCTAGTCGCTCGGCTTCAGCTACGACCGATTCGAAGCGCCGCGAGCGGAATTTTCCGCGTAGCTGCGGAATAATGCAGAATGTGCAGGGATGATCGCAGCCCTCAGCGATCTTGATGTACGCCATGTGACGTGGCGTGGCCAGAATGCGCGGGGTGGCATCGTCGTAAAGGTAGTTAGGCAGGTCGCCGATGGCGCCATCCCATTTTTCGCGCGAAAACCTGCCTTGCGCTGCGCGCGCATCGCCTTCTGGACGCGAAGGCAGCACCACGAATGGAGAATCGTTGCGTTGCGGTGCGGATGCGACTCCGGTGGCTGCGAGAATGCTTTCCAACTCCCCGGTTCCGACCACGGCGTCGACTTCGGGAATGTCTTTGCGAATCTGGTCGCGGAAGCGCTCGACCAGGCAACCGGCGACTACAAGTTTTTTTGCCTTGCCGCCGGTTTTGTGCGCGGCCATTTCAAGAATCGTGTTCACCGACTCCTGCTGCGCGCTCTCGATGAACGAGCAGGTATTGACGACGATCACGTCAGCGTCTTCAGCGCGGCGCGTGAGTTCGGCTCCGGCGCGCGCGAGGAGGCCCATCATGACCTCGCTGTCGACTAGGTTTTTGGGACAGCCTAGACTAACAAAGCCTACTTTTTGCGGACGATCGGGCTCCAAGCGATCATTGCTAGGCCTATCGAGCAGTGGATTTTCTAGTGGTTTCTTGTTCTCAAGTATAGGAGAACTGCTACGGATAAGATCATTCGAGGGCATGCAATCTCTTTATCTTAGCATTCCGGTCCGAGATCCCGGTTCGCAGCGTGTTCCAATCGACCTAGCTGACATCTTTCTGTTCCTAGCGTGCTGTTCTTAGCGTGCTTCGCGAGTCCTTGGCGTTCTTTGCGGTGAAAGCTTTTGACCGCAAAGTTCGCGAAGAACAGCCGCGAAAGACGCAAAGAAACCGCTCCGAGAACCACCGGGCCTTCAACGTTCAGGATGTGGCTTTCTCTCCGAATCTGATATCACGGAAAAGCGGCGGGACCATAAAAGTCACAAAGGAACAGAGTTGCAAGCCCAAAAGGTGCCTTGTCGTGCTAGGCTAAGGGCTTGCCGTCGTAATCATAAAGAAGCACCTCGCAGGAGGGCAGAGATGTCCGGAAAACAATTCTGGATTGCGATCCTGGTTGTGGTCACCCTGGCGGCAGCGATGGCTGCTGCCCAGGAGGAGAAGAACGAAGTCAGCGGCGTTTTCGGCCGCGATTTCATCAGCACACAGGGAATCCAGGGCGCCAGTTTCTTTGACCCGAATATTCGTTACGGGCGCGGTCTGAGCATCGAAGGGAGTTATGCGCGGCGCCTGTTTGTCGCTCCAATCTACGCACTTTCTGCTGAACTGCCCGTACTCTACAACCCGGATGAAGATTTGCACGCTGGCGGGCAGAGTTTGGTACCGAAGGACTACACCGCGTTCTTCGTTGCTCCGAGCGCGCGCGTGAATCTGTTTCCTACCACAGCCGTTTCTCTGTGGGGCAGCTTAGGCGCTGGGTTTGGACATATCAGCCAGAATGGTTCCACGCTCTATGGTGCGCCTAACCTGGGCAAGGGGACGACTTCTGCCGTACTGCAATTCGGCTTCGGCTTGGACGTAAGAATCCTGCGCCGTCTCTACATCCGCGGCGAGGCGCGCGACTACTGGGCCGGAGAGCCTAATTTTCCCCAAGCGCCGACGGGGAAATCCCGCCAAAGTAATTTCTTTGTAGGCGGCGGCGTGATGTGGCGCTTCTAGCTGTCGTTTTGAAGCCTAGCCTTTGGTCGCTGACTCAACTACTTCATACAGTTCAGGCAGCCGCCGCGCATCTTCGGCGGAGTTGCCGAATCGCGCCGACTCGTAGACATCGGTAAAGTGCGCGACTGGAGCGCGCAGGCGAGCATCTTCTATTTTTCCTACAAATTCCTTTGGTGTTTGCGTCGAGGACTTTTCGACGCCGCAGTGTCCGACTAGGCGCGCCATCCGTTCATACCACATGGCCGCAGCCCGTTCTGGAGATCGTTCCGGATGTGCTCGTAAACGCTGGTGATGCAGCCAGCGCACGATGCGTCCCAGGTTTGCCAGCAGCAACAGGAGTACGGCGATCGCCAGCCCGATTAGAGTCCATTGTCCCGGAGCTTGTCCGATGCGTTCCTGCGTGCGGTCGGCCCACTTCAGCATGGAGTCGTAATGCGCGCGCGCCCAACTGCGTGAACCTTCCCAGAAACTGTGTGTTCCGTTGAACGCTGTCTGTCCGAGAACGTACTGGTGCGAGCTGTCATAACTGACGATCCATTCGCGCCAGAAAGACGACATCGCGTCGGCATAGAGGCCCAGCCGTGCCCATCCTTGCGGAGTGCTGGACGTGCCTCCGGGTGTGGGATCAAAGGTCTGCCAGCCAAAGCCCGGAAAGTAAGCTTCAACCCAGGCATGCGCGTCTTTCGCGCGGACGACGTAGTTCGCGGTCAGATCGTTGAACTCGTCGCTGCGGAATCCTGTGATCACGCGCGAAGGAATTCCGAGCGTGCGCAGCATGACGGCCATGGCGGAAGCAAAGTACTCGCAGTGTCCCTGCTTGCGCTCAAACAGAAAGTTGGCGATGGGGTCTTTGGGCGTGCTGCGCGGCAGGTCGAGTGTGTAGCCGTAACGCGTGCTCAGATAGCGCTCGATGGCAGTGGCTCTGTCGTAGTTGTTGTCGGCGTTGTGGGTGATCTCGCTGGCCAGACGCGGTACGCGCGGATCGAGCGAGGGCAGGCGCAGATAAATGAAGGCGATTTGCTGGGGAATGGTCGATTCGGCATTCCTCAGTTGTGTCGCGGTCGGCGTCGCAATGTCGGAGTCGGCCTCATAGCGGCTGACAGTACGTTCTGCGTCGTAGTTGTAAATGGCCCCGCCGTAATCAGAGGCCATCATGCGATAGCTGCCGCTGACGCTGCGGACGCGGGGGGCTACGAAAAAAACATTGGTGCCGATCGGCTCCATCAATACACGATAGTGAATGGGATGCGCAGGAACTCGAAAGAAAGGGTTTAAGGATGGATTGCTAAGTTCAGGAGCTGTAAATTTATTGTCGAAGCGTGTTAGTACGAATTGCTCCCGCGGTTTGGACCAGGCATGGCCATCGAAATCGGGCAAGGCGACGCCGCGCCAGTGAAGGTCATAGCGACCGGCCGTGTCGCCGTCGATCTGGACGTGCATCACTACTGCGTTCGACTGCTGAATTTGCCCGATCTGCCCCAGCTGCACGTGATCACTGAAGCCGGAAGAGAAGTCAGTGCCGTATGTGTAGCCGCCGAGATATCCGCCCTGGCGGCGCGGAATCAGAAAGAACAAAACTGCTGCGACTACGAGAATGACCAGCATTAGCACTGGAGCGACGCGTGACAGCGAGACCGCGAGACGGCGGTGTTCTTTTGGATTGCTTGATTGACGCGCTTGAATGTTGGCCGCCTGACCAGAGTAGCGCATTTCCATCAGGACGAACGTCGCGATTGACACCAACAGAAACGCGGCAAACGAGAACAGGAACACGCTGTCGACAGTCAGCACAGCTGACGCCAGCACCATGAGAAATGCGAGGATCGCGAGCATGATGTAGTCACGCTCGCGGCGCAACGTGAATGTTCGCACTACAACGGCGAACAACGCAAGGTGCACTGTCGCAGGAAGAAAACTGTGTGAAAAGACGAAATAGTCGGCGATGAAAAAAACGAAGTAGCAGATCGTCAGCGGTGTCGCCCAGCGCTCGGGGATGACCACACGTCGGCGCTTGGCCAGAAAATATCCGCGTGCGGCGAGAGCGATGCCGGTGAGGAGGATGGAAGGGAAGTCCAGACCGCCGGTGCTCGCCAATGTGCCAAAGCCGGTTAAAACAAGCAGATAAAGTGCTAGTTCAAAGTAATAGTCGATGGCCTTGGTAAGCGTCGTTGTCGCGGGTTGAGGTCTAGTAGACATTTGCGATCGAAACGGATTTCCACTGTGGTGTGAAACTCTATTGTTCGACAAACATTACGAGAATGGAAGGTTTCATATCAGGATTCTTGCACCGAAGGTCACGTGGGTTTTACGAGGTGCCTCGTGGCAACATCGGAACGATGTCTCATCGGATTGGAATGCTAGAATAACCGGTCAGGCATCGGTCTCGCGCGACGTACTCCCGCCAACCCCGCCAGGTCCGGAAGGAAGCAACGGTAACGGGCTCTTGCGTGTGCAGTGAGTCCCCGGTGCCTGGCTTAGAGTTTTCCACAGGCCACCTTCTCGCACGAATACCAATCTTTACGTTCGCTAACGAACTCTTTGCGCAAGAAATCCCTCCAGCTACGTCCAATAAGTATGAGATCGGCCGCTCACCATCCCACAGACCAGAACGAGGAGAGTCGACAGAAATGAGCACTTATGTTTCGTTGAAAAATACCGTCCCCGATCCACACGATCCCACAATCACCATTCGCGTAGCTGGAAAATTGTTTCACGGGCATCTTTCTTATCTTGATCAACTCATTCAATCCGCTGCCGATTGCCAGTTGTGGCCACTTCTGAGTCTTGCCGGGCTGGAAGAACTGGACCGCGCGGCGCTGCTGTACCTGCTTCGTGGCGAGGATTACGCGTTTCGCATTGTGGACTGCCCGGGGTTCGTCCGCGAGTGGATGGAACACGAAAGAGAACGAGCTGCCTAAGGAATCGCGGCGGGTAGATGACACGTGCGCTGTTCGCTCGTCCAAGAACTTGTTGTGCGAGATACCTCGTTTGTATGAGACATTTCGCCGTGCGAGATACTCGAAAATAAGTTCTGGAGGGTTGAGTGATCATCTCCCGCCGCTTTTGCGTTGCGATTGCAGTGTTGGGTCTGGCCGCTTCTGCCGCGGCTCAGGCCGACAAACTGAACTCCGTGCTCGACATGTCAGAGTTCGTGCACGACTGGCAAATTTCCAAACAATTCACTATCGACGTGGCGAAAACGATGCCCGCCGAGTTTTACGCTTACAAGCCCAATCCGGAGGAAATGACCTTCGGAGAGCTGATGATTCACATCGCTGGATCGAACGTATTCCGCTTCAACGAAATCACCGGCATCAAGCCGCCATTTCCATTTGATCTGAATAAGCCGCCGGCGGCGGACAAAGAGACGGTGGTCAAGTTTCTCGAACAGTCTTTCGACTACGTTATCGATGTGTTGCCGAAGATTACGAATGAGCAACTAAAGCACGCCTGGCACATTCCATCGTGGAAAGGCCGTAACGACCCGGAGGGCCGCGCCATGATCCTGAACATGTTCGTGCACACGGCGCATCACCGTGCCCAATGCGAGGTCTACATGCGCGCGAAAGGCATCAAGCCGCCGGATTACACGTTCTAAAAAACCAGGCCTCTTGGGGCGGATGATTCGCACTACCCCGCGACCCAAGCTCTGTACCCGCCACGCCATTCTTGCTAGAATGGCCGGTCGCAAGCCTGCCGCGCGGTAGTAGAATAAAACGTTGGAGACCTTTTAGGAGACTGAAACGCTTATGACCTATGTAATTGCTGAGCCGTGCATCGGCACCAAAGACACCGCATGCGTGGATGCGTGTCCGGTGGATTGCATTCATCCCAAGAAAGACGATCCCAAGCACGCCACTGAAGAATTGCTCTACATCGATCCGGTCGAGTGCATTGACTGTGGCGCGTGCGTACCAGTGTGCCCTGTCTCGGCCATTTTTGCCCTCGACGATCTGCCGGAGAAGTGGAACGCCTTCACCGCGCGCAACGCCGCGTACTTCGGGCGTTAACGCGCCGGTTGCCCATAAGATATTTGTCGGTTCGGAACTGAGGCCCGCTCGGCGTAGCGGGCCTTTCCCATTTCTTGCGGGCTTTTCAGATTGCAGCTCAGTTGCGTTGCGAAACTCTCTTGTCCTTCAGCACGCGTTTAGCGGCGCTTGTTGGCGTTGCCCTCGAGGTCAACATCCATCCCCGTGTGCTTCTTGACTGCGTCGAGAATGCGAATGTAGTCGCGCTTCTGCATTTGCAGAACCAGAACTTTGCGGGCGTCCTGCAGGCGGTAGTCCACTTCCAGCCAATGGGTCTTGCCCTCAGTCAGGGCAACGGTGCGCCCTGTAGTGAATTCATAGGCCCATTTGTCGATCGCGCTATAGGGAATGCTCACGGCATCGCCCTTGGCGGGGCGCACTTCGACAGTCTTGTCGTCATCTTTGAAAGTCAGCACGGCATTGACGAGTTTTCCCTTGGGGTTGGGCATTCTCACCGTACGGAAAGATGCATTTTGGCCGAGAGCAAGGTTAGCGGTTGCGGTCAGGAGAAGGGCTAAATGGAATGGTTTCACGTTGTTGAAAGTATATCCAACTGAGAAGCGAGACTCTGAGTATAAGTTGCCAGCGTAAAGTTTGCCGAGCCGGAGGTTGCAGCCTGACGGCCGAGGTCCGAGGGCTGAAGTCCGAGGGCTGACGTCCGAATTCCCCTTCCACTAAAATCACGTTCAGCATGGCCCTGCGAGAGTCAGAAGCGATCGTGCTGCGGACCTATCCGTTCCGCGAAGCCGATCTGCTGGTCACGCTGTTCACGCGCGCCGAAGGCAAGGTCCGCGGCGTAGCGCGATCGGCGAAAAAATCGAAGCGCCGCTTCGGAGGAGCGCTTGAACCGCTGACCTACGTCCGTGCCTTTTATGATGTTCGTGAGCGCCAGGAACTGGCGCGCCTCGACGCGTGCGAAGTGCTCGACTCACCACTGGCCTCGGAAGTGAGCTATCCGCGGGCGGTCGGCTTGGGACACATTGCCGAGCTGCTCGATGAACTGCTGCCCGACCGCGAGGCGAACGATGCCATCTTTCGCCTGACGCTTTCGGTGCTGCATGTCCTGACGGGTCCTGAGATCTGGATGCCGGTCACGTATTTTGAATTGTGGTTGACGCGCCTGGTCGGTTTTCTGCCAGAGCTAACCGAGTGCATCGTTTGTGGGCGCAATCTGAACGGCAGCCGTGCCTATTTCCACGCACTGGCCGATGGCTTGATGTGTGTTGATGACAAGCGTCTGGCCTCGTCCGAAATTTCGAGCGAGTCCCGAGCCTTGGCCGCACAGATGTTTCGCGCGCCTGTAGAGAGTTTCGCAAAAAGGTCATCAGCAGAACCCTGGCCCAAAGCCCGCTGCGCCGACCTGCGTAAATTTCTGATTCAGACTCTACAGCGGCACATCGAGAAGAAACTAGTCACGGCTGGAATGCTGGAGAAGGGAAGTTTTTAGATGTGGAGGGGCAGCGTAGTCCTGAATTCCAATGAGAGACAATTCCTTAACCGAAGCAGCCCACTACTATGCGAAAAGCGACGAAGCCGCACGCCTGCAAACAGGATGGTTTCGGCTTGAACACGCGCGTACGCAGGAATTAATTCTGCGTTATTTGCCGTCTGCTCCCGCCACGATAATCGACGCCGGAGGCGGTGCAGGAGTCTATGCTTGCTGGCTCGCCGAACGAGGATATTCTGTCCACCTGATAGATCCAGTGACCAAACATGTTGAGCAAGCGCGGGCAGCCTCGGCCCGACAGACGGAACATCCACTGGCCTCGGCTGAAACCGGCGACGCACGTCACCTTGCTCATGCTGACGCCAGTGCCGACGCCGTGTTGCTCCTCGGGCCGCTCTACCATCTCGTCGAAAAGGAAGATCGATTGGCGTGTCTGCGCGAGGTTTACCGCGTGCTACGTCCGGGAGGATTCGTGTGGGGCGTAGCTATCAGCCACTTCGCGTCACTGTTCGACTCATTGTCCAACGGATTCTTTGACGATCCCGCATTCGCGCCAATTCTGGCCCGTGATCTGGAGGACGGCCAGCACCGCAATCCCACGGACAACCCGATTTACTTCACCGACGCGTATTTTCACCGACCAGGCGAATTGTCGCGCGAATTTCTAGCCGCAGGATTCCATGTAGAAGCAGTGCTGGCAATTGAAGGTCCCGGATGGCTGGCCCGTAATTTCGATCGACTGTGGAACGATCCCATACAACGCGAGCGTTTGCTAGCCGCTGTACGTAAAGTAGAGAAAGAACCGTCGGTGCTTGGCGCAAGTTCGCACATCATGGCAATTGGAAAGAAATAAAATGTGGGGACAGCCGCCCTCGGCTGTCCGGTCGAGCGAAGCTCGACGGCTTGCGGATGCCGCGAGCTTGCTAATACTTCACAATCGCCGTAAAAGATTTGGGATCGAGCGAAGCTCCGCCGACTAGCGCGCCGTCAATCTCCTCCTGCGCCATGAGTGCAGAGGCATTGTCCGGCTTCACCGATCCGCCGTAAAGAATCCGCAACTGGTTGGCGAATTCTTCTCCGAAAATTTCCGTTGCCTCTCTCCGGATAACAGCATGAGCCTCGGCTGCAAGCTCCGGCGTCGCAGTCTTGCCCGTGCCGATTGCCCATACTGGCTCGTATGCGACAACCAATTTCGATGCCTTCTTCGCCGAAATGGCATGAAATGCCCGCACGCACTGACGGCGCAAGACGTCGTCGGTTGCCCCAGCCTCGCGTTCTTCGAGAACTTCTCCAACGCAGCATATCGGCGTCAGGCCCGATTCCAGCGCGGTCTTCAATCGCAGATTTACTGTGTCGTCGGTCTCGCCGAAATATTGGCGGCGCTCTGAATGGCCGACAATTACGTGCGTCACTCCAAGGCACAATAGCATCGGCGCCGAAATCTCTCCCGTGTAAGCGCCGTCTGCCTTCCAGTGAACGTTCTGCACACCAATGGCGACATTCGTCCCCTTGGCCACTGCAATGGCTGCGTCCACATCTGTATAAGGCGGGCACACGACAATTTCGTCGCGGGCGTGACCGGCAACCAGAGGCAAAAACTCACGAAAATAGGCCCGGGTTTCGTCGGAATTTTTGTACATCTTCCAGTTGGCGGCGATCAGTTTTTTTCTCATGAAGAAGCCTTTTCGATGTGGAATGAGGAGTTCGTGTTGCTCAGCTTTTGTGCCGCTCTCTCAAAGGCGCGGACGGTCGAGATATCAAATAGAACAAATCGGCACAGCGTAACGTGTTTGGCCCAAGAAAGAGCATCGACTGCGGATGAAATCGCAATTGGCGCGGCCTCGCTTACAGGATATCCATAAGCACCGGTTGAAATCGCGGGAAAGGCAATGGATGTAAGGCCGTGCTCGTCGGCAACGCGGATGGACTCAAGGTGACAACTCGCCAGCGTCTCACTCTCCCGGTGATTGCCGTCGCGAAAGATTGGCCCCACGGTGTGAATCACATGCTTTGCGGCTAGTTGGCCACCGGTCGTGATAACTGCGTTTCCCGCGGCAAGCCTGCCAATCTTGCCCACAATAACGCGACATTCTTCGAGAATGACAGGCCCGCCGGCGCGGTGAATCGCGCCATCGGCACCGCCTCCGCCCAGCAGCGATGAGTTGGCCGCGTTTACGATTGCGTCGGTCGTTTCTTTAATGATGTCGGCGGGGCCACAGATCTCGATCGTCTTAGCATTGCCAAGCAGAATGCGCATGGTCGATCAGTACGCAAGTACCCAGTACTCAGTACCTAGTACTCAGACTCGGCCCGAAATCAAACCAACTTTAACTGAGTACTTACAACTGAGTACTGGTTACTGCCTTACGCAAGTACCCAGTACTCAGTACCTAGTACTCAGACTTGGCCCGAAATCAAACCAACTTTAACTGAGTACTTACAACTGAGTACTGGTTACTGCCTTTTACTTCTTATTCGTAAGCGCCTCGACTCCGGGCAATTTCTTGCCTTCCAGGAATTCGAGCGAAGCGCCGCCGCCAGTAGAAATGTGCGTGATCTTGTCGACGACATTCGCAGCGTGTACGGCCGCAACCGAATCGCCACCGCCGACAATGGAAACGGCTCCCGCGTTGTCGGCGACAGCATACGCGATCTTGAACGTACCTTTGGAGAACCCTGGAACCTCGAATACGCCCATCGGTCCATTCCACACAATCGTGCGAGCCGTCGAGATCTCCTCGGAAAACAGCTCAATTGTCTTCGGGCCGATATCGAGCGCCATCTTATCGGACGGAATCGGCTGCCCCTCGCCGATCTGCTGAATCACAGCGTTTGCCTCCGGCTTTATCGCGACGACATGATCGATGGGGAGCAGAAATTTCAGACTCCGCTTCTTCGCCTCTGCGAGCAACTCTTTCGCCAGGTCAATCTTGTCGGCCTCCAGCAGCGACTTGCCAATTTCTTGCCCTTGCGCTTTGAGAAATGTATACGCCATGCCGCCACCGATGATGATCGCATCGACTTTGTTCATCAGGTGCCGAATCACGCCAATCTTGTCGCTGACCTTGGCCCCGCCGAGAATTGCGACGAACGGCTTCTCTGGATGCTCCAAAGCCTTGCCCAGATATTTCAGTTCTTTCTCCATCAGCAGCCCGGCGGCGGACTGTTTGACGAACTTCGTAATGCCTACCGTCGAAGCGTGCGCGCGGTGCGCCGTGCCGAAGGCGTCGTTCACGTAATATTCGGCCAGCTTGGCTAGTTGTTTGGAGAATGCCTCATCATTGGCTTCTTCTTCCGCGTGGAAGCGCAGATTTTCCAGCAGCAGCGTCTGACCCATTTCCAGCTGCGTTGCCACTTCCTCAGCTTCCGGGCCCACGCAGTCTGGACAGAACCCCACGTTTTCCCCACGCGCCAATTCCTTGTCGAGCAACATACGCAGCCGCTCGGCCACGGGCTTAAGGCTCATCTTGGGATTCGATTTGCCCTTGGGCCGGCCCAAATGTGACGCCAAGATCAGGCGTGCCCCGTGACGAAGGGCATATTCGATTGTGGGCAATGTTTCGCGAATACGCGTGTCGTCCATCACACGTCCGTCTTCGAGCGGGACATTGAAGTCGACGCGCATGAAGACGCGATTGCCATTGAGCGGAAGGTCACGAATGGAAAGCTTGGACATGGCTGGTCGTCCTTTAGAAGTTGAAAAGTAGCGCCGCCGTCCCGGCGGCTGTCGTGGCGGCGTC